>Ga0233369_1000515_pt1 | contig 15554 bp, 11 predicted proteins | sample ElkDunMinimDraft_26_FD_191537 | JGI IMG/M metagenome (GOLD analysis project Ga0233369, IMG submission 191537) | Fecal eukaryotic communites from dung pellets of Tule Elk in California, USA - Elk Dung D16 | ecosystem: Host-associated > Mammals > Digestive system > Large intestine > Fecal | place... | reverse complement strand
TGCCTGACGTTCTCGGTCGGCATGCGCGCACCGTCGGTCGCCGAGCTGATGGGCGACTACATCGATACGCTGGCCGCGGAAGCCGACGAGTCGATGCGCTACCACGACGAAGCGCTGGTACCGCCGGCCGATCCCAACGAGATCGATGCCGCGGCGATGGTGCGCGTGGTGGAAGCGCTGAACGTCATGCGCATGAAGGACCCGGACCGCCTCGGCGACTGGTTCGGCAGCTTCATCACCGGTTACCGCAACGCACAGCAGGTGGTCTCCGGCGAGATGCCTCCGCCGCGCATCGAGCTCGAATGGCTGCTGTCGCAGGGCCAGGCGACGCTGCTGCGCAACCCGTTCAGCCGCGTGGCCTGGCGCCGCGCGAAGGGCGGTGCCCGCCTGTTCGTCTCCGGCACGGCCTGGCCGATGCCGGTCCGCGACGCGCGCCTTCTCGCCGCGCAATCGCAGCTCGACGGGCGCAGCTATGCGGCGCTGTCGGATGCCGGCCGCGAAGCCGTGCTCGAGCTGCTGGCCCAGGGCCATTACACCGTGCTGGAGAGCGACGCCGGGTGAGCGCATCCGCGCCGTTCGCAGTGCGCCTCGTGGCCGATGCCGATGATCTGGCGGCCGCGTTCGCGTTGCGCGCCCGCGTCTTCGTCGAGGAACAGGGCGTACCCGCCGAGCTCGAGCGCGATGCTTTCGATGCGCTGAGCCGGCATGTGCTGGCAGTCGACGCCGAGGGTGGCGCGGTCGGTACCGGCCGCCTTGCCCCGGATGGGCGCATCGGCCGCCTGGCGGTGCGTGCCGACCGGCGCGGGCGTGGGATCGGCGAGGCCCTGCTGCATGCGCTGCTCGACGCCGCGCGCGATGCCGGTCTGGCAACGACCTACCTGCACGCGCAACTGCAGGCGATGCAGTTGTATGCGCGGGCCGGCTTCGTCGCCGAAGGTCCGCGCTTCGAGGAAGCCGGCATCGTCCATCGCACCATGCGCCGACATGCCGGGGCCGCCTTCGCGGTCGACGACATGGAAGCCGCCGTGGACACCACCGTGACCCTGATCGCGTCCGCGCGCCGCAGATTGTGGCTGCGCACTCGCGATCTCGATCCCGGCCTGTTCGATCAGCCCGATGTGCTCGCGGCGCTGCGCGGATTCTCGACATCCGCGCGCGGCGCCAGCGTCCGGATCCTGCTGCAGGATCCGGCAACCGTGCAGCGGCGCGGCACGCCGCTCCTTGCGCTCGCGCAGCGCCTGCCCAGCGTCTTCGAGCTGCGCGCCGCGGTGGATCCGGTGGACCGCGAATTCGCCGGTGCGTTCCTGGTCAACGACGCCGGGGGGTTTCACGTGCGCACCTTGGGCAACCGCATCGATGGCGAGGCCGCGACCGACCTGTCGGGCCGTGCCCGGCAGCTGGCCCAGCAGTTCGCGCCGGTATGGGAACGTTCACGCGTGTGCGGCGAGTTCCGGGCCCTCGGGATCTGAACCCGACGCTGTTTGACGTCCTTCGCTGCGCGTCCGGCCGTAGCGTGCCGGCAGCCGCGCACCCCGGATCGATGATGCACCGCGGTGAACGACGCGCGTATACTGTCGGGCGTCATTTCGCGCCAGATCCGCCTGTTTTTTCCGGTCATCGTGCCGGCTCTGGCCCACTTCCCTTCTCGACGAGCCCGAATCACCCGACGTGGACAGTCTCCTGAAGCAGTTTGCGCAGTCCTCCCAGTTCGGCGCCAATGCCGCCTTTATCGAAGATCTGTACGAGCAGTATCTTGTCGATCCCGACAGCGTCGGGACGGACTGGAAACGATGGTTCGACTCGTTCAAGGGCCGCGAGGCCGGCGATGTGCCGCACTCGGCGGTGGTATCGGCGGTAGCGCAGGCGGGTCGCGACGCGGCGCGCGGTGTCGTGGTTGCCCAGTCGGCCCAGGCCGGCGGTGGTGACGAGCGCGAGCGCCATGTCGGTCGCCTGATCACGGCCTACCGCTCGCGCGGCCATCTCGGCGCGCGGCTGGATCCGCTGGATCTCTCGCCGCCCCTCAATCCGCCGGATCTCGGCCTGCCCTTCCATCAGCTCACCGAAGCCGATCTCGACGACGAGTTCAGCACCGGGGGCGTGGCCGGCCAGCCGCGGATGAAGCTGCGCGACCTGCTCGCGCTGCTCAAGACCACCTACTCCAGCCAGATCGGCGCGGAGTTCATGCACATCCCCGACTTCGAACAGCGCAGCTGGCTCTACCAGCGCCTGGAGAAGGCGGGCGGCCGTTTCGCGCGCAGCGCGGCGGAGAAGAAGCGCATCCTCGAGCGGCTGACCGCCGCCGAAGGCCTCGAGCGCTATCTGCACACCAAGTACGTCGGCCAGAAGCGCTTCTCGCTCGAAGGCGGCGACGCGCTGATCCCCCTGCTCGACAGCGTGATCCAGCGCGCCGGCAAGGAAGGCGTCAAGGACATCGTCGTCGGCATGGCCCACCGCGGCCGCCTCAATGTGCTGGTCAATACGCTCGGCAAGAACCCGCGCAAGCTCTTCGACGAATTCGAAGGCAAGTTCGACCATCACGATGACGACCGTGCCCACACCGGCGACGTGAAGTACCACATGGGCTTCTCGGCCGATCTGGCGACGCCGGGCGGCGCGGTGCACCTCGCGCTGGCGTTCAACCCGTCGCATCTCGAGATCGTCAACCCGGTGGTCGCCGGCAGCGTGCGTTCGCGCCAGCACCGTCGCAGGGACACCGCGCGCAAGGTGGTGGTGCCCGTGCTGCTGCACGGCGACGCCGCGTTCGCCGGCCAGGGCGTCAACATGGAGCTGTTCCAGATGTCGCAGGCCCGCGGTTTCGCGGTTGGCGGCACGGTCCATGTGGTCATCAACAACCAGGTCGGCTTCACCACCAGCAACCTGCAGGACTCGCGTTCCACGCTGTACTGCACCGACGTGGCCAAGATGGTCGGCGCGCCGATCCTGCATGTGAACGCGGACGATCCGGAAGCGGTGGTGTTCTGCGCCGAGCTCGCATACGACTTCCGCCAGCAGTTCGGCAAGGATGTCGTCATCGACCTCGTCTGCTATCGCCGTCATGGACACAACGAAGCCGACGAGCCGGCGGCGACGCAGCCGCTGATGTACCAGGTGATCCGCAAGCACAAGACCCCGCGCGAGCTCTACACCGCGCAGCTGGTGTCCGAAGGCGTGGTGACCGAGGACGAGGCGAAGCAGATCGTCGACAGCTACCGCAACAAGCTCGACGCGGGTGAAGTCACGGTTGAACTGGCTGATGCCAAGCCGAGCGACTACGACCTGACGATCGATTGGGATCCCTATCTCGCCGGCCGCCTCAGCGACACCCTCGACACCACGGTGTCGGTGGACAAGCTCAAGGCACTGGCCAAGCAGATCACCACGGTTCCCGAGTCGATCTCGCTGCAGGCGCGTGTCGCCAAGATCTACGAGGACCGTCGCAAGATGGCGGCCGGCGAAGTACCCGGCGACTGGGGCTTTGCCGAGAATCTCGCCTACGCCACCCTGCTCGACGCCGGCCACCGGTTGCGTCTCGTCGGTCAGGACTCGGGCCGCGGCACGTTCTTCCATCGCCACGCGGTGCTGCACGACCAGAAGACCGGTCAGAATTACATGCCGCTGCGCGAACTGGTCAAGAATCCGGAAGACGCTACGATCATCGATTCGCTGCTCAGCGAAGAAGCGGTGATGGCGTTCGAATACGGCTACGCGTCTTCCGAGCCGGGCACGCTGTGCATCTGGGAAGCGCAGTTCGGCGACTTCGCCAACGGTGCCCAGGTCGTCATCGACCAGTTCCTGTCCTCCGGCGAAGCCAAGTGGCAGCGTCTGTGCGGGCTGGCACTGTTCCTGCCGCACGGCTACGAAGGCCAGGGCCCCGAGCACAGTTCGGCGCGCCTTGAGCGTTTCCTGCAGCTGTGCGCGCTCGACAACATGATGGTCTGCGTGCCGACGACCCCGGCGCAGGCTTTCCACATGATCCGCCGCCAGCTGTGCATGACCACCCGCAAGCCGCTGGTGGTGATGACGCCGAAGTCGCTGCTGCGCCACAAGCTGGCGGTCTCGACGCTCGAAGAGCTGGCCAACGGCGAGTTCCAGCACCTGATCGGCGACCGGGACGCCGATCCGAAGCGTGTCAAGCGCGTCGTCGTGTGCTCGGGCAAGGTGTACTACGACCTGCTGGAAGAAGCCCGCAAGCGGGAACTCGATTCCGTTGCGCTGGTCCGCGTGGAGCAGCTCTATCCGTTCCCGCGCCAGCAGCTCAGCGCCGAACTCGCGCGCTTCCCCGAGGCCACCGAAGTGGTCTGGTGCCAGGAAGAGCCGCAGAACCAGGGCGCGTGGTACCAGATCAAGCACCACCTCGAGGCATGCAGCGGCGCGACACAGTCGTTGCACTACGCTGGCCGTGCCCGCTCGCCGTCGCCTGCCGTCGGCCATTTCAACGATCACGTCGCCGAGCAGCAGCAGCTGATCGCGGACGCGCTGGTCAACGATCTGGCCGGCAAGATCGCGGCCGAATAAACCCCGATCGCACTTTCCACATTCCACGCTTTTCCCAGGAAGCCACATGGCCACTGAAATCAAAGTCCCGGTCCTGCCCGAATCCGTTTCCGACGCGACCATCGCCACCTGGCACAAGAAGGCCGGCGATGCGGTCAAGCGCGACGAGAACCTCGTCGACCTGGAGACCGACAAGGTCGTCCTCGAAGTGCCGTCGACGGTTGACGGCGTGCTGAAGGAGATCAAGTTCGAAGAAGGCGCGACGGTCAACAGCGCGCAGGTCATCGCGATCATCGAGGAAGGCGCCGTTGCAGAAGCGCCGGCCGCCGAAGCCGGTGCAAAGGCGTCGGCGCCTGCCGCCGGTGCCGAGACCGTGCAGCCGAAGCCGGATGCCGGCAAGGCTGCGGCGTCCAAGCCGCAATCGTCGGGCAAGAACGACGCGCTGCCGCCCGGTGCGCGCTTCACCGCCGAGACCAAGGGCATCGATGCCTCGCAGGTCGAAGGTACCGGCCGCCGTGGCGCGGTGACCAAGGAAGACCTGATCAACTACGCCTCGGGCAAGACCCCGGGCGTGTCGGGTGGCGCGCGTCCCGAAGAGCGCGTGCCGATGACCCGCATCCGCAAGACGATCGCCGCGCGCCTGATGCAGTCGAAGGAATCGATCGCGATGCTGACCTCGTTCAACGAGGTCAACCTGGGCAAGGTGATGGCGCTGCGCAAGGAACTCGGCGAGCAGTTCCAGAAGGACCACGGCATCAAGCTGGGCTTCATGAGCTTCTTCGCCAAGGCCGCCGCGAACGCGCTGGCCAAGTACCCGGTGGTCAACGCCTCGGTCGACGGTGACGACATCATCTATCACGGCTACGCGGACATCTCGGTCGCGATCTCCACCGATCGTGGCCTGGTGACGCCCGTGCTGCGCAATGTCGAGCGTCAGGGCTTCGCCGAGATCGAACAGGGCATCGCCGACTACGCCAAGAAGGCGCGCGACGGCAAGCTCGGCCTCGACGACCTGCAGGGCGGCACGTTCACGATCACCAACGGCGGCACCTTCGGCTCGCTGATGTCCACGCCGATCGTCAACCCGCCGCAGTCGGCGATCCTCGGCATGCATTCGATCAAGGAACGTCCGATCGTCGAGAACGGCCAGATCGTCGCCGCGCCGATGATGTACATCGCGCTGTCCTACGACCATCGCATCATCGACGGCAAGGATGCGGTGCTGTTCCTGGTCGACATCAAGAACCAGCTGGAAAACCCGCACCGCATGCTGCTCGGCATGTGATGCCCGCGCAGCCCCCTCCGCCGGAGGGGGTTTGCGCTTGTGGCGCCAGGCGCCGCGTTTCCCAAATTCGCCGAACAGGCACCCTGCCCGCGGGCAGGCATCGAAAGAAGGATTTCCCCATGGCAGAACAATTCGACGTCGTCGTCATCGGTGCCGGCCCGGCCGGCTATCACGCCGCGATCCGCGCCGCGCAGCTGGGCATGAAGGTCGCCTGCATCGACGCTGCGCTGGGCAAGGACGGCAAGCCCGCACTCGGCGGCACCTGCCTCCGCGTCGGCTGCATCCCCTCCAAGGCGCTGCTCGACTCCTCGCGCCAGTTCTGGAACATGGGCCACATCTTTGGCGACCACGGCATCAGCTTCAAGGACGCGAAGATCGACGTCGAGGCGATGATCGGCCGCAAGGACAAGATCGTGAAGCAGTTCACCGGCGGCATCGCGATGCTGTTCAAGGCGAACAAGGTCACGGCCTACTACGGCTTCGCCACCCTGCACGCCGACCGCCTGGTGAAGGTCAAGCAGCATGACGGCAGCGAGGTCGAGCTGACCGGCACCAACGTCATCATCGCCGCCGGTTCGGATTCGATCGAACTGCCGTTCGCCAAGTTCGACGGCGAGACCATCGTCGACAACGTCGGCGCGCTCGATTTCACCGAAGTGCCCAAGCGCCTGGCTGTGATCGGCGCCGGTGTGATCGGCCTGGAACTGGGCAGCGTCTGGAAGCGTCTCGGCGCCGAGGTCGTGATCCTCGAAGCCCTGCCCGACTTCCTCGCTGCGGCCGATGCCGAGGCGAGCAAGACCGCGCTGAAGGAATTCAAGAAGCAGGGCCTCGACATCCGCCTGGGCGCCAAGGTCTCCAAGGCCGAAGTCACCGGCAAGGGCAAGAAGAAGGAAGTGGTGCTGAGCTTCGCCGACAAGGACGGCGAACAGACGATCACCGTCGACAAGCTGCTGGTCGCAGTGGGCCGCAAGGCCGCGAGCAAGGGGCTGCTTGCCGAGGGTTCCGGCGTGAAGCTGACCGACCGCGGCCAGATCGAAGTGGACGCGCACTGCCACACCGGCGTCGACGGCGTCTGGGCGATCGGCGACTGCGTGCGCGGCCCGATGCTGGCGCACAAGGGCTTCGAGGAAGGCGTCGCGGTTGCCGAACTGATCGCCGGCCTGCCCGGCCACGTCAACTTCGACACCATCCCGTGGGTGATCTATACCGAGCCCGAGATCGCCTGGGTCGGCAAGACCGAACAGCAGCTCAAGGACGAAGGCATCCCGTACAAGGCCGGCAGCTTCCCGTTCGCCGCCAACGGCCGCGCGGTTGCGATGAGCGAGCCTGCGGGCTTCGTCAAGGTGCTCGCGCACGCCGAGACCGATCGCGTGCTGGGCATGCACCTGGTCGGCGCGAACGTATCCGAGCTGGTGCACGAAGGCGTGCTGACGATGGAGTTCAGCGGCTCGGCCGACGATCTGGCGCGCATCTGCCATGCGCATCCGTCGCTGTCGGAAGTGATCCACGACGCCGCGATGGCGGTCGAGAAGCGCGCGATCCACAAGGCCAACTGACCGGCCGCGCCGCGAAGGCTCCGCTCCGGCGGAGCCTTCGTCGTTTGCGGCATTCGCGTACCGCCCGCGACGCGCTTGCATCCATTCGATTCTCCCCCTGTTGCCGGAGTTGCCTGCCATGCAATCGATCTGCGTCTACTGTGGTTCCAATGCGGGCAGCAAGCCCGTCTACGCCGAACGCGCGACAGCGCTGGGCGATCGCCTTGCCCGCGACGGTCTGCGCCTGGTCTATGGCGGTGGCAACGTCGGCCTGATGGGCACGGTGGCCAACGCCGTGCTTGAAGCGGGTGGCGCAGTCACCGGCGTGATTCCCAAGCAGCTTGCCGATTGGGAAGTCGCGCATCGCGGCCTGACCGAACTGGAAATCGTCGATTCGATGCACGCGCGCAAGATGCGCATGTTCGAACTGTCGGATGCCTTCGTCGCCCTGCCCGGCGGCTTCGGCACCATGGAGGAGATCTTCGAGATGCTCACCTGGCGCCAGCTCGGCATCGGCAGCAAGCCCTGCGCGTTTCTCGACATCGACGGCTTCTATGCGCCGCTGATCGGGATGATCGACCGCATGGTCGAAGAGCGCTTCCTGCATCCCGACCAGCGCGCCGACCTCTGGTACGGCAGCGATATCGACGAAATGCTCGCGTGGATGCGCGCCTACAAGCCCGCGCAGGCGAGCAAGTGGATCGACGAGAAGCGGCGCAGCGTGATGAAGTGAGGTAACGGTTGCCGCGCGTCGCGATGCATTCGCACCCATGTACCGGGCAATCGGGCGACCGCATCGTGGCTGGATCCCCGCCTCCGCCGGATGGCGCACCAAGCCAGTCGAAGAATCCGCAGCTCACGCGTTCCGGCGTAAATGGAATCGCGACCCCGTGCGGCCCGGGAATGCGGATCCGTCCTGGCCCGACCTGTATCCTGAAACCCTCTGTCAGACGAGCTCGCGCATGCCTATCCCCGCCCGCTTCGACGCTTTCCGCATCCACAACGACGACGCCGGTTATCGCAGCGGCATCGAGCAGATCGCGATCGGCGAGCTGGCCGATGGTGAGCTCGACATCGAGGTCGCGCATTCGTCGGTGAACTTCAAGGACGCACTGGCGGGCACTGGCAAGGGCAAGATCCTGCGGCGCTTTCCGCTGGTCGGCGGGATCGACGTCGCAGGTCACGTGGTGGCCTCGCGTGATCCGGCGTTCAAGGAAGGCGACGCGGTCCTGGTCACCGGCTGCGGACTGTCGGAAACGCGCGATGGCGGCTATGCCCGATACGCGCGGATCGAGTCGAAGTGGGCGGTGCCCCTGCCCGCCGGCCTGACGCTGCGCGAAAGCATGATCCTGGGAACGGCCGGGTTCACTGCAGCGCTCGCGTTGTTGCGCATGCGCGAGAACCGGCAGTCGCCGGAACTCGGTCCGCTGGCGGTGACCGGCGCCACCGGCGGCGTGGGCTCGCTGGCCGTCGACATCTTCAGCAGCGCCGGCTTCGAGGTCCATGCGATCAGCGGCAAGTCCGAGCACGCCGCGTATCTGCGCGAGATCGGCGCCTCCGAGGTGCTGGGGCGCGACGCCCTGGCGACGGCGCGTCCGATGGAGTCGGCGCGCTTCGGTGGTGGTCTCGACAACGTGGGTGGCGCGATGCTCGTCAGCCTGCTCGCGCAGACCACGCCTTACGGCAATGTGGCGAGCGCCGGACTCGCGGCCAGCGCCGATCTCCCAGCGACCGTGATGCCTTTCATTATCCGGGGCGTCTCGCTGCTCGGCATCGCCTCGGCCGGAACCCCACGCGATATCCGCGATCGGGTCTGGCAGCACCTCGCCAGCGACTGGAAACCCCGGCACCTCGAGACGATCTGCACCCGAGAGGTGACGCTAGACGGATTGCCGCAGGTGTTCGCGACCATGCTCGCGGGCGGATCGCTCGGAAGGACCCTCGTCACGATTTGACGCGAAACGCACACCGGCGCGCTGAATGCGCAGCTAGAATCACGCCTCACACGTGGGGGAAATCGATGGCACGCATTCTGATCGTGGACGACTCGCCGTCCCAGCTGATGGGCATCCGGCGGATCGTCGAGAAGCTCGGCCATGTCGCGTTGACGGCCGAGGACGGTCAGGCTGGCGTGGAAGCTGCGAAACGCGAACTCCCCGACCTGATCCTGATGGACGTGGTGATGCCGAACCTCAACGGCTTCCAGGCCACCCGTTCGATCACCCGCGAGCCGACAACGGCGCACATCCCGGTGATCCTGGTGACGACGAAGGACCAGGACACCGATCGCGTGTGGGGCATGCGCCAGGGTGCCAAGGCCTATCTGACCAAACCCTTCAGTGAAGTGGAACTGTCGGAAGCCATTTTCGAGACCATCGGCAGCCGCGCGACACCGCCGGACTGATCCGGGCACCGCGCGGCTGCACGCTCGCGTGCTTCAGTCCACCGTGGCGGCGAACGCGTCACGCAAGGCCTCGTAGGCCGCGATCTGACGCGCGTCGCGCGCCAGCGGCGCCTGGATCTCCAGCTCGACGATCTGGTCGCCCGCCGGCGCACCGCCGGTGCCAGGCAGGCCGCGCCCACGCAGGCGCAGCTTGCGCCCCGCTTCGGAACCGGCCGGAATCTTCAGCTCGACACGCCCGCCGAGCGTCGCCACGCTGACCGTCGCGCCCAGCGCTGCATCCCACGGCGCGATCGGCAACGTGTGGATGACGTTGCGGCCGTCGACCTCGAAATCCGGGTGCGCCGCGTACTCGATCTCCAGCAGCAGGTCGCCGCCGTGCTGTCCCTGGCGTGGCAGGCGCACGACCTGGCCCTGGCGGATGCCGCGCGGAATCCTGACGTCGAACGTCTTTCCCAGCACCGGCACGCGGACGCTGTCGCCGCGGTAGATGGTCTCGAGCGTCACTGCAAGGCGCGCCCGGGTGTCGCCACGCGGCTGCGCGGGCCCGCGACCGGCATACCCGGCGCCTGCGCCTGCGCGACGCCCGAACATCTGTTCGAAGAAATCGCTGAAGCCGGCGCCCGCGCCGCCGGCGAATATCTCGTCGAAGTCGAAGCCGTCCTGGCCTGCGCCGAAACCGCCAGGCGGTGGCTGGACGTCATCGCCCGGCCGATAGCCGCGCGCGCGCAGGCTGTCGTAGGCCTTGCGCTTCTCCGGGTCGCGGAGCGCCTCGTAGGCCTCGTTGACCGACTTGAACTTGTTCTCCGCATCCGGCTCCTTGCTCACGTCCGGATGGTACTTGCGGGCAAGCCGGCGGTATGCGGTCTTGATTTCCGCATCGCCAGCGTTCGGCTCGACGCCGAGAATTTCGTAATAGTCCTTGAACTGCATCTGCGCACTTCCGATGCGGGCAGTCGCCCGCCACGAGGGGGAACGCCGCGAACGACGACGGCCCACAGGATACCTGCAGGCCGCCCTCGTACCGTGATCGCACGAAGGCCCGGCCTTCGGCGCAATGAGGTCTTACTGGCGGGTATCCGCCCCGGCGGTGCCCACCTGGATGCGGCGAGGCGTGGTCTCCGGACGCTTGGGGATGCCGATCTCCAGCACGCCGTTGTGGCCGACCGCGGTGATCCCATCGGGATCGGCGCTGTCGGGCAGCGTGAAGCGGCGATGGAAGCGGCCGACGCTGCGCTCGATGCGCGAGAACCGCACTTCGTTGGAACCCGGGTCGCGCTCCTGGGTGTCACCGATGGCGGGCTTGCGCTCGCCCTTGAGGCTCAGCACGCCCTTGTCCATCCACACTTCGACATCGGCCGGATCGATACCCGGCAGGTCGGCCAGGATCACGAACCGGTCGCGTTCCTCGCGGATGTCGACCCGGGGGGTCCACTGGCTGGTGACGACCGACGAGCCGTCGGTGGCGTCGCCCTGGACGAACTGGTTGAGCAACTGGCGCATCTCGTCCTGCAGGCTCGTCCGCTCGAGGCGGCCAGGATGAAGCACGACAGGTCGCAAGGTGTCTTGACGCATGGCATGTCTCCGTAATGGGGAGCGGCGCAGTGGCCGCGATGCCTGCGATGTAGGAATCGCCGCGACGGTTTCAAGCGTGTCGCACGCCGCCATGCGGCTCCGGATAGACTCTGTTCACCCTCACGAAAACGAGCGCAACCATGTCCATCCAGATCGGCGACAGCATCCCGGAAGTCACCCTCAAGCACATCCACGACGGCGTGCGTGTCGTCGACACCCCCACCCTGTTCGCCGGCAAGAAGGTCGTGCTGTTCGCGGTGCCCGGCGCATTCACCCCGACCTGTTCGGAGCGCCACCTGCCCGGTTTCGTCGAGCATTTCGATGCCTTCCAGCAACGCGGCATCGAGGTGATCTGCGTGGCGGTCAATGACCCTTTCGTGATGCAGGCCTGGGGCGAAAGCGCCGGCGTGCCGCAGGGCCTGCACATGATTTCCGACGGGAATGGCGAGCTGATCCGGGCCATGGGCCTGGAGATGGACGCCAGCGCCTACGGCATGGGCCTGCGCGCACGGCGCTTCGCGCTGTACGCCGATGATGGCGTTGTCCGCCAGCTCTTCGTCGAAGCGCCGGGCGAATACAAGGTCTCGTCGGCGGAGCATGTGCTCGCGCATCTGAACTGATCCTCCTGGCGCGACTGCGCGGTGGCACGCCACGCGCAGTCGCGAAGATCGTGTTGTGCTCATCGGGCGTGAGCCACACGCCCGCCCGCGGATGCCGCGGGTGATGCGATCCCGCTGCGAAAGCAAAAAAAAGGGCCGGCAATGCCGGCCCTTTCCATGTGCAGACGCGATGCCTCAGTGCGAGGCGGTCGGCGCATCCGTCGCGGGCGAATCGCCCGGCGGCAGCATCTCCACATCGTCCTCGGTCTCGGTCTCGACGATCGATCCATCGACGCGCTCGATGCCCTGCAGGCGCTCGTCCTTGGACACGCGCATCAGGGTCACGCCCTGGGTATTGCGGCCGACGCGCGCGATCTCCGAGGCGCGCGTGCGCACCAGGGTGCCGCCGTTGGAGATCAGCAGTACCTCGTCGTGGTTGCGCAGCAGCACCGCGCCGACCAGCGGGCCGTTGCGCTCGGTGGTCTGGATGCCGATGACGCCCTGCGTGCCCCGCCCCTTGCGCGGGTACTCCGACAGCGGGGTGCGCTTGCCGTAGCCGTTCTCGGTGGCGGTGAGGATGTAGGGAATGTCGTCGCCAGCGCCGACTTCGGCAACCGGCGTCTCCGCTGCGTCGACCACGGCTTCTTCGATCGAGTCCTCGCTGTCGTCCTCGATGCCGCCCGCCGGCTCGGCAACGATCAGGCTCACCACCTGCTCGCCCTTCGTCAGACGGATGCCCCGCACGCCACCGGCAGTGCGACCCATCGAACGTACGCTGTCCTCGGAGAAACGCACGGTCTTGCCGTTGGATGCGAACAGCAGCACGTCACGCTCGCCGTCGGTCAGCGCAACGCCGACCAGGGCGTCGCCCTCGTCCAGGCGGATCGCGATCTTGCCGCGTGCCAGGCGATAGGCGAACTCGGTCAGTGGCGTCTTCTTGACCGTGCCGAAACGCGTGGCGAAGAACACGTACTGGCCCTGCACGTACTCGCGCACCGGCACCACGGCCTGCACCCGTTCGCCGGCTTCCAGCGGGATCCAGTTGATGATCGGACGGCCGCGCGCGTTCGGGCCGGCATCGGGCAACTGGTGCACCGGCAGCCAGAACACGCGGCCGGCACTGGTGAAGGTCAGCAGGGTGTCGTGGGTGTTGACCAGCCACAGCTGCTCGATGAAATCCTCGTCCTTGGTCGACGCCGCGTTGCGGCCCCGGCCGCCACGCTTCTGCGCGCGGTAGGCACTGACCGGCTGGCGCTTGGCATAGCCCGAGTGCGACAGCGTGACGACGACGTCTTCCGGCGCAATCAGGTCGAGGATGTCGAGATCCTCCTCGCTGGCGCGGATCTCACTGCGGCGTGCATCGCCGAATTCTTCCTTGACGTTGCGCAGCTCGGTGCGGATGAGCTCGAGCAGCACTTCGGGATCTTCAAGGATCTCGATCAGGCCACGGATGGTTTCGAGCAGCAGCTTGTACTCGTCGGTCAGGCGGTCCTGCTCCAGCCCGGTCAGGCGGTGCAGGCGCATTTCCAGAATCTGCTGGGCCTGGGCCTCGGTCAGCTGGTAGCCGCCATCGATCAGGCCCACGCCGTCGGGCAGATCTTCCGGACGCGAGGCCTCCGAGCCGGTCGCCGCGAGCAGCGCGCCGACCAGACCCGCTTCCCAGCGCCGACCGAGCATCCTTTCCTTGGCGACCTGCGGGTTTTCCGACGTCTTGATCAGCTCGATCATCTCGTCGATGTTGGCGAGCGCGACGGTCAGGCCTTCGAGGATGTGGGCACGGTTGCGCGCCTTGCGCAGTTCGAAGATCGTCCTGCGCGTGACCACTTCACGACGGTGGCGGACGAAGGCTTCGAGGATCTGCTTGAGGTTCAGCAACTGCGGGCGGCCGTCGACCAGCGCCACCATGTTGATGCCGAACACCGACTCCATCTGCGTCTGCGAATAGAGGTTGTTGAGCACCACCTCGGCAGAATCGCCGCGCTTGATCTCGATGTAGATGCGCATGCCGTCCTTGTCGGACTCGTCGCGCAGCTCGCTGATGCCCTCGAGCTTCTTTTCCTTCACCAGCTCGGCGATCTTCTCGATCAGCCGCGCCTTGTTCACCTGGTAGGGAATCTCGGTGACGATGATCGACTCGCGGCCGTTGTCGGCCACTTCCACGTCGGCGCGCGCACGCATGCGTACGCGGCCGCGGCCGGTGCGGTACGCCAGATGGATCCCACCGACGCCGTTGATGATGCCCGCGGTCGGAAAGTCCGGCCCCGGGATGTATTCCATCAGACCGTCGATGTCGATGTCCGGGGTGTCGATCAATGCGATCAGCGCATCGATGACCTCGCCCAGGTTGTGCGGCGGGATATTGGTCGCCATGCCCACCGCGATACCGGCCGAACCGTTGACCAGCAGGTTCGGGAACCGGGTCGGCATGACCGTCGGCTCGCTTTCCTTCTCGTCGTAGTTGAGCTGGAAATCGACGGTTTCCTTGTCGATGTCGGCCATCAGCTCGTGGCTGAGGCGGGCCATGCGCGATTCGGTGTAACGCATCGCAGCGGCCGAGTCGCCGTCGACCGAACCGAAGTTGCCCTGCCCGTCGACCAGCATGTAACGCAACGAGAACGGCTGGGCCATGCGTACCAGCGTGTCGTAGACCGACTGGTCTCCGTGCGGGTGGTACTTACCGATGACGTCACCGACGATACGCGCCGACTTGAAATAGGCCTTGTTGCTGTGGGCGCCGAGCTCGTGCATGGCGAACAGCACGCGCCGGTGCACCGGCTTGAGTCCATCCCGGACATCGGGAAGCGCGCGTCCCACGATCACGCTCATCGCGTAATCGAGGTAACTGCGCCGCATCTCGTCTTCGAGATTGACGGGAATGATTTCTTTCGCGGATTCGACCATCGAGGGTGCTTGCATCCTGGCTGCGGGGCCCGGTTTTCAGACGCCGGCGGCATTCACCGGCGCTGCGCGTACCGGCCGCCGGCGACGCGTTGAAAAAGACAGGAAATCATAGCACAAAACCCACCGCGACCCCAATTTTTCCAACGTAAAAACAAGGACTTGGCGGCTGGCCTGTGCGCGGAACGGGCGGCGACAGTCGTTCGGCTACCGCCCCGGGGTCGACACCTTTCGGCGACGCCCGCGGTCAGTGCCGGTGCGCGGAATCTTCCGGCTGCCGGTGCAGCGGGAGGCGCGCACGCGAAGGGAGCGGCTTGCGCAGGATCGCCGGCGGCTCGTGCCGTGGACGTTGTCGCCCGATCTCGTGTCGAGCGCCCCGTGCCGCTGCGCTCCCACAAATCGCATGCGGCGAGGCGAAACAACCGAAGCAGTCAGCGCCTGCCGAGCGCCCTCTCAGCCGCCGAACAACGCGCGCATCGCTGCGGTGGTCGGACGTTCCACCACGCCCTGCTCGGTCACGATGGCATCGATCAGTTCCCCGGGGGTCACATCGAAGACCGGGTTCCAGGCCTGGATGCCCTCGGCCACGGTGCGGCTGCCGCCGATGCCGAACAGTTCGCCCGGATCGCGCTGCTCGATTTCGATCAGGTCACCGGTCGCGGTATCCATGTCGACGGTCGACGAGGGCGCGACCACCATGAACTTCACGCCGTGGTGGCGCGCGGCGATCGCCAGCTGGTAGGTGCCGATCTTGTTCGCGGTATCGC
>Ga0233369_1000513_pt1 | contig 15569 bp, 12 predicted proteins | sample ElkDunMinimDraft_26_FD_191537 | JGI IMG/M metagenome (GOLD analysis project Ga0233369, IMG submission 191537) | Fecal eukaryotic communites from dung pellets of Tule Elk in California, USA - Elk Dung D16 | ecosystem: Host-associated > Mammals > Digestive system > Large intestine > Fecal | place... | reverse complement strand
TCCACCAAATCATTCAAATGCCCTGAATAATACCCAACAAAACCAATTTGAGGCGTAGAATATAAGGAAGCATCTGTATATTGAGTTTCTGATAAATATTGCGCATACAATGCAGGCCTAGTCTGAGCAGTAGAGGCATAACCTCCAATTCCAGACAAGACATTCGCCAATAAGGCTGAAGGAATAGGGTTTGTCGTAGCATTTGGATTTTCATTCATATCTCCGAAATCTGACAAACTATCACAACTGGAAGCTAAAATTCCAGATGCAATTAATATATATATTAATTTCTTTTTCATGTTTTTAATTTTAGAATCCTATACGAAGATTAAAACCAAATCCTCTAGTCGCAGGTAATTGACCACGCTCACCATCTACCGATGATACTTCAGAAGGATCGAAATCTTTAGTTTTAGCATAAATTAATAAAGGATTATTGGCAACAAATGACACATTCGCTGTGCGAATGAATTTGCTCCAAGACAACTTATTAACAGGGATATTATAGCCAATGGATACCGATCTTAGTTTAACAAATGTTAAATCATAAACGTAATCATCGAACAATAATTTGTTATATAAGCCATGAAAATAATCTTGTGCACCAACATAATTAGTCACCGCATTTCCATCGGCATCCACTCCATCCACACGTACACCACCGCCATCTTCAACAGCATCGCGGATCGGATTACCTTTATCGTTTACACCAGCAGTTCTAGCAGTTAATCCGGAGAAAGAACCCCACATATTGGACAAGGAAACGAATTTACCTCCAATTCCCCAGTCAATGTTTGCCATTAAAGTGAAATCTTTATAACGGAAGGAATTTTGAACACCCCCAGTGAATCTAGGCAATGCCGATCCGAAGAATACTTCTTTGTCGTTCTCTGGCAATCCATCTGATCCAATAATTGGCGTTCCCGCATCATCTCTTAAAATTCCATTACCAAAGATTTGTCCCCAACGCATTCCTTCTTGGTGAACTAATTGAGGCAATGTTGCGCCCCACACGCCACCTACTGTAATACGCTTCACATCGTATTTAGGAGAAATACTAATGACATCATTTTTTTGAAGATCTGATAGCGTTGCGCGAATATTCCAGTTAAAATTATCATTTCTAACCGGTGTACCAGACAATGCATATTCAAAACCTCGCTTTTCAATCTTACCTACATTGGTGAATATCGAGCTATAACCCGAAGCACCATTTAAAGTGATCGCTTGTGGGAAATCTAACGAGGTACCATCCCAATAGGTTAATTCCAAGCCTAAACGATCATCTAAAAATCTTAACTCCAATCCTAAATCTTTTTGAGTAACTACTGAACCTTTTAAATCAGGATCAACCAAACGATCTGGCGTCGAAGTCAAGGCTTGACCATTCCATTTATATTGATTTACCCCATAAGCCATTCCTGGATAAACATACTCTCCGAAAGAAGTTCCATTACCTAATGCTTGAGGAATCTCTCCCCATGCAAATCTTAACTTACCATAACTTAACCATGGAAGATCTTCTTTTATTAAATCCGAGAAAATGAATGAAGCACCAAAAGATTTTGAAAGTACTGAGTTATCATCCTCTGGCAAGGTAGAAAACCAGTCATTTCTTAAGGTGAAATTGGCAAATAACATATTTTTATACCCCAAAGTACCTTTTGCCATGATGGCATTGTATCCTTCACGACCTCTGTAGTTGACCTGATTAGCTTGACTAGCAGAGTTCGCCAAAGTAAATAAATTATCCACTGTTAATCCATCATTGGTATTACCAGAGTTCTCTTGATTCTTAGAACGGAAAAAATCGGCAATTAAATTCGCATCAACTGTAAAGTCTTGAATAGACTTGTTATAGGTTGCAATAAATTCTAAATTCTGACGATTGGAATAAGTATTACCCGTTCCATAATAACCTTTGGTAAATGGATTATTTCCTTGAGTCTGAAGCCCACTTTGCATTAATTCAGATTGGTATTTATTCTCCCAGAACGTGGTATTTTGTTGTTTCCGATACGTGGCCGTTAAGCTCAAGTCTTTATAAACTTGATATTTAAAAAACACATTACCAAATAGACGATCTCTTTGATTCGTTAATGAAGTTAGATCATAGTACATATATGGATTGTACCAGAAATTTCCAGCGTAAAAGTTTCTTTGGTTGTTCGGATCATAAGAATTTGGATTTGCTTTATTCCATGAAGCATATATCCCATCTGGAGTTGTCAATCCACGCAGTTCTTTCATGATCTTAAAATCCAAATCACGGTGGAACCATTGGTTAAAAGAACCAGTTGAAGCATTCGAATAGGCATCATCAATTTCCCCACTCAACCTGTTTTGAATGTAACTGATGTTGGCACCTACTTTAAATTTTTCGCTAAGATCCAATTCTCCGGTAATATTAAATACGTTTTTATTCAAGCCAGAAGTTGGAATTAATCCATTCACGCTTTGGTTCGTATAAGAAATTTTAGTTGCGTAGTTGTCACCACCTTTGGAAATCGAAACAGAGTTGTTCCAAGTTACTCCAGTTTCAAAGAAATCACTGGCATTATCAGGCTGAGGATCTAATGTTGCCGATTTGTAAGATCTTGAGTGACCTCCATACCAAGCATACCAAGGAATATATTCTTGACCTACCATCCGAGGTCCCCATGATGCATCATCTGAATAATCGTGGTAATATTTTCCATCTAAGGCTTTCCATTCCTCTGGTTGACCATCTTGCCAAACAAAGCGAGTTAAATTTGCTTGTGACCCACCAGCATAGGAATTCTGATAATTTGGTAATGCCGCGATATTATCAAACGATGCCCCCAAATTTACATCAATACCTAGATAATCTCCACGATAAGCTTTTTTCAAGGTGATAACTATTGCTCCATTTGCCCCTTGAGAACCAAATTGAGCAGAGGCAGCAGGTCCTTGTAAAACCGTAACAGACTCGACATCATCTATATTGATATCATCAGAGTTCGGAAGAATAGTACCATCAACGACATAAATAGCCCCATTACCAGATCCGAAGCCTGCGGCACCACGTAAACGCACTTCCGTTTGACGGCCAATTGCCGCTGCCGATTGTGATCTTACTTGTAAGCCAGTCACTTGACCCGCTAATGCATTATTTAAGTTTGGTTGACGCGTGACATTGACCGCATCAGATTTTAGTGTTTGAGTGCTATAAGGTGCCGATCTTGTATTCTCTCGAATACCATAAGCACCAGTAATCACAATCTCTTCTAGATTTGCATCATCTGAAACTAATTGTACATTAATAGTTGATTGCGTACCCACCGTAATCATTTGTGTAGAAAAGCCAATGTATCGAAAGGATAATCTGGCATTTGCAGGAACTTCAATAGCGTAATTTCCTGAAGCATCGGTTTGTGTAGCCTGAGTAGCCCCTTCTACTCGTATAGTAACACCACTTAATGGGCTACCATCTGCACTAGAAGTAACTTTACCACTCACTTGCCGATTTTGAGCATAGACTATACTGACAAGCATAGTACATAGCACAAAAATACTGAGTAATTTGTGTTTCATATTTGTTGTTGTTTAGTAAATAATCTTGGTTTTTTTTGGGATCAATAACTGTTAATTATTGTTAAACCAATAATCAAAAGTATTTGTGCAATAGCATTGTTACAAAATAATTGCATTATTTTTTTAAAAATTTCTATATGATTTATAATTATTTATTGAAAAAGATTAAATCTTTCTTAAAAAATTAAAACAATAGAGTAAACTACGTGCAAACAATTATTTATAAGCAAAATATTAATATATTGTATACAAAATGACTCCTAATTTTAAATAATAATTACTTTATGGTGTTTTTTATTGAATTTCAATAAAAATTTTAACCATTTATTACAAAATATTTAAATTACATCCTTTCTAATGGCCATCAACATTTCACATCATTATTTATAACTTTGCAGCATGCGATTTGATATCATTACTGTTTTACCTCAACTTCTGGAAAGTCCATTTGCGCACTCGATTTTACAACGAGCTCAAAAAAAAGATTTAACAGCTATCCATGTCCACAACCTTAGGGAATATACCAGCAACAAACAAAAGTCAGTTGATGATTATCCATATGGTGGGGGATCCGGTATGGTCATGCAAATTGAACCATTTGCCAATTGTATCGATCAATTAAAAGCGGAAAGAGATTATGATGAAATCATCTATATGACCCCGGATGGGCAAACCTTAAATCAAGAGATTGCGAACGGATTAATACAGCATAAAAACATCATGATTTTATGTGGACACTACAAAGGTATTGATCAGCGAATTCGAGATATTTATGTTACCAAAGAAATTTCTATTGGAGATTATGTATTATCAGGAGGTGAATTACCAGCAGCGATATTGGTGGATGCTATTGTAAGGTTGATCCCTGGAGTATTATCTGACGAGACATCCGCATTATCAGACTCCTTTCAAGATGGCTTATTAGATGCGCCTATTTACAGCAGACCTGTAGAATGGAAAGGCCATAAGGTTCCCGACATTTTATTAAGTGGTCATGAAGCAAAAATAGCAGAATGGAGACATGAACAGCAATTACAAAGGACGAAAGAAAGACGACCTGATTTATTAAATGACTAACAATACCTTTGTTTTATTGTTTTTTTATCAAAAATAATTTGAATAGTCGATTTTATTGTTAAATTTGAAAAACTATGCAAACGAATAATCTATACACAAACCGCTGGTGGCACCTGATGAAATAAGTCGGGAAGGTGGTGTATTTATAATAAAAATTTTCATAATCAACCAAAACCACTGAATGGTAGCCCGACGATGTATCGCCGGGCATTTTTGTTTTAAAAACTAATATTAAATTAAAATATGAATCATAAATTCAACACCAATCATAAAATAATACTTGCAGACACTACAACGCCTGTTAGTATCTATTTAAGATTACGAGATAGCTTCCCAAATTGTTTATTATTGGAAAGCTCTGAATATCAAAATAGAGACAATAACATCAGCTACATTTGTTGCGAGCCAATTGCTGGAATTAAATTAGAAGGTAATGACTTCACGATCAATTACCCTAACCAACCGCTTATTCGTAAAAATGCGAATGAATTAAATATTCGAGCGGAAGTTTCTAAGTTCAGGAAAAGCTTTTCAGCTAGCCAGCTACCTCAAGTAAATGTGCTATCCAATGGGCTTTTTGGCTATTTCACTTTCGAAGCAATCGAGCATTTTGAAGATATTGAACTTACCGCAGTAAAAAATGATAAACGCGATATACCAACCTTGCAATATCATGTATATAAATATGTCATCGCTATTGATCATTTTAGAAATCAACTTCACCTTTTCGAAAACTTATTAGAAAATGAACCTTCAGATTTAGAAAGAATTCAATTCCTAATCAAAAACAAGAATTTTCCGGAATATACTTTTCACAGAAAAGGGGAAGAAACCTCCAACATGAACGATGAGGAGTTCAAAACCCTAGTATTAAAAATGAAAGATCATATTCAACGTGGGGATGTTTTTCAAATTGTTCCTTCTAAAGCTTTCGAAACTCCATTTGCTGGTGATGAATTCAACGTGTATCGAGCTCTACGTTCCATAAATCCATCTCCTTACCTATTTTATTTTGACTATGGAGATTTTAAATTATTCGGATCGTCTCCTGAAGCCCAATTGACCATCAAGTCTGATGTGGCAAGCATATACCCTATTGCTGGCACTTTTAAGCGAACTGGCAACATGGAAGAGGATGAAAAAATTGCTGAATTATTAAAAAATGACCCTAAAGAAACAGCAGAACATGTAATGCTTGTGGACTTGGCCCGGAACGACTTAAGTAGACATTGTCATAATGTACAGGTCAAATCCTACAAGGAGGCACAATATTATTCCCATGTAATCCATTTAGTTTCTAAAGTGAGTGGTAAATTGCATGCCGATGCCAGTCCTTTTGATGTAGTTGGAGATACCTATCCTGCAGGAACTTTGTCAGGAGCACCGAAACATATGGCATTAACATTAATCGATCGGTATGAGGGATTACAACGATCGTTCTATTCTGGTGCATTAGGATACATGGGATTTAATGGCGATTTTAACCATGCTATTATTATTCGTTCTTTTTTAAGTAAACAAAACGTGCTACATTATCAAGCTGGAGCAGGGATCGTATTAGACTCTGATCCAGAAAAAGAACTACAAGAAGTAAATAACAAAATATCCGCTTTGAGAAAAGCATTAGAATTAGCAGAAAATATTTAACATGAGTCAACCAATATTAGTAATAGACAATTATGATTCGTTCACATACAATCTTGTACATTTATTACAGGAACTAAATCATGATTATGTGGTCGTTAGAAATGATAAATTCGAATTATCTTACGTAGATCAATTTGATAAAATATTATTGTCACCCGGACCCGGAATTCCCGAAGAAGCTGGACTATTAATGGATGTTATTCGTACTTATGCAGCAACAAAAAGCATTTTAGGCATTTGCTTAGGGCAACAAGCTATCGCAGAAGTTTTTGGGGGCACTTTATACAATATGCCTAAACCATTGCACGGTGTGGCAACCGCAATTATTGTAACGGATAAAGAAGAGAAATTATTTCAAGACTTTCCAGCAGATTCCAAAATTGGCAGGTATCATTCATGGGCTGTCAATCCAGAAGGTTTGCCCGAAGATTTAAAAATTACCGCAGTAGATCCACAAGGGACTATTATGGCACTTACACATGCAAAATATGATGTTCGAGGTATGCAGTTTCATCCGGAATCCATACTGACAGACAACGGAAAAACGCTCCTTGCAAACTGGTTAAAAGATTAATAAAAAAAGAAACATGACTATTTTAGACACTATAGTTGAACGAAAAAAGGTAGAGGTAGCAGAAGCTAAATCCAAGGTTTCCATTCAGGAATTAGCACAGTATCCTTTATTTAATAGAACTTGTTATACGTTTAAAGACAATGTATTAGATCCATCTAAGAAAGGTTTAATTGCTGAATTTAAACGCGCTTCCCCTTCAAAAGGGATTATTAACCATGAAGCTACAGTTCAAGACGTTGTTAAAGCCTATGAATTAGCCGGAGCATCTGCTGTTTCTGTTTTGACAGATCAAGACTTCTTCCAAGGAAATCTACAAGATCTACTTGCAGCAAGAGAAGTATTAAGCATTCCTTTGTTACGGAAGGAGTTTATTATAGATGAATACCAAATTGCAGAAGCAAAAGCCTATGGAGCAGACATCATTTTATTAATTGCTGCATGTCTCACCGCCGAGGAAATCAAAGATTTATCTACATATGCAAAATCCTTAGGGTTAAATGTGCTGTTAGAAATTCATAATGAGGAAGAACTCCAAAAATCATTAGTAGATACCATTGATGCTATTGGCGTCAATAATCGAAATCTCAAAGATTTCTCCGTATCCTTAGACCATTCCTACGATTTGGTAAACAAAATACCTTCAAATTATATAAAAGTCTCTGAAAGTGGTATTTCTGACCCATCAACCATACAGGAATTAAAAACAGCAGGTTTTCAAGCTTTTTTAATTGGAGAGAATTTCATGAAAACGGACAATCCTGGAGAAGCTATAAAGCAATTTGCAGCTCAAATCTAACCCTATAAATACAGTTCACAGCTTACACATATCATAGAAAATAAGTAAGCTGTGAATACATATCCTATTCCAAATAATCTTCCCGATTCCACACGAGTTTTAAACAGCACGATTATTTCCTTACCTTTGTAAAAAAATCATTATTGATGGCTGTTAAAATTGGAGAACATATTGATTTAGGAGAATTCCCGTTATTACTTGCACCAATGGAAGATGTGAGTGACCCTCCCTTTCGCTATGTCTGCAAAAAAAACGGTGTTGATTTAATGTATACGGAATTTATTTCTTCTGAAGGACTCATTCGGGATGCTGCAAAATCAAGACAAAAACTTGATATTTTTGAATATGAAAGACCGATAGGCATTCAAATATTTGGTTCTGACATTGAACACATGAGGCAATCAGCAGAGATTTGTACCCAAGCAAATCCTGATTTAATAGACATCAATTATGGATGTCCAGTGAAAAATGTTGCCTGTCGAGGAGCAGGAGCTAGTCTTCTTCAAGATATTGACAAAATGGTTGCGATGACCAAAGCTGTTGTCGAAGCAACCCATTTACCGGTGACTGTAAAGACTCGTTTAGGTTGGGATGACAACACAAAAAACGTATATGAAGTAGCCGAGCGCCTTCAGGATATAGGCATCCAAGCCTTATCTATTCACGGCAGAACAAGAGCTCAAATGTATAAAGGACAAGCAGATTGGTCTATGATTCGTGATATCAAAAGAAATCCGAGAATTAAGATTCCAATCTTTGGCAATGGTGATGTAGACTCTGTAGAAAAAGCGACCGCATGGCGCCAAGAATATGAAGTAGATGGCATAATGATTGGTCGAGCGTCTATTGGATATCCCTGGATTTTTAGAGAAATAAAACACTTCTTTGAAACTGGAGAACGTTTAGCAGGGCCAACTATTACTGAGCGTGTGGAAGTCTGTAAAACCCATTTAGAAAAATCCATCAGTTGGAAAGGCGATAAAACAGGAATCTTTGAAATGAGAAGGCATTATGCCAATTATTTTAAGGGAATCCCTAATTTCAAAGAGTACCGCATGAAATTAGTCGAACTGCAAGACATTCAAGTTATTCTAGAAGTATTAGAAGAAATTAAACATAATTTTTCAGAAGAATTGGTTTAAGGGTTGACCTTAATTTCGGATAAACTTCTTCAGATTGTTTTTTTCTAGGTAAAAGACTACACTCACAAATACCAACAATAAGACGTTTCCTATCCAAAAACCTTGATTAGAAGCTAACCAAGCGGTTCCAGAACCAACGATCAAATAGATGACAATCTTTTTCACAGGATAAGGTATAGGGTAATTTTTCTGCCCCCAAAAATACGATAAGCCAAGCATGGATAAATACGCACATGTTGTTGCAAAAACAGCACCTTGATAAGAATAACTAGGTATCAAACCAAAATTAAGGATAATAGTGATTATGGCTCCGATTCCAGAAATATACAAACCATACCTTGTTTGATCAGATAGTTTATACCATACCGATAGGTTCATATAAATACCTAGCAAAACATAGTTAAACAAAATAAAAGGTACAATGTACAAACCAGACCAATAAGATGCCAATTGATCTTCCTGACCACGAATAAAATTCTTCAACCAGCTTAAATTCGCACAAATACCAATCATGACGATGAGCATCCCGATTACAAAGTACTCCATGATACCTGCATAGGTTTTCCTGGCATTCTCGTGTTTTGCATGCGAGAAAAAGAAAGGCTCTGCTCCTAGCCTAAATGCAGTCACAAATAAACTCAAGAATACGGCGATTTTTGTAGCCGCACCATAACTTCCTGTCTCTTCATTCCCATCTTCAGGCAATAGCATCGGAATAATCATTTTATCCAGATTCTCATTGATAATAAAGGATATGTTGGCAATTAAAATAGGGAAGCTATAATTCAACATGCTCTTCAACAACTTCCTTTCTACTCTAAAACGGAATCCCATCATCTGTGGTAACAACAGTACTACTGTCAGCACACTAGCGATCACATTAGCCAAAAACACATTACCCAACCAGCCCTCTCGGTACCAGCTATTTATAAAAGAATATTGATCATTAAATTTGGGAAAGACATAAAGCAAGATCAGCACACAAGTCACATAAATTACGATGTTCAGTGACTTTATTAGGCTGTATCGTATAGGTCTTCCTTCGGCTCTCAGTTTCGCAAAAGGAATTACAGCAACCGCATCAGCAGCCAGCATAACTGCAAAATACTTAACGTAAGTAGTATAATCTGATAGCTCTTCTCCATTGCTCAATAAGCTAGCAATAGGTGTAGAAAATATAAAAACCGTAATTAAAAAAAGGAATGCGGCAATTAAGGTAATAAAGAAACTAGTGTCAAAAACCTTTTTCTTATCCCCCTCCACCTTTTGAAGATATCGAAAAAAAGTAGTTTCCATGCCAAACGCCAAGACAGCGTTTACAAAAGAGGCATAGGCATATAAATTCGTTAAGATACCATAAACACTCGTCGCGAAGCTACTCGTGAAGATGGGGGTCATGATAAAATTCAGCATTCTTGATAATATGGTAGTTACCCCATAAATCATTGTATCGCCGACAAACCTTTTTATTCCAGACACCTTAACTTAATTTCTTGATAACCTCAAAGTTTTTAAATCCCTGTAGTGCTGTAAACTCTTCAACATCTACAGCTTCCACTTCAGCATCTTGAGGTCCTTCTTTCAGAAAGTCCAATAACGAATCAAGGCCGAAGTTATCCCCTTCAGCCTCAATATATACAGTACCATCTGGTTTGTTCATCACAAATCCTTTAACCTCAAGTTGATCAGCAACAGCCTTTGTACTTGCTCTAAAGAATACTTTCTGAACTTTGCCACGAATGATTATTTTCCAATGCTTCATGGCACAAAGGTAAAACAAGAATCAGAAAATCAAAATTATCTAATTCTTCTCACTTTAACTTTTTCATCCAATTTAAAAGTCTCCATACCTTCCAACAAAACAAGACCAGGTTTCTTACCTTCTTCCAAAGAACCAAGTTCATGATCTAAGTTCAAGGCTTTAGCCCCATTTAAGGTGGCCCATTTGATAGTTTCTTGAAAATCTAGATGATTATATTCATTATGCAATACTTTTAGTTCTTCCAAAATATCTAACGTATCATTAGAAGCTAAACTATCTGTACCCAAAATAATATTGTATTTACCTAACATGAAGTTTTCAATCTTTGGTAAACGATCCTCAATATATAAATTGGCTTTAGGACAAAAACAAAAAAACACATCCCTTCCCATACGGTCTACAAAATCCAAGTCTTTGATGGACGTATAAGTATTATGAACTAAAATCAATTTATTTTTTGCAGGAATATACGGTAGAAAGGACTGTAATGAATTTCTAGCCTGCGCTTTAAATTCATCAAAATTGTAAGCTATTTTTTTATAGAATTCTAAAAATTCTCCTTTTTTATAGCGGAATAACTTATTCTCTTCATCACTTTCTTGATTATGAATACTGATGATATTATCTTCGCTAATGGCCTTTTTTAACGATTTAAATAAATATTTAGAACTTGAATATGGCGCATGTGGAGTGATGGAGGAATGTTTATAATCAAAGTGAAATTCTATTTCCTTTGCATTGTCGATCCGTTTAACCACGTCATCTTTATTCAAGGCCATAACTTCCACAAAAGTATGATATGCTATAGGACTAGCTTCTTTCACTTGCGCTGTTACTGCAGAATTCACATGATCCCCAACCGCTTGAATTCCATTGTCATACATCGTTTTATCTGCATCAAGCATCGCTTGTTCAACATTTGACTGATTCAGTTCACGACCATCCATTACAGCTTCTAAAAACTTCGGTAGTCCAGTTTTTTGAGCGATTACACCAGCCATATGAGATAATTCTAAATGGCAATGTGCATTGATAAAGCCAGGAATTAATGCCCCTTTAAAATACTCCACTTGAGCTTCATCAATCTCCCCAGGATTGAATACTCCTTTTACAACACCGTGGTCATCCATGGCAACTATTCCCTTTTTTATTGCAGGACTTGCAACGGGAAATACAACATCAGCACCGTAATACTTCATACAATTAATAGTTCTGTTTTTTTTAAGTTAGCGTAATTTGCCCATTAGGCAGTCTGCCAATTTACAAAAAATAAACCAATGTTTAACTATTAAAACAATAATTGCGAATTTGTTACAAAACTAAAAATATTTTGTTTTAATCCAGTAAAAAACTAGATTTGTGCCGTCTATTAGGGGTGCCTTGTTTTTTAACACAAATAAAGGCTGAGATTATACCCAGTGCATATGCGTTGATTAATAGCATGCACATACCTGATCTGGATAATGCCAGCGTAGGGAAGGTAGGTTAAATAACACTTGTTGTGACCCCTTACAACAAGAAAGTTTAACTCATTTACAAAACAATATTTATTATGCTTAACAAGTTCATTTTAGTATGTTTAACTTGCTTTACGGTGTTTTCTGCCTATGCGCAGCATGAATTACAAATCCAAATTACCAATAAAGGAAAAGTTCCATTGCAAGGGGCATCGGTAAAATTAAACCACCTTTCGATGACAAGCAATCGTCAGGGTCAGGTACAATTTTCAAAATTATCCGATCGATCTTATTCGCTAAATATATCCTTTGTGGGGTATAGGGACACAAGTCTTCAAATCAATCCAGCAAAACAATCTTTGATTAGCATTCCATTACAAGAAAAGTTATATCAAACAGAAGAAATATATGTCACAGCTACCCGCGCAAAGCATAACTCCGCGACGACCTATAAGAATCTGAGCAAAGAAGAAATTAGCAAAAAGAATTTAGGACAAGATATCCCATACCTATTAGATCAAACAGCAGGTGTAGTTATAGGTTCAGACGCTGGTGCCGGTATAGGCTATACCAATATGACCATTCGCGGTTCCGACAATGAACGTATCAACGTTACACTAAACGGCATACCATTAAACAATCCAGAAAGCATGGGTTCCTTTTTTGTCAATTTACCAGACTTTGCTTCCAGTACCCAAAGTATACAAATTCAACGTGGAATAGGCACTTCCACTAACGGTGCAGGCGCATTTGGCGCCTCTCTAAACATACAAACTGACGCCTTAGAACCCAATGCTTATGTAGAATTCAACAACAGTTACGGATCTTTTAATTCTTGGAAAAACACGTTGAAAGTTGGTTCAGGTTTAATTAAAAACAAATACGCTTTCAATGCGCGTCTATCCAACATCACTTCCGATGGATTCATTGACCGAGCCAGCTCGAATTTAAAATCCTTCTATGTCGATGGAGGAATTTACGGCAAAAAACATCAACTAAAAGCAACAGTTTTTTCAGGAAAAGAAAAAACATATCAAGCATGGTATGGGCTTCCATCGCCTTTATTTGAGGGAAATCTCCAAAACATCGATGATTATGCTTCAGCCATGGAACTTTATACACCTGAAGAAATAGAACGCTTAAAAAATGGTGGATTGCGCTATAACATATACACATACGATAATCAAACTGATAATTATACCCAAACGCATAGCCATTTAAACTACACATTTAAACCAAGCATCAACACCAGCATCAATGCCGCCCTACACTATACCCGTGGAGCCGGATATTACGAGGAGTTTAGGTTGTCAGATGAACTCGCTGATTATGGAATCGTATTAACTGAAAGTGGAAATCCAATTGAAAACTCGGACTTAGTTCGTCAACGTTGGTTAGATAACCATTTTTATGGATTAACTTATGCTTTGCAACATCAATTTAGCCCAATACTGCAATTCACTTTAGGTGGTGCTTACAATCAATATTTAGGCGACCATTACGGAAAGGTTATTTCCGTGAAAGCAAGCGATGCCCCAAATTACAACCATCGATACTATTTCAATGATGCGCAAAAGAATGATTTTAACATCTTCGCTAAAGCAGATTTAAATTTGGATAAATGGTTAATTAATCTGGATCTCCAATACCGAAATATCGATTACCATTCTGAAGGTGATGATGATAAAATCAAAAATTTTCATTTCAAAGATCAACACAACTTTTTCAACCCAAAAATTGGAGCTACCTATTTCATCAACTCAAATTCCAATATTTATGCATCCTATGCCTTTGCAAGCAAGGAGCCCAATCGTAAAGATTATGTAGAAAATCCAGTAAATATTTTCCCTAAGCCAGAGAAAATGCAAAATATTGAAGCAGGTTACCGTATCAATCAAGCAAGCTTTACATTAGGGGCAAATGTATACGCTATGTTGTATCAGGACCAGCTCATTCCAACTGGCAAATTAAACGACGTCGGTGAAGCATTAAGAATGAATGTGGAGAACAGTCATCGAATAGGAATAGAAGCGGATGCTTCTTGGGCTATATCCCGATTATTCACATGGTCTGCTACTGCCGCATTGAGCCAAAACAAAATCAAAAACTTTACAGAATTGGTAAATATCTATAATGACAATTGGGATAAAGTAGGCGAACAAGCGTATTTTTACAAGAGTACGGATATTGCAAAGTCTCCTTCAGCAATTTTATCCAATAATTTAACCTATAATCCTAGCGCTGCAATAGCCATCAGCTTTTTAAGCAAATATGTTTCCAAAATGTATTTAGACAATTCAAGCGCTGAAGAAAGGAGCCTTAAATCATCATTGGTGCACCATGCTCAAGCCACCTATCGTTTCAAAGCTTTTGGACTAAACTCCATTGCACTAAATTTACTAGTAAACAACCTGTTTAATGCGACATATGCAACAAACGGTTATACCTGGGGCCAGATCTTTGAATCCAAGGGCAGCCGAGATTACTACAATTTCTATTATCCACAAGCAGGAACAAACTTTTTGCTAGGTTTAAATATTAGATTCTAACCTCAATTTGAAAACAATAGATCATAACCCTTCGGCCTAAAGCTGAAGGGTTATTTTTTTGCAGCTGTTCACATTTGCTTAGTAGTTTTATACTAGTTATTTTTACCCCATGCGAGCAGTCATACAACGAGTTTCCCATGCATCTTGTACAGTAGATGCGCAAATAACAGGAAAAATAAACCAAGGGTTATTAGTGCTCATCGGCATAGAAGATGAAGACCAAGAAGAGGACATGCACTGGTTATCCCAAAAGTTAGTCAACTTAAGGATATTCTCTGATGAACAAAACCTGATGAATAAATCCGTCCAAGATATTGATGGCAATATCTTATTAATTTCGCAGTTCACCCTGTTTGCACAGACCAAGAAAGGCAATAGACCATCCTTTATTCGAGCAGCAAGGCCAGAAAAAGCAAAACCCATGTATGAGGAGATGGCGAATTTACTTTCAACTTTATTGCAAAAGGAAGTTCAAGTGGGTGTATTTGGAGGGGATATGAAAATTGATTTAAGGAATGATGGGCCTGTAACCATTATGATGAATACAAAAGATAGAGATAACTTTTAAGTTAAAAAAGATGACAATAGAACAAGCCCAAGAATCCGTAGATCAATGGATAAAAACCACCGGAATTCGATATTTTAATGAATTGACTAATACAGCGATGTTAATGGAAGAAGTTGGTGAAGTTGCACGTATTATGGCCCGCCAATACGGAGAGCAATCCTTCAAAACATCGGACAAAGAAGTTAACCTGGCAGATGAAATGGCAGATGTACTTTTTGTGTTAATTTGTTTAGCAAACCAAACTGGAATCAATTTAACAGAAGCGTTAGAAGCTAATTTAGTCAAGAAAAACATCAGGGATGCAGACCGTCATAAAAACAATGAGAAACTCAGGTAATAAAATCTCCTTGTATTTAGATCAAATGCCTTACCCTAATGCTCAAATTTTATCTCTGCTAAAACAGGTAAATGGTCAGAAGCATACGATTCATTAATTACCTCG
>Ga0233369_1000509_pt1 | contig 15683 bp, 18 predicted proteins | sample ElkDunMinimDraft_26_FD_191537 | JGI IMG/M metagenome (GOLD analysis project Ga0233369, IMG submission 191537) | Fecal eukaryotic communites from dung pellets of Tule Elk in California, USA - Elk Dung D16 | ecosystem: Host-associated > Mammals > Digestive system > Large intestine > Fecal | place... | reverse complement strand
GCAGCATTCGGTTGAAGGTGCCGTGCCGATGCTCCAGCTCCCAGGGCTCGCGGCCCACGAACGGCAGACCGGAGAGACGCCAGATCAGCAGATAGTCCCCGCCGGTGGTCTTCACCGCATGCGGCGATACATGCGCTGAATAGGGCACGAACTCGGAGATTGCAGTCGCGGGCGCACGCATGGCTCAGGGCTCTCCATCCACATCCGAAGGCAGGCGGCGACAGGCCAGTGGAGTGAAGACCCAGGCGCCGTCATGCGAGCGGCCGGCGCGCGCCTTGAGCCAGAAACGCCAGCGCAACCCGAGCAGGCGGAAGATCATCTCGTCGCGGCGGGCCATCTGGCGCATGACCATGACCACGAATGGCAGCAGCGCCAGAAAGAACATGTCGATATAGAACGTCAGCAACAGGCACGCGCCGGCACCGATGGCGAACGGCACATAGGGCACGCCCATGAACATCGGTGGGCGCGTGCAGCCGCGAAAGAGCACGTTCCTACGCATGGGCGGGCAGAAGATCGAACATGAGCATCGCAGCCGAAGTAACGTCCGACGGCAACAGCATCTTTGCGATCTGCGCTGCTGCGCCGATCAGGAAACCGCCGATCAGTACGGGTGCGACATCACCGATCCGCTTGTGATTGAACGCGATCTGATAGCCGGCAAAGATGATCGCGATTGTCACTACCGCAATCGATGCAACGTTGAGCAGTGCGTTGATGTTGCCGAAGAACGTCTGCACGCGCGAGGTTGCCCCGGCGACATCCTGCGCCCACACGAGCGACGGCAGGAACGCGACTGCGATTGCCGCGGCGCAAGCATGAAGCCTCCGGCGCTGCAGATCAGTGGATTGGATCGATTTGATGGATTTCATCGTGTATCCCCTCTGGTTGCGGAGCGAAGAGCGGCGATGCCCGGCCTGTGCTGGGCACCCGACTGGTCAGAACACGAACGCACCGTCCCGCGACGGCGTGGACACGGCGGGTCTGCCCGCCGCGGTGGGTGCCGACGCGGCGGCGCTTGCCTGGACGGTGACGGGACCATCGCCGGTGTCGCTGCGCTGGACGGCGGTTGCCGGCATGGCGGCGGAGGCCGCAGCGGCTTCGTCGACCGGCATGGCGTCATGGGGCGAACGAATTTCCGGAGCACCCGGCTGACCGCTGGCCTGCGCCTCCTGCACGCGGCGCGCCAGTCGCGAGGCCGGGGCCGACTCTCTGGGCGCGTTTCGAGCGGCCGTGCCCGACACCACGGGAATCGCCGGCGTTTGCGTGCCTGCCCGCCACGAAGCCAGCACTTTCTGCACATAGCCGTGCTCGAATCCGGTCACGAAGTTCCCCGAGTAATAGCAACTCAGGGCCTTGCCCCAGTCGCCTCCGGCCCGGGCATGGCATTCAGCGAGGATCTTTGCGCCGGCGCGCAGGTTCGGGCAGGTTTCGAACGCCTTCTCGTGGCTGTCGAGGCCATGGCGCGCGAGGTTGTGGCGATTGACCTGGGCCAGCCCCACCGAGAAGTTGTATCCCTCGCGCTCGAGCATCCGGGTGGTGGACACAGCTTCGGCCAGCGTCCTCGGTTGACGCGCCAGGCGGCCACCGACGACGCCGATCGCGAACGGGTTGTGCGACGACTCCACCCCGACCACATGGCGCATGACCTCTGCGGGCACCGCGAGGTCCGTGCACCCCATCAGCTCCATGCCGGGCAACATCAGCGCCTTCCTCCTGCGCCGAGGGCGAAGCCACCCACACCGCCGCCCGTCACTCCGGCACGGAACTGGACAAACGTATGCGCAAAGGGGCTCATGCGGCGAGCACCCGTTCGGGGTCGAAGTCGATCCCGGTGATGTAGCGACGACCGGCATGCGCCTTGATGTGCACCACGACCTCGATCGTCATGCGCAGCAGGCGCTTGATGACATCGAACTCCAGCCCGGCCCCCTCGGACGAGGCCTTGACCATCAGCGCGAGCTGGTCCCAGGTCTGCGCGGTGCTGCCCGCGTGGCAGCTTGTGATCGAACCCGGATGGCCTGACGCGCAGTTGCGGATGAAGTAGAACGATTCGTCACCGCGCAGCTCGGCGAGGATGATCCTGTCGGGCTTCATGCGCAGACAGGCCTCCATGCAGCTCTTGGCAGTGACGTTGCCGGTGCTTTGCCCCCCCTTGGAATACAGCAGGTGCACCACATTGGGCTGGCGCAGGAACAGCTCGCGTGCATCCTCGATGGTGACCAGCCGCTCCTGGTCGGAAATATGGTCGACGAGGGATTTCATGAAGGTCGTCTTGCCGCTGCCAGTCGCGCCGGCCACGACGATGTTCTTGCGATACCGCACCGCCATGCGGAAGAACTGGGCGTAATTGCGAGTGCGGCGCAGTTCGAGCAGTTCGAGATCCTGATCGCCGATGCCGCCGGCCTGTTCCGGAATCTGGTCAAAGAACCCCTCACGCTCGTACTCGTCCAGACTCCTGCCCACCCGCGACGGCAGCCGGATCGTGATCGACACGCGTCCCGCGTCGCACGCGGGCGGAATCACGAACTGGGCACGTTGCCCTGTCGGGAAGGTCAGCGACACCATTGGATCGGCGTCCGTGATGCGCTGCCCCGTGTTGCTCTCATTGACGATCGAAGTGCAGAACTGGCGCGCGCGCTCGAACGTGAGCGAAGGCACCTCGTCGCGGCGCCAGCCTTCGCGTGTCTCCAGATAGAGTTCGCCAGGCCGGTTGATGCAGATTTCGGTGACATCCAGCGACTGGATGTGATCGCCGATGCCGAGCACCGCGTACTGGTATTCGAGGAACCGGTTGGACAAGGCGGTCGCGGTGGCTGCAGGAATGTCCATGCCAGGCCTCAATGCACGACCGCGGAGAAGTCGACGTCACGCGCGACGTATACGTTGACCACCGTCCCCTGGTTGATCGTCACCGTCGGCGGCCGGGCCATGTTGCGCTCGACCGCCGTCTGGGCCAGGCGCTCCAGCGTGCGCGCCGTGTTGCTTTCGAACGGGCTCTGCACGACGAAACCGTTGCCGAAGGTCGTCTGCTCCGGTCCGTACTCGGCCCCCGCGTACTTGAACGCGTCACTGAGCATGCTGATCAGCAGCGCCGAGGTGATCCGCTGCCCCCAGTGCGCGGTGTAATGACCGGGATTGCCGGCGGCGCCGAGGTTGTCGACGCCGGGGCTGCGCATGCTGACATCCAGCCCGGTGGGCGTGGTGATGCGGTCCCAGACGATTGCCGCGCGATCGCCGATCACGCTGTCGGAGTTGTAGAAGCCCATGACCCGCGAGCCACGCGGCAGCAACAGGCGCCGTCCGTTCACCGAGTAGACCGGCTCCGTCACGACGCAGGAGGTGTAACCCGGGAAATCGCTGATGACCCGAGACTGCAGCACGCAGCGGATATAGGTGCCCCGCAGCAGCAGCGTGTCGGGGCTGTAGAGCACACGCGCGCTGGTGGGTCCATCAGCGGGCGCCTGCATCACGGAGGACGAGGTTGCATCGCTCCCGTATCCGGCGCCGCCCATGGGGCCTGCCGCCGCCATGGCCTGCAAGCCGCCCGGGTCCGGACTGGTCGCCACGTCCTGCATGCGGCGTTCCAGCAGTGATGGGGCCGGCGCGCTGGAATACGCGCCGATTCCGGACAGCGACTCCGACATGCGGCGATCCGAAGCAGGCGCGGTGTCCTCGATCACCGGTAGCGGAGGAAGCGCAGGCACTGGCATCTCCTCGCGCGCGACGGGAAGCTCCGGCAGGTCGCGTGGCGCTGCGGGGATGACCACCTGCTCGACCGGTCCGGCACCCGGACGATCAGCCTCCTCGCCCGCCCCGCCGCCCGAGAACGCCCAGAACGCCAGTGCGCCGAGCAGGACCACGATTCCGGCGAGGAACAGCAGGGCGCGCCGATTGAGGCGCTGCACCTCGGCCGACTCCAGCACCGGAGCCCCGGCATCGAGATCCACATCGCCGCGGCCGGCCCGTGCCTCGTAGGGATTTGCGGCCCGGTTCGCAGGCTGCGACGGGTGGCCGCCGCCGGAAGCGTGGCCGCTCATGGCCCGGCGCTCCTGCGCAGGCCGACCACGTATGCGCCATGCCGGACCACCAGGTAGGGATAGGTCCCATGAATCACGATCACGTCACCCTCGACAGTGGAGTTGACCACGAACTCCTCGCCGTCTTCGCTGTCCCTGGCGAACACTGCGGGAAAGTTTCCACTCGGAAAACGGGTGCGATCCCCCATCCGGATATAGGTGAAACGGCGGTCGTCATAGACCGTCGTGGGCACGAGCCAATGGGGTGTGCGCCGGTGCTGGGTGTAGTCGTAACCGAAGTGGTAATCGCGACTGGCGTGCACGCCGGTTTCGAGTTCACTCGACGCTTCGGGCGCGGCGCCTCCCTCGGGCACGAACCGCGCGTCACTCGGATAACTGAATCGGATCTTGTACTGCACACCGGCGGCGCGGGCCTGATCCAGCGAGCGCCAGTCGGTGGCGACCACCTTCATCTCGAAGATGTAGGCGTGCGCTGCGGTTCGGACCAGCAGATTGGTGTCGACGTCGATATTCCGCGGCTTGACGTAGAAGACGTTGTCGCGTCGGCTGATGTCCCAGCCCCCGCTGAAACCACTGCTGTAGTCGAGGATCTGCTCGTGTGCGCTGAGTTCGATCTGGGTGGTGATGCCCAGACCGGTACGCACCTGATAGACCGCGTCGGGCTGATATCGGTACTCCTCCACCACCTGTGCCGTGGCGGACGAGGCCGCCAGCAGGCTCGAGACGACGAAGCACCAGGCGGAGGACGGCAGCCTCATGGAGCGTTTTCCGTGACGGGTGCGGAGGCCCCGAACTCGGCGGCAGCTGCCCCGGCAGGCCATTCCGGGGTCTCGTCGAGCGGCTGCGATGCGGTCGCGCGGGGGAGCGGGAACTCGCGCTCGGGCACCGGCGATGCGGCGAAATCGTTGTCGACCCGGTAATTGGTGACCCGGAACCCCAGTGGATTGAGCAGCCGGTCCTCATCACTGAGACGCAGATCGGCGTTGTAGGTGAACTCCAGAGTGGCGATCCTCGCGTCGAGAGGCTCGGCGCGGCCGCTGGATTTGTCGAAGAGACTGCGCTGGAAGCGGACCGTCGCCCCCGAGGGTCGCCGCCCTTCGCCGCTGCCGATGAGCACGATGCTCAGTACGCGGGCACGGACCGAACGGCCAGTGCCGTAAATGCGGAACGGGCGTTCCGGATTGTGTTCGGCATGCAGTGCGATATATGCAGGGGCGACTGCGGGTCCCGCCATCGACAGGGTGGTGCGCCAGTTGCGCTGGCCGATGAGCCCGGAATCGTAGGATTCGCGCGCCAGCACGAACTGGGCGACGTTGCTCTTGTTGATCGCCTCTTCCATGGTGACGTCCCGATCGTTGAAGTTCCCGGCCAGCCGCGCCACGCTCGCAGTCCCGGTATAGGGATCCGCCATCACCAGGTAAGGCACGCGTTCCTTGAGCGGCAGGAACAACAGATAACCGCATGCCAACAGCACGGACATCGCCACTGCGCTCCACGCCACGCCCCACGCCCGGCGCTCGCTCCTGCGCGACTGCTCACTCAGCGTCAGTTCGAAGCTGACGCCCTGCGCGACGGCGCGCTCGACTGCAGGCGATGCCGCTTGTTTGCCGGACATGGCGCCCTCTCAGTCCTGCCCGCCGGACAACGCCTGCGGGCCAGTGACCTGGCTGACCACGAGCAATCCGCGCTCCGCTGCGATCTGGACGCCCTGCCTTGCATAGGCCTCCGACAGCGCCGCAGCCGCCTGCTCGACACTTATCGCGCGAAGCCGCGCGACCGGCGCGTGCAGGGTGTAGTCGTTGGGATGCAGATAGGACAGGCCGATGCCGGCGTCGGCGGACCAGCGCGTGAGCAGGCTCTTGAGGGTCTGGTCGGACGGAAACGCCTGGAAGACATAGGCGCGCTGCAACGGTATGGCCTCGGGTGCTTCCGCGAACTGATGCACCGGACGCCACTTGCCACGCAGGTCCGCGGCCTCGGGCGTGGCGCAGCCACCGAGGCCGATCGAGCTGGCGCAGGCCATGGCCAGCAGAATCATCCGTGCGTCTGTCGCACTCCTGTCCATGACGTCCGTCCCCAGGTGTCCATTCCATCGAACCGCGCGTTCCCGCAGGTATCCGCGTCGCGACCTGCCCCTGCCACGATCCATGCAGGCCGTGGCACTTCGACGGGAGCGACGCTATCGACGCGAAAATTCCGCGTCAACGCGCTGCCATTGGATCCGTGCCGTGGGTTCCGGCGAGGGCGCCCGGGGCACGGAACCTCGGAAAACACGGGGAATCATGCGTATTTCCGTGCGTTTGACGTCCGGCACTTGAGCAAGCGAGAAGTGTCTACGCGTCTTCCACCGACCCGCGATGACACGTACTCCACATGTCGCCTGGTGGTTCCCTGACCCCTTGATCCGGAAAATCCACGCCGGATTCTGCTCGCGCTGCACGCATCCTCATGTCCCGGGAACATCGATGGACGGGACGATGGATCGCTCGCAGATGGAAGACTTCATCGCGAATGCCGCGCTGCTGGCAGCGCATCTGACCCAGCAGTGCGAACGCGCCGCCGCAGAGCAGCGCGACGCTGCGGGCGCGCTGCATGGCGCCGCGATGGACGTCGAGCAACGTCTGGCAGCCGGTCGCGAGGCACTGCTGCACGCGACCGGCGCCGCGGTCCGCGACGCGCTGACGCGTCAGCTCGACGCGACCATCACGCGCACGGATGCCGCCGCCACGCGCCTCGAGCGCGCGACCGAGAGTCTCGGCAACCTTCATGCAGGGCTCCACACGGGCGCCCGGTTGCTCGGTGGCGGCGCCCTGCTGGCATTGGCGCTCGCGGGGGCGGGCATCATCGGTGCGACCGCCCATCTGGCGCGACTGAATCTCGAGCGTGCGGAGCGCGCCTCGGTCCGTGCAGACGTGCTCGAGGCGCTACAACGCGTGGCCATCGCCTCCTGCGACAGCCGGCCCTGCATCAAGCTCGAGGCCGGGCTTCAGCGCTGGCCATCGAACGAGGACTACGTACTCGTCGACACCCAGGGCAGCACGCGATGAGGAACGTACGTACAGGCTGCGGCCGGCTGGCCCGGGGAACTCGGCCATGACCCGCGGACGCCTGGTTGCCGCAGCGCTCGCCACTGCGGTGGCCACGATCGCAGGCCTCTACCTGGCGGCTTACTGCGTCCTGGCGCTGCTCGGGCTCGACACCGCATCCGCCAGCCTGGGGACCTGGCTTGCCTATGCCCGCGTCGCGGAGCATCCCGAGGTGGCGCGGTATGCGTGGCGGATCTGGACGGCCGGCGCGATCGCGTTCGGACTGGTGGGCCTTGCGTGGCTCGCGGTGATGGTCATGCTGTTCAAGCTGCGCAGCCACCGCAATCTCCACGGCCGGGCGCGCTTTGCCGGCCTGCTCGATCTGGTGCGCGCGGGCTTCCTGGGCCGCAGCGACGACGGCATCGTCATCGGACGCCGCCACGGTCGCCTCTTGCGGCTCGCCGGTCAGCAGTTCGTCGTCCTGGCCGCGCCGACCCGATCGGGCAAAGGCGTGGGCATCGTCATCCCCAACCTGCTCGACTACCGCGAGTCGGCGGTGGTGCTCGACATCAAGCAGGAGAACTTCGACCTGACATCGGGCTGGCGGGCCTCGATCGGACACGAGATCCATCTGTTCAACCCCTTCGCCGAGGACCGCCGCACGCATCGCTGGAATCCCTTGACCTACGTCTCCGACGACCCCGCGTTCCGTGTCTCCGATCTGCAGGCGATCGCCGCGATGCTGTACCCGGACGGGGACGACAAGGATCGCTTCTGGGTTGGCCAGGCGCGCAATGCCTTCCTTGCCTTCACGCTGTACCTGTTCGAGCGGGCTGATGTCGAGGCGAGCGGTGCGCACCCGACGCTCGGCGCCGTACTCCGCCTGGTCTCGGGAACTGGCGGCGAGCTCAAGCCCTATCTGCAGGGACTGGCCGCTGCTCCGTTTCTCGGCACCCAAGCCAGGACCGCCTTCTCCGGCCTGCTCTCCCAGGCCGACGTGACCTTCGCCTCGATCATCGGCGCGTTCCGCGAGCCCCTGAATCCATGGCTCAATCCGGTACTCGACGCAGCTACCAGCGCCGACGATTTCGATCTGCGCGACGTGCGGCGCAAGCGGATGACCATCTATGTCGGCATCCAGCCGGCCAAGCTCGCCGAAAGCCGACTGATCGTGAACCTGTTCTTCAGCCAGCTGATCAACGTCAATACCAAGGTGCTGCCGCAGAACGATCCGACGCTCAAGCACCAGTGCCTGCTGCTGATGGACGAGTTCACTTCGATCGGTCGCGTCGACATCATTGCGCGGTCGGTCGCCTACATGGCCGGCTACAACCTGCGCCTGCTGCCGATCGTGCAATCGATGGCGCAACTCGACGCGGTCTACGGCAAGGAGCTCTCGCGCACCATCCTCACCAACCACGCCCTGCAGATCGTCTATGCGCCGCGCGAACAGCAGGACGCCAACGACTATTCCGAGATGCTCGGCTTCACCACCGTGCGACGCCGCGCGCGAACCCGCTCGCATGGCCGCGGTCGCGGCGTATCGGACAACGAGGTGCTTGAGAAGCGCGCCCTCATGCTGCCGCAGGAACTCAAGGCAATGGGTCCGCAGACGCAGATCGTGCTTTACGAGGGACTCGCCTGCCCGGTGCGTTGCCGCAAGATCCGTTACTACCGGGACCGTTACTTCACGCGGCGCCTGCTGCCGCGGGTTCCGATCGCGCACCTCGAGATCGCACTCGCGCCAGCGCCGGCACCGTACGGGCCGAAGGCACAGAATCCGCCTGCACACTCGAGCCGTCCTGCGCCCGCGCTGAACTGAGCAGGCTCGGCAATGTGGCAACGGGCCGGGCAGGGTTCGTCGCGGGTTAAACTTACGTGATGATGCGTCCAATCCTTCTGTGCGGCGGCCTGCTGGTCGCCCTTGTCCTGTCCGCTCCCGTCCACGCCTGGGGCCAGCTGGGCCACCGCGTGGTGGCACAGCTCGCGGAGCGTGATCTCACCCCCGCCGCGCGCGAGGAAGTGGCCCGTCTGCTGGCCGACCAGCCCGATCCGACCCTGGCTGGCGTCGCCACCTGGGCCGATGAGCTGCGCGGGCAAGATCCGGACCTGGGCCGGCGCTCGGCGTCCTGGCATTACGTCAATATCGCCGAGTCCAACTGCCGTTACTCGGCGCCGCGCGACTGTCCCGGCGGGAACTGCGTGGTCGAAGCCATCCGAACGCAAACCGCGATCCTGGCCGATCCGCGCCGTTCGCAAGCCGAACGCGCGCAGGCGTTGAAGTTCGTCGTGCATTTCGTCGGCGATGCGCACCAGCCGATGCATGCCGGCTATGCCCACGACCGGGGCGGCAACGACAAGCAGCTCAATTTCCGCGGGCGCGGTACCAACCTGCACGCGTTCTGGGACAGCGGCATGTTCAACAGCCAGCAGCTGTCGGGTGATGCGTGGCTGACGCGGATCGCCGCGCACGCGCCATCGGCCGACGCGCGGAAGCCGGCGTCGGCGCAACCGGCTGCAGCGCAATGGGTCGAGGCGGCCTGCCGCATCGCCGTGGCGCCGGGCGTGTATCCGACCCGTGCGCGGATCGCACAGAGCTACGTGGACACGCAGCTGCCGCTGATCGAGCAGCAGGTCCGCGACGCCGGCGCGCGCCTGGCCACGGTCCTCAACGCCGCGCTGGCGGCGCCCTGAGCGGACGGGATCACCACCGCCTACGCAGCCGCGTGGACTAGCATCAGGCCTCCGCCAGACGGCAGGCGCGATGTCCAATGTGTACGTCATACCGATGGATCACCTGCGAGGGCATCGCGCCGGTGAGCACGAGCCGATTCGCGCCGTCGCGCGTCACCAGCGCGGCCGGCAGTCAGCAGAGGACCGCCGCCGGTGATGCCGATGCACCTGCACACGCGCCACCCCGGTCCCAGCGCCGGCCCATGGCCGCGGAACCGCGACGACCACGCCCCCCGCCTGCAGCCGCGGCGCGACACGCCTTGAACGGACGCCGTGCGCATCACGGCGATCCGATGGCCGGACGCCTCGGGCGTTGCGGGCGCGTGGCGCTCGGCCACCTGCTGATCGCGCTGTGCCTGCAAGCGGTCGCCACGCCCGACGCGCAGGCTGCGGACCCGGTCACCGCGCACCTGCGCGCAGGCAGTCCGGTGACGCCGTCGCCGATCGTGCTCCCGCTGGACGTCGCAGCGCGCGCGTCACTGACCCGCCACCGCGTGGAAGCCTTCGCGGGCGACGCCTTGCAGCACTGCGAGGGCGTCTCGCTGACGGCGCTGCTGCGGGCGCATGGCGCCATGTCCGAGGCTGCCCTGCAGGACGACGAGCTCGACCGCTACGTGCGCATCGACAGTCGCGATGGCACGCGCGTGCTGTTCTCGCTGGCCGAACTCGATCCCACGCTCGGCGGCCGCGCGGTCTATCTGGTGGACCGCTGCGATGGCACGCCGCTCGATTCCACCGCCGGTCCGCTGCGCCTGCTGGTGCCGGCCGATGCGCGGCCGACACGCGCCCTGCGCCAGGTGGACCGCATCATTGTCGTCGCCGCGCCCTGAGCGACCCACCTTCGAACCGGTTCCGCCATGACTTCCAGCCCCTTCCGTGTCCGTGTCCTGCGCCCTGCCGCCGCCCTGCTGCTGGGCGCGCTCGGCCTGCCGGCGGCGGTGGCGGCACAGGAGCACGCGCCGGTCACCGTGTTCGCCGCGGCCAGCCTCAAGGAATCGATGGACGCCGCGGCGGCGCGCTACCAGCGCGAAACCGGCACGCCGGTGCGCGTCTCGTACGCGGCAAGTTCGGCATTGGCCCGGCAGATCGAACAGCGCGCGCCTGCGGATGTCTTCATCTCCGCCGATCTGGAATGGATGGACTGGCTGCAGCAGCGGCGCCTGATCGATGCGGCGACGCGCCGCGAGCTGCTCGGCAATTCGCTGGTCCTCATTGCCCCGGCAGGCAGCACGGCGCAGCCGATGGCCCTGGATGCGGATGCCGACCTGCAGCCGCTGCTGGGCCCGCGCGGGCGCCTGTCGCTCGCGCTCACCACGAGCGTGCCCGCGGGCCGGTATGCCCGCGCCGCGCTCGAATCCATGGGCCAGTGGCAGTCCTTGAAGTCGCGCACGGCCGAGTCCGACAGCGTGCGCGGCGCGCTGACCCTCGTCGCACGCGGTGAAGCGCCGCTGGGCGTGGTCTATGCCAGCGACGCGATGGCCGAACCGCGGGTGCGCGTGCTGGCGACGTTCCCGGCCGGCAGTCATCCCGACATCGTCTATGCCGCGGCGCGCGTGAGCGCGAGCCGCAATCCGCAGGCGGCAGCCTTCGTGCGCTGGCTCGATGGCGAGGCCGCGTCGGCGATCTTCCGCGCGCACGGTTTCGTGGTGCGCTGAGCGATGGACCTGCCGGCAGCGCTCCACTTCGCGCCCGAGGAGCTGGAAGCGATCCGCCTGAGCCTCAAGGTGGCCACGGCCGCCGCGCTGTGCAGCCTGCCCTTCGGCATCGCCACGGCATGGCTGCTTGCGCGTCGCCGCTTCTTCGGCAGTTCGCTGCTCGATGCACTGGTGCATCTGCCGCTGGTCCTGCCGCCGGTGGTCGTGGGGTATGCGCTGCTGGTGATGCTCGGCGGAAACGGGGTCATCGGCCGTTGGCTGGAGGACACCCTGGGCATCAGTGTCGCGTTCCGCTGGACCGGCGCGGCGCTGGCCAGCGCGATCATGGGGTTCCCGCTGATGGTGCGTGCGATCCGCCTCTCGATCGAGAACGTCGACCGTCGCCTGGAGCAGGCCGCGGCCACGCTGGGTGCGAGCCCGTGGCGGGTGTTCCGCACCATCACCCTGCCGCTGGCCTGGCCGGGCGTGGTCGCGGGCGCGGCGCTGGCCTTCGCCAAGGCCCTGGGCGAGTTCGGCGCGACGATCACCTTCGTGTCCAATATTCCCGGCGAAACCCAGACCATTTCCTCGGCGATCTACAGCCTGATGCAGGTGCCCGGCGGCGAGGCCGGGATCTGGCGCCTGGCGGCGGTATCGGTGGCGATCTCGCTGGCCGCGCTGCTCGCATCGGAGTGGCTGGTGCGCCGCCAGCGCGGCGAGGCGCACGACTGATGCTGCATCTCGACATCGATCTGCGCCGCGGCAGTTTTGCCCGCCATGTACGCATCGTCGCCACGCAGCGCGTTGTCGCGTTGACCGGTCCGTCCGGCGCAGGCAAGACCAGCGTGCTCAATGCCATCGCCGGCCTCGTGCGGCCGCGGGCCGGACGCATCGAGATCGACGGCCGCGTGCTGTTCGACAGCGCGGCGCGCATCGACGTGCCGGCGCACCGCCGCCGCGTGGGCTATGTGTTCCAGGACGCGCGGCTGTTCCCGCACCTCGATGTCGCACGCAACCTCGTGTACGGCGGTCACCGCACTGGCGCCAGGACCTTCGCGCTGGACCAGGTGGTCGAGCTGCTGGGCATCGCGCCGCTGCTGCAGCGACGGCCGGCGAATCTCTCCGGCGGCGAGGCGCAGCGCGTGGCGATCGGGCGCGCATTGCTTTCGCAGCCGGCCGTGCTGCTGTTCGACGAGCCTCTTTCGGCACTGGACGAGGCGCGGCGCGAGGAGCTGATCCCGTGGCTGCAGCGGGTCCGCGACGAGGTGCGCCTGCCGATGCTCTATGTCAGCCACACCAGCGACGACGTGCGCCGCCTGGCCGACGCGGTGCACACCCTGGACTGAGCGAACGCGGCGTTCACGCCGGCAATGACGCAATGCACGCACCCCCGCTGGGACCGCGCCATGCCTCGCACACATCCGGTGTCCGTCGAAGACACCCGCCGCTACCTGGAGCCAGGCCCGGTCGTGCTGCTGTCGAGCGCGCACAAGGGCGAGCGCGGCATCATGACCCTGGGCTGGCACATGATGCTCGGCTACGACCTGGTCGGCACCTACATCTGGTCGGCCAACCGCAGCCACGCACTGGCGCTGGGCAGCCGCCAATGCGTGATCAATCTGCCCGCCGCCGACATGCTCGACACCGTGGCGCGCATCGGCAACTGCAGCAGCGCGGATGGTGACAAGTTCGAGCGTTTCGGCCTGACCGCTGTCGACGGCAGCGAGGTCGATGCCCCGGGCGTCGGCGAATGCCATGCCCGTTTCGAATGCCGCCTGCACGAGACCAGATTGACCGCGGACTATCCGCTGTTCGTCTGGCGCGTGGTTGCGGCGCATGCCGCCAAGCGCCCGCGCTGGCCGGTGACCGTGCACTACCGCGGCGGCGGGGCGTTCATGGTGGCGGGCCGGACCGTATCGCGCCGGCGCCTGTTCCGCCCGGACATGCTCGAGTCGTGAATCGCCGTGCATTGCCTCGCCCACCGTACGCGCGGTCTTCATTGCGGATCCCCGACAAGGCCCTGATGTCGCGCCTTCCCCTCCTGCTGCTGTATCTCTGCCTGGCCGCATGTGCCCCGTATCCGCGGGATGCGCACGACAGCAGCGAGCGCGCGCGCGAGGCGTTCCGGGTCGGGCTGAGCCACGACCCGCCGCATGTCATCGCCTCGGACGCGCGCCCGCGCGGCAACGAGGTCGAACTGATCGAAGCGCTGGCCGCCGATCGGGAGCTGCGCGTGGAATGGGTCGTGGGCAACCACGACGCCCTGATGCAGGCCCTGCTCGACCATCGCCTGCACCTGGTCGCGGGCGGTCACACGGACGCGTCGCCATGGCGCGATGTCAGCTGGTCGCGCACCTATCGGCTGCCCGATGCGCGTGGCCGGCCCGCGAACCGGCGCCTCGCCCTGCCGCCGGGCGAGAACGCCTGGCAGCTCAGCGTCGACCGCTTCCTGCACGAACGGACTGCGCCGCAATGACGCCGCCCGCGGATCTGCAGAGGCGCCGCGTGCCGCGGCCGATCGGCCCGCAGCAGCAGCGTGACCTGCAGCGCGCCGCTCGCCTGTGCTGGTGGTCGATCGGCCTGCTCGGCGCGGTCACGGTGTTGATGTATGCCTCGATGGGCGGCTCGCAGGCCATGCTGACCGCGCTGGTCGAGGACGTGCTGAGCCTGCTGCCGCCGATCGCGTTCCTGATCGCGCTGCGGTTCCGCGCCCGCGGCGTGGACGCCACCTACATCGACGGACGCGAGCGTGCATTCGACATCACCTTCCTCGCTTCGGCGGTCGCGCTGACGGCGGTCGGCGCGCTGCTGGTGTTCGATGGCCTGCACGTGCTGGTCACGCGCACACATCCGGTCGTGGGGTCGGTGGTCATTGGCGACAGGGTGATCTGGCAGGGCTGGGTGATGATCGCGGCGCTGGCGGTATCGTGCGTGCCGCCGGTGATCCTCGGCCGACTGAAACTCAAACTGGCGCGCGCGCTCGATTCCAAGCCGCTGCATGCCGACGCCGACATGAACAAGGCCGACTGGATGACCGCGGTCGCCGGCATCGTCGGCATCGCCGGGATCGGCTACGGCCTGTGGTGGGCGGACGCCGCCTCGGCCGTCGTCATCGCGGGCGCGGTGCTTCACGATGGCGTGCGCAACCTGCGCAATGCGGTGCGCGACATGCACGATGCACGCCCCCAGCGTGTCGACCGCAGTGATCACGACCCGTTGCCCGATGCGGTGGCGGCCGCGGTGGCCGCGCACCCGGATGTCATCGCATGCCGGGTGCGCTTCCATGAAGAAGGCATGCGCCTGTCGGGCGTGGTTTTCGTTACCACCCGCGATGGCATGCTCGACAGTGCGATGACGGATGCGATCCGCGACGCTGCGCGGGCCGTGCACTGGCGCATCGACGAAGTCCTGGTGATGGTCGACGCGGCGCCCGGCGCGCAGCGCGTCACCGGCGGGGACACGCCTGCGCAGCGCGGTTAGGCTGTCGGGATGACTCTGTATCTCGACAATCTCGATGCGGCGGCGGCGCATGTGCGCGAGCACGTCAGCGGCGCACTGCGTGTCTGCGCGCCTCTCGGCATCGGCAAGCCGCACCGCCTGCTCAATGCGCTCTACGACGCCGCGCTCACCGACCCCGCGCGCCCGTTCTCGCTCTATACCGCCCTGTCGCTGGACCCGCCACGCGGCGGAGACGACCTGCAAGGCCGCTTCATCGGCCCGTTCGCCAAGCGGCATTTCGGCGAGGACTTCGTCCGCCTGAAGTATGTCGATGCGCTGCGCCGCAATGCGCTGCCGCCGCACATGGAGATCGAGGAGTTCTACATGCAGTCCGGCGCGATGCTGGGCTCGGTGCAGGCCCAGCGCCGATACGCCAGCCTCAACTACACGCATGTCGCCCGCACCCTCGTTGGGCGCGGTGTCAACGTCGTGGTGCAGAAGGTCGCCGCCAACGACGACGGCTCGCGTTTCTCGCTGTCCTCGAACACCGATCTGACCTTCGACGTGCTCGATGCCTTGCAGGCGGCAGGCCAGGCCAGGCCGCTCGTCGTCGGAGAGATCGATCCCGCGCTGCCGTGGCTTGGTGGCGCCGCTTCCGTGGACGCCGCATTCTTCGATGTCGTCGTCGCCCCGCCGCCGCCGTGGCCGCGGCTGTTCGGCCTGCCGCGCGAGGCGGTGTCCGATGCCGACTATGCGATCGGCTTCTACGCCAGTGCGCTGGTGCGCGATGGCGGCACGCTGCAGATCGGTAT
>Ga0233369_1000508_pt1 | contig 15698 bp, 14 predicted proteins | sample ElkDunMinimDraft_26_FD_191537 | JGI IMG/M metagenome (GOLD analysis project Ga0233369, IMG submission 191537) | Fecal eukaryotic communites from dung pellets of Tule Elk in California, USA - Elk Dung D16 | ecosystem: Host-associated > Mammals > Digestive system > Large intestine > Fecal | place... | reverse complement strand
CCTCGTGACTGTCCACCCGCTCTGGCGCCCGTACGAGGTCCCTGACCAGGAGACCACCGACGCGGCGTTCGTCGCCGGCTCGGAGCCGAGGGCGGAAGGCCGCATCACGGTGGTCCCGTACGACCCCTCCTGGCCCTCGGCGTACGAGCGGGTCGCCGCAGCGGTCGAGAGCGCGCTCGGTGGCCGACTGGTCAGCATCGAGCACGTCGGCTCGACAGCCGTGCCGGGGCTCGCTGCCAAGCCCGTCCTCGACATCGACCTCGTCGTGCCCGACCCGGCGGACGAGGAGTCGTACGTCCCGGCGCTGGAGTCGATCGGATTCGTCCTCCGGATCCGCGAGCCCGCGTGGGAGCAGCACCGGATGCTCCGCCTGGACGAGCCCATGGTCAACCTGCACGTGTTCGGGCCCGAGGCCACCGAGCCGCGGCGGCACCTGCTCTTCCGCGAGCGGCTGCGCAGCGACGCGTCCGACCGCGAGGCGTACGCGGCGCTCAAGACGGAGCTGGCGACCCGGGAGTTCGCGACCGTGATGGCGTACAACGCGGCGAAGTCGGCACTGGTCTACGCGATCTACGAACGCGCGTTCGCCGCCGATCCCCGCTACCCGCATGCCCTGCAACCGCGCGACGCCTGACTCACACGGGAAGCAGCCGCGAGACGACACCGGACAGCTGGTCCACCGTCCGGCACTCGTGCATGTCGACGATCTGCGCGTACGCCGGCGCGACCGAGTCACCGAGCCCCCATCGGCTCTCGTGCTCGGGGTTGAGCCAGAACGTCCGGTGGGCGAGGGCGGAGATGTCGCGCAGGGCGTCGAGGTCGGGGTCCAGATGGTTGGTGCGGGCGTCGCCGAGGATCAGCACGCTCGTCCGTGGGCCGAGGGAGGCCCCGTACCGGCTCACGAACGAGCGCAGCGACCGGCCGTAGTCGCTCGACGGGTGCCAGGGGGCGACGTTGGCGTGAGCCATGACGCGCTCGACGAGCGCCCCCGGGTCGGCCTCACCGGACGTGACGAGCTCTGTCACCTCGTCGGTGTGGTTGACGAACGCGAACACCCGGACCTTGCTGAACTGGTCGCGCAGCGCCTGGACGAGGAGCATCGTGAAACCGGCAAACCCGGCCACTGAGCCCGAGACGTCACAGAGGAGCACGAGCTCGGGCCGCGCCTTGCGCCGGTGCTGGTACGCCGGTTTCAGCGGCACTCCCCCGTACGACATCGAGCGCCGGAGGGTCCGTCGGATGTCCACCTGCCCCCGGTTGCGTCGCCGGCGTCGCGCGGAGAGCCGTGTGGCGAGGCGCCGGGCGAGCGGCTGGACGGTCCGGCGGAGCTCCAGGACCTGCTGGCGGTTCGCGGCGAGGAACTCCACCTGCTCCGCATCGGGCCGTACGGCGTACTTCGCGACCCGGTCGCGGTCGCGGACCTCGGCGGTACGGCGCGTCGCCTCGGTCTGGACGAGTGCACGGAAGCGCTCGACGTCGCGGCGCACCTCGTCGCGGTCGAGTCGCTCGACGAACCCTTCGCTGCTCCCGCGCGCAGCGAGTGCGCGGACGATCATGGTCTGCGGGCGCAGCTGCTCCAGCGTCTGGCGCGCGGACCAGCCCGAACCTGCCATCCCCGGCCCGTCGCCGCCCTGCACCTGCGCGAGCGCGTCGACAGCCGACGCCGCTACCTGCTCGAGCGCCTCGTCGCTGCCTCGCGCCAAGGCGTCGACGAGGGCGTCGCGCAACGCCTCGACGCTGTCGGCGGCCTGGCCCTCGCCGGCGGCCTCGCGGTCGGCCTCGCGCGCGCCGACACCGGCGGGGAAGTACACGTCAAACACGGCGTCGAAGACGCGGCGGTGCCCGGTACGCCGGATCAGTGCCGCCGCGAGACCCTCGCGGAGCAGGTCCCGGTCGGCGAGCGAGAGCACCTCCATCACCCGGGCGGCGTCGACGGTCTCGCTGGTGCCGACGACGAGATCGTGTCCGCGCAGCGCCTCGACCATCGCGACGAGCCGCGCCGGCAACGAGCCGCCACCACCACCGCTGGTCGAGTAGCCCGAGCCGCCACCACCACCGCTGGTCGAGTAGCCCGAGCCGCTGGGCGAGGGCGTATCGAGACCCCGCCTGCCGTTCATCGCCGTACGTCCGCCTCGTCGAGCTGGAGGTGCTGTCGCGCCCGCGAGATGTCGTCGGTGTGCTTGAGGAGGACGCCGAGCGTCTCTCCGACGACCGCCTCGTCCAGGGTGTCCGCGCCGAGCGCCAGCAACGTGCGCGCCCAGTCGATGCTCTCCGAGACGGACGGCGCCTTGCGCAGGTCGATCCGCCGTAGTGCGTTGACGACGCGGACGAGCGAGGCCGACAGTGCGTCGTCCACGCCGGGCACGCGGCTGCGGACGATGCGCTCCTCCAGGTCGGGCTCGGGGAAGTCGATGTGCAGGAACAGGCAGCGGCGGCGCAGCGCCTCGCTGAGCTCGCGGGTGGCGTTGGACGTGAGCACGGTGAACGGCGCGTGGCGCGCGGTGAGCGTCCCGAGCTCAGGCACGGTGATCGCGTAGTCGCTGAGCACCTCCAGCAGCAGACCCTCGATCTCGAGATCCGCCTTGTCGACCTCGTCGATGAGCAGCGTGCTCGGGAGCTCCGAGCGGATCGCCTGGAGCAGCGGGCGCGCGAGGAGGAACTCGTCGGTGAAGATGTCGTCGCGGGTCTCGTCCCACGTCTCGCCACGACCGGCGGTGATGCGAAGCAGCTGCTTGGCGTGGTTCCACTCGTACAGGGCCCGCGCCTCGTCGACACCCTCGTAGCACTGGAGGCGTACGAGATCGGCGCCGGTGGCCTGCGCGACCGCCCGGGCGAGCTCGGTCTTGCCGACGCCCGCGGGTCCTTCGACGAGGAGAGGCTTGTCCAGCCGGTCGGCCAGGAAGACGGTCGTCGCGACGGAAGGCGACGCGAGGTAGCCACGCTCGGCCAACCGCTCGGTCACGTCCTCGACGGAGGCGAATCGCTCACTCACGCGCCCAGCCTACGGTGCGCGGTGTCTCGCAGCCCTTCGTCCGGGCTCGGTCAGAGGAGGTGCGAGACGGCGTGGATCGTGACACCGGCCAGCGCACCGACCACGGTGCCGTTGATCCGGATGAACTGGAGGTCGCGCCCGACGTGCAGCTCGATCTTGCGGGACGCCTCACGCCCGTCCCAGCGGTTGACCGTCTCCGAGATCACCGTGGCGATCTCGTCGCCGTAGTTCGTGACCACGAACGCCGCCGAGTCGCTGAGCATCCGGTCGAGGCGCGCCTGGAGCTCGACGTCGTTGACGACCCGCTCCCCCGTCTCGTGCAGGATCGCCTCCATCCGGGTCCGCAGCATGCCGACGGAGTCGTCGAGGGAGTCCAGCAACGCGTGCCGCAGGCCGCTCCACAGCGCGACCGCGACGTCGACGACGCGCGGCTGGGAGAGGACCCGCACCTTGAGCGCCTCCGCACGCCGGATCGTCGCCGGGTCGTGCTGCAGGTCCTCCGCGAGGGTCACCAGGAAGGCGTCGAGCGACTGGCGTACGCGGTGCTCGGGGTCGGAGCGCACGTCGTCGACCCACGCGAGCGCCTCCCGGTAGAGGCGGGTCGAGATCTTGCCGTCCACCCACTGCGGCGTCCACCACGGGGCACGGTCGGCGACCATCCCCTCGACGGTCTCCTGGTTCTCGAGAAGCCACCGGTGCATCTCCTCCACGCCGATGTCGACGAGACCGTGGTGCGCGCGGTCGCGGACGATCTCGCCGAGCGCCTGACCGGCGGCAGGGCTGAGCTCCTCGGACTTCAGGCGCGGGACGACGACCTCACGCACGATCGCGGCGACGTCGTCGTCGCTGATGCGCGAGAGCCCGTCGCGCAGGATCCGGGAACCGATGTCCACGATCCGCCGTGCGTGCTCGGGACGAGAGATCCACTGGCCGATCCGCAGGCTGATGCGCGCCGCGCCGACGCGCTCACGGACGACGTCCTCGTTGAGGAAGTTGTCCGTGACGAACTCCTGCAGGCTCGCGCCGAGGGCGTCCTTGCGCTTGGGGATCAGGGCCGTGTGCGGGATCGGGATGCCCAGGGGGTGCTTGAAGAGCGCCGTCACCGCGAACCAGTCGGCGATCGCGCCGACCATCGCGGCCTCGGCGCCCGCGTTGACGTAGCCGAGCGTCCCCTCTTCCCCGTACGTGAGGGCGTAGACGACCGCGGCGAGAGCCAGGAGGCTGGTCGCGAGCGTCCGCATGCGTCGGAGCCCACGACGACGTGCCTCGTCCGAACCCCCGAAAGAGGCCGGCACCGTGAACCCGAGCGCGCGCGTGTCAGTCACGGGTGCAGGCTACCGGGGCGCGAAACGCTCACCGCTGCTCCGACACGATGACGGCGGTGGTCCCCTCCGCCAACGCCTCGAAGACGTGGGGAGCATCACCCGGATAGGTCATGTAGTCGCCCGGTCCGAGCTTGACGGGATCGGCCGACGGACCGACGAGCGCACGCCCCGTGCTGATGACCACGTGCTCGACGGTCCCCCGGGGATGGGGGTCGGAGCGCCGTGGAGCACCCGGCTCCGCCGTCACCAGGAACAGGTCCCGCCGCGCATGGGGCGGTGACGCCGAGAGGAGTGTGGCGGCGTAGTCGGCCTCCCCCGCTGCCATCCGCGGACCGTCGCCCGCCCGGATGACCTCGACGCGTGACGCCTCCGGATCGACGAGGCGGGAGAACGGGATCCCCAAGGCGGTGCTGAGCGCCCATATCGTCTCCACGCTGGGGTTGGCGGCGCCTGCCTCGAGCTGCGAGAGCGTCGACTTCGCCACCCCGGCCTGCTGAGCGAGCTTCGAGAGGCTGATGCCCGCGGCAGCGCGCTCGCGCCGGAGCGCACGCGCGACGAGGTCACGGAGATCGGGGTGCCGTTCGGTAGACGCGTCCAACTGTTCGGCTTGACGATCATCGTCCATAGGTTCATCGTAAGAGAATGCGTTCGGTTTGGCGAACATTCGATCGGTCCATGGCGAGAGACGTGCTGCCCATCTGCGTGACGGTGGCCCTGATCGGTGTCTCGTACGGTGTCACCGCGACGGCGGCCGGGTTCCCCGCCTGGCAGGTGGTCGCCCTCGCAGTCACCGTGCTCGGCGCGTCGTCCGAGCTGCTGTTCGTCGGGCTCGTGGCCGTGGGCGCGGCACCCCTCGTCGCGGCAGCCGCGGGGCTCTTGGTCAACGTCCGCAACTCTGCGTACGGGATGGCGGTCGGCCCTCTCCTCCGCTCAGGGCCTCAGCGCCTCTTCGGCGCCCACCTCGTGAACGACGAGACGGCTGCGCTCGCGACCGCCCAGCCGACGCCGTCCGCGGGAGGACGCGTGTTCTGGGTGTGCGGGGTGGGCATCGCGATCGCCTGGCCGCTGGGAGCGATCGTCGGCGCCCAGCTCGGCCAGGTGGTGCCCGACCCCCGGACCTGGGGACTCGACGCCGTGTTCCCGGCCGTGATCGCAGCCCTGGTGCTGCCGGCGCTGTGTGACCGACCCACCCTCGTGGCGGCCCTGACCGGCGGTCTCGTCGCCCTGCTCGCCGTTCCCCACGTCCCGCACGGGCTCGCACCGGTGCTGGCGCTCGGCGGCCTGGCGGCCGCACGGCTCGTCCGGGCGAGCCGATGAGCGTCGCGTCGTTCGCCGTCGCGGTCGCCGTGCTCGCCAGCGGGACGTACGCCCTCAGGTGGGGCGGTGTGTCGGCCGGCGCACGCGTGTCGCTGACAGACGAGGCCGCGCTCCTCGTCGAGCGTGCGGTTGCGGTGCTGCTCGTCGCGGTGGTGCTCACCGGCACGCTCGACGAGGGCGTGGAGACGTCGGACCACACCCGTGCCGTCGGCGTGGTCGCCGGCGTGGTCGCCGCCCTCGCACGAGCGCCGCTCGTCGTCGTGGTTCTCGTGGCGGTCCTGGTCACGGCGCTGCTGCGCGCGTGGTGACGCGCGCCGCGTACCACGGTGGCTCCCGCCCTAGACTCCCGACCATGACGTTCAACGAAGGCGCGGGCCTCGACACCAGCCAGGTCCGCAGCGGCGGTTCCAGCCGAGGCGGCGTGCTCGTCGGCGGCGGTGCGGGGTCGATCATCCTCGTCGTCATCGGGCTCCTCCTCGGTGTCAACCCGTTCGACCAGGGCGGAGGAGGACCCTTCGACACCTCGCAGGTCCAGCAGGCCGGTGCCTCGGAGGTCGACTTCTCGCAGTGCAAGACCGGTGCCGACGCGAACCGTGACGTCACCTGCCGCATCATCGGCACGGTCAACAGCGTCCAGGACTACTGGCGCGACGCCCTGCCCGCCGACGCGAACCGTCAGTACCGCGACGCCTACACCGTCATCTACTCCGGCCAGACCCAGTCGCCGTGCGGGACCGCGAGCAACGCCGTGGGCCCGTTCTACTGCCCGACCGACGAGCAGATCTACATCGACGCCGCGTTCTTCGACGAGCTGACGTCACGCTTCGGTGCCGACGACGGCGCACTGGCGCAGATGTACGTGGTCGCGCACGAGTACGGCCACCACGTCCAGAACATCCTCGGGGTCCTGCAGTACGCCCAGCAGGACCGGCAGGGACCGGCCTCCGGTGCCGTACGCGTCGAGCTGATGGCGGACTGTCTCGCAGGGGTGTGGGCACACCACGCAGCGACGACGCAGGACGAGGACGGCACCACCCTCATCCAGCCGCTCACCCGCTCCGACATCGAGTCGGCGCTCTCTGCCGCGGCAGCCGTCGGCGACGACCGCATCCAGAAGTCCGCGACCGGCTCGGTCGACCCTGAGAGCTGGACGCACGGGTCTGCCGAGCAGCGCCAGCGCTGGTTCACGACCGGGTACGAGTCAGGTGACCTGAACACCTGCGACACGCTCTCCGCCCGTACGCTCTGAGCATCGTGGCCCTCGTCTTCCCTGGTCCGCTGGTCCCGGCACCCGACCGGGTCATGCCCCCGCAGCGGCGGCTCCTGGGCATCGAGGTCTGGATCGTCCTCCTGCTGTCGCTGCTGCAGTCGGGCGTGTACGCCACGGTCTCGCTGATCGCCAAGCTGACCCGCGGCCCGCTCGCCGACCAGACGGCCACGCTCAACGCGTCACGAAGCGACCGGCCGTGGCTCGACCTGACGTACCAGCTCCTCGGCATCGGGTTCGCCCTGATGCCCGTCGCGCTCGTGCTCTACCTCCTCGTCCGCTCCGGCGACCGCCCACGTCGCGTCCTCGGGATCGGCCGTGGCTCGGCGGCGGGTGACGCAGGGTGGGGTGTCGGGCTCGCCGCGCTGATCGGCATCCCCGGGCTCGGGCTGTACTTCGCCGGTCGCGCCCTCGGCCTCACCGCGACGATCGTGCCGAGCGCGCTCGACGACCACTGGTGGCGGGTGCCGGTCCTCATCGCGTCGGCGCTGATGAACTCCGTGCTGGAGGAGGTCATCGTCGTCGCGTACCTGATGTGGCGGCTGACCCAGCTGGGCTGGAACCGGTGGACCGTCCTCGCGACGAGCGCGGCACTCCGCGCCTCGTACCACCTCTACCAGGGGATCGGCCCGGCGATCGGCAATGCGGCGATGGGTATCGTGTTCGGGTACTGGTACCAACGGACGGGGCGCGTCGTCCCGCTGATCGTGGCCCACGCGGTCCTCGACGTCGTCGCGTTCGTGGGGTACGCCTTGTTCAAGGACGCCCTCAACCTGCCTTGATCGCTACAGCCCTAGGGGTTCTCGGATGACCGTCGGCGAGCTGCGCACGCGGCTGGGCGAGGTGATGCTCCGCGACGAGCGTCGCCTGCGTCGCCGACTCGACCGTGCGGCCTCCCAGCGCGACGCGGGACGCCGTGCGCACGAGCTCCTCGAGGTCGAGAAGGAGATCGAGGCGGCCGAGCGCCGGGTCGTTCGGCGTACGGAGTCGGTTCCCGCCCTGGAGTATCCCGCCGAGCTGCCCGTGACCGAGCGCCGCGACGACATCGCCGACGCCATCGCGCACCACCAGGTGGTCGTCGTCGCGGGCGAGACCGGATCAGGCAAGACCACCCAGCTGCCCAAGATCGCGATGTCGCTCGGCCGCGGCGTGCGCGGCACCATCGCGCACACGCAGCCCCGTCGCATCGCGGCACGCAGCGTCGCCGCCCGCATCGCCGAGGAGACGAAGTCGACCCTCGGTGAGCAGGTCGGCTACGCGGTGCGCTTCGACGACCGCTCGAGCCGCGACACGCTCGTGCGCGTCATGACCGACGGCGTGCTGCTCGCCGAGATCCACGACGACCCGATGCTGCTGCGCTACGACACCGTGATCGTCGACGAGGCGCACGAGCGCTCGCTCACGATCGACTTCCTCCTGGGCTACCTCCAGCGGCTCCTCCCCCGGCGGCCCGATCTCAAGGTCGTCATCACGTCGGCGACGATCGACCCCGAGCGCTTCGCCGCGCACTTCGCGGATGCCGACGGCAATCCGGCCCCGATCATCGAGGTCAGCGGACGGACGTACCCCGTCGAGGTGCGCTACCGGCCCCTCGCAGAGCGGGAGGACGGCGACGTCCTCGGGGCGATCGGCGACGCCGTCGACGAGCTCGGACGGGAGTCGGACGGGGACGTGCTCGTCTTCCTCTCCGGCGAACGCGAGATCCGCGACGCCGCGGACATGCTGCGCGACCGCAAGCTCAGGCGCACGGAAGTGCTCCCCCTGTACGGCCGGCTGTCCGCGGCCGAGCAGCACAAGGTGTTCGAGGCGCACACCGGCCGGCGGATCGTCCTCGCCACCAACGTCGCCGAGACCTCGCTGACCGTTCCCGGCATCCGGTACGTCGTCGATCCCGGCACGGCGCGCATCTCGCGCTACAGCCAGCGCCTCAAGGTGCAGCGGCTGCCGATCGAGCCCGTCTCGCAGGCCAGCGCCAACCAGCGCGCCGGACGGTGCGGGCGTACGTCGGACGGCATCTGCATCCGGTTGTACTCCGAGGAGGACTACGAGGGCCGTCCGGAGTTCACGGACCCCGAGATCCTCCGGACGAACCTCGCCGCCGTGCTCCTCCAGATGGCCTCGCTCGACCTCGGTCCGGTCGAGGAGTTCCCGTTCCTCGACCCGCCCGACCAGCGCGCCATCCGCGACGGTGTCGGGCTGCTCGAGGAGCTCGGGGCGCTGACCGAGGGCGCGCGCGGGATGCGTTCGTCGCTCACCGAGACCGGGCGCCAGGTCGCTGCCTTCCCGCTCGACCCGCGGCTCGCCCGGATGCTCGTCGCGGCGTCCTCGTACGGGGTCCTCCGCGAGATGCTCGTCATCGTCTCCGCCCTGTCGATCCAGGACCCGCGCGAGCGCCCGCTCGAGGCGCAGCAGCAGGCCGACGCCAAGCACGCCCGCTTCACCGACCCCACCTCGGACTTCCTCGCCTACCTCAACCTCTGGAACTACCTGCGTGAGCAGCGCAGTGCGCTGTCGGGCAACGCGTTCCGGAGGACGGTGCGCGACGAGTACCTCCACTACCTGCGCATCCGCGAGTGGCAGGACGTGCACGCGATGCTCCGCGAGCAGTGCAAGGGCATGGGCCTCGACCTCAACAGCACACCGGGCGACCCCGACCGCATCCACTCCGCGGCGCTCGCCGGGCTTCTCTCGCACATCGGGCTGCGCGAGGGAGACACCCGTGACTTCCTGGGCGCCCGCAACGCGCGGTTCGCGATCTTCCCCGGATCCGGTCTCGCCAAGAAGCCGCCCCAGTGGGTCGTGGCCGCAGAGCTCGTCGAGACCTCGCGGCTGTTCGCCCGTACGGTCGCGAAGGTCGAACCGGCCTGGATCGAGAAGGAGGGCGCCCACCTCCTCAAGCGCAGCTACTCCGAGCCTCACTGGTCGCGTCGTCGTGGCGCCGTGATGGCGCATGAGCGGGTCACCCTGTACGGCGTGCCGGTGGTCGCCGACAGGCTCGTCTCGTACGGCAAGGTCGACGTGGCGGTCGCGCGGGAGCTCTTCATCCGGCACGCCCTCGTGCAGGGCGAGTGGACCACCCACCACGCGTTCTGGACGCACAACGCCGAGGTCCTCGCCGAGATCGAAGGCATCGAGGACCGCGTCCGCCGCCGTGACATCCGGGTCGACGACGAGACGCTGTTCGCGTTCTACGACGCGCGCGTCGGGCCCGAGGTCGTCTCGGTGCGCCACTTCGACTCGTGGTGGAAGAAGGCGCGTCGTCACCGCCCCGACCTGCTCGACCTCACTCCCGACGACCTGGTCCGCGACGACGCCGGTGCGGTCACGCTGGACGCCTATCCCACGACATGGGAGTCGGCTGGCCTGACGTTGCCGCTCTCGTACGCGTTCGAGCCCGACAGCGAGATCGACGGCGTCACGGTCGACGTCCCGCTCGAACGGCTCGCCGACCTCGACGAGACGGCCTTCCTGTGGGGCGTGCCCGGCTACCGCCAGGAGCTCGTCACGGCGATGCTGCGAGGACTGCCCAAGCACGTCCGGCGTCAGCTGGTGCCGGCACCCGACGTCGCACGTCGGCTGATGGCGCTCCCGCTCGACACGTCGGTGCCGGTGGCAGAGGCGATGTCGGCCGGTATCCGCAGCCTGACCGGTGATGTCGTCAAGCCGGAGACGTTCGACCTCGCGGCCCTCCCCCAGCACCTCCGTGTCACGTTCCGTGTCCTCGACGGAGACACCGAGGTCGCCCGCGGCAAGGATCTCGATGTCCTCCGCAAGGAGCTGCGGCCGAAGGTCGGCGCGACGATCGCCGCGGCCTCCAGCAGCATCGAGCGCGACGGCATCCTCACCTGGGACCTCGGCACGATCCCGCAGGAGGTCAGGTCGACCAGCCGCGGTCACGAGGTCACGGCGTACCCGGCGCTGGTCGACCGTGTCACCCACGTCGACCTGAAGGTGTTCGCCTCGCCGCTGCACGCCGAGATCGCGATGCGGCAAGGTGTGCGCCGTCTCCTCGCGCTCAACACCAGCTCACCCGCGGCGCAGGTCTCGAAGGATCTCGGCACCCGCACGCTGCTCGTGCTCGCCGGTGCCCCGTACCGGTCGACGTCGCTCCTGATGGCCGACTGCGTCCTCGCCGGCATCGACGCCGTCACCGGACGCGCGGTCGTGCGCGACGCGGACGCGTTCGAGCTGCTGCGCGAGCAGGTGCGCTCGGAGGGCTACGCGCAGACGCTCGCGGTCGCGCGTGAGGTCGAGCGCACGATCACCGACCTCGGGTCGCTGCGCGGCGACCTCGACCGCTTCCGCACCGCCAAGCCGGAGATCGTCCGTGACGTCGAGGTCCAGATGTCGTGGTTGGTCTACGACGGGTTCGTGGCCGAGACCGGGCTCGAGCAGCTGCGCCACGTCCCGCGCTACGTCCGTGCTGCGGCGTACCGGCTGCAGCACGCCGACGACCGCGCCGAGACGGACAAGCGGCACACGGTGCAGGACCTGGAGGCGCGCTTCTCCCAGGTCGTCGAGGGACTTCCCGACATCGAGCGGCAGTCCGGCGCGGTGCTCGAGGCGCGCTGGGCGCTGGAAGAGCTGCGGGTGAGCCTGTTCGCCCAGCGGCTGCGTACGGCGACGACCGTGTCGGCCAAGCGTGTGACCCGGCTCCTCGACGCCCTCGGCGGCTAGTCAAGCCGTCGCTTCGTCGCTGGCTCGCCCGTAGCGCTCGTAGGCGACGCCCGGTGCGAACGTCCTGGTCTCGAGCAGGTCGAGCCGGACCTGGTCGGTGACCGGAGGCAGGTAGGGCGTACCCCCACCGACGACGACCGGGAACCGGAACATGCGCAGCTCGTCCACCAGGCCGCTCGCGATGGCCTGTCCTGCCAGCTCCGCACCACCGATCGAGACATCGTCGTCGGAGGCCCCGAGCGCTGCCGCCACCTCCTCGGCCAACGGCGCCTCCGCGAGGCGGGCGTTGCCCTCGACACGGTCGAGCGTGCGGCTGAAGACGACCTTCGGGAGAGCGCACCAGACGTCGGAGAACGCCGCCCCGAGCTCTGTGGCCCGCATCGAGGGATCCGTCTCCCACGGCAGCATCGCCTCGTAGAGTCTGCGTCCGAGGAGATAGCCCCCGAGCGCGCCGACCTCTTGGAGATGGAACCGGAACAGCTCCTCGCCCGGGGCGGTCCACCCGAGCTCGCCCTCGCGGTCGGTGATGAATCCGTCCACCGAGACGCTCATCGAGACGATCAGCCTGGCGCGCGACATCGGGACTCCGTCCTCTGGGTGCTCCGTCGGAGCCAGAGACGCTACCCGATGTCGAGGGTCTCCTCGGAGTACGGAGACGCCACCGGCGCCACCGTCCCGAGCGGTTCCTTCAGCGGCACCGTCGTCGTCGCCGGCACGGGCGCCCCCGGCTCGCAGCCGTCCTCGCGGCCGATCACGAGCGTCACCTGGAGCTGGTCGTCCGTGCGCTTCTCCGCGAACCCGGCGAGCTGCTCGCAGGTCGCGTCGCTCGCCTCGTACGCGACGTCCACGGCACGCGAGTCGGGACGACCCGTGACGGCCGTGACCTTCGCCGTGCGGAAGCTGTCCCACGACGTGTCGATCATCGTCAGCCCGTCCAGCTCGCCCAGGCTGCCGAGGGTCGGCTCCGCCGGCGCCGCGGGCTCCGCCGCTGTGTCGGCGTCACCGTTCGAGCAGGCCGCGAGCGCGACAAGCAGAGCGAGCGTGCCGCCCGCAGACACGGCAGCACGTCGCAGAGAACGTCCCGAGAAGGTGCTCATCGCCTCTACCGTACCGGCGACCTCCGCATCGGCCCTGACGCCGGGCGTTCCACGAGGGCACACTGGAGGATGGCCACCTGGATGCGCGAGGCGATCACGGCGACGACCAGCGACCTGCGAGCGCATCCCGTGCCGCAGCAGATCCGGGCCGGCGCCCACGGCACGACACTCGTCGACAGCGTCGCCGCGCTGCTCGTCTGGGAGCCGCGCCGGATCGTCCCCTCGTACGCGGTCCCGGTCCGCGACGTGGCCGCGGACCTGGTGCCGGCGCCCGGTCGCGACGGACACGACGAGCACGCCGTGCGGGTCGACGCCGACAGCGGTCCGATGCTCGACCCCAGCTCGGGCTTCGACGTCCACACCACTCCGGGCACGCCCCTCGACCTGGTGACAGCGTCCCGGAGGCTGCCTGCGGCGGCGTTCGCACCGGACGACCCGGACCTCGACGGCTACGTCGTCCTCGACTGGGCTGCCTTCGACAGCTGGCTCGAGGAGGGCGACACGGTGGTCGGGCATCCCCACGACCCGTTCTCGCGCATCGACTGCCTGCAGAGCGGGCGGCACGTGCAGGTGCTGGTGGACGGCACGGTGCTCGCCGACAGCCGGCGGCCGGTCATGCTGCTGGAGACCTGGCTGCCCGTCCGGTACTACCTGCCGCGCGACGACGTCCGACGCGACCTGTTCGTCCCCTCCGCCACGACCTCGGTCTGCGCGTACAAGGGCACCGCCTCGTACTGGTCGTACGAGGCGGGGAGCACGACGCACCGTGACATCGCGTGGTCCTACCCGCGCCCGCGCCACGACGCGGTGCCGGTCTCACGGATGGTGGCGTTCTTCGACGAGCGGGTGGACCTGGTCGTCGACGGCGTACCGCACGAGCGCCCGGTCACGCCGTGGTCCTGATCGGGCGCTTGCACACGCCCGACCAGGCCACGTGACGTCGGCTCAGCCCACGCCGAGCAGGTCGATCACGAAGATCAGCGGCTCGCCCGACAGCGGGTGACCGCCACCGGCCGGGCCGTACGCCTTGTGCGGAGCGATCGTCAGCTGACGGCGTCCGCCGACCTTCATGCCGGGGATGCCTTCCTGCCATCCCTGGATGAGGCCCTGCAACGGGAACCTGATCGACTCGCCGCGGTTCCACGACGCGTCGAACTCTGCGCCGTCACGGAACTTGACGCCCACGTAGTGGACCGTCACGTAGTCGCCGGGCTTCGCCTCGGCTCCGGTGCCCTCGACGATGTCGAGGATGTCGAGGTCCTCGGGCTCGTCGCCCTCGGGGAACTCGATGACTGGCTTCTCGAGATTGCTCATGCTCCCAGCCTCCCAGAGATCGCCCGTGACCTCATCCGGCGGGCCGCTCCAGGGCGGAGTTGAGGCGACCGAGCAGCTGCGCGAGCGCGTCGAGGTCGTGCTCGTCCCAGTCCTCGATGGCACGGGCGAGGGTGGCTCGCCGGGCGGTCTGGACGGCGGCGATCCGCTCTGCGGCGATCGGTGTGAGGGAGATGAGCCGGGCGCGTCCGTCGGTGGGGTCGGGCACCCGCTCGACGAGCCCGAGGCGCTCGAGCTGGCTGATCCCGCGACTCACGGTCGACTTGTGCACGCTCACCGCGTCGGCGAGGTCGGAGCCGCGGATGCCGTCGGCGCCGGGCGAGCGCGCGTCGGTGATCGCGACCAGGAGCATGTACGAGGCGAAGTCGAGGTCGGGGTGGATCTGCGCGATCGTCCCCATGCCGCGCAGCCTCGAGCGCCGCAGCAACCGCGTCACCTCGTACTCCACGTCGTGGGTGAGGTCGAACGGGACCTGAGGGGACGTGGTCATGGCGCTAGCTCCGGTTCGAGGCAGGAGGGCGAGCACGCCCGTCGGACGTGAAACGCTGTCGCGGTCAGGGCAAGAGTAGCCAGGATGACGCCCAGCACGGACAAGATGCCACGGACTGCGCCGTTGCGCGTCCGTGCGGAGGTCCGGGTGACGTGACTCAGCCCCGACGCGGGGGGCGGCCGGGGCTGAGCCTGCCACGTCGCCGTGGCGGATCCGGGCCGGTGTGTGGGAGTGCCGACCCGGAGGCGGGGGGGCCGCCTATCGCAGCTCCGCCGAGCTGAGCCCGAGGACGCGTCGCGCCACGATGAGCTGCTGGATCTGCTGGGTGCCCTCGAAGATGTCGAGGATCTTGGAGTCGCGCGCCCACTTCTCCAGGAGCTCCTCCTCGCTGTAACCAAGCGTCCCGGCGAGCTCGACGCAGGTGAGCGTGACCTGGTTGCACACCCGGCCCGCCTTCGCCTTCGCCATCGACGCCTCGAGCGAGTTCGGCATCCGGTTGTCGGCCATCCAGGCGGCTGCGAGCGTCATGAGGTGCGCAGCCTCCCAGTCGGCCTCCATCCTCAGGAACGTCGCCGCGGCCGCCGACTGCGCGAGGGCCGGTCGGTCGTAGTCGATGACGACACCGGCGTCCTCGAGGATCTCGCGGGTGCGCTCCAACGCTGCACGCGCGCAGCCGACCGCCATCGCGGCGACCAGCGGCCGGGTGTTGTCGAAGGTCTGCATGACCCCTGCGAACCCCTTGTCGACGTCGACCTCGGGATCTCCGAGCAGGTTCTCAGCGGGGACGCGGCAGTTGTCGAGCACGATGGTCGCCGTGTCCGAGGCCTTGATCCCGAGCTTGTGCTCGAGCCGCTCGACCGTGATGCCGGGGAGCGACTTGGGGACCACGAACGACTTGATCGCGGCACGGCCCAGGCTCTTGTCGAGCGTGGCCCACACGACGACGGCGTCGCTCCGGTCACCGGAGGTGACGAAGATCTTCTCGCCGTTGAGGACGTACGCGTCGCCGTCCTTGACGGCCGTGGTCGTGATGGCGGCCGAGTCGGAACCGCACGCGGGCTCGGTGATCGCCATCGAGGCCCACATGCCGTCGAACCGCTCGAGCTGCTCGTCGGTCGCGACCGAGGCGATCGCCGAGTTGCCCAGGCCCTGACGCGGCATCGACAGGGTCAGACCCACGTCACCCCAGCAGGTCTCCGCG
>Ga0233369_1000505_pt1 | contig 15766 bp, 9 predicted proteins | sample ElkDunMinimDraft_26_FD_191537 | JGI IMG/M metagenome (GOLD analysis project Ga0233369, IMG submission 191537) | Fecal eukaryotic communites from dung pellets of Tule Elk in California, USA - Elk Dung D16 | ecosystem: Host-associated > Mammals > Digestive system > Large intestine > Fecal | place... | reverse complement strand
GGCCGAGGTGGTGCTCAACAACCTCTACCTGCAGACGCAGATGGAGTCGGTGTTCGGCATCAACATGGTGGCCATCGTCGCCGGCCGGCCGCAGCTGCTCAACCTCAAGGAGATCCTCGAGGCCTTCGTCCGCCACCGCCGCGAGGTGGTGACGCGCAGGACGATCTTCGAGCTGCGCAAGGCCCGTGCCCGCGCCCACATCCTCGAGGGCCTGACCGTCGCGCTGGCCAACATCGACGAGATGATCGAGCTGATCAAGACCTCGGAAAACCCTGCGGTCGCCAAGGAGCGCATGCTCGGCCGGCTGTGGCAGCCGGGCCTGGTCGGCGCGCTGCTCGGCGCGGCCGGGGCCGAGGCCTCGCGGCCCGAGGACCTGCCTTCGGGCGTGGGCCTGCTGGTCGACGGCTACCAGCTCACCGAGGTCCAGGCCCAGCAGATCCTGGAAATGCGCCTGCACCGCCTGACCGGCCTGGAGCAGGAAAAGCTCACCGAGGAATACCGCCAGCTGCTGGAGATCATCCGTGGCCTGATCGAGATCCTCGAGGATCCCGAAGTGCTGCTCGACGTGATCCGCACCGAGCTGCGCAACGTCAAGGAAGAGTTCGGCGACGAGCGCCGCAGCGAGATCCGCGCCAGCGAGGAAGACCTCGACATCCTCGACCTGATCGCGCCGGAAGACGTGGTGGTCACGCTCTCGCATTCGGGTTACGCCAAGCGCCAGCCGGTCACCGCCTACCGCGCGCAGAAGCGCGGCGGCCGCGGGCGCAACGCCGCCTCGACCAAGGACGAGGATTTCATCGAGCAGCTGTGGCTGGTCAACACCCACGACACCCTGCTGACCTTCACCAGCGCCGGGCGCGTGTTCTGGCTGCCGGTGCACCAGTTGCCGGACGCCGGCCCCAATGCGCGCGGCCGCCCGATCATCAACTGGATCGCGCTGGAGGAAGGCGAGAAGGTGCAGGCGGTGGTGCCGGTGCGCGAGTACGGGGATGGCCGCTTCGTGTTCTTCGCCACCCGCAACGGCACGGTCAAGAAGACGCCGCTCACCGAGTTCGCCTTCCGCCTGGCGCGCGGCAAGATCGCGATCAACCTCGACGAGGGCGACGCCCTGGTCGATGCCGAGCTCACCGACGGCAGCCGCGACGTGATGCTGTTCGCCAGCAACGGCAAGGCCGTGCGCTTCGACGAGGCCTCGGTGCGGCCGATGGGGCGCACCGCGACCGGCGTGCGCGGCATCCGCCTGGCCGAAGGCGACACGGTGTGCAGCCTGGTGGTGGTCGATGGCGAGGGCGACATCCTCACCGCCAGCGAGCGCGGCTACGGCAAGCGCACCCCGCTGGAGGAATACCCGAAGAAGGGACGTGGCACCCAGGGCGTGATCGCGCTGCAGACCACGGCGCGCAACGGCAAGCTGGTCGGGGCGATCCAGCTTTCCGACCACCACGAAGTGCTGCTGATCTCCGATGGCGGCACGCTGGTGCGCACCCGCGCCTCGGAGATCTCGCAGGTCGGCCGCAATACGCAGGGCGTGACCCTGATCCGCCTGGGCGAAGGCGAGACCCTGCAGGCGATCGAACGCGTGGATGCGTCGCTGGAGGAACCCGACGAAGCGGCCGCCGCGGAGTCCGTGTCCGACACCGCCGCTGGGCCGGCCCACCCCGAAGCCTGAGCCCGCGCGATGACGCAGGAAGATCCCGCCGCAAGGCGGGATTTTTCTTTGCGCTTCGCATCGCCATGTGCGGCAGATCCGCCGCGCATGGCGCCCCGGCGCGCTGACTATACTTGGCGCAACGCGGATGGAGGCGGGAGCATGGGGCGGATCGGGCGCGGCGGGCTGGCGAGGGCTGGCGGCGTGGGAGGACTGCTCCTGCTGGTCCTGGTCCTGCTGCTACTGGCCGGCTGCAAGCGCAGCGAGACCGGGCAGCTGCCGGCGGTCAGCGGCGAGGCGATCCAGGCGCAGCGCCACCAGGTCGAGGGCTTCGGCCTGGTCCGCGCATGGCCGGACCAGACCGGCGATGGCCTGGCGATCGCGCTGGAGTTCTCGCAGCCGCTGGTCGGCACCCAGGATTTCGACCGTCTGCTGACTTTCGCCGAGCCGCCCGCCGAACCCAGCGGCTGGACGCTGGACGAGGGCGGCACCGTGCTGCGCTATCCGCATGTCGCCGCCGACCGCACCTATACCGTGCGCATCTCCGGCGAGCTGACCGCCGCCGACGGCACGCGCCTGCCCGCGCCGATCGAAGAAAAGGTCTATACCGGCGACCTCGATCCGCTGGTCGGCTTCGCCTCGCAGGGCAGCGTGCTGCCGGCCCGGGAATCGCGCGGCCTGCCGGTGGTGTCGGTCAACGTCGACGAGGTGGACGTGGAGTTCCTGCGCGTCCATGAGGCCTCGCTGCCCAAGTTCTTCGCCGAGTACCAGCGCGGCGGGCAGCGCGGCAGCTGGGAACTGGAGAGCCGCTGGGACGGGCGCGAGCCGCTGTCGAAGCTGGCCGAGCCGGTGTACGTCAACCGCTTCGTGCTCGGCGGCAAGCGCAACGAGCGGATGCTGACCTACCTGCCGCTGCAGGAGATCCCCGAGCTGCAGCCGCCGGGCCTGTACTTCGCGGTGATGAAGCGCGCGGGCAGCTTCAGCGACCAGATGCAGACGGCCTTCTTCACCGTCAGCGACCTGGGCGTGCACGCGCGCGCCTACAAGGACCAGCTGTTCGTGCATGCGGCCTCCCTGCGCGACGGCGCGCCGATCGCCAACGCCGAGCTGCGCGTGCTGGACGCGCGCGGCGAGACGATCTACCGCGCCAGCACCGACCGCAACGGCAACGCCCTGGCCGACTACACCATCGACACCGCGCACGTGCTGGTGGCGCGGCGCGGCAACGACGTGGCGATGCTGCCTTTCAACCAGCCCGCGCTGGACCTGTCGGAGTTCGCGGTCGCGGGTCCGCCGGCGACCTCGTTCGACGTGTTCGCCTGGTCGGGGCGCGACCTCTACCGGCCCGGCGAGACGGTGCGCGTGTCGGCCCTGCTGCGCGACGGCGACGGGCGTCCGCTGCCGGCCCGGGACGGCAAGGCGCAGGCACTGTTCGTGCGCCTGCGCCAACCCGACGGCAACCCCTTCTTCGAAACCCGGCTGCAGCCCGGCGCGCTGGGCTACTACAGCTTCGAGGCCACGGTGCCGTCCGACGCGCCGACCGGGCGCTGGCGGGTGGAGTTCCGCACCGATCCGTCCAGCCGCGAGGCGGTGCAGGGCATGGCGCTGCGCATCGAGGAGTTCCTGCCCGAGCGCATGAAGCTCGAGCTCGACGCGGCCGATGCGGTGCTGCGTCCCGGCCAGCCGCTGCGGCTGCAGGTCGACGGCGCCTATCTCTACGGCGCGCCCGCCGCAGGCAACCGCTTCACCGCCCGGCTGGCGCTCGCGGTCGACCAGCATCCCGTGGAAGGCATGCCCGGGTGGTTCTTCGGCGATCCCACCGTGCAATTGCCCAGGGACGCCAGGGACGTGGTGGATACCACGCTCGATGCCCAGGGCAGGCTGCGCGAGGACATCGCCCTGCCCGAAGAGGTGAAGGCGACCACGCCGGTGGCGGCGGTGGTGTCCGGCAGCCTGTACGAAAGCGGCGGGCGCAGCGTCAACCGCACGCTGCGCCGCGTGCTGTGGCCGGCGTCGTCGCTGGTGGCGATCCGGCCGCTGTTCGATCCCGACGACGGAGCCGACGCCAACAGCAACCCGCGCTTCGAACTGCTGCGCGTGGGCGAGGACGGCAAGCCGCGTCCGGCCAGCGGCCTGCAGGTCACCCTGGTGCGCGAGCATCGCGACTACCACTGGCGCCACGATGACCAGGGCGGCTGGGAGTACGAGTACGCCAGCCGGTTCGAGGACGTGGCCACGCGCGGGGTGGACGTAGGCACCTCGCCGGCGCGCGTCGATTTCCCGGTGGAGTGGGGCGAGTACCGGATCGACGTGCGCGATCCGGAGACCGGCCTGGTCACGCGCTATCCCTTCGTCGCCGGCTGGAGCTGGGGCGACGGCAACCGTGGCCTGGACGCGCGCCCGGACAAGGTCAAGCTGGCGCTCGACCGCACCGCCTACCGCGCCGGCGACACGATGAAGGTGACCCTGACGCCGCCGCACCCGGGCCGCGGCCTGCTGATCGTCGAGAGCGACCGTCCGCTGTACGTGCAGGGCATCGACGCCCGCGCCGGCAGCAGTTTCGAGATCCCGGTGACCGAGGACTGGGAGCGCCACGACGTCTACGTCACCGCCCTGGTGTTCCGCGGCGGCAGCGCCGCCAGCGCGATCACGCCGGCGCGCGCGGTCGGCGTGGCCTACGTGCCGATGGACCGGCGCGACCGGCGCGTCGCGGTCGGGTTGAACGTGCCCGCGCGGACCACCCCCGAGGGGCCGCTGCAGGTCGTGCTGAGCGCGCCGCAGCTCGCCGGCAAGGAGGCCTATGCCACGGTGTCGGCGGTGGACATGGGCATCCTCAACATCACCCGCTATCCGGTGCCCGAAGCGTTCGCGCATTTCTTCGCCCAGCGCCGGCTCGGGGTCGACGCCTGGGACGTGTACGGCCGGGTGATCGAAAGCTACGAAGGCGGGACAGCGCGGTTGCGCTTCGGTGGCGACATGCCGCTGGCGGCGATGCCGCAGGCGCGCAGGCCGACCGCGCGGGTGCAGACGGTGGACCTGTTCGCCGGCCCGGTGCGGCTGGATGGGCGCGGCAACGCGAAGGTGATGCTCGACGTTCCCGACTTCAACGGCAGCCTGCGGGTCTCCGCGCTGGTCTATTCGGCCGACAGCTATGGCAGCCGCGCGGCCGAGACCGTCGCGCGCGCGCCGGTGGTGGCCGAAGCCAGCATGCCGCGGGTGCTGGCGCCAGGCGACCGCGCCACCGTCACCCTGGACCTGGCCAATTTCACCGGCCGCGCGGGCCGCTTCGATGTGCGGGTGGAGGGCATCGGCCCGCTGCAGGTGGGCGAGGGCAGCCGGCGGGTGGAGCTGCCGGTCGACGGCCGGGCGACGCTGAGCTTCCCGCTGGCGGCCACCACCGGCTACGAGGTGGCGCAGGTGCGTGTGCGCGTGGACGGCAATGGCGCCAAGGTCGATCGCCGCTACGACCTGCCCGTGCGGCCGGCATGGCCGGCGATCCTGCGCACGCGCAGCCAGGTGCTGGAGAGCCCGGCGCCGGTCACGCTCGACCGGTCGCTGGCGCAGGGACTGATGGCCGGCTCGGTGCTGGCCCGGTTCAGTCTCAGCGCGCTGCCACCGATCCCCTTCGCCAGCGCCATCCGCGGCGCGCTCGACTATCCCTATGGCTGCGCAGAACAGGTCGCCAGCAAGGGCTATGCGGCGCTGGAGCTGGATCCGGCCACCGCCGCCATGCTCGGCATCGGCGATGTGGATGCGGCGCGGCGCCGCCAGTACGTGGAGCGCGCGTTCGGCCGGCTGGCGGGCATGCAGGCGCGTTCTGGCCACTTCTCGATGTGGGGCGGCAACGGCGACATCGAGCCGGCGCTCACGCCCTATATCGCCGAGTTCCTGCTGGACGCGCGCGAAGCCGGGTTCAACGTGCCCGACCAGGTGCTGCAGCGGGCGCTGGAGCGGATGGGCGAGGACCTGCTCGCCGGCGACCCGCAGTTCTACGGCCAGCCGCATCGCGAGGCGCTGCGCTTCGCCTACCAGGCCCATGCCGGCTACGTGCTGGCGCGCGTCAACCGTGCGCCGCTGGGCACCCTGCGCGCGCTGTACGACAACGATCGCGACAAGGCGCTCACCGCGCTGTCGCTGGCGCAGCTGGGCCTGGCGCTGTCGCTGCAGGGCGACCGCTCGCGCGGCGAACGCGCGCTGGCCGACGCCTTCGCCCGGCGCGAACTGCGTCCGCGCGACCTGTGGGACTACGGCAGCGACGTGCGCGACCTGGCCCTGATGATCGCCCTGACCCACGAACGCGGGCTCGCGCAGCCGCAGTGGGACGCGCGGGTGGTCGGGCTGGGTCGCGACATCGATGCGCGCCGGGTCGATGGCCGCCTGTACCTGAGCACCCAGGAACAGATGGCGCTGGCCCGCCTGGGGCGCGCGCTGGGCGCCGCCCAGGGCAAGCAGGTCTCGGGCACCCTGGTGGCCGCAGGGGCCAGCCAGCCCGTCGCGTCCGCGCGCATCATCAGCCGCGCCTTCGACGCCGCCGCGCTGGCGGCGGGCGTGCGCTTCGATCCTGTGGGCCAGCCGCCGCTGTACCTCGGGATCGACGTGGCCGGGGTGCCGGACACCGCGCCGGCGCCCGACCGCCGCACGGTGCAGGTCGAGCGCGCCCTGTTCACCACGGAGGGCCAGCCCTGGAAGCCGGCGCCGCTCAGGGAGGGCGAGGCCCTGATCGTGGCGCTGAGCCTGACCCCCGACGTGGCCATGCCCAATGCGCTGGTCACCGACCTGCTGCCGGCGGGCCTGGAGATCGAGAACTTCGACCTGGGCGACGAGAAGCAGTGGGCGCAAGTGGTGATCCAGGGCATCGCCGTGCGTGATCGCGGCAGCGCCGCCACGCTGCGACACGAGGAGTTCCGCGACGACCGCTACGTCGCCGCGCTCGACCTGCAGCCTGGCGCCACCGCGCGGCTGTTCTACCTGGTGCGGGCGGTGACGCCCGGCACATACACCGTGCCGCCGCCGATGGTCGAGGACATGTATCGGCCCGAGCTGCGCGGCGTGGGCCGCGCCGTGCCCGCCACGGTGACGGTGGTCCAGCCCTGACGGCGATGGACAGGCGCCGGGCCGCGCAGGTCGCCTCGCGGGAACGCGGGCGCGCGCCGGGAACGGCGGGGAGCCTGGCGCGCCGCATGCTGCCCTGGCTGCGCTGGGGCACGGTGGCGGTGCTGCTGGCGTTGCTGCTGCTGGACCAGCTGTTCCCGCCGCGCCTGCCGCGCGCGCGCGACACCAGCACCCTGGTGGTGGCGGCCGACGGCACGCCGCTGCGCGCCTTCGCCGACGCGGCCGGGGTGTGGCGCTATCCGGCCTCGCCCGACACCGTCTCGCCGCTGTACCTGCAGGCCCTGCTCAACTACGAGGACCGCTGGTTCCGCCGGCATCCGGGCGTGAATCCGCTGGCGCTGCTGCGTGCGGCGAAACAGTGGGCGGCGGGCGGGCGCATCGTGTCGGGCGGCTCGACCCTGAGCATGCAGGTCGCGCGCATCCTCGAACCCGACGACGCCCCGTCCACCCGCAGCGCCCGCGGCAAGCTGGTGCAGGTGCTGCGCGCGCTGCAGCTCGAAGCGCACCTGGACAAGGACCGGATCCTCGCCCTGTACCTGGAGCGCGCGCCCTTCGGCGGCACGATCGAGGGCGTGGAGGCGGCCAGCTGGGCCTACCTGGGCAAGTCCTCGGCGCGCCTGTCGCATGCCGAGGCGGCACTGCTGGCGGTGCTGCCGCAGGCGCCCAGCCGGCTGCGGCCCGACCGCCATCCCGAGGCCGCGCAGCGCGCCCGCGACAAGGTGATCGCGCGCATGGTGCGGTTGGGAGTCTGGTCGGCGGAGGAGGCCAGGGAGGCGCAGGTGGAGGCGGTGGTCGCCCGGCGGCTGCGCCCGCCGATGTCGGCGGCCCTGCTGGCCCAGCGCCTGCGCTCGGCGCAGCCGCGCCAGGCGCGTATCGTCTCCACGCTCGACGCGGACCTGCAGCGCACGCTCGAGGACCGGGTGGCCGGGTATTTCGCCAACCTGCCCGAGCGCACCTCGGCCGCCCTGCTGGTGGTGGACAACGCCAGCCTGGAAGCGCGCGCCTATGTCGGGTCGCTCGACATGCTCGACCGTGCGCGCCTGGGCCACGTGGACATGGTGCGCGCCTGGCGCTCCCCCGGCTCCACGCTCAAGCCCTTCCTCTACGGCATGGCACTGGACGACGGGCTGATCCATTCCGAAAGCCTGCTGGTGGACGCGCCGCAGTCGTTCGGCGGCTACCGGCCGGGCAACTTCGACGCCGCGTTCAACGGCCCGGTCGCGGCCGCCACCGCGCTGCGGCTGTCGCTCAACGTGCCGGCCGTGGACCTGCTGGACCGGGTGGGGCCGGCGCGCTTCGCGGCGCGGCTGGACAATGCCGGCATCCGGCTGCGCTTCCCGCGCGGCGCGACCCCCAACCTGTCGATGATCCTCGGTGGCACCGGCGCGCGGCTGGAGGACCTGGTCGGCGCGCACGCGGCCCTGCACCGGGGCGGCATCGCCGGGCGGGTGCGCTATAGGGCGGACGATGCGCTGGTCGAGCGGCGCCTGCTCTCGCCCGGCGCGGCCTGGATCGTGCGCGAGATCCTGCAGTCCAACCCGCGTCCCGGCGAGCGCGAGGGCATGTTCAACGCCGCCGCGCGGCCGCGCGTGTCGTGGAAGACCGGGACCAGCTACGGCTTCCGCGACGCTTGGGCCATCGGCGGCACCGAGCGCCATACGGTCGGCGTGTGGGTCGGGCGGCCGGACGGAACGCCGCTGCCGGGCCAGTACGGCGCGATCACCGCGCTGCCCCTGTTGTTCGAGGTGGTGGACAGCCTGCCGCGCGGCCGCGGCACCGCGCCACCGCCACCGCCACCGCCGGGCAGCGTCTCGCGCCAGTGGATCTGCTGGCCCCTGGGGACCGCCGCGCAGGCGCAGGAGGAGGGCACCTGCGCCCGCCGGATGGAGGCCTGGGTGCTCGACGGCGCCATTCCTCCGACCTTCCCCGAACGCGACGCGCGGCGCTGGGGCGCGGGCCTGGAGCGCTTCGAGGTGGACGCGCGCACCGGCCTGCGGCTCTCGGCCGACTGCGCGCGGCCGCATGCGCGCCGGCCGATGGCGGTGGCGCGCTGGCCGGCGCTGGCCTCGCCCTGGCTGTCGGCCGCGACCCGCCGCGCGGCGCGGCCACCGCCGCTGTCGTCCGACTGCGCGGACGACGGGCGCGACATCGCCGAACTGCGGATCGAGGGCCTGGCCGACGGCGCCGTGCTGGCGCGTCCCTCCAGCGGCCAGGACGGCATCCGCCTGTCGCTGCGGGCGCTCGGGGCCGAGGCGCCGGTGCAGTGGCTGCTGGACGGGCGCTGGATCGGCAGCAGCGCCGGCGTGGGCACGTTCCAGTACAGCTTCCGCGAGCCCGGCCCGCACCGGCTCACCGCGCTAGCCGAGACCGGGGCCTGGGCGACGCTGGAGTTCCGGATCCTGCGCTGATCCGCCGCGCGGGGCGGCGTGTCAGCCGGGCAGGTTCGCCAGCACGTGCTCGGCGCTGGACACGCGGAATTCGCCCGGCGCCTCGACGAACAGCTGCTTGACGATCCCGTCCTCGGCATACAGAGCGAAGCGCTTGCTGCGCACGCCCATGCCGTAGCCGCTGGCGTCCATTTCCAGGCCCAGGGCGCGGGTGAGGTCGGCATTGCCGTCCGAGAGCATGCGCAGGCCCTTGGGGACCTCCAGGCGCTCGCCCCAGGCCTGCATCACGAACGGATCGTTCACCGCCATGCAGGCCACTTCCACCCCGCGCTCGCGGAACTGGGGGAACCGGGCGATGAAGCCGGGCAGGTGTCGCTCCGAGCAGGTCGGCGTGAAGGCCCCTGGCACGGCGAACAGCACCATGCGGTTGTCCTCGAACAGGGTGGGGGTATCGATCGCCTGGACGCCGTCGTCGATGTACTTGAGCACCACTTCCGGGATGCGGTCGCCGATCTGGATGGTCATGGGGGGCTGCCTGGGATAGATGAACAGGCGCCTATCCTCGCACGCCGCGCGTCGGGCACCCCGGCGCGACGACGGGCGGGGCTTGAAAAGACCGGGCCGGCGCCTACATCGCTGGCATGGCGGCCAAGCCGGCCGCAGCCAAGCCGCGTAAGGAGGAGTCAGACATGAGCATTGTCCGTTACCGCCAGCGCCCTTCGGAAATGGCGCTGCATGATGAGATCAAGCAGGTGTTCGACCGGTTCTTCAACCAGGACGACACGGACGCATCGGCCGTCGCGACCGCGCAGTGGGTGCCGCGGGTGGACCTGAAGGAAGAGTCGGGCCGCTTCGTCATCTACGCCGACCTGCCGGGCATCGACCCGAAGGACATCGAGGTGCAGATGGACAAGGGCATCCTGTCGATCAAGGGCGAGCGCAGCAGCGAATCGACCACCGAGACCGAGCGGTTCTCGCGGGTGGAGCGGCGCTACGGCAGCTTCCACCGCCGCTTCGCGCTGCCCGACAGCGCCGATCCGGAAGGCATCACCGCCAGCGGCCGCAACGGCGTGCTGGAGATCGTGATCCCCAAGCGTCCGGAAACCACGCCGCGCCGTATCCAGGTCGACGCGACCCATCCGGGCTGATCGTCCCTTGCACCGGTAGACTTCGGCGGCCCGCAGGACGGGCCGTCGAAGTGGAGCGAGCATGCAGTTCAAGGATTACTACAGCGTCCTGGGCGTCGAGCCCAATGCAGGAGAGGCGGAGATCAAGTCGGCCTACCGCCGGCTTGCGCGCAAATACCACCCCGACGTGAGCAAGGAGGCCGGCGCCGAGGAGAAGTTCAAGGCGGTCAACGAGGCCTACGAGGCGCTGCGCGACCCGGACCGGCGCAAGGCGTACGACCAGTTGCGCGCCGGCGGCTATCGTCCCGGCGACGAGGTGCCGCCGGCCGGCTTCGGCCAGGGCGGCGCGGGCAACTTCGACTTCGACGAGATCTTCGCCGGCGGCGGCGCGGGCGGCGGTTTCAGCGATTTCTTCGAGAGCCTGTTCCGGCGCCACGGCGAGGGCATGGGCGCGCGCGGGCGCGGCGGCGGTCCCGGCATCGTCGGCGACACGCGCGCGCGGCTGGCGGTCTCGCTGGAGAACGTCTACCGCGGCGACAGCGTGCGCATCGGCGTCGATGGCCGCTCGTTCGACGTGCGCGTGCCACGCGGCATCCGGCCGGGCCAGGTGATCCGCCTGGCCGGGCAGGGCGGGCAGGGCGGCGACCTGCTGCTGGAAATCGAGTACGCCGCCCATCCGCAGTTCGAGGTGGACGGCCGCAACATCATCTACGTGCTGCAGATCGCGCCGTGGGAAGCGGCGCTGGGCGCGACCGTGAGCGTGCCCACACTGGGCGGGCGCGTGGACCTGAAGGTGCCGGCGGGCTCGGAGGCGGGGCGCAAGCTGCGCCTGCGCGGGCGCGGCCTGCCCGGCAACGGGCACGGCATCGAGGGCGACCAGCTGGTGGAACTGGAGATCCAGTCGCCGGCGCCGCGCGACGAGGCCCAGCGCGAGGCTTACGAGCGCCTGCGCGACGCCTTCGACGGCGAGTGGCGCCGCGAGGAGTGAGCGGTGGCGGCGCGGCCTCTCAGGCCGCGCTGCCGGCCGGCGGCGGTTCGCCGCACTGGCCGATGGTCGAGAGGATCGCCTCGGTCAGCTCGCTTTCGCTGAAGGGCTTGGTGAGATAGCCCTGCGCGCCCTGGCGGATGCCCCAGATGCGGTCGGTTTCCTGGTCCTTGGTGGTGACCAGGATCACCGGGATATGGCCGGTGGCCGGGTCGCGCCGGATCGTGCGCGTGGCCTGGAATCCGTTGAGGTTGGGCATCACCACGTCCATCAGGATCAGGTCGGGCAGATGCTCGCGGGCCGCCTGCACGCCGGCAGCGCCGTCCTCGGCGGTGACCGCTTCGTGGCCGAGCTTCTCCACGATGCGGCGGATGCCCATCAGTTGCGACGGCGAATCGTCCACGATCAGGATGCGCGCCATTCTGGTTTCCCCTTGCTCGTCACGCGATTGTAGCGACGCGGCCGGAACGGTCACGACCCCGGCTACGGGAATGTGACCAGGGTCCTGCCGACCGAACCGCCCGCCAGCATGTCCTCGAACACCGCGGGCAGGCCCTCGAGCGTGGTCTCGCGGGTGCAGATGCGGTCGAGGTGGCGCGGCTTCCAGTCCGAGGCCAGCAGTTCCCAGACTTCGTCGCGCATCCCGCGCGCGGTGCCGGCCGAGGCCACGCCCAGCAGCGACACGCCGCGGATGATGAAGGGCATCACCGAGGCGGGAAGTTCGGCGCTGGCGGCGAGGCCGGCGCTGGCCACGTTGCCGTAGGGACGGGTCTGCGCCAGCAGGCTGGCGAGCATCGGCCCGCCGACATTGTCCAGGCCGCCGCCGAAGCGCACCGATTCCATCGGCCGCGTAGTCGCCAGGGCGTCGCGGCCGAGCACCTCGCTGGCGCCGATCGCGCGCAGGTAGTCGGCATGCGCGGCCTTGCCGCTGATCGCATGCACCACGTAGCCGGCGCGGCTGAAGATGTCCACCGCCAGCGAACCCACGCCGCCGGTGGCGCCGGTGACCGCGAGCGGGCCAAGCTCGGGCGACTGCCGGTTGTCGCGCATGCGCAGCAGCGCCAGCGCGGCGGTAAAGCCCGCGGTGCCCAGCACCATGCTCTCGCGCATCGACAGGCCCAGCGGCAGCGGCACCGCCCAGCGCGATTCGATCCGCGCGTACTGGGAATAGCCGCCGTCGCGCGTTTCGCTCAGGCCCGAGCCGGTGACCAGGACCTGGTCGCCTTCGCGGAACTTGGGATCTTTCGAGGCGACCACGTGCCCGGCCAGGTCGATGCCGCCGACCAGCGGGAAGCTGCGCAGGATCTTGCCGCGACCGGTGCCGGCCAGGGCGTCCTTGTAGTTCACCGACGAGTACGCCGGCTTGACCACGATCTCGCCCTGGGCGAGGTCGTCCAGGCCGACCTCCTCGACGCCGCTGCGATAGCCGGCCTGGTCGTTGTGGATGCGGAAGGCGCTGAAGGTACTGGGAACAGTCATGGGCGTCCTGTGGGTCGGCGGGGGGCGGCCGTGGTTGTCAGGCGACGCAGGCGCGCCGGTCCATGCAGGGGTCAGCCCATGATACCGGTTGACAGGCTGCGGCGGGCGGCCCGGAGCCCCGTGGCCCCGTGTCGGTGCAGCGACTTGCGGCGTTTCGCGCCGCCCCGCGCCAGAGCGCCATATGGGCGCCGGGTGGCGAACGCGTCGCCACGCACCACGGTCCTACCGCAGCGCCTTGCGGCGCTTTTCATCAAGCCGCGCCCGAGCGCCATATCGGCGCCGAGATGACGAACGCGTCGCCCGCGCACTGGTCTTACCGCAGCCTTGCGGCGCTTTTCATCACGCCGCGCCCGAGCGCCATATCGGCGCCGAAATGATGAACGCGTCGCCCGCGCACTGGTCCTACCGCAGCGCCTTGCGGTGCTTTTCATCAAGCCACTTCGACGCGCTCGCCGGCACATAGCCGCGCATCCATTCCAGCATCGCGTCGGCGTCCTCGCCGTGCCACAGGTCCTGGCGCTGGTCCGGATGCAGGAAGCGCTCTTCGACCATCCGGTCGATCATCCCGATCAGCGGACTGAAGAACCCGTCCACGTCGAGGAAGGCGCAGGGCTTGTCGCCGATGCCGAGCTGGCGCCAGGTCAGCATCTCGAACATCTCGTCGAGCGTGCCGAAGCCCCCGGGCAGGGCGACGAAGGCGTCGGACAGGTCGAACATGCGCATCTTGCGCTCGTGCATCGAGCCCACGACCTCGAGTCGGGTCAGGCCCTTGTGCGCGACCTCCCAGTTCACCAGTTGCTCGGGGATCACCCCCACCACCTCGCCGCCGCCGCGCAGCACGGCATCGGCGACGATGCCCATCAGCCCGACGTTGCCGCCGCCATAGACCAGCTGCATGCCGTCGCGGGCGATGCGCTCGCCCAGGGCCGCGGCGCGTTCGGCATAGACGGGGCTGGCGCCGGAGTTGGAACCGCAATAGACGCAGATCGAACGCATGGGGGTGTTCCTTTTCAAAAGGCGAAGGCCCGGGCAAGCCCGGGCCTTCGGTGGACGCTGTCCGTGACTCAGTTGGCCTTGTGGATCGCGCGCTTGTCCACCGCCATGGCGGCGTCGTGCACGGCTTCGGACAGGCTCGGGTGGGCGTGGCAGATGCGCGCCAGGTCGTCGGCGGAGCCCTTGAACTCCATGGTCAGCACGCCTTCGTGCACCAGTTCCGAGACGTTGGCGCCGACCAGGTGCATGCCCAGCACGCGGTCGGTTTCGGCATGGGCCAGCACCTTGACGAAGCCCGCCGGCTCGACCATCGCAACCGCGCGGCCGTTGGCGGCGAACGGGAAGCTGCCGGCCTTGTAGGGAATGCCTTCTTCCTTGAGCTGCTGCTCGGTCTTGCCGACCCAGGCCAGCTCCGGCTCGGTGTAGATCACCCACGGGATGGTGTCGAAGTTGACGTGGCCCGGCAGCCCGGCGATCAGTTCGGCCACGGCGATGCCTTCCTCGAAGCCCTTGTGCGCCAGCATCGGGCCGCGCACGCAGTCGCCCACCGCCCAGATGCCGTCGACTCCGGTGTGGCAGTGCGCATCGACCTCGATCTGGCCGCGCTCGTTGAGCTTCACGCCGCTGTCCTCGGCCAGCAGGCCCCTGGTCGCGGCGCGGCGGCCCACGGCCACCAGCAGCTTGTCCACGGTGATGGTCTGCTCGCCGCCCTTGTCGGCGAAGCTGACCTGCACTTCCTTCTTCTTGCCCTTGCCGGTGACCTCGGCCCTGGAGACCTTGGCGCCCAGGCGGATGTCCAGGCCCTGCTTCTTGAACTCGCGCGCGGCGACCTTGGCCACCTCGGCATCGGCCGCGGCCAGGAACTCCGGCATCGCCTCGAGGATGGTGACCTCGGCGCCCAGGCGCTTCCACACGCTGCCCAGTTCCAGGCCGATGACGCCCGCGCCGATCACGGCCAGGCGCTTGGGAACCTCGGTGAAGTCGAGCGCGCCGACGTTGTCGACGATGTTCTCGCCGTCGAACTTCGCGAACGGCAGCTCGATCGAATCGGAGCCCGCAGCGATGATGACGTTGGTGCCGGTCAGCTCGACCTCGCTGCCGTCGTGCTGCTTGACCACCACGCGGCGGCCGCCATGCAGGGTGGCGAAGCCGTAGTAGGGCGTCACCTTGTTGGCCTTGAACAGCTGGGCGATGCCGCCGGTGAACTGCTTCACGATGGCGTCCTTGCGGCCGACCATCTTCTCCACGTCGATCTTCGGGTCCTTGGCGCTGATGCCGTGCTGTTCGAACACGTGCTGCAGGTTGTAGAACTGGCGCGACGAGTCCAGCAGCGCCTTCGACGGGATGCAGCCCACGCGCAGGCAGGTGCCGCCGAGCGCCGGCTTGCCGTCCTTGCCCATCCCCGCGTCGATGCAGGCGGTCTTCATGCCCAGCTGCGCCGCGCGGATGGCGGCGTGGTAGCCGGCCGGGCCGGCACCGATGACGACGACGTCGAATTGTTCTGCCATGTCGGATTCCTTGGAGCGTGCCGCGCAGGCTTGGCGGCAGGGTGGGGCAGCGGCCCCGAATGCGCCGATCCCCTGCGTTGCAGGGGACCGGACAAGGCGATTACAGGCCCAGCACCATGCGGCCGGGGTTCTCAAGCTGGTTCTTGATGTCCACCAGGAACAGCACCGCGTCCTTGCCATCGATGATGCGGTGGTCGTAGGACAGGGCGATGTACATCATCGGCGCGGCCACGACCTGGCCGTTCTCGACGATCGCGCGCTCCTTGATGGCGTGCATGCCCAGGATCGCCGACTGCGGCGGGTTGACGATCGGCGTGGACAGCAGCGAACCGAAGGTGCCGCCGTTGGTGATGGTGAAGGTGCCGCCCTGCAGGTCCTCGAGCTTGAGCCCGCCCTCGCGCGCGGCCTTGGCGAAGTCGCCGATGCCCTTCTCGATGTCGGCGAAGGACATGCGCTCGACGTTGCGCAGCACCGGGGTCACCAGGCCGCGGTCGGTGGAGATCGCCACCGAGATGTCGGCATAGCCG
>Ga0233369_1000501_pt1 | contig 15856 bp, 10 predicted proteins | sample ElkDunMinimDraft_26_FD_191537 | JGI IMG/M metagenome (GOLD analysis project Ga0233369, IMG submission 191537) | Fecal eukaryotic communites from dung pellets of Tule Elk in California, USA - Elk Dung D16 | ecosystem: Host-associated > Mammals > Digestive system > Large intestine > Fecal | place... | reverse complement strand
TTTCAAAGAAATTAACAAGTCTTTTTTTTCTTTTTTGTTTTCTATAACTGTCAATAAATCAGTTTGTTTGCTGTATTGCAAGACATTTTGTCTGTATTGTAATTGTTTTTAATGACAATATGTCTTACAATCTTTTGTATTCTTGTTTGGTACATGGATTGAATAGAGATTACTAACAATAGAAAAAATTAGTTTTAAAAATTATTAAAGAAGGAAAATATGGCACTATTAAAATTACCTGGAAAATCGTATAATACAGATGCGGTAAATCCATTTGTTAACAATGTATTTGACAACTTATTTAACGAAACGTTCATTAGTGATCGTTTAGTAACTCGAGTTCCTGCAGTGAATATTACGGAAAGTGTCGAAGGTTTTAGTATAGAATTAGCAGCACCAGGATTAAAAAAATCTGATTTCAAAATTAATGTAGACAAAAACATCATGTCTATTTCTGTAGAAAAGAAAGAAGAGCAAACAGAAGATACTAAAGTGTATAGCAAAAAAGAATTTAGCTATACCTCTTTTTCAAGATCTTTTACTTTGCCAGAGGTAGTAGATTATGCAAGTATTGATGCGAGTTACGAAGATGGTGTGCTTGCCATAAAAATTGGTAAAAAAGAAGAAGCTATTATAGCGAAAAGATTAATAGAGGTTAAATAGGATTAATTGTGGTTAGTTGATGTGGGCAGTGTTTAGGCACTGCCCATTTTTTTTGAACAAAAATTATATTCACATCAGAATTGTCATATTATTGTCTGAAAGTAATTTATTGTTTTTATTACTTAACAGTGTTAAGTAATTTTATTTTGCCATGAATACTAAAAGTAAAAAAGAACAGCATAAGGTTGACCTGCGTCAAGTGATCATCGAAGCAGCAAAAAAGTTGTTTTCAGAAGATGGCTATCAGGCGACGAGCATTCGCCGAATAGCAAAAGCAATAGGTTATAGCCCAACGACGATATACCTATATTTTAAAGATAAGAACGATATTTTTTATGCTTTGCATCAGGCTGGTTTTATCATGCTAAGGAAACGATTTTTACCCTTAGCCGTTGTGGAAGATCCTTTCGAACGATTAAAAGCCTTAGGTAAAAATTACATTGATTTTGCTGTTCAAAATCCAGAATATTACGCAGTTATGTTTTTGATGTCAGAGCCATTTCAATACCTGGAGAATCATTGTGTAGATCAAGATTGGCCAGAAGGAGAGCGTGTTTTTGAATTTTTAGAAGGTACCATTCAGGAATGTCAAGGTAAGGGATATTTCAAAGACCAAGCTTACGAGATGGTTGCGCTGCAAGCTTGGAGTTCCGTACACGGATTAGCGACATTAGCCATCACTAAACATTTATTAAAAATTGTGGATATAAAAGAGATGCCAGTAGTTCCTGAACAATTACTTGATGCTATTTTTGACGTATACGTTTCCTTTTTAGAAGGGAAGAAATAATTTTTTTGCTATGAACTTAACAGTGTTAATAAAATTTAAAGTTGCCTTTTACCTGTTTTTGCTTGTTGTTATCAGCATGGTTCCTACCCTTAGTAAAGCGCAAGATGATCTGCTCAGGGCTTATATTCAACATGGCTTAGATAGCAATTTAGTCGTGTTAGAGAAAAATATAAGTATGGAGAAGGCACTCAATGGATTAGCAGTAGCTAGATCCTATTACTTACCGCAAATAACTGCTGATGTAATGTATACCCATGCCGAAGGAGGTCGATCCATAAATTTACCGATAGGTGATCTCATAAATCCGATTTACACGACTTTAAATCAGCTCACCAATAGTCAATCCTTTCCTCAAATAACTAATGAACAAATCAATTTCTTGCCAAAACATTATTATGATGCAAAAGTTAGAACCAGCATACCACTGCTAAATACCGACATCAAACATCAGAAGCGTATACAAGAAGGAATGCTAATACTTTCACAACAAGAAGTGATGCGTTATAAGCGTGAATTGGTTAAGGATATAAAGATTGCCTATTATAATTACTTAAGTGCTATTGAATTGCATGAAATTTACGGCAATGCACTTGAATTAGCGAAGGAAGGCAGGCGGGTGAATGAAAAACTGCTGGAGGCAGGCAAGGGTTTACCGGCCTATGTAATTCGAGCAAATGCTGAAATAGCACAGCATGAATCTAAACTAGTGGAAGCCGAGCAACAAATAAAAAATGCAAGGAGCTATTTTAACATGCTGTTGAATCGAAGGGCAGATACGGAAATAAAAGTGGCCCCAAATCCGGTAGAGCGCGCAGAACAATTGGCTGACGTATCTTTTTCAAAAATTGCTGAACGCGAGGAGATACAATCCTTAACTAAAACCATCGAAATACAAGAAACCCTAGTACAAATGAGTAAGCAGGTTTATGTCCCAAAGTTAAATGCCTTTTTAGATGTAGGTGCTCAATCGGAGGGTATGCGCCTGCACAGTCGATCTCCCTATGTCATGGTCGGTGCACAATTGAAATTCCCAATATTTGAGGGCAATCGTAATAAATTGAAAATTCAAGAGCATCTCTTAACGGTTGCCGAATCAACAAATAAGCTCTCGCAAGTACAGCAACAATTGGAATTTTCAGAACAAATGGCTAAGAATGAACTCGAAGCCATGCATAAGAATTTTAAGAGTACCCAAATTCAAGTGGATGCAGCTTCTACTTACCAACGGTTAATTGTTCGTGGGTTTAATGAAGGAGTCAATACCTATTTGGAAACTATCGATGCAAGAACCCAATTGACGCAAGCAAAAATGAGCTTAAACATTGCTGCCTATAAATTATTGGCAGCACAAGCCAAATTAGAAAGAGAACAAGCAACTTTTCCAATACAGTAAATTATGAGACATTTACATCGCTTTATGAGCCTATTCGCTTCAGCTGTTTTATTGATGGCCTGTCAACCTAAACAGCGACAAAATCCTTTGGATATTCAAGACACCATCCTTGTCAAAACAGTGAGCTTAGCACAGGCGGGCTCTAACTCTTTTATTGATGCTACAGGAGTATTTAGTACCGACGATGAAACCTTGTTAGGATTTAAAAATGGAGGGGTCATTGCCAGTATTAAAGTCAAGGAGGGAGATGCTGTCCGCAAAGGGCAATTATTGGCTTCGGTGCACAGTTCGGAAGTTGATGCACGGGCTGGGCAAGTCGATTTGGCGGTAGAAAAAGCTAAACGAGATTATGATCGTGCAAAAAAATTATACCAAGATAGTGTTGCCACATTGGAACAAGTACAAAATGCGAAAACGGCTTTTGAAGTCGCCCAACAAGATATAAAAACAGTGAGTTTCAATCAGCAATACAGCCATATCTATGCCCCAGAATCGGGTTTTGTATTAGCGAAATTAGCCAACGAGGGTCAAGTCGTAGGTCCGGGAACTCCAGTATTGCAGGTTAATGGCGCTGCCAAAGGGATTTGGTATTTGAAGGTCGGAGTAAGTGATGAGCAATGGTCTCGAATCCGAAAAGGCGATCCAGCCCATATAAATACAGACGCCTATCCGCAGGATACGATACCTGCTAGGGTGGCCAAGAAATCGGAGGGGATAGATCCGCAATCGGGCACTTTTACCATTTATTTGGAAATCCTTCCGCAGTCCAGGTATAAATTGGCTTCCGGGATATTTGGTCGTGCTAAAATTCAGACGTCAACCATATCTTCGGGACAATCCTGGTCCATACCCTATGCTGCATTGATGAATGCAGATGGAAATCAAGGTTATGTTTTTATAAGCGAGGATGGGAAAGTAGCGAAAAGGCTTGCTGTTCAAATCGATCGTATATTGGAAGATCAGGTGTTGATAAGCAAAGGTTTAGAAGGAGTACAAGAGCTCATTACCTCGGGGAGTCCATATTTAAAAGACGGTTCTTCCATACGTATCATTAAATAGATAGGAACTTATGAGTATGATAAAATACCCCATAAAAAATTACCAATTCACCCTGATCATGGTGCTATTGATCGTGGTAGTTTCTATTTCCTCTTTATTAACTATGCCACGAGCGGAAGATCCCGATATGAATGCGGTCATCTTTCCTGTCGTTGTAATCCATCCGGGTACCAACCCGAAAGATATGGAACAACTCATTGTAAAACCATTAGAAACTCGATTTTATGGTTTAGATCATATTAAAACACTAAAAACCACTATTCATAATAGTGTGGCGATTTTTGCTATTGAGTTTGATTATGGGATCAATTACAATGAGAAATACCAAGAAATAGTGCGGGAGTTGAATGCGGCTAGTCCGGAGCTACCTGATAATTTATATAAAGCCGAAGTACTAAAAATAGATCCTACTATGGTTAGTGTGCTACAGGTGGCTCTTGTTTCAGAAACAGCGTCGAAAGCAGTGATGAAGCAATTATCCGATCAGTTAAAGCAAGAATTAGAAAAGATATCAAGCTTAAAAAACATTCAAGTATCGGGTTTGCCTGACCAACAAATACGAATAGACCTCAATCAATCGAAGTTGGCCGAGCTTAAGATACCGATGAACCGAGTAATTCAAGCTATTCAAAGTGAAAATCAAAATATTCCTGCCGGTAGTGTCACTGCAGGAACGCAGACGTATAGTGTGACGAGTTCTGGAAACTACAAATCCATTCAAGAAATAGAGCATACCATTATATCGAGTGCGTCTGGTAAAAATATTCTATTAAAAGATGTCGCATCCATTTATACCAGTTTTGCGAATAGTACACACACTACTCGGTTGAATGGGTATCAAAGTGTGTTGATCAATGCGGCTCAAAAACAGGGGATGAATATTTCTGAAACTCAAAAAGCCTATCAACAAGTTTTAGAAAAATTTGAAAAAACATTGCCTGAGCAGGTGTCAATGAAATTAAGCTTTGATCAAGCGGAGAATGTAAATAAGCGACTTAGTGGGTTAAGTTTAGATTTTGGAATAGCTATATTTTTAGTGTTAATTACTTTATTGCCATTAGGTTTGCGTGCTTCCTTAGTGGTTATGTTTGCGATTCCATTATCCTTGGGTATCGGAGTTATTGCTATGAATTTCTTTGGTTACTCGCTCAATCAATTAAGCATAGTTGGTTTTGTCGTTGCATTGGGACTCGTGGTTGATGATAGTATTGTGGTGGTTGAAAATATAGAACGATGGCTCCGGGAAGGGTATTCTAAAATGGAAGCAGCTATAAAAGGAACGGAACAAATAGGTATGGCGGTTTTGGGTTGTACCGTAACCCTAGTTATTGCATTTATGCCTTTGGTTTTTATGCCGGAGATGGCTGGAGATTTTATTCGTAGCCTTCCTATAGCGGTTATTTCCTCGGTTATCGGATCGATGTTTATAGCTTTATTCGTAGTGCCATTTATAGCAAGCAAGGTTTTAAAACCTCATCAACATGAAGGTGGCAATATTATCTTGCGGACCATGCAATCCATTATCCATAAAAGTTATGGCGCCTTGTTGGACAAAGCTTTGAAACATCCTGCGCGAACTACTATTATTGCTTTAGGCATATTTTTGGCGTCTTTGGCTTTAATTCCGTGGGTTGGATTTAGTTTATTTCCTCCCTCCGAAAAACCTCAATTTATGATCCATATTCAAAGTGCGTTGCAATCTAATTTGCAAACGACCGATGAAATAAGCCGGGCTATAGAGGAGGAATTGAAAGAGATAGCAGAGATTAAATACTTTACCACCAATGTAGGGAAAGGTAATCCTCGAATTTATTACAATATGCAACAGGCAAATGAGAATCCGGCAATTGCAGAAATATTTGTTCAGCTCCATGAGGATGTAAATTACAAGGAAAAGGTAAAAATTATAGAAAGCTTGAAAAAACGGTGGGCATCCTATCTGGGTGCAAAGGTGGAGGTTCGAGATTTTGAACAAGGTGTTCCAGTGCTATCTCCAGTAGAGGTAAGGATTATTGGAGATAATTTGGATACTCTACAAAAACTGTCTCTTCAAGTGGAGGAATTATTGATAAAAACAGCTGGAACGGCCTATGTAAATAATCCGATAAAGAGCAATAAAACCGATATAAAGGTGGATATACAGCAGGATAAGGCGATGGCTTTAGGTATTCCTTCGGCGGCTATTGATCAAACACTACGTGTTGCATTGTCTGGGTATACCGTAGGAACGTATTCGGATCCTAATATGGATAATAATGATTATGCTATTGTGGTTACTGTGCCTAGAGGCAAGGAAGCCAATATAAAAACGTTAGATGGTATTATGGTGGATAATGTGGCGGGAACTGCCATCCCAATTCAACAAATAGCGAAGTTAACGTTCGAAGAATCACCTGCCAATATTTATCATAAAAATAAGGTGCGCGTCGTATCTGTAAATTCCTTTGTGCAAAAAGGCTTTGGCAATGATGAGGTGATTCAAGATGTCATTAAACAAATGGATCATTTTGATTTCCCAGACGGATATTCCTACGAAATGGGAGGGGAAGTGGAAAGTCGGGAAGCTGCTTTCGGGGGCTTTGGGACAATTATATTGATTACGGTATTTATGTTTATAGCGGTATTGGTGTTGGAATTTAAAACTTTTAAAAGCACTTTAATTGTTTTGTCAGTGATTCCACTAGGGATTGTGGGTGCAGTAATTGCTTTATTATTGACCGGAAATACCTTATCCTTTGTTGCAACGATTGGAATTGTGGCATTGGCAGGTATAGAGGTTAAGAATACCATTTTATTGGTTGATTTTACCAATCAATTACGAAGAGAGGGTTTGGAATTAAATACAGCTATTGAGAAGGCTGGTGAGCTTCGGTTTTTACCCATTATTCTAACTTCTTTAACCGCAATTGGTGGATTATTACCGATAGCGATGTCTTCTAATCCCTTGATTTCTCCTTTAGCCATCGTGATGATAGGAGGATTAATTAGTTCAACGCTATTATCTAGGATTGTAACTCCAGTAGTTTATAAATTAATACCGCCAAAAATAGCATTAGATTAATCAGGTTTTGCTCATTGAATGGACGAACTGACCCATCGGATTTCCAGTCATTAAATGGAAATTCAATGGGTCATTTTAGGGTTTAATAGGAGCTGATCAATTAAATTACATGGGAATTTTATATCTTGTCTTTTATTCTCAAAACGCCATGTAGTGTCGCTGAATTGAGCCTTAAGTATAACCTCTAAATAAACCTTATGAAATCTAAGCTTATATCCTTGATCTTTTTGTTCCAATATTTCTTGCTGTCTATGATCTATGCAAAAGATAGTTACCAAGCAGATGTAATAATCTATGGAGGTACATCGGCCGCGATAACAGCAGCTATTCAAATCAAGAAATCGAATAAATCGGTTATTATTGTGTCACCGGATCAGCATTTAGGGGGCTTATCTTCTGGCGGTTTGGGCTATAGTGATACGGGAGATAAGTCCGTTATTGGTGGGCTCGCAAAGGATTTTTACCATCGGATCTACTTGCATTATCAAAATCAACAGGCTTGGGTTTGGCAGGAAAAATCTGCTTATGGAAATAAGGGGCAAGGTACTCCAGCCATGGATGGTGCGGCTAGAACCATGTGGATTTTTGAACCTCATGTAGCCGAACAAGTTTTTGAAGATTACGTAAAGGATTATGAGCTGAAAATTTATAGAAATGAATGGCTCGATAGGGAAGATGGGCTTGTGAAAAAGAATAAACAAATCGTTTCCATCCGTACATTGAGTGGTAAGGTATTTAAGGGTAAGCAATTTATTGATGCAACGTATGAGGGGGATCTGATGGCTGCGGCAGGGGTGCAATACCATGTTGGCCGGGAGGCGAATAGCCAATATGGCGAACAATGGAACGGCGTGCAGGTAGGTGTTCTACACCATGATCATTATTTTAAAAAAGATATTAGCCCGTATGTAATCCCTAATGATCCTTCAAGTGGCTTGTTGTTTGGAGTATCAAAAGATGATCCAGGTCAATATGGTGCAGCAGACCATAGACTTCAAGCTTATTGTTTTCGTTTGTGTTTAAGCAATCATCCGGAGAATCGTTTGCCTTTTCCTAAACCAGCAAACTACCAAGCGTCAAACTATGAATTGCTAGCTCGAGTATTTGCCTCTGGATGGCGAGAAACGTTTTACAAATTTGATCCGATACCCAATAGGAAAACGGATACCAATAATCATGGGCCTTTCAGTACCGACTTTATCGGAATGAATTACGATTATCCTGAAGCGAGCTATGAACGCCGAAAGGAAATTATTAAAGAGCATGAAGATTACCAAAAAGGATGGTTGTATTTTTTGGCCAATGATCCTAAAGTGCCAGCGGAAGTGCAAAAAGAAATTAATACTTGGGGATTGGCAAAAGATGAGTTTAAAGATAATGGCCATTGGCCGCATCAATTATACATTCGGGAAGCGCGAAGAATGGTGGGTACTTATGTGATGACGGAGCATGATACGTTTGGCGAACGTAAAATTGCAGATCCTGTTGGTATGGGCTCTTATGCTTTAGATTCGCATAATACGCAACGCTATATCAAAGCTGATGGATTTGTTCAAAATGAAGGGGATATAGGGGTGAAGCCTAAAAATGGACCTTATCAAATCAGCTATCGTTCCTTAATCCCTAAAAAAGAAGATTGTACCAACTTACTGGTGCCCGTGTGCTTGTCTAGTTCGCATATTGCTTTTGGAAGTATTCGGATGGAGCCTGTCTTTATGATATTAGGCCAAAGTGCTGCGGCAGCTGCAATTATTGCTATCGATAAGAAACTGCCTGTACAGGAGGTTTCTTATGGTGACTTGGAAAAAGTGTTAGTAGCAGAACAGCAAGTCTTGGCAAAAAAGAATCCTTAAGCTTTTTTAATGTTGTTAATCCAACTGCCATGAAGGAGATTACGGCTTTAGCTACGAGATCTGTTGTCTATAAGAGAAATGAATTCTTGAAATTGGAAGGATCTATAGATACCCATATTTACCACATTATTTCAGGTAGTTTGCGGGTGTATATTCGTCATGAAGATCAAGAGCAAATTCTTCGTTTGGGTTATGCTGGTAATTTGATTGTTTCTCTTGATTCTTTTTTTAAGGAGGAGCCATCTTCTCTAATTATTCAGGCGATCAAAAAAACGGAAGTGCAAATTATTCCAAAGTCCAGAGTAAGCGCATTCATCTGTGAAGAAGAAAAAAAATTGTTCTGGATCCAATTAATGGAAGACCTAATTATTCAACAATACGAACGAGAAATTGATCTGTTAACTTCTTCACCAAAAGAAAGATATGCTAAAGTGTTGAGAAGAAGTCCTCAGTTATTTCAAGAAGTTCCACATAAGCATATTGCAAATTACTTAAGAATGAGTCCTGAAACTTTATCTAGATTAAAAAAGTCTTGATTTAAATCAAGTTTTTCTTCAATAAAACAAGGCAATTTTGGGTTTTAATTCGATATAAAGCATATCGTTAGAATACTGTTTAAAATTGATCTTGTAATACGTACCAATGGAAACTTCACTATTCAGCACTAGATTAATCCAAGAAGTTCAGGCCTTAATTCATCAGGCAAATCAGTTCCAAGAATTGGACATTGATACCTTGCAATGGCGAGCAACAATACAGAGTTGGTCGGTGTTGGAATGCTTTGCGCATTTAAATTTATATGGCGATTACTACCTTCCGGTTATTAGGAAGAGAATGGAAGCCTCACGCAGCCAACCTGAACCCTTGTATACGAGTGGATTTTTGGGGGCTTATGTTGCAAAGAGTATGCTTCCGAAAGAAAAGTTAAATAAAATGAAAACCTTTAAGGATAAGAATCCTATTCATACGGTTGTTGATGAACAAGTAATCCAGCAATTTATCGTGCAACAAGAGGAATTAATAGCGCTTATTCAAGGTTCTCAGGAGCTGAGTCTTACTAAAATAAAAATTCCAACGTCCATCAGCAATTTGATTCAGCTCAGGTTAGGTGATACCTTTCAATTTTTAATTAATCATATGATTAGGCATTTTAAACAGATGGAAACTGTGTTAAACCAACATGCAGCCTCTATCGTTTCGGCAGAATAACCATTGTTTATCAAGCACAAAGCCTTTAATTTGTTGAAAATTAAAGGCTTTGTGCTTGATGAGCTTGAATAAGGAATGCTATTTTAAACTTGCTAAACTTTCTTCAAGAATGTTAATTTTTGTTTCTGCATCAGCTTTTTTGTTCAATTCGTTTTGAACAACTTCAGGTTTTGCATTTTGTACAAAACGTTCATTCGAAAGTTTCTTATCTACTGCAAGTAAAAATCCTTTCAAGTAGGCTATCTCTTTGCTGATGCGTTCTATTTCTGCATCTACATCAATATTATTTTCTAAAGCAACATAACACTCATCTTTTCCTGCCAAGAAGCTTAACGCTCCTGATACTTTATCCTCCACAAAGGATAATTGTTCAATATTGGCTAATTTAATGATGCTATCTTGGTATTTGCGGTAGTTCATGTCGCGCGCATTGATCGCTAATGGAAGGGCAACTTTTGGAGAAATACCTTTTGCATTACGTATACTACGAACTTCTGAAATGATTTGCTGTACATTAGCAAATTCTTTAATCAGTTGCTCATTGTAACCTTCCACTTGTGGGAATGCGGCTATGATAATACAATCTTGTTCTTCACGTGCTCCAAACAATTCATCATGCCATAGTTCTTCGGTTAGGAAAGGCATAAATGGATGTGCTAGGGTCAGCACTTTTTGGAAAAGACGCGTTACCGTTTCCAATGTTTCGGATTCTATAGGAGATTGGTAGGTTGGTTTTACTAATTCCAAGTACCAAGCACAGAAGTCGTCCCATATCAGTTTGTAGGTAGCCATTAAGGCATCCGACAGACGGTAATTGGAAAAATGTTCTTCTATTTCCGTAAGCGCTTGATTAAAGCGGCTTTCAAACCATTCTGCGGCAGTTTTTTGTGCGTCGGTAGCTTCTGCTTCTACGGACTCCCAGCCTTTTACTAGACGGAAGGCATTCCATATTTTATTGGCGAAATTACGTCCTTGCTCACAATACGAAACATCAAACATGAGGTCATTCCCTGCAGGTGATGATAAGAGCATTCCAACACGCACACCATCTGTACCGTATTGTTCCATAAGTTCAATAGGGTCGGGGGAATTGCCTAAGGATTTAGACATCTTTCTACCTAATTTATCACGTACAATACCTGTTAAATAAACATTGCGGAAAGGTGGTTTTTGAGTGTAATCATGGCCCATAATGATCATGCGAGCCACCCAAAAGAATAGAATCTCAGGGGCTGTTACTAAATCATTGGTGGGGTAGTAGTAGTTAAATTCTTCATTGTCAGGATTTCTTACACCATCAAAAACCGATAATGGCCATAAGCCTGAAGAAAACCAGGTATCTAGGACATCATCTTCTTGACGAATACCTAGTTTAGATTTGCCTTGTTCTTCAAATAAAAGGATGGCTTCTTCTTCTGTTTTAGCGACAACCCATTCGTTTTTGTCATTATACCATGCCGGGATACGTTGTCCCCACCATAATTGACGAGAAATACACCAATCCTTTACATTTTCCATCCAATGTTTATAGGAAGCGAAAAACTTCTCTGGAATAAGCTTGATGGTGCCATCTTCCACATATTGTAGAGCGGGTTTGGATAGGTCTTCCATCTTTACAAACCATTGCATGGAAAGCTTAGGTTCGATTGCAGCATCTGTACGTTCAGAAAATCCTACTTGTGATTTATAATCTTCAATCTTTTCTATTTGTCCTGCTTCCTCCAATAGTATAGCAATCTTTTTGCGTGCCGCAAAGCGATCTTCACCAATTAAAATACTAGCTTTTTCATTTAGAGTACCATCATCATTGAGGATGTCAATGACTTTTAAATTGTGTTTTTGACCTAATTCATAATCGTTCAAATCGTGTGCAGGTGTTACTTTTAAACATCCTGTACCGAATTCCATTTCCACATATTCATCCAGTATGATCGGGATTTCTCTATTAATTAATGGAATGGAAACGGTTTTACCTTGCAAGTGTTTATAACGCTCATCCAATGGATTGATACAGATTGCGCTATCTGCCATGATGGTTTCAGGGCGGGTAGTTGCAATTACCAAGTATTCATTGCTATCCTTAATTTGGTAGCGTATATAGTAAAGCTTTTGATTTACTTCTCGACGTATTACTTCTTCATCCGAAAGTGCAGTTTTTCCTTGAGGATCCCAGTTAACCATACGGATTCCACGATAGATATAACCTTCTTTATAAAACTTTATAAACGTATCAATTACAGCTTCTGAAAGGTCAGGATCCATAGTGAATTTGGTTCTTTCCCAATCGCAGGAAGCGCCTAATTTCTCTAATTGTTTTAAGATAATACCACCGTATTTTTCTTTCCATTCCCAAGCGTAGGATAAAAACTCATCCCGATTGATGGATTTCTTATCAATCCCTTTTTCTTTCAGCATAGCGACCACCTTTGCCTCAGTAGCTATAGACGCATGGTCAGTTCCCGGAACCCAGCAAGCATTCTTACCTTGCATTCTTGCTCTGCGAATCAATACATCTTGAATAGTGTTATTCAGCATATGGCCCATATGTAGCACTCCAGTCACATTCGGAGGAGGCATGACAATCGTATAAGGTTCTCGATTATCTGGAGTTGAACGGAAAAATCCGTTTTCTTTCCAATAGGAATACCATTTATCTTCTGCTTCTTTAGGACTGTACGTTTTTGCTATACTCATTGTAATTTCAATATCTAAAAGGAGTACAAAAATACGGATTTAACCGCTTAATTCCCATTGATGTTCGATCAATTTGTTGGGTATTATTAATTGAAAGAAAATTTATCATTAATTAACTGTTACCTGAAATGAAATAAATGTAAATTTGGCGCTTTAACATAGAGCTCATAATGCGTGCACATTTTTCAGATTTGAAAACCTTCCTCCGATATTTTGGATTTTGGCTATTGATGTCATTTGTAGACCGTTTCATTTTTATCTTGAGCTTTTATGATAAAATTAATTGGTCGACTCCCACTGATTTATTGCGGATTTATTTTCATGGTTTATCTCTAGACTTATCGTTAGCGGCATATATTTGTGCACTTCCATTTTTAGGTTATTGTATTGCGGCGGTATTTCCAAAGATTAAATTCATGCGGAAAGCATTGGATATATACACACTGTTGCTTATTGTTATTTTTTCCTTAACCACCTTTGTAAATATTAATATTTATAGGGAATGGGGCGATAAAATTTCTAAAAGAGCCATTGATGCGGTGTTTGAAGATGCTGGAGGAGCAGTTGCCTCTGCAGAGTCTACCCCAGTACTTATTCCCATATTGGGGATAGTATGCCTCATCATTGGAGGTTATTGGTTGTATAGAAAACTAATGCCTATAGAAAAATATTATCCCAAGAAAAGCGCATGGACTATAGCCATTCAGTTTTGCTTGATCGGCTTATTGATATTTACATTTATCCGTGGCGGTTATGGGAAAGCTCCTTTAAATCCGAGTAGAAGCTATTTCTCATCCACCGCCTTCTACAATCATGCCGCAGTGAATACCCAATATGCGCTGATGAGGGAATACTTTACGAGAAACCAACGTCAACGTTCGCCTTATAAATATTGGAACGACGCTGCAAAGGCGAATGAATTGTTGAAACCAGCTTTTGCGGTAAATCCCGACTCCAGTAGACATATTTTAAAAGTTGCAAAACCCAATGTGGTGTTGGTGCTGTTGGAAAGTTTTGTGGCAGATTTGGTCGAATCTTTAGGCGGAGAACCAGGAATAACCCCCCACTTAGAGGAAATTATCAAAGGTGGAGTATCCTTCAACCAGATCTATGCTGCTTCAGATCGATCGGACAAAGGACTAGTTGCCGTGTTTGGAGGATTCCCTGCCCAAGGTCCAGAGAGTATCATTAAATATATTGACAAGCATGAGAATATGCCTGCAATAGGTCAAGAATTTCAAGCTGCCGGTTATAAAACTTCATTTTTTCATGGAGGGCAAAGTGAATTTTACAATATGAAATCTTACATGTTGAGCCATGGTATTGAACAGATCGTGGACAATATAAATTTTTCTCCATTAGATCCCCGAACATCTTGGGGAGTGTATGATCATGTTGTTTTTCAAAAAATGTTGGAAACCTTAAATGAGGAACAAGAGCCTTTTTTCAGCAGTATATTTACCTTGGTTAATCATGAACCTTTTACCTTAAACGCTGCGTATAAATTTGGAAATAACAGCAATGTAAATAAGTTTAAAAGTACAGCCTATTACACCGATGAAAGTATCTTTAATTTTCTAGAAGAAGCTAAAAAGGAGCCTTGGTATAAGAACACCTTATTCGTTTTTATTGCAGACCATGGGCATCGCTTACCGGCAGAAAAATACGATATTAATCATCCCAAACGCTTCCATATTCCAATGGTATTTTATGGCGATGTAATTAAAGAAGAATACAGAGGCCTCAAGGTAAATGTAATTGGCAATCAAACGGATTTACCTAACACTTTATTAACACAATTGAATCTACCGACCAATCGCTATACTTGGTCTAGAGATTTATTAAATACAACCTTGCCTTCCATTGCATTCTATAATTCCAAAGATGCATTTGCTGTGGTTCATCCTGATCAGGTGTTATCATATGATCGGGTAGGCAATGTCATTAATTATATAAGTAATCCCAAAAACCCTAAAAATCAGACGGATAGTTTGTTGAATATGGCTAAAGCCTATTACGAGCAGGTTTATGAGGATTTTATGAAATTTTAGTACAGAAGAATATGTTGAAATTAAGAGGATGGTTTGCGCCTTATTTGGCATTAGCCCTCCGTTTTATAACCTTATTAATTATTTATACCATCATGCGTGTTGGGTTTTATTATTTTAATAAAGCTCAATTCCCTCAAGTGGATATTTCCGGTTTAATAACCATGATGGCTGGAGGAATCCGTTTTGATATCGTGGCACTTTTTTATATCAATTTATTGTATATATTAATGGTCTCGCTACCATTTCCATTTAAATACCAGGATTTGTATCAAAAGATTGCAAAGTGGGTGTTTATTGTTTGCAATACCATAGGTATTGCTGTGAACCTGATTGATTTTCCCTATTACCCTTTTACATTAAAAAGAACCACCGGTACTGTTTTTGAACAATTTGCCAATGAAGAGAATATAACTTCGTTGTTTTTTGATTTCTTATTGGATTATTGGTATTTCCTGCTGGTATTTATTTTGCTAATCTGGTTCTTATTTAAAGCGTATGATTGGATTCAAATAGTTCGGCCTTCTTCAATAAACTGGAAATTTTATGCAGCGCAAACCTTATCCTTAGTTTTAGTAGCCTACCTGTTTATAGGTGGTGTCCGAGGAGGTTGGGCGCATAGCACAAGACCAATTACACTGAGCAATGCAGGAGATTATGTAAAAACTCCCGAAGAAATGAACATAGTCTTAAATACCCCTTTCTCCATATTAAAAACTTTGAAAGCGGTAAAGTTAAAAGAAGAAAAGTTTTTTTCTGACGAAGAGTTAAATGCAATTTATCCTGTCATACAGCATCCAAAGGATAGCGGAGAATTTAAAAAACTTAATGTAGTGTTTCTAATATTGGAGAGTTTTGGAAAGGAACACATCGGATTTTTTAATCAACAACTAGATGCAGGGAATTATAAAGGCTACACGCCATTTTTGGATTCCCTATTAAAAGAGTCTTATACGTTCAATCGTTCTTATGCCAATGGACGCAAATCTATCGACGCATTACCTTCAGTTATTACAGGGATTCCTTCTATTGGAGAGCCATTTGTATTATCCATATACTCCGGAAATAAAACAACTAGCCTTGCCA
>Ga0233369_1000499_pt1 | contig 15910 bp, 17 predicted proteins | sample ElkDunMinimDraft_26_FD_191537 | JGI IMG/M metagenome (GOLD analysis project Ga0233369, IMG submission 191537) | Fecal eukaryotic communites from dung pellets of Tule Elk in California, USA - Elk Dung D16 | ecosystem: Host-associated > Mammals > Digestive system > Large intestine > Fecal | place... | reverse complement strand
ATGCTGTTGATGATCGACAACTACGACAGCTTCACCTGGAACCTCGTGCAGTATCTGCAGGCGCTGGGCGCCGAGGTGCGGGTGGAGCGCAACGACGCGTTGTCGGTCGATGCGATCGCGAAGCTCGCGCCCGAGCGCATCGTGATCTCGCCAGGCCCATGCACGCCCAACGAAGCCGGCGTGTCGCTGGAACTCATCGAGCGCCTCGGCGCGACGACGCCGATCCTCGGCGTGTGTCTCGGTCATCAGGGGATCGGCCAGGCCTACGGCGGCAAGGTGATCCGCGCGCAGCGGATCATGCACGGCAAGACCTCGGCGATCCGCCATGAAGGTCGCGGCGTGTTCGCCGGTCTGCCGGATGGCTATGAAGCGACGCGTTATCACTCGCTCGTCGTGGAGCAGTCGTCGTTGCCGGCGTGCCTCGAAGTCACGGCATGGACGGAGAACGACGACGGCAGCCGCGAGGAGATCATGGGGCTGCGCCATCGCAGCCACCCGGTCGAAGGCGTGCAGTTCCACCCCGAGTCGATCCTGACCGAGCATGGGCATGCGCTGCTGAAGAACTTTCTCGAGCGTTGACGGCCGCATCCGCGAGCGCCCCATCCGGCACGGGCCGGCTTTCAGCCCTGCCGCTGGCCGGGCTCCGGTAAATGCGCATCGAGCGAGTCACTTGATCCCGGCGTTCGCCGGGGCCGACGCACAACGAACGACTCCCCCAAGAACCGACGAACCCACACGCATGCCCATCACCCCACACGAAGCCCTGCAACGCACGATCGAGCACCGCGAGATCTTCCGCGACGAGATGGTCGACCTGATGCGCCAGATCATGCGCGGCGAAGTGTCGCCGCTGATGACCGCGGCGATCCTCTCGGGCCTGCGGGTCAAGAAGGAGACCGTCGACGAGATCGCCGGTGCCGCCCAGGTCATGCGCGAGTTCGCGTTGCCGGTGCCGGTCGTGGATGCGGATCGCGCGCATCTGGTGGATATCGTCGGCACCGGCGGCGATGGCGCGCATACCTTCAACATCTCGACCGCGAGCATGTTCGTGGTCGCGGCGGCCGGGGCGAAAGTTGCCAAGCACGGCAACCGCAGCGTTTCCTCGAAATCGGGCAGCGCCGACGTGCTCGAGGCGCTGGGGGCGCGCATCGACCTCCAGCCCGACGCCGTCGCGCGCTGCATCGCCGAGACCGGCATCGGCTTCATGTTCGCGCCGGTGCACCATCCGGCGATGCAGGCCGTCGCGCCGGTGCGCCGTGAAATGGGCGTGCGCACCATCTTCAACATCCTCGGGCCCCTGACCAATCCCGCCGGCGCGCCGAACATCCTGATGGGCGTGTTCCATCCCGACCTCGTCGGCATCCAGGTCCGGGTGCTGCGCGAGCTCGGCGCCGAGCGCGCGCTGGTGGTCTGGGGCCGCGACGGCATGGACGAGATCTCGCTCGGCGCCGGCACCCTGGTCGGCGAACTGCGCGATGGTGAAGTGCGCGAATACGAGATCCATCCGGAGGATTTCGGCATCGCGATGGCGGCCAGCCGCAACCTGCGCGTGGAAAACGCCGACGCGTCCAAAGCGCTGGTGCGCCAGGCGCTCGACGGCACCGCCGGGCTGGCACAGGACATCGTCTGTCTCAACGCCGGCGCGGCGCTGTATGTGGCCGGGCGCTGCGCGTCGATCGCCGACGGCGTGGCACTGGCGCGGCGCACGGTCGCGTCCGGCGCCGCGCTGCAGCGGCTCGACGCTTTCGTACAGGCGACGCAGGCCGCAGGCTGACGGCCTGGGGGCGTGGTATCGCGCGGCGACGCGGCGTATGCTGAATGCGACGCAGGGATGCCGACTCCGCCGGTTACGGCCTGAAGAAGCGATCCTCCGCATGAGTCATCCCGCGCTCCCCCGTCCGCCCTATTACGTCGTGATCTTCCGCTGCCGGCGCAACGGCGAGGACGCGGCCGGGTATGAGAACGCGCGTCGCGAGATGTTCGAGATGGCGCGCCTGCAGCCGGGCTTCCTGGGCGTGGAAGCGATCGGTGACGCGGATGGCGACGGCGTGACCATGAGTTACTGGACCGACGAGGCCTCGATCCGCGCCTGGCGCGCCCACGATGAGAAGGGCGTGATCTGCGAGAAAAACCGTCGCGGCTGGTATGACCACTATGTGCTGCAGGTCGCGCGCGTGGAACGTGCGTACGGCTGGCCGCACGAGGCCGACGACGGCAGTGACGCGCAGGCGCCGGCGACACGCTGATCGGGCCCGGGTGGCGGCGCCTGCGGTATCGTGGGCGCCCTGTCCGACCGGCGCATGCGCCGGCCCATGGTGCCGAACTTGAACGACGTCCTGCAGCGCATCCTCGCGCGCAAACAAGAAGAAGTCGCCGCGCGTCGCGCTGCGCTGCCCCTGGTCGAGATCGCCGCTCGCGCCGCTGCGGCGCCGCCGGTGCGTGGATTCGCCGCCGCCATCGAGGCGAAGATCGCGGCCGGCGAAGCCGCGGTCATCGCCGAGATCAAGAAGGCCAGCCCGTCGCAGGGCGTGATCCGTCCGGATTTCCGCCCGGCGGAGATCGCCCGCAGCTACGCCGCCGGCGGCGCAGCCTGTCTGTCGGTGCTCACCGACGTCGATTTCTTCCAGGGCGACGACGACTATCTGGTGCAGGCGCGCGACGCCTGCGCGCTGCCGGTGCTGCGCAAGGACTTCATCATCGATCCCTGGCAGGTGCACGAAGCGCGTGCACTCGGCGCGGACTGCGTGCTGCTGATCGTGGCCGCGCTCGACGACCGCCAGCTGGTCGAGCTTGCGGAACTTGCGATGTCGATCGATCTCGACGTGCTGGTCGAGGTGCATGACATCGACGAACTCGAGCGCGCGCTGCAGGTCCCCGCGCCGCTGCTGGGCATCAACAACCGCAGCCTGCGCTCGTTCGAGGTTTCCCTCGACACCACACTGTCGCTGCGCGACGCGGTGCCGCGCGACCGGCGCCTGGTCACCGAAAGCGGCATCCACACGCGCGAGGATGCGGCCCGCATGCGCGCTGCCGGCATCGATGCTTTCCTGGTCGGCGAAGCCTTCATGCGCGAGCCCGATCCGGGCACCGCGCTGCGCGCGATGTTCGCGCCGCCGGGCGTGGACCCGGCGCCGTCGTCCGGGCCGGCGGCCGATCTGTCGGCGATTGCGATCGCGGCGGTGAAAGCGCCCACCTCCGCGACCCCCGAGGCCGCGGCTGGCGATGCCTCTACCCCGGTGGTCGCCCGGTTGCTCAAGGACACGGCCGCGAACGAGCAAGCGCGTACCGTGGTCTTCGATTTCGATCACACGCTCTACGACGGGGATTCGGGCACGCATCTCTTCCGTTGGCTGATCACCCGCAGCGCGTGGCGCACGGCGCTCGCGTTGCTGGCTGCGCCGCTGCTCGGGCCGATGATCGCGTTCCTGCCGACGCGGCGCTGGGGCATCTCCGGGTTCGTCTGGATCGGCACGGTGGGCTTGCACAGCCGCGGCCTGCTGGACCGCCTGATCGACCGTTACGTTGCCGAGAACGCGGCGCAGATCCGCCCCAAGCTGCTGCCGATCGCGCTGGACGTGCTGCACGCGCATCGCGTCGCCGGGGACAACGTGGTCATCGCGACCGGCGCTCCGCCGGAACTGGCGCGCGCCATTCTCGCCTTCGTCGCGCACGAGGCGGTGCCGGTGGTCGGCACCGCGGTCGGGCCCCGGTTCGGGGCCGTGGTGGCCACGCGTCACTGCCATGCCGAGGAGAAGATGCGGATGCTGCGCGAGCGCGGATATGGCGCGATCGACATCGCCTACTCCGACTCCTCGGCCGATCTGCCGCTGCTGAAGGCCGCACGGGCCCCCGTGGTGGTGAACCCGAAGCCCGGCACCATTGCGATGTTCCGACGGACGCTCCCGCCCGGAACGCCGGTGCTCAACTGGGGCTGCGTGGATCGCGGCGGCGATCCGGTCCAGGCTTCAGGCGGCGAATAGGGCGCGGCCGATCTGGTAGAGGCTGATCGCCATTACCAGCGTACCGACCGCAAGCAGTACCCAGCGCTCGCGTATCCGCTTGACGAACAGCGCAGCCAGCGGCGCCGCGGCGACGCCGCCCACCAGCAGGCCCAGGATCACGTCCAGGTGCTGCAGGCCCATGGTCAGGAAGAACGTCACCGAGATCGACAGGGTGACCAGGAATTCCGCGGCGTTGACCGTACCGATCGTGGTGCGGGCTGCGCCGCCGCGGGCCAGCAGGGTGGAGGTGGCCACCGGGCCCCATCCACCCCCGCCACTGGCATCGAGCAGGCCGGCGAAGAAGCCCAGCACCGGAACCCGCCGCACCTCGCCCTTCGGCACCAGGCGTCCGGCCGCGCGCAGCAGGATCAGGACCGACAGGACCAGCAGGTAGGCATAGATGAAGGGGCGCAGCGCCTCGCCCGGCAACTGCGTCAACACATAGGCACCGATGCCGCCGCCGACCATGCCGGGCAGGGCCAGGCGCAGGAACAGGCGCCGGTCGATATTGCGCATCGCCAGGTGCGACAGGCCCGAAGCGCCGGTCGTGAACACCTCGGCGGTGTGCACGCTGGCGCTGACCGCCGCTGGCGGCAGTCCAAGGCTGAGCAGTACCGACGAGGCCACCAGGCCGAACGCCATGCCGAGCGCGCCGTCGACCAGCTGCGCGGCCAGCCCGATCATCACGAAGAACAGGAATTGGTCGCCAAGTTCCATGCCGGTCGCTCCCGAACGACGGATCAGTCTGCAGGGCGCGGGTGACCGCGGCGTGTGGCAGCGGCATCGCTCGATCCGCTCGCACCGCCGATGCGCTGTTCTGCAGGCCAGCGCCGATCGCAGCGCCTGGCTGGCATCCGCCCGCGGCGCGCGGTGCCCGTAGTCCCACAGTCGGATCGGCCGTGCCTCGCAGGCGGTGCCGCAATGCAAGCGATCTCGCATCGGGCTCCGGGTGTCCGGGACGCCCTCACATGCCGGGTATCGAATGCGTCGGCGCGTCGATGCGCCACTGCCTTGGCTCAGGCCTCGCCAAGCCGCTTGATGAAGCGCACGGTGCCGTCGGAAAAGCCGCAGGCCTTGTAGAACGCGTGGGCATCCGCGCGTTGCGATCCGCTGACCAGCTCCAGCCGCGCCGCGCCGGCGAAGCGCGCACGGCGCTCGGCCTCCTTCAGCAGCTGCCGGCCCAGGCCCTGGCCCTGCGCATCGCTGGTGACGACGAGGGCGGTGATGCGGCAGGTGGTCGAGCCGAGCGGCAGGTAGTACATGAAATCCAGGCCGATCAGCCCGCAGACCCGGCCTCCGCTGCGCGCGACGACCAGCGCCTGGCGGTCGTTCGCGGTGATCAGCCGGATGCGCTCGCGCGCCTCGCGTTCGCTGCAGGGATAGCCCATTTCCGAAAGCAGTGCGGCCACGTCGTCGGCATCCATCACCGATGCGCTGCGCAGATCGGCATCGGGCAGGTCGCCTCGGGATGCGAAATGGCCGGGGCGCATGCGTGCGGCCTAGCGGGTTCCGAACAGCACGATGGTCTTGCCGCGCGCGGTCAGCTTGCCATCGGCCTGCAGCTTCTTCAGCACGCGTCCGGCCATCTCCCGCGAGCATCCGACCAGTCGCGCCAGTTCCTGTCGCGAGATCCGCAGCTGGGTCCCCTGCGGGTGGGTCATCGCCTCCGGCTCCCGGGTCAGGTCGTGCAGGGTGCGGATGATGCGGTCGGTCACGTCGAGGAAGGCGAGACGCCCGGCCTTGCGGCTGGTGTCGAGCAGCCGCCGCGACAGTTGCGCGCCGATCGCGTACATGATCGATGTCGCGTCGTTGGCGAGTACACCGTCGAACAGCTGGTACAGCCGCTCGTAGCTGATCTCGGCCAGTTCGCACTGGGTGCGCGTGCGCAGGATCACCTCGCGCACGTCCGAATCGATGAACAGACCCATCTCGCCGACCAGCTCGCCATTGCCGAAGTAGCCCAGGATCAGTTCGCGACCGTCGTCCTCCTCGGTGATGATGCTCACCGAACCGCTGACGACGTAATACAGCGTGCCCGCGGGGTCGCCGGGCCGGAACACGTCGCTGCGCGGCGGATAGCGCCGGCGGTGGCAGTGGGAGAGGAAGCGCTCGAGAGCGGCGGGCGTGGGCGCCATCGGATGGGGCGGGCGCGGGAGGTGAGGATTGATCAGGGCCACAGGGGTCAGGGTCATGGGCTTGCGATCGGGGGAATGCCGCAGAGTAGGCCGTCCCGCTGCCGGGGGCAAACCCGTGATGCCGGAAAGTCGCGGTGGATGGTGCTTTGCCGCATAATCCCCGTTTCGCCCAACCCCCGAGGGTCGACCGCTGTGGTCAAACCGCTCCCGCGTCTGAAGCTCCAGGGCTTCAACAACCTGACCAAGGCCCTGTCGTTCAACATCTACGATGTCTGCTATGCGGCGTCGGAAGACGAGCGCCAGCGTTACATCGCCTACATCGACGAGGTCTACAACGCCGACCGGCTGACCCAGATCCTGACGGATGTGGCCGAGATCATCGGCGCGAACATCCTCAATGTCGCGCGTCAGGACTACGAGCCGCAGGGCGCGTCGGTGACCATCCTCATTTCCGAGGAGCCGGTGATCGACAAGGCGCAGGCCAAGGGCGTCATCTCCGACGCGGTCGTCGCGCACCTCGACAAGTCCCACATCACGGTGCACACCTATCCGGAAACGCATCCGGACAACGGCATCGCGACGTTCCGTGCCGACATCGACGTCGCCACCTGCGGCGTGATCTCGCCGCTGAAGGCGTTGAACTACCTGATCGAGAGCCTCGAGTCGGACATCGTGGTGATGGACTACCGCGTGCGTGGCTTCACCCGCGACATCAAGGGCAAGAAGCACTACATCGACCACAAGATCAACTCGATCCAGGACTACCTGGCCAAGAACATCAAGTCGCGCTACGACGCGCTCGACGTGAACGTCTACCAGGAGAACATCTTCCACACGAAGATGCATCTGAAGGAGTTCGACCTCGACCAGTACCTGTTCGAGGAGAAGGCGCGCAACCTGTCGTTCAAGGAGCGCATGAAGATCGAGGCGCGTCTGCGCCGCGAGATCGAAGAGCTCTATCACGGTCGCAATCTGGTCGACTGACCGGTCCGCGCCGTCCAGGAAAGGCCCCGCTCGTGCGGGGCCTTTTCGTTGGGTGACACGCAGTGCCGGCGGCCGGGCGCCCGCCAGCGGACGCGCTTACACCCTGTAGGCGACGGCCTTCATCAGACTCGACGCGGCGGCCATCAGCGACGGGACGGGCCAGGGCAGCACGCGCGCGCCCGCCTGTTCGGCCTGCTCGGCATGGCGGGCTTCATCGGCCTTCATCTGCTGGAGGATGTCGCGGCTGCGACGGTCGGCTTCGGGCAGGGTCTGCAGGTGATCGTCGAGGTGGGCCTCGACCTGGCGTTCGGTCTCCACCACGAATCCGAGGTTCCAGCCGTCGCCGCGCAGGCCCGCGGCGACGCCGAGCGCGTAACTGCCGCCGTACCACAGGGGGTTGAGCAGGCTGGGACGGCTGTCGAGTTCGCGCAGCCGCTGCGCGCACCAGGCGAGGTGGTCGGTCTCTTCCTGCGCTGCCTCGAGCAGATGCGCGCGGGTTTCCGGCTCGCGGGCGACCGCGGCCTGGCCGAAGTACAGCCCCTGCGCGCAGACCTCGCCGACATGGTTGATCCGCATCAGTCCGGCGGCATGCCTGCGCTCGGACTCGTTGAGGACCACGTCGGGCGTTTCGGCGGCGGGGTTGGGGCGGCTGGCCGGCGGATTGCCGAACACGGTGTCGAGCGCGCGCTGGGTCTCGACCAGCATCCGGTCGATCGGATTGAAGCGGGGTTGGAGGAAGGCCATCGGTACGGTTTCCTGCAGCGCGGCGGGCCGCTGCTTCCTCTATCATTCTCGGCGCTTGGTCCGGATCGCGCCAGCGCAGGGCGGCGCAAACCCCTGGCAGCTTGCGCGGCGCCGGGTGGCCGGCTATGATTCCGCTTCTGTGTTGCACGCTCTACAACGCGAGGCGAAGTTCCGCCGCACCGGCGCAACCAGCCCGACCAGTCACCGACCGAGTATTTTTTCGTCATGAAGACTTTCACCGCCAAGTCCGAGACCGTCCAGCGTGACTGGTACCTCGTCGACGCCACCGGCAAGACGCTGGGCCGCCTGAGCGCGGAAATCGCCCACCGTCTGCGCGGCAAGCACAAGCCCGTCTACACCCCGCACGTCGATACCGGCGACTACATCATCGTGGTCAATGCCGAGAAGATCGCCGTGACCGGCAAGAAGATGACGGACAAGCTCTACCACCGTTTCACGGGCTACATCGGCAACCTGAAGACCGAGACCCTGGGCCAGGCGCTTGAGCGCCACCCGGAGCGCGTGATCGAGATTGCCGTCAAGGGCATGCTGCCGAAGAATCCGCTCGGCCGTGCCATGTACCGCAAGCTCAAGGTCTACAAGGGTGCCGAGCACCCGCACGCCGCTCAGCAGCCGCAGCCCCTGGAACTCTAAGTCATGGCAATTACCCAGAATTACGGCACCGGCCGTCGCAAGTCCTCCGTCGCCCGCGTGTTCCTCCGCAAGGGCAGCGGCAAGATCACCGTCAACGATCGTCCGCTCGACGAGTTCTTCGGCCGTGAGACCGCGCGCATGATCGTGCGCCAGCCGCTCGAGCTGACCCAGAACACCGAAACGTTCGACATCCTGGTGACCACCACCGGTGGCGGCACGACCGGTCAGGCCGGTGCGATCCGTCTCGGCATCGCGCGCGCGCTGGTCGAGTACGACGAGACGCTGAAGATCGAACTGCGCAAGGCCGGCTTCATGACCCGTGACGCACGCGAAGTCGAGCGCAAGAAGGTCGGTCTGCACAAGGCACGTCGCGCCACGCAGTTCTCGAAGCGCTGATCGCGTTGTATCGGATCCGCGCGATCGCGTGGATCCGATGCTGCCGAGGCTTGCGGTGTACTGCGGGTTCGGCGTTACAATATCGATATAGCCCCGTCGCCAAGCGGTAAGGCACCTGACTCTGACTCAGGCATTCGGAGGTTCGAATCCTTCCGGGGCTGCCATATGAAACGAAGAAGCCCGCAGAAATGCGGGCTTTTTCGTGGCCGCGTGTTTGCCTAGGCGAGGCGCGGATCATCCTGTGCACCGGCGCTTCTCCCGCCGCCGGGCAAACTCATGCAGACGCGATGGCACAGGCCTAGAATCCCCCGATGAACGCCTTCCCGCCGCCCTATACCGCCGTCGACGACGTGGTCGACGCCCTGCGCACCCGTGGTTGCGCCGTGCTGTCGCCGACCTCGCTCTCGGCGATCTGCGGACTGGATCTCCAGGCCCTCGAGGCGTGGCGCCCCGGCTGGGATGACCTGCCGCCGGATGCATATCTCAAGGATGGGGGGCGCTACCGCCGGCGACGGCACAGTTGCTTCGTCCAGGCGGGCGGCAGGCTGACCCAGGTGCCGCATCGTGCGCACTGGCAGTCGGAGGACTACAACGCGCTGCACGGCGGCATGCATCGCTGGTTCGAGCCGATGCAGTCGGCGCTGATCGAGACCCCTGCATGGTCAACGCTGGTCACCGGGCTCGGCGACGTGTTCTCGCAGGTGCGCAGTTCCGGTGACTGGCATGTCGAAGCCCACCAGTTCCGCATCGACACGACCGACGGGATCGGACGGCCGACACCCGAGGGCGCGCACCGCGATGGCGTCGATTTCGTCGCCGTGCTGCTGGTGGGGCGCAGCGGCATCAAGGGGGGCGAGACCCGGGTGTTCGAGGCCGAAGGCCCGGCCGGGCAACGTTTCACACTGACCGAGCCGTGGGCGGCGCTGCTGCTCGACGACCACCGCGTGATCCACGAATCCACGCCGATCCAGCCGGTCGACAAGGCCGGGCATCGCGATACGCTGGTGCTGACCTATCGTGCAGGCGCGTTCCAGGGCGAGGACTGACCGCTGCGGCGCCGGCCTTGGTTACAATCGCAACAGATAGCCGATGCAACCGGAGTGGCCATGAAGCTGGGTTCTTTGAAGGAAGGGGGGCGCGACGGCACCCTGATCGTCGTCTCGCGCGACCTCGCCAGCGCCGTCCGCGCGACTGGTATCGCGACGACGCTGCAGCAGGCCCTCGACGACTGGTCGAATGCCGCGCCGCGGCTCAATGCCCTCTACGAGTCGCTCAATGCCGGCGACGCCGACGGTGTGTTCGACCTCGATGTGGCGCGCATGGCGGCGCCGCTGCCCCGCGCCTACGAGTTCGTCGACGGCAGCGCGTACCTGCCGCATGTCGAGCGGGTGCGCCGCGCCCGCGGCGCCGAGGTGCCCGCGAGTTTCTATACCGATCCGCTGATGTACCAGGCCACCGGCGCCGGCTTCTACGGGCCGCGCGACACGGTCAAGGTGGTCAGCGAGGAATACGGCATCGATCTGGAGGCCGAGATCGTCGTGATCACCGACGACGTGCCGATGGCGGTCACGCCGGAGCAGGCCGCTGCCCACATCCAGCTCGTCGGTCTGGTCAACGATGTCAGCCTGCGGAACCTGATCCCGGGCGAGCTGGCCAAGGGCTTCGGCTTCCTGCAGTCCAAGCCGCGTTCGGCGCTGAGCCCGGTGTTCGTGACGCCGGATGAGCTCGGCGATGCCTGGCGCGACAACAAGCTGCACCTGCCGCTGCTGACCCACGTCAATGGCGAATGGTTCGGCGCGCCAGAGGCAGGCGTCGACATGCAGTTCGATTTCTCGCAGCTCGTCGCGCATGCCGCGAAGACCCGGCCCCTCAGCGCGGGCACGATCGTCGGTTCGGGCACGATCGCCAACGAGGACACCTCCAAGGGGGCATCCTGCTTTGCCGAGAAGCGCACCGTCGAGACGCTCGAGCACGGCGCGGCCAAAACACCGTTCATGGCCTTCGGCGACACCGTGCGGATCGAGATGCTCGACGCCCAGGGCCGCAGCATCTTCGGCGCGATCGAGCAGGTGATCGAGCGCCAGGCGCCGCCGGCGTAAACGCGATGTCCGCCGCGCTGACGCTGCATACCTACTGGCGCTCCAGCGCGGCCTGGCGCGTGCGCATCGCCCTGCATCTCAAGGGGCTCGCCTATGAAAGCGTGCCGGTGCATCTGGTGCGAGAGGGTGGCGAGCAGCGCACGCCCGAGTTCGCCCGGCGAAACCCGCAGCAGCTGGTGCCGACGCTGCAGCACGGCGATGCGGTCCTGACCCAGTCGCTGGCGATCATCGAATATCTCGACGAGACCTTTCCGGAAGTGCCGCTGTTGCCGGGGAATCCGCTGTCGCGCGCGCGCGCGCGCGCGCTCGCCCAGCTGGTCGCCTGTGATATCCATCCGCTCGGCAATCTGCGCGTGCTGCAGTACCTCGAGCACACGCTGCAGCTTCCCTCGGATGCACGCACGCGCTGGATCGCACGCTGGGTCGGCGATGGCCTTGCCGCATTCGAGGCCCTGCTCGTCGCGCACGGCGCCGGGGAGTTCTGCGTCGGAAGCGCGCCATCGCTGGCCGATTGCGCGCTGGTGCCGCAGCTCTACAACGCGCGCCGGTTCGGAGTGGATCTTGCGCCGTATCCGACAATTCTCCGCATCGAGGCGGCTTGCGTCGCACTGCCGGCCTTTGCGGCCGCAGCGCCCGAACGGCAGGCGGACGCGCCGCCTGCCTGAGCTGCGTCATTGTTCGGTTGCGAACACGTCCGCATAGGGGTCGTGGCTGCCGGTGCCGCCTTCCGACAGGCGGAACTTGAGATCCAGTCCATCGCGCGAATCGGCGGCACGCAGCGCCGTCTCGCGCTCGATGCGGCCTTCCTTGTACAGCCGGAACAGGCACTGGTCGAAGGATTCGACGCCTTCCTCGAGTGAATCCTCCATCGCCTGCTTGATCTCGTGGACCTGGCCGCGGCGGAGCAGGTCACGGATCATCGGTGTATTGATCAGCACCTCGGTGGCGGGGATCCGGCGGCCGTCGATACCTTCCACCAGGCGCTGCGAGACTACCGCGCGCAGGTTCAGCGCCAGGTTCATCAGGACGTTCTTGTGCGCGGCCTCGGGGAAGAAATTGAGGATGCGCTCGATGGTCTGGTCGGCGTTGTTGGAGTGCAGCGTCGCCAGACAGATGTGGCCGGTCTCGGCGAAGGAGATCGCAGCCTCCATCGTGGTCGCGTCGAGGATCTCGCCGATCAGGATCACGTCCGGCGCCTCGCGCATCGCATTCTTGAGCGCGTTGTGGAAGGTCAGCGTGTCCAGCCCCACCTCGCGCTGGTTGACCAGCGAGCGCTTGTGCCGGTGCAGATACTCGATCGGATCCTCGATCGTGAGGATATGGCCCGAGGTGCTGGCGTTGCGGTGGTCGATCATCGAGGCGAGCGTGGTCGACTTGCCCGAACCGGTGGAACCCACGATCAGCACCAGGCCGCGCGGCGCCATGATGATGTCCTTGAGCACCTGCGGCAGCTGCAGCTCCTCGATGCTCGGGATGTTGCTGCGGATCGCGCGGATCACCATGCCCGTCTCGCCGCGCTGCTTGAACACGTTGACGCGGAAACGCCCGGCATCCTGCAACGAATAGGCCATGTTGAGCTCGAAATCGCGCTCGAACTGCTGGATCTGCCCCTCGTCCATCAGTGAATAGGCGATCTTGCGGACCATGCCCGGCGGCAGGCCGGTGCTGCCCAGCGGATACAGCTTGCCCTCGATCTTGATGTACACCGGCGCGCCGGTGCTCAGGAACATGTCGGACGCATTCTTCTCGCTCATCAGCTTCAAAAAGTAGCCGATATCCATGTACACCCCCCCACTGGCGCCCGGTCTGCGTTGCGCATCCGATTGCGGCTGACGACAATGACCCGGAACAACCCTTCCGGGCACGATGTTTCGATGAATACAAGCTTCGCATATATCCGCCCGCTGCTGCGGTGCACCGTGCTCGCCAGCGTCCTGGCGCTCGCCGCGTGCGCGAGCACCCCGCCGCCGACCGAGGAACTCGCCGCCGCCCAGCTGTCGGTCGCACGGGCCGGCGACGCGGACGCCGACCAGTACGCACCGCAGGACCTTGCGCAGGCACGCCGCGCGCTGGAGCAGGCCCAGGCCGCGATGGCCAACCAGCGCAGTGACGAAGCGCGCACGCTGGCCCTGTCTGCCAGCGCGCTGGCCGATCTGGCGCATGCGCGAGCCCGCCAGGCCGCGACCGACTCGGAGCTCGCGGCGCGCCGTGCCGAGATCACCGATCTGCGCCGGCAGCTGCAGGTGGAGGAATGACCGTCATGCGATTGAACATTGGATACGGGCTCGTGCTGGCCCTGCTTGTCCCCCTCGCCGTGCAGGCCCAGGCCCCGCTGGAAGGCGAAGGCGCTGTATTGCAGCAGCGGCTCCAGGCCCTCGACAGCAACCCGGAAACCGCCGGAACTGCTGCTTATGAGCGCCTGCAGGCACGCCAGTCCCTCGCGTCCCTGGCGGGCGCGCGCAGCAGCCAGCGGGCGTCCGCGCTGCAGATCGCGGCCTGGCGGGTGGAAACTGCCGAACTGGCAGCGCGTACCGAAGTCTCGCGCCGCGAACTCGCCGAGCTCGAACGCGAGCGCAGCGCGTTGATCGTCGAAGCGAGCCGTCAGGACGCTGTGCGCGCGCGCCAGGAAGCCGAGCGCCTGCGGATCCAGGCGCAGATCCAGGCCGAAGAGGCTGCGCGCCTGCGCCTTGCTGCGGAAGAGGAAGGCGTCGCCCGTCAGCAGGCCGAAACCGTGCTGCAGGGCGTCGCAAGCGGCGAGGCGGCGAAGCTGCGCGCTGCGCGTCAACGCGAGGCGGAACTCAAGCGCCGCGAGGCGGAGCTGCTCAAGAGCCTCGAGCAGCCCTGAGGCCGGGCACCGAACCGGTCCGCAGAAGTCGTGCAGTCGGGCGGATGGCGGCCTCGGTCGGCGGTTGCGTTAAGAAGTCGTCATTCTTAATCCATCTGGAATCAATGACTTAGGCGGCGCGCCGCCGCGAACGCGGTCGTGGCGCGGGTTGGCCGGCCGCCGCTCGCCTGTATCGGCCGGCCGCGGCGGCATCCGGCCACTCCATCGTCGCGTCCAGCCTTGTCGCTGTCCGGTGCGAGGAGTAGGGTCGATTGACCGGGTGGCACCCGACCTCGCCACCCGGCCAACAACCTCAGGCCAATGACCGAGATGATTCCCTGCGTGCTCCACGTATCCAGCGCTCAAGACGGCAGGGGTAACGCAGCCGGATCGCTCGCTTCGGCGGCCGGGAGGTGGTTCCAGTAACGCCCCGATCGTCGCCGATCGGGGCGTTTGCATTTCCAGTCAGGAGGATTCCATGTTCGAAGCGCAATCGCAGACCGAACTCGAAGAGATCATGAAAGGAAACGTCGAGTTCAGGCAGCTCTACTACCGGCACAAGGAACTTGACCAGAAAGTGCTGAACGCGGAGCTCGGCGTGCTGCCGGTCGATGAAACCACGCTGTCGCAGATGAAGCGCGAGAAGCTCGCCGCGAAGGATCGCCTGACCCAGATGTACGACCATATGCAGAAGCACTAGTGGTTCTGTCGCGGGCGGTGGCGGCCTCCTCGTCGGTCGCCACCGCCCGCGGATGTTGTCCGCGGATGCGATAATCGGCGTCTGTCTCGCTGCAACCCGGACCTGCAATGCCGATCGCCGACTCCGTCCTCGACCTGATCGCCGACACGCCCATCGTGCGTGCCCGCCGCCTCGACACGGGCCCCTGCGAGCTCTACTTCAAGCTCGAGAGCCAGAACCCGGGTGGGTCCATCAAGGACCGCATCGGACTGCGCATGATCGAGGCCGCCGAAGCACGCGGCGACATCGCCCCCGGCGCGACGCTGGTGGAAGGCACCGCCGGCAATACCGGCATCGGCCTGGCGCTGGTCGCCCAGCAGAAGGGCTACCAGCTGGTCCTGGTAGTTCCGGACAAGATGAGCCGCGAGAAGATCTTCAATCTCAAGGCGATGGGTGCGGAGGTCGTGCTGACCCGCTCCGACGTCGCCAAAGGTCACCCGGAGTACTACCAGGACCTCGCCGAGCGCATCGCGCGCGAGACCCCTGGCGCCTACTTCATCAACCAGTTCGGCAATCCCGACAATCCGGCTGCGCACGAGCACGGCACCGGGCCGGAGATCCTGCGGCAGATGAGCGAGGTGGGCGGGCTCGACGCAATCGTCTTCGGTTGTGGCAGCTCGGGCACGATGACCGGCCTGTCGCGCTGCTTCGCCAAGGACGCGCCGGACGTGGAGCTGGTGCTGGCCGACCCGGTCGGCTCGATCCTCGCCGAATACATCAATGACGGCGTGCTCAACGACAAGTCGGGCAGCTGGATGGTCGAGGGCATCGGCGAGGACTTCCTGCCGGGCATCTCCGACTTCTCGCGGGTCAAGCAGGCGTATGCGATCAGCGACCGGGAGAGCTTCCTCGCCGCGCGCGAACTGCTGCGCACCGAAGGCATCCTCGGCGGCTCGTCGACCGGCACGCTGCTGGCCGCGGCGCTCAAGTACTGCCGCGCGCAGACCACGCCCAAGAAGGTGCTGGTGTTCGTGTGCGATACCGGAAACAAGTACCTGAGCAAGCTCTACAACGACTACTGGATGCTCGACAACGGCTTCCTGGAGCGTGAGACGCATGGCGACCTGCGCGACCTGATCCTGCGGCCGTATTCGCAGCGCGACACCGTCGTGCTGGCGCCGACCGACCTGCTGGTCACCGCCTACCAGCGCATGAAGCTCTACGAGATCTCCCAGCTGCCGGTGATGGAGGGCGACCGCATCGTCGGCATCCTCGACGAAAGCGACGTGCTGCTGCACGTCTATGGCGACGAAGCCCGCTTCCGCGAGCCGGTGGCGTCCGCGATGGTCAGCAAGCTCGACTTCCTCGACGTGAAATCGCCGGTGGAAGCCTTG
>Ga0233369_1000496_pt1 | contig 15951 bp, 17 predicted proteins | sample ElkDunMinimDraft_26_FD_191537 | JGI IMG/M metagenome (GOLD analysis project Ga0233369, IMG submission 191537) | Fecal eukaryotic communites from dung pellets of Tule Elk in California, USA - Elk Dung D16 | ecosystem: Host-associated > Mammals > Digestive system > Large intestine > Fecal | place... | reverse complement strand
TCGGTGCCGAGCCGGCAGCAGGAACTCCACACAGTCCCCGCGATGCGGTTGGCCGGCTTCGTGCGCGATGTAGTGCACGCCGAAGGACCCATCCACCGGTCGGAAGTTGTGGTGCGGATTCGGTCTCTGTGGGGCCTCCAGCGGGCTGGTGGACGCATACAAAGCGCGGTAGACGAGGGCATTCGGCGGGCTGTCGAGGACGGCATGGTGCTGCAGGACGGTGAATTTCTTTTGTGGCCCGGTCGCGCTGTTCGGGTTCGAGACCGAAGCGACGTTCAGTCGCTGACCCTGCGGCGCCCAGAACTTCTTCCACCCATGGAGATGGACGTCGCCATCTTGGAGTTGGTTCGCGAAAACCTGGGCGCTTCGCTCGACGAGATTGCGCTTCATGTGTCGCGCCGCCTGGGGTTCCGAACGACCAGCGCGCAGTTGCGCGCGGCTCTGGTGGGACGTGCCGAATCGCTTGTGACGCGCGGGACTTTGGACCTGCGGAATGGGTTGCTGGTGCAGCGCACCGTTGAGCCGTGAACACGTGTTGGCGAGATTCGTCAGGAGTGACGAAGCTCCGAACAATCAGGAAAAACCGTGCGGCCCTGGTTAGACGCTAAGTATCGCGAGCGTTAAGCTGCGAAACCCACCACTTGGCGCTTCGACATGGCAGTTCTACTCACAGACCTTTCCCCATCGCAGCTCACCGAGCTCATTGCGCAGGCCTCAAAGCGAAAGCAGATTTTGAAGAAGCGTAAGCCGGTCGCAGTGGTGCGCAAGAAGCTTGAAGCAGCCGCGGCGACGCATGGCTATAGCATTGCGGAATTGTTCGGTTCGACGGCTCACACAACCGCACCCGCGAATGCTCCCGCAACGACGCGTGCTGGAGCCAAGGTTGCGCCGAAATATCGCAATCCTGATGCGCCGGAGCAGACGTGGTCAGGGCGGGGGCTGAAGCCTGTCTGGCTGAGAGACGCATTGACCAAGCGTGGCGCAAAGATCGAGGACTTTCTCATCTGAAGCAGACCTGCACACGCCTTCGCGAGCTGGCGCACCTGACATGCCGTCGACTTAATGCGATGCCGCGTCTCGGGTCACGAGACCGACTGAGATTAGATTGACCGAATGAACGCACCGCTTCGCTACTCGCCTGCTCGTCGGCAAAAGCACGATCTCATCTGGGATCGCGAAAGCGGGGAGTGCATGACACTCAATGACTTCATGGAAGGACGGAATTACGGAGAAGCAATCTTGGACGGGCGCCTCTCCGCACAGCTGAGGCGCATGGAGGGCGAGGCATCTTTCGAATGCCCCTATTGCAATGACGCCATGGGTTTGCGTTCTAAAAAGATCCGCCAACGCACGGAAACCCGTTTCTACTTCGACCACCTGAGCCGTGAACATCGCGCCACATGCGCGGGACGAGAGGGTTATGCGCCTACGGCGATCTTGGCCCGAAAGTTCGCGCTCCACAAAGAAGGCACGCTCCACAAATCGTTCAAGCTATGGGTCATCGAAAGCCTTGAGGCCGACCCCAGTTTCGAGAAGATTCGCCCCGAAACGCGCTGGTGGGACATGGGCGGGATCAAGTGGCGGCAGCCGGACGTCCAGGCCATGCGTAATGGTCTGAGCGTTGCCTTCGAGGTCCAACTTGCCACCACTTTTGTGCACGTCATCGCCGAACGGATGAAGTTCTATCGCGACAACGCAGGCCGGATGCTCTGGCTGTTCAAGAACCTCGACATCGAAGAATTTCGGCTTTCTGAGGACGATGTCTTCTACGCCAACAACCGCAACGCGTTTCGCGTGACTCCAGCGACGGTGGCACGATCCCAGCGTGAGGGACGATTCTACCTGGAAGGGGTTTGGATAGAGGTGTGCGTGAAAGAAGGGCGCGTGAGTGAGTCAGTGATACACCGCGACGTTCTTTTCGATCAGATTGTCTTCGACACGTGCTCCCGCGGCATCCCGCGTTCCTATGTCTACGATTACGGCACCAATCTGAGGCGCGTGGAGCGTGAGCTTGCAGCGGCGAGGGAAACTGAAATCTGGGGACCGCGGCGGGAGGCGTTCGAAGCGTTTCACCTCGCCTTGTTTCGCGGAGAACTCCGCGATCTGGATGAGCGTCAGCGACGCTGGAACGCGTTGCGAGAATCATTTAAGAAGGTGAGCGTCGGACTTCCTGAGCATCCGAGGGGTGATAGAGGGCTGGATCAACTACTCATCGCCGGCTACTCCGTCACGCACGGGGCAGGAAAGCCAATCGGCATCGGGTTTTCTACGCTTGCCGAACTGGGCCACCACATGCACACAAAGTGGCCCGAAACACTCTGGTTCTACCGATGTATGTTGCGAGCCTACAATCAGCTTCCGACTCTACTCGCGCAAGATCTGACGGGGAAATTCCAAGGGAAGATGAAGAAGGCACTGGAGAGCTTGGCCGATGAAGAACCCTTCTTCGAGCCGGATCGCGCATGGGACGCGCTGCTGGTGAGGTTGTTCCCTGACGTCGCAGAGCTTTGGGAAAAGGGCGCAGCCGACACTGCCCACGCAGCGTTGCGGGCCACGAGAGCATAGGCGCATCGGACGGAAAGCGGGATGCTATTTTCATCTCGGATCAAGGGGGGTTGGTCATGGCACGCGTTTACCACCTGCCGCTCACGAAAGAGAGCGCGAGAAAATTCCTGAGCCTGGGGTCTGAATTCGAGCAAGCCATCGAAGCGGCTGGCATGTTCGCGGCCATGAACGCGCTTCGAAAGCCGAGCGCTTACCCCGTGCTCGAGCGTCTCGTAAGAGATGCCCACCCTCTGTTTCAGACAGCACCCGAGGCTGGCCATGAGAAACTCGTCCAGCTCCGCGAATCGTTGGAAAGCCGCAACGTCGAGGATTTCGTTCAATCGCTGCTTGATCTCAACGTATCGTTGGTCGACGAGCAAGACATCGAAAGCCGGCGATGGCGTGGCCACGACGGTCGCTATGCCCCCTCGTTCCAACGCAGCTGCTCTGAGGCACAAGAAGAGATTTCTGTGGTTTTTCATCGGCCCGGAAGCGACGAGGACAACGACAGTGAAGCGCACGAGGACTGGGACGTTGAGGTGAAACCTCGCCGCGCGCCATTGCATTTGCATGGATCGCGCGATCAATCGACCGCCATTCGCCTCATCGCGAACGCGCCGGGAGAACGTATCTCCATTGAGGCCTACGCCGGAACGGGCAAGACCTTCCTTTTGCATGCGCTCCGAGATCACCTCCCAGACGGATTCACGTTCATAGTGCCGAACAAGGAGCAGGGTGACGCGCTCAACGAGCACAGTGCAGCAAAGGCGCGTATCCGCTTCACTGCTTTGAATGCGCTGGCCGGGAGGTTGGCCTCCATCCACGCCCGAGCTGCAGGGCTGGCGTTCTTGCCGAAGCTGGGTTACTCCGAATGGTCGACGGAAGAACAAGCGCAGATGGCCGGAATCAGTCCGATCGGAGGCGCGAGCATTCGGTCCGTCATGTGGCGCCTAAAGAACGGCATCGGCGCGTGGTGCCGATCCCCAGACTCGACCATTCGTGCGAAGCATTTCGCTCGCGCGGGATTGGTGGATCGCAGTGAATTACCAATCTACGTTGCAGCAGCAGAAAAGCTTTGGCGAGCGATGTTTTCTCCAGCGCCACGCAAAGGACAAGCGTTCGAGATATGGGCGGATCACATCGGGAAGTGGTTGGAGTCTCGGGGCGCCGGAATCATTGGACAGCGCGGCGTGCTCGTTGTGGATGAGGCCCATGATCTCTCGCCGGCTTGGGGGCGTTTGTTCGACAGTTACTCGGGCGGGTGCGTGCTTCTGGGGGATCCGCACCAACGGTTGCGTGGCCTTGGCTTTCGTTCGGAACAAGCGCTCTCTACCACGATGACGACATCGTTGAGAACTGGAGTTCAAGCCGCTGACATGATCGAGCGGACCTTAGAGCTGTCACCGCATCGAACGATGACTCGGTTCGATTCGTCCCGCGAGCACGTCACGCATGTTCGCCTTTACTCTTCCCCCAAGGAGCTTCCGGAGCACGGGCTTCGTTTGTTCGGCAGCGAATGGGCGATGTTCGAGGCCGCGCAGCGTCGAAAGAAAGCGGACGCACCGTTCGTAATGTTGCCTGCCAGTCTCACGCTGATGGAGAAGAACGTTCGCAACGCGCTTACCCTGTTTTTTGGGCGCGCCACGTGGCATGGCCTTCGCGTAAGCGGTCACCGCAAGTGGGAGGGCTTGGCCGCTGATCTTCACCAGCGCGGGTTGTCAGCGATTGTTCGTATGTTCGAGCGCGGCTTTGAAGATGAAAACCTCAGTGAACTTCTGGCGTTTGAAAGGAGAGGCAGAGGCGCCTCCCTCACCCTTGGGTTGATTGATCACGCCAAGAACCTCGAGTTTCCTATGGTAGCGATGGCGCCTTGCTGCTATGGCGACGCTGCAGCCCAGCGCGCCTTCGAGCCGGTGCATGCCTCCTACTTAGCGATGACCCGTGCTCAGCAAGAACTATGGGTGCCAGGGGATGCCACGGATCGCCTAAGCGATCTTCGTGCGAGCCTCCAAGGATGATGGGCAAGAATGAACCCAGACGCTCCCATGTTCGGCCGCATCGTTCGCCGGTCGGATAATTCTTTCCGTAGCCGATGTTCCGAGTGGAACGATGACGTCGCTCAGTATTCTTGATCGCCGATGCGATGACTGGTTAATGATCAGACTGACGCGAGCAGATACGCCACTGCGGGCAACAGAGCCACCGCCCCCACCAGGCCCATCGCGGCGGCAACCGCAATGAGCACCATCTGTCCCCAGCTGAAGCCCAGATCGCGCCGCTGGGCATGCCCGGCTTCCGCCGGATAGAGCCGCTCGGCTCGACGCCGCAGGTAACGCGACAGCAGGGGGCCGGCCACGAGACCAAACGGCCCCAGCAATACGGCAGACAAGCAGAAGCACAGCGTAAAGCGAGTGGTGGGTTGAAGCACTCGCTTCGTGGAAGCGGGCGGATGCGTGGCATACGACATGCGGAAAGCTCCGAGGATTGGTTAGGGTGCGGCGCGGTAGGCAGTCCATTCGCCTGACGCCCTGCTGAAGCGAACCGCTCCGCCGAGAGGGCGGCGCAATTCCGTGCCCATCACGCTCAAGACCACCTGGCCGGAGACATCGCACCGATACCCATCGGAAGCTTGGTCTTCCTTGCAGCCGGCGACACCGAAGTCGTCGAAGCGCCGCACGGCGCCGGACTGGCCCAGCGCGGATTCCAGATGCCGCGTCATTGCCGCTTGGGCTTGAGACTTCGAAGGCGGACCGCCGCAGGCAGTCAGCAACAGAGGCAGCGAAACGGCAAGCAGAGCAGTGCGGCGCATGGTTCGTCCTTGGGTGGTGATGAGAGGGCTGGAGGCGGTCATTTGTCGCGGTTCCCTTCGGCGTCAAACCCCGCGATCCACATGCGGGTATCGCGGAACGGGGTGAGAATTCCGCCCGGGCCGGGATTGAGGTCTTCTGCACGGAGAAAGCCGGAGACCCAGGCAGTGCTTAAGGCAACCTTCCGGGCCTGCAGCGCCACATCACCGCGGCTGATGCGCACGTTGAAGGGCTCCCGGGGCGGGGTTGGCCCGGTCGTGCGCTGGTCGCCGGTGTTCGGACGGTTCGGACGGACCCGCAAGCCCACCATCAAATCGGTCGTGGCCTTGATGCGTGCGGCATGGTTGAGCTCGGCGGTGTCGCCCAGGTCATCCGTGATGGTCAGCGGGGCATCCGCGCAGGCCTGGAACGTCTCTGTGGTCGAGGCGGTGGTGGTGGTCCAGATGCGGGCCTCAACCGTCCAGCACTGAAGGGATGCTCCCCATTCCTTGAAGGTCAACGCGACTCGGGGCCATTCCAGCCGGCCCATCTGCGCTTGCTGATGGTTTTCGTCACTGAAGAGGCCTTTGATCCGACCCGCACCGTCGATGGGGTTGTAGAGCGCGACACTTCCAGCAGCGCTCGAGGTGTTCCCCGTCGCGTTCGCGGGCAGGCCAACCGCTTGGCGTCCAGCGTCCTTGAGGCTGTTGCCCAACTGACGAAAGAAACCAGGCTTGCTTTCTGCCTCCTGGGCGCCTGCCGGTGCGGTGGCGAGTGCCAAGACCACGAGCGCGACCGGCGCTCCATGCGTTACGTGCTTCATGCGTTGCCCCTGTAGACCACCAATCCGGTGGCGTTTACGATAATCGCAGATGCAGTGACAGAGTCCAACCGTCAGACTCGATGGGAATTCAGCTTTGGTGCAATTTCAGCAATGCCTCAGCCCAAGACCCCTTCGACGGTCTATGGCAAACGTCTGCGTAGCGCGCGGCTGGCCCACGGTTGGACGCAGGCGCAGTTGGCTGCCGGCATTGGCATGGTCGATCCGGTCTCGGGGGCCACGCGGGTGAGTCGCTACGAGACCGGGCAGCACGACCCGGACCCCGCTACGGCCGAGGCGTTGGCCAAGGCCCTTGGCGTGCCGGTGGCCTACTTCCATGCCACCTCCGATCTCATGGCCGACATCATCTTGCTTGTGGCTCGTCTGCCAATCAGCAAGCAGAAGGAGGCCTTGCAGCGCCTCAAGGATTTGGCGGGTCCGGCAAAAGACTGACAGAGGGACGGTCGCAGGGAATGAGATCTCTGCGCTACACCATCTCCATCTTCAGCAACAAGGACGAGAGTCCAAGGAACGCCATGTCGATTGATCAGCGACGCAAGGACGTTGAGAAGCATCAAAAAGAGATCGCGAGGCTCCAGCTAGAAAAATCTCGCGAGGAGGCGAAAGCAGCCGCGGATCGCAAGAAGGCTCACGACGCTCGCTTGGCAGCGGGAAAAACAAAGTCCACTTCGACTCTCCAGTCAAAGCTGAGGGAAGCTGAGCGCCACGAATCTTCTGTAGTTGCGACCCAGAAGAAGTTGGCCGACCTAGAGGCGAAGATTGCCCGAGAGTATGGCCGCTCGAACGACGCACAGAAGCGGCTTTCAGAAGCGCAGATTCAAGACACCAAGAAGTTGGAGGTGGCTCGGAAACGAGAGCACGCCGCCAGTGCGCAGCAGCTAAGCACCATGCAGCGCCGCCTCACCCAGCAGGAGCACTTGCATCGACACACTGCGGCGGCGCTCCAGCGCCTCCAGGAACTTCCCGAGCGTCTTACGGTGCTGTTCCTGGCGTCCAATCCCCTCGACCAGCAGCAGCTCAGGCTCGATGAGGAGGCACGCTCAATAGCGGAAATGGTGCGGAAATCGGAGCACCGCGATGCGGTTCGTCTGGAGTCGAGGTGGGCGGTTCGGCCCTTAGACGTGCTTCAGGCGATCAACGAATGCAAGCCCGGTGTAGTCCATTTCAGTGGGCATGGGGCCGAAGGCGACGAGATCATCTTCCAGGATGGAGCGGGGAACACCAAAGCCGTTTCGAAGGAGGCAATGGTTCAAACGATCGTCGCTGGTTCGAGCGACGTGCAGCTCGTCTTCTTCAATGCTTGCTTCTCCCAGGGGCAGGCTGCCGCTGTTGTTGAGCATGTGCCGTGTGCCATAGGCATGAATGCTGCCATTGGCGATGAAGCCGCCCGCGTCTTCGCGGCTCAGTTCTACTCAGGAATCGGATTTGGGCTGTCAGTCCAGAGGTCATTCTTGCAAGCTAAAGCTGCCTTGATGCTGGAAGGCATACCGGAGCATGAGACCCCAGAGCTCTTCACCGCCGAGGGCGTGGAAGCTGACGACTTGGTGCTTGTCAAAGCCCCCCGGCTGCACGAAAAAGATCCCAGCTGAGCTGCTTAATTCGGGCTGAGAATGGGGCTTGCAGAGCAAACTACGACCGCTTTCGCTCCACGGGTGAGCGCAACATATAAGTTCTGTGCATTCATGGCCTCTGGCTGGAGAATGACGGCAACATCCGCCTCCAGCCCCTTGAGGAGGAGGGTGCTCCCAACTGCGCGTCTGGCAATGGGAGCGCGAAGGTGCCGGTTGCGCTCTCTTGACTGAAGTGCGGCAGCCAGGAAGCTGCAGTCACCACGGATCGCTGAGTGTAGAGCTGTCTTACAGCAGTAGAGGATTTCCGGTCTATAGACCCGAGTTCCGAGGTCTTCAGCCAATGTCTCAAGCAGACGAAGTGCCTGCTCCCAAGTGCGGTCAGCCTCAAACGCCACGGCGGCGGCCTCAGGAAGGTTCGGCGGATTTTTGGCGCGTCCGCTTCGCAAAATTCGAACTCGATCGACCAGCTTGGGGGCGCCAACGCCTGTCATTACAAGTGCTGCAAAGTTGGCGAGCTCTCGCAGAGCTTCGGAACTCTGAGGATTGAAGCTGTCCGCAAATTTGATCAAATCACGAAGATCGACCGCCTCGACCGCCATTGCGCCAGGCGTTTGGCTCGTCAACAAGTGGCGGCTTCGGGCGTTCAAAGAATCACCGATAACGAGGACCGTTCCTTGGCTGCTCGGCGCCTTTGTCCGCGCCGCGCCCATCCGCTGAGATTCCTCATTGCCGGAAGTGAGTTGAAGCCACGTTAGCTCTGGCGGGGCCGTGCGCAGATCGATGCCGCCGCCGCTTGCCAAGGCAGAGCGCGCCATTAAAAGCCATTGTCCTAATGGCTCGGTCCCCGCATTTCTCCAGCGCCAAGGTATTTCTATAGCTCCAGCAGGCGGAAAGAAAGGCTCCACCCCGTGACTCCAGTCAACCAGTCGATTGCTTCCGAATCCGAAGATTGCCTGCATCGGATCGCCCAGCACACAAGTGTGCAAGATGCTGGAAAGAGCGCAGACGAATGCGTGCTGAACGGTGTTGCAGTCTTGATACTCATCGACCCACAGACGGTCGTATGTGGCGGCGATGGCTTGGTTGAGATGCCCTGCGGCCAGAAGGGATAGGGCCGCTTGCCGAATGGCCGGATAATCTGAGGACGGGGTTTTCAGATCTAACAAACTTGGGGCGTGACCGCTGCGCCCCGGGAACTTGCGGATCAGGCGCATCGCGAAGCCGTCAAGTGTGGACAGGCGGCAGGCCGCCCCCGGGACACCTGCTTTCTTGAGGCGGGCACGTAGTGCTGCAACACCGGCATTTGTATGAGTCAGGACCAACACGGGCTTGCCCACCGGCCTGCGCCTTAGGGAGGTGGCGATTAGCTGCGTTTTTCCGCATCCGGCCGGAGCGGTAACAGATCCTCGTTCGATAGCGAAGAGGTCGATTTCGTCAGGCGGCACGGGTGAACGTCCACAACTGGTCGACCACCGATTTGAATCCCGGCTCAGCGTGTGGATAGCCATGGGAAACGATGCTCACGACGATATCCTGATAAGCCGTGAGTGACTTGAACCATCCACTTCCCCGTATGCGCGATGCTTCCCCCAGAAGGGAGCGGGTTTCAAAGGAGTAGTTGGAAGCGGGTCGTTGTCCTTCAATGGTCGATAGTTTGAATCGACCATGGGATCTGGTCTGGACATGCTGGTCCATGACGTCCGCACCTATAAGCTCCTTCGCCTTCGCCAGAAGCGCGTCGATCGAAGCATCCGGCAGATGGCGGAACAACTCATCTTCTAAGGTCATGTTGGGCCGCCACGTCGCTAGCTGCCCTCCAGCTCGAATGTAGGTGTCAGCAACCCCGGGCTTCGCCGGCTTGTCGGCGTCGATGAACACCAACACCCGATAGCCGAGCTTCATCAGAGCGGTAGCCCTCGCAAAGCTATTGTCGGGACTTCCGCCGCCGGCGTTGACGTAAGCGCCGCCAAGCGCCAGAAACGAAGTCTCGCCAGTGGCCACTCCCCATTGGTCGAGTCCGCGGAGGAAGCCCACCTCGCTTGCCCCTTCGCACACTATGACTGACTTCGCCAAGAAGGCTTCGGGATCAACGCGCAGAGTGCTTTGAATATCATCTGACGCGCCGGCCACTGTGACCTCATGTCCGGAAGGCAGGCGGCGCGTGACAAACAGTTGATCGCCCGACAGTTCCCTCAGCGCGACAGGCGAGTGAGTAGTTAGAAAAGCTTGAACCGGGGGCGACGCTTCTTTCGCCCCGAGCGAATCGAGCAGACGCATTAGGCGGTGGGGTTCCAGGCCATACTCGACCTCGTCGACCAACGCTATCGGCGAGGCGGTAGCGGCAGCTCGCTGAAGTCCCGCGACCAAAAGGCGAGAAGAGCCTGTGCCTAATGCCCGCAATGGGACCCCGTCCTGGTCATGAAGAGCGATAGCTCCTTCGCCGATGGAGACGGCATGCGCATCCAGCAGAGCTTGAGGGGCCGCGCCGACACTGATGCCCAAGTTCTGCGCTGTCGTCTTTACGACGGTCAAAGTCTCGAGGAGGTGGGGAGTTGCCTGCGATCCGAAACTAGACCGGGCCTGGCGGGCCGCACCAGCGAGTTGCGCTCCTAGTTCTGCTCTCTCGCCGGTCAAGCGATTGAGAACCGAGCTACGGCTCCACGAAAGGTTTGAAGCTGCGTAGTGCCCAATTCGAGCAGGAGCTAATGCGGAGCGCTCTTTCCAAGGAAGGCTCCTTTCAATGCCGTCATGAAGGGCGCGCTCCGAAAAAAGAGACCATGTGGGTTCTAGGTCCGCCCCAACGACGAGCTGTAGCGTTAGGACGGTTTCCAGCCCTGATTTCGGCTCGTCTTCGATCAGACCTGTTCTAGGGTCGAAGCCGCGTAGGAAATCTCCGTAGAGGTCAATGTCCATCAGCGAGGCAGGCAGCTCTCCCAGCGTGACGCTGATGGACAGAGGCGTGCCTACATCGAGAGCTGAGAAGTCGGTATCACAAAAGGTCACGAATCGCCTAGCGCCCAGGCACAAGTCGATGGCATCCAGAATCGTGGATTTCCCGCTGTCTCCAGCGCCTATAAGGCAATTGACGCCTGGAGCGGGGGCCCAGTCTAGTGACTGAATGGACCGAAAATTACGAACTGCAAGATGGCGCACGCGAGGCATACCAGCTCCTTGGAGAACTTCGTTCGGCAAGTCGTGCGCGTTAGCGCCGGCCATGCCAGGGGGCGGGGAAGTAAGGGTCGTCTGCTTACGCCATAGTGCCTTACGGATAGAACTTAGCTCCCGCCGCGAGCTTCTTAGCAAACTGCCCACGCGCATATGTCGGCACCAGGATAGCGGGCTGGAACACAGCCAGCGCCTTGCGTTTCTTCTCCGCTTCCAGCTTGCTGATCTTCTTCTTGTAGACCTGGACCACCTTGTAGTCGCCGCCCTTCGAGTGACCGGTAAGCAAGGCAATGTCGGCGTCCGTGACGTTGTGCTGCGATAAGCCAGTGATGAAGGTATGCCGGAACGCGTGGAAGCCCACTCCTTTCGGAAAGCCCAACTGCTTGAGGTAGGTGCTGAACTGATTGAGCACGCCTTGGCTGTATCGCGCATTCGTTTCGCCCGTCCGCTGGTTCACTCCTGCTGATAGGTGCGGGAAGAGGCGAGGGTGGCCGCACTCCCTCATGTCCTCAACGAACTCCAAGAAGCCGGCGGCTATGAGCGCGGGGTGGATGGGGATGGTCCGGATGGCGGACTCGCCCTTGAGGCTCTGGCGCGAGCGGTTGCGGTCATGCTTTGGCAGGTCGCTGTCTTCGGTCTGCTGGATGAAGATGCATCGCTGCCCGTGTTCCTCGCCGATGTCGATGAGCTTGAGCTGAGCCAGCTCGTTGATCCGGGCGCCGGTGTAGAGCGCCAGGATGGGGCACCACCACCGATGCGGGTATTTCATCGCCCACGGCACAAAGGTCTTCGGGTCGAACATGCGTTCGAGGTCTTCAATGGGGAAGTAGCGCTCGGTCTTGTCGGAGGCTCGGGTCAAGTCCTTCCGCAGCTTCCCGAAGCTATCCATCGGTGAGAGGCGGATAGCTCCGGCCGCTTGAAGCTGCTTGAAGAAGCTCACCAGGAAGCGGCGATGCTTCTCCATGGTCGCTTGCGCCGGCCGATCCACGTTGAGGGCCTCGCCCTCGGCAACCACTTGGTCAAAGGTCAAGACGGCTACGTTGGGCCGGCGCAGGAGGCCCGGCGGCGCCCAGCGGAGGAGATCCCACACCTTGTGGATGGAGTGGTGGTCGATCCGCGACACTGGCACGTCCCCGCAGGCGATCCGCAACATCTTCAACGTGCGCGCCACGCCTTCAATCGTTTCGGGTCGTAGGCCACGGCGCTCCAGGTGCTTGAGGTGGTCTTCGATTTCGATTGAGAGCAGGCGGGCAGGGGCGCCGACCGGCAAGGGGTCGTGGTAGCGCGTGCCATGCCGGCCGCTCCGAACCCGCTGGGTCTTTTGGAAGGCGGCATCGAGGATGTCCTGAGCGCTGTAGGCCGCTTCTCGGCCTCGAATGATCATCTTGCCGAGCTTCAGTCGGCCGATTCGGACGTTTTCGAGGATGAGGCCCTCGATAGGTTCGGCGATGTAGCCGCGGACGGTTTCCAGCAGGGGGTGAGTCATGTCTTACTTCCATTCGTTGAATGGAAGCAGGGATAAACGAGGATTCAGAAGCGTCAATGGAAAACGCGTAGTTTGTAAATCACATTATGCGTTGCCGAGCGGCGCATGTTCCGAGTCAATGGCGACCACATCATTTCGGGCTCGTGTAATGTGCAAGCCGCTGTTGCAAAAGGATTATTTCCTGTCGGCGTGCGCGATCGATCAAGGCATCTGCATACTGTTTAAAACTGAAATAACTAACAACGGCCGGATTAAGTTAGTTTAGTTCTTAATTTTTGATAAACGGGTGGCGAAATTAGCAGCGCAAGAGCCGCTCATTTTTGCGTGTGATGAAGGTAGAGGCTGATGGATTCGCCGAACTGTGCGCACTCGTCGATGACCTCAAGCTGCTCCTGTGTCACTTCGCCATGGTGCTCTCGTGCGAGCTCCAGCATGGCGGTCTCAAGTTCCAGTGCATCGGCGGGCGTGCCGACCACCTCGAAGGCAGCCGCCAAGGCGCGGTGGAAGCGTTGCTCGTCCAATGGATGAAACGTATGCCACGTTTCCAGGCGCATCCAAGGATCCAAGGCGGCCTTCAGTCGAGTGGTTTCCATGACGGTAGGGAGGCTCGGCGGTGTTCTGAGCGTCCCACGCCTTCATCCTGCGCATTGAGACGAGATGCTCCTTTTGGGGGCTCCGGGGCAGACATGGGTTCAGCAATCTCTGGCAGGTGGGGCGGCTGGCCGATGTCCCAACGTCATGCTGTGTCGCCGCGTCTGAGCTGGTGCACCAAAGGCGCATCAAGCCTCTCCACCCGTGCTGGGCCTCTTGATGGGAATCCTGGCTTCGCTGTCCCGATCGCAAGGGCAAGCCTCCTCCACTGCGCTGCGCTTCGTTGCGGCCCTTCGCTGCGCGCCTGACGGTGCTCGCTCTCGGGTGCGGTCGGGCCCGACGCTTCGCCGGTCGGTTCCCACGAGGCGCACAACGCGCCGGTGGAGAAGAAGCGATGAAGCGCACCCGCGACCTGAAAGCTCAATACCAGCTCCAGATGGACGAAGAAGGGATCCTGCTCGCCGCTGCCACCATCTTGGAGCAGCGCCTCCGGCGCCAAGGTGCCATCACGGATCCTCGCCAAGCAGGCGACTACCTGGTCGCTCGATGCGCTCACCTGCCGCACGAAGTCTTCGGCACGGTCTTTCTTGACACGCGCCACCACATCCTGGCGACCGAGCACCTGTTCTTCGGAACCATCGACGGCGCGGAAGTCCACCCGCGGGTCGTCGCCAAACGAGCGCTGGAGCTCAACGCAGCGGCCGTGGTCTTCTTCCACAACCACCCGTCGGGCAACCCGGAACCTTCTTCGGCAGATCGGGCCATCACTGCCCAACTGAAGCAGGCCCTGAGCCTTTTCGACATCCGCATCCTCGACCATTTGGTCATCGGCGGCTCCGACCATGTTTCGCTGGCAGCGAGGGGGTGGGTGTAGCCATCCCCCGATGAACCCATCGCGCGAGTGGGCGCATTCGGATAGACTTGAAACGCTCTGGCGATAGGCACTGCGCCTATCCCTCTAGTCGTCACTAAGTGACTTTTCGTCGACGCAATGTCTCTATGTGCGCTCGGTTGGTTACGTGTCCATGCGCTTTGCGCTAGGCAAGCCAGAGCTTTGACTAGAGGAGTGATCTTATGAAGAAATTTCTCCGTAAGACCCGCCTAGTTCATGCGTTGCTGTCTTTCGGGGGTGGCTTGTTCCGCTTCCTGGCAGCACTCGTGAACATGGCATCTAACTATGGCCTGGCCCGTTATGAAAAGATGGGAGCACCGTTTCGAAGTGAAGCCGGGACGTTGGGTTTACGTCCCAACCCCGCTCGGGCGCGCTAGAGGGGAAGAGATTCGTAAGCAGGTTTCCAGTGTTTGGAAGCCTCCCGCGTTCTATTTCCATCTCAGACAGGGTGGGCATGTTGCCGCTCTCCAGAGTCACGTAGGAAACAGGTATTTTTTTCGAGGCGACATCCAAGACTTCTTCGGGCGCGTGAATCGTTCCCGAGTTACTCGTGGTCTCAAAAAATATTTCTCTTACGCCAAGGCGCGCGAGATGGCTGGCGATAGCGTTGTGGTAAGCCCTACGAGCGGAAACACGATGCTTCCTTTCGGGTTCGTCCAATCGCCGTTGCTCGCCTCTTTGGTTCTTGATGAGAGCAGGGTGGGGCGGTGGCTCGCAAAGTCTGCGGGACGCCCTGGCCTGAAAGTCAGCGTATACGTCGATGACATCTTGCTTTCCTCGCACGATAAAGAGTTCCTCCGCGCCAATGTGCTCGAACTGGAAGCATTGGCGGGCGCAGCTGGGCTGCCGCTGAATGCGCTCAAGTCCGAGGGGCCTGCCGACCTCGTTACTGCGTTCAATATCGAGCTGACGAACGGAAATCTTGCGATCACGCCTGAGCGGATTGAATTTTTTCGAGAAGCGTATTCCTCGGCTGTATCCTCTAAGGTTGAGGATGGGATTCTCGGTTACGTGGCATCAGTCAATCCCACGCAAGTTGCAAGCGTCACGGTATAAACACATCTGTGCTTGATGGCGAGAAGGCGTGACCGAGCTTGCGCTCTCCAGGTGCTTAGAGATGTGCCCCCTTCTGCAGATCTTTGGATTTTTCGATCAGGAAGCGAAGTGAGGGGCAGCACGATCGCAACGCATAAATTCCTCACCAACTTTTCGGTGAAGCTCTCTGGTTTGAGCGTTTTTCAGCTCCTGACGGATCCAAAGGAGCGCCCCAGCGAGCTCGGCATCATCGAGGTTGTGGCACCCGACAGCGAACACGATCTCCGCGGCACGCTTGCGGCGCCGCGCGTCTTCACGACGCTTCTCTTGCTTTGCTTTGGCGGCCTCTCTCTGGCTTGCGAGTAGGCCTCTCGCCTGAAGCTGCGCCAATCGTTCTGTCGCCATCGCGATGCGCTGGTGGTAGTGGTCTTCTGCCGCCATGCCTGATACCTCGTCGTTGTGATTTCTTCATTCAATCAAAGAAACCGTCGCCGTCAAGACGAGCGGCTGCATGAATTTCGATAGCTCACGGAAACGAAAAATCCTGAAAAACAGGAGCTTTCGAGAACGAGCAAGAGCGCACTTATGCATTGTCTTCGACAATGCGTGCGGAAGGGGCAAGCCCCTTCAACCTCAAGCGCGATGCGCTTGCCAAAGCCAAAAACAAGGGCATAAAGAGCTGACAGCACGCATGGAGCTCACCCTTGGCGATCTACCACACCAGCATCAAAACCGTCAGCCGTGGCAAAGGCCACTCGTCCGTTGCAGCCGCTGCTTACCGCGCAGGCTTGCTGCTCGTCGAGCAACGCACTGGCGTGCGCCACGATTACCGTCGGCGTTCCGGTGTCGTCCAGACGCTTTGCTTCGTTCCCGAGCACGCGCCGGACTGGACTCTCTCGCCGGACGAGCTCTGGACGGCGGCTGAGGCCGTAAGCTCCCCCGTCAAGCAGACACTTCAAAAGTAGACCTTCGGGCGTGTTGATTGCGGTACTCGGCAGGCGTCAGTCCGCCGAGCGAGTCGTGGGGGCGCTCTTCGTTGT
>Ga0233369_1000495_pt1 | contig 15952 bp, 12 predicted proteins | sample ElkDunMinimDraft_26_FD_191537 | JGI IMG/M metagenome (GOLD analysis project Ga0233369, IMG submission 191537) | Fecal eukaryotic communites from dung pellets of Tule Elk in California, USA - Elk Dung D16 | ecosystem: Host-associated > Mammals > Digestive system > Large intestine > Fecal | place... | reverse complement strand
TCGAGGTGGTCCTCGATCGAACGCAGCACGTCGTCCAGGCCGCCGCGCCGCACTTCGAAATTCAATGCGGTGAAGTCGTCGTTGTAGAACGGACGCCCACCGATCGAAGGGTCGCCGTACGAGTACTGCAGGGGCCGGTCAGCGTCGAAGCGGCGCAGGTGCGCCATCGCCTCGGCGCTCGATTCCAGGCCCGCACGCACCAGGCCCCAGTCCCGGGCCACGCCCTTGAGCAGCACGGGCGTGCCTTCGGCGAGCAGTTCGTCGAGCGGCAGCGCATCGGCGCGGCACCCGTGGATGGTGCGCATCGGCGCGGGTACCGCGCTCACGCCCTCAACCCCCGCCAACAGGCGGAGCCGCGTCCTGCGCGCGCAGGCGACGTTGCTTTTCCGCCATCAGGCGGCGCACGTTGTGCAGCGAGGCCAGCACCAGGTATGCCCCTTCCAGATAGCCGGCGCGGTTCAGACGTTCGAGCGAGGAACCGTCGAGCGCGGCCAGCGCCTCGCGATCGATCCCGTGCAGTCCACTGACGTCGATCCGGTGCTGGGCGTCGAGTTCCACCGCAAGCGTGAGCGGCTGGATCAGACCCAGCGCATCGAAGGCGGCGAACATGTCCCTGGCGAACTGGGTGCCGTCGCGGATGCCGCGAAGTACGCCGGCGATGTGTTCGAGGTAGGGGCTGTTGCCGCCTTGCGGCAGGAAGACCGCCTCGCCCTGCGCGTTCTGGACGCGCGGGTGATCCAGATCGACGTGGATCACCGGTTCCTGACGGAGCTCGCCATCGATCACCTGCTCCTGGAAGCCGATCAGGAACGGACCCTTGGCGGCGGCGCCCGGCAGATAGGATGCATTCCAGCGGCCGTCGCGCAGGAACAGGTTCTCCCGCTGCTCGAATCCCAGCAACGCCACCGAGCCCCACCGACCATCGTTGTCGCGACGGAAGAAGATCGGATACTCGCGCTGCAGCTCTGCGTATTCGCTTGGATAGGCTGGCACCATTCCCACGTCGTCGCCGAACTCGGGGCCGAAACCGGTGGCGACGCGCAGTTCCCTGTGCGCCACGTTGTTGAGCAATTCGTAACGTCCCATCTCGTCTCCAGGCCCCGATAGCGCCGGCCGTCGCGGCGGCGGTCCCGGCACGATAGCAAGCAATGGCGGCACGCCGCCTGCCGTACCCCCGTGCGCCGCACCGGGCACCGCTGCTCGCGCAGCGGCCCCGGTCACGGCATCCGGAACGCCTGCTTTCGCGGTCAGAACCGGTAGCGCACACCCAGCATGTAGCGCGGGCTCTGGTCGACCAGCCTCACCATCTGCTCGTCGGTACGGGCGTGCCAGCGCACGTCCTCGCCGGTGAGGTTGATCGCCTCGAACCCGAACGACCAGTGATCGTCGAGCGCGTAGTTCACGCTGAGATCCCACTGATCATATGGCTCGACGTAGTAGGGATTGCGACTGCCTCCCTGGTTGGCGAGGATCAGGTACTCGTCGCGCCAGTTGTATGCCAGGCGTACCGACCAGCCGAACTTCTCGTACATGAACACCGCATTGGCGGTATCGCTGAGACCGGTGAGCGAGAACTGGTCGATGCCGGGGTCCCCGGAGTTGTCGTAGCCCACGTCGCCCTTGACGATGGTGTAGTTGGCGAGGATGCCAAAGCCGGTGTCGGCCAAGAAGTACTGGCCGCCGATTTCCCAGCCGTGCAGCTTGGATGCGTTCTGGTTGACCGGCCGGTTGACGTTGAACAGGTACAACGGATCGTCAGCCGCGCCGTAGACGTCGTACGCCGCCTCGAGTGCCAGGGCCTGTGCCGACGTGCCGTTGAACGCGCCGAGACCCGCGGGATCGTTGCGCAGCAGGGCCATCGCGCTGAACAGCGAGGTGTCATTGCCCGAACACGCCGCTGCATTCGCCGCCCCCACCTGTGCAACGCAGGCCGAGCTCTGCAGGAACGCCAACGCTGCCTGCGCATCGGGGCCGGAGGTCGGGTCTGTGAGGTCGTATAGCGGCTCCTGCGAGATCGTGTTGCCGATGAAGTTGTCGACAGACTTCCTCCAGTACGTCACCGCGAAGTAGCTCGCTTCGGCGAAATACCATTCGAGCGCCAGGTCGAGATTGTCCGATTCGAGCGGCTTGAGGGCCGGATTCTGCGAGTTGCCGCTGGCACGCGTCGACGGATCCAGCAGCACCGAGCCGGACGGCTGTTGCGCACCCGGTCCTGCGTAGAGGTTGCCGAAGGGCGCACGCGCGATGCTCTTGCTGAACGATGCGCGCCCCTTCAGCTGGTCGGTGAAATTGATGCTGAAGTCCAGGTTGGGCAGGATGTAGCTGTAGCTGGCGCTCTCGCTGAAAGGCTGGAGTTCGTCGGACAGGTCGATGCGGAAGTCGTTGTTGGACTGCCATTCGATCCGCTCCGGAATGGCGATGACCGAGGTGGAGGTGACGTCCGTCGTCTCGTAGCGCACGCCGATGCGGGTGTTGGTCGACATGCCGCCCAGTTCGCCTTCCAGGTCCACCTGCATGTACGCCGCGTGGGTCTTCTCCTCGACCCGGTTGTCGGCCGAGTACTGCGGGCTGACGCCCAGACCGACGCCGTACTGCGCCGCCGCCCACTGGGCCAGCGCCCCCGCGTCACCGCGCCAGGCGGGAAAGGTGGAGATGCTGTAGTCGTCGAACAGGCCCACCAGGTTGAACGGCTGCAAGAGGTTCATCAGTCCGCCGGCCACATCGGAGTCGACATTGGCCACGCTCCAGTCGCCCAGCGCGGAATACGCCTCGGCCGCCTGCAGGCGATGCATGGTGGACTTGCTGGTATCCACGCCGAACTGGAATCGGCCCTCCTCGAACATCCACTCGCCGTCGAGGCGTGCTGCCTTGATCTCGCTGATCTGCGTCTGCGCATTGATGCGCAGCACCTGGGATCCGATCTCGCCGGCAACGAAGCCTGGATTGACGACGCCGTTGGTCCCGGCGGCCGCGTCCGCGTCGGTCGGATACCAGATCTGGGTACCCACCGGCAGGCCTTTGTTGAAGACCAGTTCCTGCACCCAGCTGCCACCACAGTGCGGACCCGTGGTGCAGTTGTTCGTGCCGGCGATACTCGCGAAGATCGCGCCGCCACCGGTCAGCGGGTCGTTCGGCCGGCTCTCGTTCTTGGAGTTGTGCGCATCGAACGTCAGCCGGAAATCGTCGGTGACATCCCAAGCGGCATTGAAGCCCAGCGAGCCGAGCTTGTATTTCTGCATGTTGCGCTGCTGCTCGAGACCGAAATCCTTGATGCCGGCGATCTCGCGGATATAGACGGGCGTGGCCACCGCGCCCGAAGTGTCGAACTCCACGTTGGTGTAGTTGCTGTTCTGCAACCACATCCCCTGCTCGCCACGGTTCTCGGTGATCTCGTTGGTCGAATAGGTGTAGTCGAGGGTCAGCGTCACGGCGTCGGTCGGTGCGAACTGCACCACCGCCTGGCCGTTGATGCGCTCGCGTTCGAAGTCGGCGAACGCGTAGCGCAGGTCGTTGGGGCGCGCGTAGAGCTCGCCGACCGCCGGCGCGTTCACCACGACCGGATTGCCCGGCATCGTCCCGGTCCAGGGCTGGATATTCCAGTAGTTCTCGGTGGCCTGGACGGAACCACCCTTGCGCTTCTGATAACTGGCGTTCAAGCCGACGCCGAAGGTCTTGTCCGGATTGGTGTAGCTGAAGATGCCCGTCAGTTCGGGCGTCAGATCGTTGTCGAACAGCTGGCTGCGGTCCGAACCGACCTTGACCCCGGCGCTCGCCACCACCCCCGAGTGGTTGAAGGGGCGGTCGGTCAGGATGTTGATCGTCGCGCCGATGCCGCCACTGGGCACATTCGCCTGGCTGGTCTTGTAGACCTCGATCCCGCTGACGGCATCGGCCGCAAGCTGGGCGAAGTTGAATGCCCGCGTGCCGCCATCGACACCGCCGATGGCGACCTGCCCGGCTGCACCGAAGGCGTCGGCGCCGGGTATCTGGCGACCGTTGAGGGTGACCAGGTTGAACTGCGGCCCGAAGCCGCGCGCGGTGACCTGCGCGCCCTCGCCGTCGCGGCGCTCGATCGAGATGCCGGTGATGCGCTGCAGGGACTCTGCCAGGTTGGTGTCGGGGAACTTGCCCATGTCCTCGGCACTGATCGCATCCACGATGCCGGGCGAGTCGCGCTTGATGTCCATCGCCTGGGTCAGGCTGCTGCGCATCGCGTTGACCGTGATCGTGTCGAGATCCGTGGCCTCCGGCTGGGATGTCTGTGGCGAGGTCTGCGTCATGCCGCCGGCCTGCGGCTGTGGCGGATTCTGCGCGAAGGCGGGGTTGATGATCAGCACGCCGCCAACGAACGTGAACATCGCCGTCGACTTGAAACGCTTGAACTTCAGGTTCATTGGCTCTCTTCCTTAGCACCGAGATTCGAACGACCGCGAGCAGACGCTCCCGGCACTCATCACGCATCGCCCCGCTGTTGGCGCCGACATGACGGCGCCGCAGGGATCTTTCCTTCCAGCGTTCTCTTGAACTCACCACACCGCCGTTGGCCCCTGCACGCGGCTTCGACGTCCCTCACCCCACGACGTACACCACCGCCTCCGACAGGGCCCGAGCGGTGCGCGAAAGGCCGCACATGCCGTCCAGGACCCGCGGGCTGCCCCCTGAAGGACGCCGTGGTGATAGCGCTACCACTTCATGGCCGCAGGTTTATAGCGGTTCCGAGGGTTTGTCACTGTGCAATGCAACACGGCGTCTGCAGTTCCAGACCACCGCCCGCGCACTTCCTGCCTGGCGCGGGACCAACAGTGGCAGGCGGATCGGAAACCCTTTCGGGCAGCGCAGCGAGGGAAGACACCCGCAGCGCCAAGAAGACTGCGCGTCCTCGGTGCTTAGTGCTGGCGCCTAGAACGCGTCCGGCAAGCGCCAGGCCAAGTCGCCACAGCAGCCAGGCGGCTCACCCTTGCGGGAAAAGGCCCACCCCGGCCTCGCGCATGAAGATGCCCAGCGTTACCGGCCCCACGCCCTTGAAGGCAAGCAACCGCCGCTCGAAGTCCTCGCGTCCCCCGGCCGTCTCGGCGATGCGACCGATGCGCCCGTCGTAGTCGGCGATCAGCGTGCGGCACATCAGCGACAGCCGTGTCGCCGTCGATTCGTCGTAGCGCCGGTAGCCCCCCTCGCCCAGCATCCGCACAAGCCGCGCATGGCTGCAGGCGCCAAGCTTGCGCGGCGTGTCGTGGCCATGCACCTCCACGATGACGCGCCAGGTCTCAGCCGCGATGGCCTGCGAGATGCGATTGCCGAACAGGAAGCTGGCGAGAAACCACTTGAACAGCGAGGACTCGTCGTGCGGGTCGACCTCGAAGCCGAGATCGGGTGGCGACAGCTGGCGACGCATGCGTGCACGTGCTCCGGGGATGCGTGGATGGCGACTCCCTGCCGCCGAAGCCGCGCATGGTGGCCGGCCCAGGCGAAACGGACGGTCAAAACGGCAGGCGTGCGTGGCGAAGGAATGCCGATCCCGTCGAATGACGAACCTGCGATCGCTGCGGGCATGGTCGGTCGCCCTGGTATGGGCGCCTGGTCGCGGTCGGCCGCGGTGTGGCCCTTGCCGGGTCATCAGGCGCCTGCCTCATGGCCCGGCTCATGGCGTGGCCGCATGCCCTCGCCCCCGGTGCTTGTGCAATCGCCGCCCGCGCCCGCGTCGCCGGCCGACCTCGAACGTCCAGTCCAGGTCTGTGCGGCGGGCATCGGGTGGCTGTCTACATGGATATCTGCGACGCGCGCCATGGACGTGTCCACCGCTTCGGCCGCACCGCCCTAGCCCGCGATCCGCACGCGCTCGCCGCCGCTGCGTGCCGACGCGAACGCCGCATCGAGCACGCGCATGTCACGCAGGCCCTCCTCGCCCGGCGCACGCGGCGGACGGGCTTCGAGGATGGCGAGCGCATCCTGGTCCATCTGTTCGGCCTGCATGCGCGGACTGGCGCCGAGCTGCGCGGTGAAGCGGGTACCGTCGCTGGCCCGGCCCACGTTGCCGTCGTAGGACTGGAAAGGAGACAGCTCGTACCAGCCTCGCTCGCAGTCGACGTGCAGGGTGTTGAGCTCGCGGCCGAAACTGGTCACGCATGCGGCGGTGATGTCGCCGGGGAACTCCAGCGTGAAGCGCATCGTCTCGTCGACGTCCTGGAAGATGTCGCGACGCGTGGTTTCGTCCCAGGCGCGCACGGCCACCGGCTCGAGGCCCGTGCTGTAGCGCGCGGCATTCACGCAGTAGACGCCCATGTCGTACATCGCGCCGCCGCCGCGCGCGGGGTCGAGGCGCCAGGCGTCATCCGCGCCCTGGCGCCAGCCGAACCAGCCGGCATCGGCGCGCAGCTGCACGATGCTCCCGAACGGCTGCGTGCGCGCCATCTGCATGAAGCGTCGTGTATTGGGCTCGTGCTGCATGCGATAGCCGATGGCCAGTTGCACGCGGTTGTCGCGGCAGGCCCGGATCATCGCTTCCGCTTCCGCGGCATCCATCGCCATCGGCTTCTCGCACCAGACGTGCTTGCCGGCGTTTGCAGCAGCCAGGGTCAGCGGTTTGTGCAGATGGTTGGGGGTGGCGATGTAGACGACGTCGATGTCGGGGTTGTCGGCGATGCGATGGATGTCGTCGTAGCCGTATATGGCGGCATCAGGGAGGCCGTAGGTTTCCTGCCACTTCGCGATCTTGTGCGGCGAGCCGGTGACCAGCCCGGCCAGGCGGCAGTGCCGGGTGAGCTGCAGTGCAGGCGCGAGCAGATCGGTGCTGTAGCCGCCCAGACCGACGAGGGCAATGCCGAGCCGACGCGCGGGCGTGGCCGCCGCGGCGCCCCGAGGCAATGCTGCAGCGGCGCCAGCGAGCGCCAGGGACTGCAGGGCGCGGCGGCGGGACATGCCGCTCGACCAGCGATTGGACTCCATGCCACCTCCGCTGCCATCAGGAGCGCCCGATCGTAGCAGCGTGGCCGGGATCGGAGGCATCTGCAGAAGGGCGCAGGTCCTCCTCGGCAGGGGCGCGCCGTGTGGCCTGCACCGCTTGCGTCGATGACTGGCGGCGCGGCGCAGAGGCAGGCGGTGACTGGCATGGCGGTCGGAACCGCTTCCCGGGGCGCATCATCCGCGCCCCGTATCGGATGAAGCCGAACAGCGCGATGTCGATCATGCGCAGGTGGTCAATGCACCGCCGACCAAGCATTACCTCAGGGCGCCAGGTTGGCGGGATCGCCGCCAACACGGCCGCGTCGGGGATATTCTTTTGCGCCCTACTCGCGGTGCCTTCCATGCGCGCTCGTCCCATCCGCCACGCCGTAATCCTCTCCGCTCTGCTGCTCGCTGCCTGCGGCGGGGCGCCGCCCTACACCGGCGGCGATGTCGATGCGCTGCAGCGCATCGACGTGACTGCCGGCGAAGGGACACCGGCCGGCGCCGGTGACGAGGTCACGGTGCACTACACCGGCTGGCTGTACGACCAGAACGCCGCCGACAAGCGCGGCGTGCAGTTCGACAGTTCCCGCGATCGTGGCCAAGCCTTCGTGTTCGAGCTCGGCGCCGGCCGCGTCATCCGGGGTTGGGACGAGGGCGTTGCCGGCATGCAGATCGGTGGAACGCGGGAGCTGCACATCCCCGCATGGCTTGGTTACGGCGCGAGCGGTGCCGGCAAGGTCATCCCGCCCGGTGCCTCGCTGGTGTTCGAAGTGGAGCTGCTCGACATCAAGAAATAGGAAGCGATCGATACATGCCAAGCGCGGAGGCAGCGGTCGTCGGCGGCCTGATCGCCGAGGGGAGCGAGGCTTCCTGCGATGCCGGTCGCCCGGCACCGCGCAACAGCGCATCCGGAGCCGCCGACCCAGGCCGGATCGGCCGCACGCGCCGTCGATGACGGTTCGGGAAGCACCTGACCCGGATCCACACCCGCCGACCGGGTCTTCCGCGCAGCGCCTTCGGCGCGCCGCGTCGGTGGCGTCTGGCGCGCAGCGCGGATCACTACGCGTGACCGGCACCGTCGTCGATGGCCGGCCGTCTTCTCCGCTGCGCCGAGTGGACTTCAGTACGGCGGCGCCCGACGCGTCTTCTGCAGTCGCGCGGCCTCGGTCCACCAGACCAGGTCATCGGCGAAGCGGGCGAAACTCTTCTCCAGCGACTTGCCGGCCTCGCCCACAGGTTGCCCCTGCTCGTCGAGTGTCCTGGCGATCGGCCCGACATTGACGGCGCTGGAAATCACCACCATGCCCATCTCCGACAGCGTGCCCAGCCACGCGACGTTCGCGCGGGCACCGGCCAGACGTCCGGCCGAATAGCTGACCACGCCCGCGGGTCGCCAGAACCATTCCTCCAGGAAGTGATCCGTGAGGTTCTTCAGGCCAGGCTGCACGCCCCAGTTGTACTCGCCGGTGACGAACACGAAGCCATCGGCAGCCCGGATCTTTTCTGCCAGCGATTCCATGGCCGCAGGCGCCTGGCCTTGGGGATACTCCTTGTACATCCGGTCCAGCATCGGCAGATCAACCGCCTTCGCGTCGATGAGCTCGACGTCGTGGCCCCGGGCCTGAAGTGCCCGCACGCAATAGTCGGCCAGCCGGATACCCATGCGGTCGGCGCGATAGGACCCGTAGAACACCAGGATGCGTTCGGACATGAGCGTGCCCCGAATTGGCGATGACAGTGGAGCCGATCATCGCACCGTTCCTGCAACGGTATGCAACGCAGACTTGCGCTCCACAGGAACAAAACCGCACCACCCCAGGGCCACGCCTCACCGGAGCCCGGATGGCGAAACCAGTGCAATCGCGCGCACTCCGGGCGTCATCAACGTAACGGTCGCGTACATCCGGCGGAAATAGTCCCCAGGCGCCGCCACTCAGAAGCATCAGGGCACGCGGAGCGGCCCCATCCGGAAGATCCCGCGTGACGGTCGCGCGCGACCCGATGGGCGGCGTCGACTGCTGGAGGCAAACCACCAAAGCCCCGATGGAATCCTGCGGTCGCCGCGATGGCAGGCGGCAGGCACTGGGCCGTACCCGGCTAGGACCGGACGTCCCTGTCGTCGGAAGTCGGGGCAGCGAACAGCGCTCCGCGCGTACCGCCATCGTATGCGTGCACGCAATTAGATTGATTTGCAATACAAACGATATGCCTCTAGGATCCGGCGATGGCTGCTTTACCTTCGGCATCGTCCCCGCGCGCCCGTTTCGGAATCCGCTTTGCAGTGCTGGCACGTCGCTGGCGTCAGGTGCTCGACAGCGAGCTCGTCGCTGCCGGGCTCAGCGATGCCACCTGGGTCCCGCTGGTGCACCTGCACGAAAGTGGCGACGGCATCACCCAGAAGGCGCTCGCGGCACGCATCAACCTGGACGGGTCCAGCCTCGTGCGCCTGCTCGACATCCTCGGCCGTCAGGGGCTGGTGGAGCGCCGCGTGGATCCAGCTGACGCCCGCGCGCGCCGGGTGTACCTGACCGACGCCGGGCGGATGCGCGTGCGGGCCATCCGCCGCACCCTGCTGCGGCATGAGGCCCGCATGCTCGAAGGCATTTCCGATTCCGATCTGGCCAACATGCTCGGGCACTTCGAACGCATCGACGAACGTCTGCGCGCACTGCAGGACAGCGGCGCCGAGCCAGCGCGATGAACCGGACAGGCGGCACCTCCCCAGCGCGCATCCGTCGTCGCGACGCAATGCGCCAGCTGCTGCACGGCTACCACCTGCGCGACAGCGTATCGCTGGCACCGCGGGCGCCCATCGGCGATGCATTGGCCGCGGGCACACAGGCCGCCGTCGCGGCCCTGATCGTACTGCCGCTTGCCCTGCTCTCGCCCTGGCCGCACCTGGTGGGCTTTGCGTCGTTGGGCGCCCTGGTGGCGCTGTTCGCGCGCTTCGCGCCTGCCGCGCAGCGCCGCGCCCAGATGTTGCGGGTGGCGCTGCTTCAGGTCGGCTCGGTCGCGGCCATGTCCATGACTGCATGGCTCGGCCTGGGCCTGGAACTGCAGTTGCTGGTGCTGGCGCTGCTGTGCGGCGTGTTCTTCCTTGCCTGCGAGGCCGGTCGCTTCGGCGCGCCGGGCCCACTGATCTTCGTGTTCGCGGCGAGTGCATCGATGGCGCCGGCGCTGTCCACTACCCAACTCCTGGAACGGATCGCGGTCACCGCCGTGGCCGCGCTGGTGGCCTGGCTGGTCTGCGCCCTCTCGGACCCGGCGCGTCGACGCCGCGTGTCCATGGTGTCGCCCGCGGCAGGTGCACCCGCGCAATGGCGGTTCGTGGTGGGACGGATCATCGTCGGCACGGCGGCCGCTGCCTTCGTTACCCATGCAGCAGGCGCGGCGTATCCCGGCTGGGCGGCGATGGGAGCGCTCGCGGTCCTGCAGGCGGCACGGATGCACCTCGGCCTCCAGCGGGCGCTGCAGCGTGTGGTGGGAACCGCGATCGGCGCATTGCTGGTGGGGTGCCTGCTGGCGATGCAGCCATCAGCGTGGACCATCATCGGCGTGCTCGCGCTCGTACAGGTGGCCACAGAACTGGTCATCGGCCGCAACTACGCGATCGGCCAGGTCCTGGTCACGCCGATGGCACTGCTGATGACCGCACTTGCGACTCCCGCGGCCGCCGGCAGTGCGATGGTGGCCGAACGCGTCGTCGACACCGTTGCCGGCGCCGTCATCGGGCTCGTTGTCTGGGTGTTGCTGTCGTCCGAGCGCGACCGCCTGCATCTGCAGCTCCACCACAGCGAACAGACCGCGGGTCGGCAATGAACACCCCGCATCGTTGAACACGGACCGGCGCCATTGCGAAAGCACCGGCTTGCGCAGCGCGACCGCCACCGCAACTGATCCCGGATACGGCGTGGCCAGCCGGGCGCAACGGTGGGGCAGCGCAGCCGAATGGCCTGCCACAGCCGAGCGAAACGGGTGCGTGCGCGCCGACCCGGAGCGCGCGGCCGCGTGCCGTCCACGGGCGACACGCGCCAGCGATCCGGCTCCTGCGATTACCAGGGCTGCCCGGCAGGCCCCACGGTGAACTCGTTGATCGTGGTGTCCTCGGGCTGGTCGATCGCAAATGCCACCACGCTGGCGATGCGCTCCGGCGGGATGCCGTAGCGATCGTAGACCGCCTGCATCTGGTCGAGCGCAGCCTCGTCCCGGATCGTCGTGAGCAGTTCGGTATTGATCGCTGCCGGATAGATCGTGGTCGTCCGGATATGGGTGCCCTCGATCGCCGATTCCATGCGCAGCACCTCCATGAAATCGCGCACGAACCACTTGGTGCCGCCGTACACGGCCCCGCCGGGATACGCCTTCAATCCGGCCACCGACGAGGTGGCGACGACATGCCCCCACCCCTGCTCCAGGAAGACCGGCAGCACCGCAGCCACGCCATTGAGCACGCCCTTGATGTTGACGTCCACCATGCGGTGCCATTCGTCCGTACGCAGCGCGGACAGCGGCGCATTGGGCATCAGGCCGGCGTTGAGGAACATGACGTCGACGCGCCCGAACCGTTCCATCGCCAGTTCGACGATCTGCGTGTTGGCGGCCTGGTCTGTAACGTCGAGTATGTGATGGATGGCCTCGCCGCCCTCGCGCTGGATGTCCTCGACAATCCGCACCAGCCTGTCTTCCCGACGTGCCCCAAGGACAACCCGGGCCCCCTGCGCGGCCAATAGCCTGGCAGTTGCTTCGCCGATGCCCGCCGACGCACCGGTGACGATGACGACCTTGTTTCCGATCATGACGTTCTCCAACGGGAAGGCGCGTCGCAATCAGCCGGCCCGACGCGGGCCGCGTGCTGCGGAGCGGCTGTCGGACACGCGACTTTCCGCGCATGAAAATCGAGCCGCGCAGGGAGCGCGGCTCCATGCCGACGATCAAGGCGCCGGAGGGCGGAAACGCGACGTCCCGGCCGAGGCCGGGACGTCGGATGCCAAAAACACCGCTGGCTCCAGGCCTGCGGCGCGCCGCGGTCAGGCCTCGTGCGATGCCTTCAGCGAACGGGCCATTTCCAGATGGCGCGCGATCATTGCCCGGGTCTGTTCGAGCTGCGCTTTCACCGCAGGGTCGGTTGCCTTGGGGATGTCGCGATCTAGCTTCGTCAGCGCGTCCTCATGGCTGCGGATCATGTGATCCACCCACGCCTTGGCGTAGGCATCATCTGCCAGTGCATCGAGCCGGCGCACATCCTCGTCGAATTTCTCGCGCATCCGGTGCAGATCGGAGTCGCTGTCGGTGGCGGCATCGGCCGTACCCGCGGCACCGGTCGAACCGGTGGACGTCATTCCCAGGGCGCGACGCGAACTGCTTGTCTTCCCGTCCGTGCTGCCACCCAAAAGCCGTTCGGTAGCCTCGAGATCCCGGGTGTGGTCCGCAAGCAGGGTCTCCGCATAGCTGCGCACGGCTTCCTTCATATTCTTCTTGTCCAACGCATGCTTCGCGGCCGCGATCTCGTGGCGGTCGATCTCAGCCACCTCCCGGAGGGCCTTGCGATCGAACTCCGACAGCGTGCCGCTCGCGGCAGCGGTGGCATCGTGTGTCGCATCCGCCGTCGCGCTGGCGCCGGTCGTCGTGGTGCCCGCGTTCGCGGCGGTGTTCGACGAATCGGTGGGTGGAGCAGTCGCACCACTGCCCGCCGTGGAACTGCCGGCTGTGGAACTTCCGGCGGCGGAGGTGCCGGTACCGGCGGTGCTGTCGGCAGACCGATCGTTCTTTTTGTCATCACATGCGGAGAGGACCAACGCGAGAGCTGCAGCAAGCAGGGTCGGTGCGATATTCATGGGGGATTCCCGGGCCGGAAGGGGTATTGCGAAGGTAATCCGGCAAATGCTATGGCGCGGTGAATACCCGGTAGAAACTCCTGAATACCAGCATGGCCGTTCCAGGGGTCCGACAACCAGCGTGTCTGGCAGGCTGCCCCGCCAAGCGTCGCCGTCCGAGCAGTCACGGCGCGCGCACCCCTTGCCGCCCGCAGAGGCGGGCCAGCACGCCCGGCCGTACCGATCAGGCGCGGCGCATTCACGATGGCGACTGCGTGGGCGTCGGGCGTGTGGGCGAGGGCGCGCCGGTGACCGCGTCGCGCAACTGGTCCAGCGCCAGCTTTGCCTGATCCAGCGCGTCGCCGTAGTAGACGACCATCTGGTCATCGGCAGTGGAGCCGCCCTGCGGTGCGACACGCGGCAACCGTGCCGCGGCCTGGACCACACGTCGGCTGTCGGCGGTCGGCCCGCCGTGGCCGAATTCGGCTGCAAGCTCGAGCAGATAGGCACGAATGGCCTCGCCGACCGCCCGCAGTCCGGCCGCGACATGACTGTCCCCATCGCGGAGTGCTCGGCGCCACACCCTGTGCAGGCCGGATACCGCAATGCGCAGGTGGCGCAGCGCATGATTAACCCGGTCGGCATCGACCGCTCCGCCGTGTTCCCGGCCGAACCGCTCGGCCTCGGCCTGTTGGCCGAACGCGTCGAGGCGGGCGAACGCCTCGTCGAGCTTGCCGTCGAGCGCGGCGTTGGCGCCATCGCAGGGGGCGACGATCACCTGGGCCAGCAACACCAGCACTTCCGCCACCTCGCTGCGCAGCAGCGTCTCGGCGCGGCGCGGAAACACCAGCAGCTGCACGCCGATCCCGATCAGACAACCGATCAGGATCTCCAGCACCCGGTGCCCGGCGGAAACGACCACGTCGGCGTGGCTGGGCGCGGCGACCAGCATGATCGCCGCGGTCATCGGCGCGATGCGCAGGCTCCGGTAGCGCACCGCGAAGATCGCGAGCCAGCCGGTGGAGATCACCAGCGCGACAAGCGTGCCCCACTCGCCCGAAGGCGTGACCATCGCCAGCAGGAATCCGATCGCCGCACCCGCAAACGTCCCCACCAGGCGGACGCGGACCGCCTGCACTGTCGCGCCCATCGTCTCCTGGGTGATCAGCACCGCGCTGATCACCGCCCAGTAGCCCTGCGGCAACGAGAACGCCTCGGCGAACAGGAACGACACCGCCGCCGCCGCGGCGGTGCGCACGCCCTGCTTCCAGGCCCGGTCGTCCCTGAGCACGTCCACGATCGCCATGCCGTTCTCCTGAGCGCAATCGACGGGCAACGCATCACGCGGCGCACGGCCCGATAGATACCGGCGCCGCCAGCCACGAACGCCGTTGGCGCAGCAGCCGATGCAGGCAGCGCTGAATCAAGCGCACGAGGGTGACGGCGCGGCCTGAGCTGTCGGGCCATTGCTCCGGCCCGGGCAACGGTCGGAAGTTCGGCCCGACACCGGTACGGCCGTGTGAAGCCGCCCCACGCCGTGTCGCAAGCATTGGCCGCTCATCATCGCAGCGCGGGCGAGCATCCACCGCAGCGCGCGGCCAGTCCTGGACAACGTCAGGAACGATCGCAGAGACGCGCGCGTGACAAGCGACATTCGGGCCGGCGATCGCGGACAAGCTCACGCTGGGGCGTGCAGGACAGATCGGAATGGCTGGAAACGGAACTCCGCCTGCCCACGTCGCACAGGACGTCTCCGCCTTACCCGGCGTCAGCCATCCGCACCTGGTCGCGGCCGCCATGCTTGGCGGCGTACAGGCCGGCATCCGCCTTGGCGACCGCGCGCGAAAACACGCCCCCGGCCGGCCACGGCGCCCCGCCGATGCTGATCGTGACCCGCAGGCAAGCGGCATCGAACTCGAACGGCGTGCCGCCCACCGCCGCGCGCAAGCGCTCCGCAGTTGCGCCGGCCTCGTCCAGATCCGCCGCGTCCAGCAGAACCAGAAACTCCTCACCCCCCCAGCGGGACAGCGGCGTGCCGGCCGGCAGCGCGCCACTCAGGCGGGCGGAGACCGCGCGCAGCACCTGATCCCCGCGCTCGTGGCCGTGGGTGTCGTTGATGCGTTTGAAGTGGTCGACGTCCAGCAGCACCACCACCGGCTGATGCCCGCGTTCGAGCACGTCCGCCTGCCACTTCCCCGTGCATTCGTTGAGCGCTCGACGGGTCAACAGGCCGCTGAGCTCGTCCGTACTGGCTTGCCGGCGCAGGCGGCGGTCCAGGCGCGCGTTGGCCAGGTTGAGCACATGTGCGCCCACCAGCAGCGGCAACAGTGCATAGCTCACGCCATAGGCGGCCAGCAACGGTGGCTCGACATAGAGCAGGTGACGGTGCTCGGGTCCATCGTGCTGGAGGGTTGCATACAAGGCGAAGACCCAGGTGCCGGCGTAGAACAGCAGGGTGGCCGCCATCGCGGTTTCCGCCGCGTTGCGCGGCGCCAGCAGCGCCCGCCGCACCGCCCAGGTGAGGCCCAGCGACAGGGCCAGGCCCACGAGGTGGAATGCGAGCGCGAAACTGCGCGGTCCTGCGGACCAGGCGGCCAGCAACAGCAGACACAGCGCAGCGATCTCGGAGAGTCGCCGGGCCCGGGGGATCGGCGGCACGCCCACCAGTTGGCGCAGTGCGCGATAGATCACCAGCGTCGCCACCACCGCCGACAACGCAAGTGTGAGGGTGGGCCATCGCACAGTGCGCTCGACAAGACCGCTGAGCACCATGCCCGCGCCGAGCACCGCGAATCCCAGCGCGCAGCGCAGCAGCACGTCGCGATGCAGACGGTCCCCCTGGACCGCGATCAGCATCATCAGGGCAGCAGCCCAGGCACCGAAGCCGCCGATCACGTACGCGAAGAGGATGTCGATGGAGTCCATGGCCCGTAGCCTCCTGGCGCACGCGGCGGACGCGGCATCGGAAGCTTGTATCGGCCGGCGCCAGGCGGACTTGAGCGCCCGCGAGGTCGGGCCGGGACGCCCCGACCTGCGCCAGGTTCGCCGGGGCGCGTCGCACGCCTGCCGAACCTTCCCCCCATGCCTACCCGGGCATGGATAAGATACGCGCCGATGTTGGCCGGCCCGGCCTTCGCCATTGCACGAGAGCAGGATGAAACTGGTTTTCCCCGATGGCGAGCACGACCCGGTCC
>Ga0233369_1000494_pt1 | contig 15960 bp, 12 predicted proteins | sample ElkDunMinimDraft_26_FD_191537 | JGI IMG/M metagenome (GOLD analysis project Ga0233369, IMG submission 191537) | Fecal eukaryotic communites from dung pellets of Tule Elk in California, USA - Elk Dung D16 | ecosystem: Host-associated > Mammals > Digestive system > Large intestine > Fecal | place... | reverse complement strand
TACCTGCTTAAGCCTCCATCCTGGTCTCAGCTATATCCTGCTATAAAGATGATATACGAATTATCAAGATACAGATAAACCATATCAGTGATTTATTCCCTAAAAAAACCATTTATTCGAACTACTATTTCTTGAATTCTTATATACCAACTAAGCTAATCAGCAATAGCTAAGTATGGATTAATTTACCTTGCTTTCGTTAGTCAAGAACCTTTCAGCATTCTCTTTTACCTTGTTAGGCCATGGCTGTGCTTTTAATAAATTATCTAACAATTCCACATGCACTAAGGTACATTCGCCTTGAAGTACAATCCTATCTTCAAAAGCAAATTTAAATTGATATGTGAGCGAAGAATTTCCTAATCTGGTTACATATAATGATTTTTCGAATACATCACCTAACCTGGCAGGGGATACAAACGCTATTTTTAGATCTGCTGTTGGAATTCCTTCGGCCAGATGTAACTTTTTAAAAGGAAAGTTTAATTCTTCTTCAAACCAATCTTCTACAAGCTCATTAAGCATTTCTAAAAAACGAGGATAGAATACTATTCCGGCAGCATCACAATGCTGAAATTTTACTTTCTGAGGTTTTGAAAATGTAAGACCCATAACGATTTCACTAATTTTGTTTATTTTATTTTTTGGGAGACTAAATATCCAGATCCTCCACTAAGTCCTGGCCCTGGATGTGTAGATGCACCGATATGAAAAAGATTCTTAATAGGTGTCTCATGGTTTTTAACGGATGACATTGGTCTCCATAGTAGATACTGATCCAAATTACATTGCCCAGCGTATGGATCACCATGTACAAGATTTATGTTTGCTTCCGCTAAATCTTTTGGAGACATGACTTTTTTATATATTATGGCATCCATAATATTAGGAATAACAGCCGCTATGCGTTCAATTATTTTATGAGCATAAGATTCTTTTAGTTCTTCTGTCCAATCTCCCTGACAGAGATGATCCAATTCAGTTGAAGCATCAGCAATTGGGTAATTCGGACATTCTGGTAATTGAATCCATAGTACGGATTTTCCCGCCTTGGCTCTGGTTGGGTCAACTGCTGAGGGTTGAGCGATACATATAGTTCCCTTTGTAGGCAATGCCTGTCTTGAAGCTTCATTTACAGCTTGTGAAACAGCATCTATACCATCAGTAAGATGCACATATGTGACATCTTGTAAAGCTGGTTGAACCCATTGTGGCGCTTCTTTAAGAATTAAATGTATCTGCATATTTCCTTTACCATACTTATATTGTGCTGCTTGGCTTTTTACTTTTGTAGAAATACGATCATTATCTTTTAATAAATTCCCATACAATTGCGTAGGTGTAACATTTGCTACGATATGTTTTGCTAAATGAATTTCTTGATTTTCTAAAACGATCCCCTCAACAGATCCCTTAGAATCACTAAGAATCTTAGTGACATGAGCATTCGTATAGCAATTCCCTCCATTTTTCGCTATAATAGCTTTGAAAGCATCAACTATTTTATAGCTCCCACCTTTTACAAGAGGTAATCCCACCATTTCAATGCTCATTGCAGTAATCTTAGCCATAGTAGCTGAAAGTGGGCTTTCAGGAGATAGACCAGCATGTAATACCCATGGAGCCAAATTTGCCAATAACTCTTTAGATGAAAAATGATTGGGTAAATCATCCTTTATACTTTTTAAGAAGGCTTGTGCATGTAATGAGGCATTTGCAATGCCATTTTTCCAAGTGTATTTCGCAAGAAAGCTTCCCATGTTAAAGGTCATTATCTCCGAACCTAAGATCTTGAATAGCAGTTCAGAATGTTGCATTACCCAATTCATCTGCTCATCAAATCTATCTCCTTCACCAGGTTTTAATTGGTTGAAAGCTTCAATATTCGCTTTTCTATCCGTTCTTAATATGGTCCAACTTAAATCAGAAGTCAACACAGCTGTAGGAACTGCATTTGAAATAAATTGCACGCCTTCATTTGCTAAATCATCTTTCAAAATGGGGTAGGCTGCCGAAGTTACAAATAGGGGATAGGCTGTAGAAAAAGTATCAATGACACAATCTTCAATAAATTCACTTTGTATACAACCTCCTAAGTGATTTGATCGTTCAAATACGGATACTTTCTTACCTTTCTTGGCTAATAATGCTGCACAAACTAAACTATTAATTCCACTTCCGATGATAATAACATCCTGACTCATATAGGTTCAATAATTTGGTTTTTATTTTAAATAAGTAGTCGACTGAGTCTCTAATGCTGCTTCTACAAGGGCAATTTGACTTTGTAATTGTTCAGATTCATGATGTTTTAATCCAAAATCTATTAAATTCGAGACCTGCACATCTATTTCGGAAACTAACTTATGTTTAATAGCAAATTCATTTATGAGTTTGAATTTTGAATGACCACGAGCATAAGTATCTCCATATCCCTTTTTCAATCTATAGGTTCTAGCTAATTGAACGGCTAGTTCATAATTCGTTGAAACGACCGCTAAGATTCTAGTTATCCACCCATCTATATTCTCCATTTCTTCTGCATGTCGCAAGGTTTTCTTTCTATAGCCTTTCAACCCACCTAAGCTGTAAAGAACAAAAAACCAAAATACATTATGCGTATTCATCCTTCGGTCTTTATCCAAGTATTTTGTGAAAAAACGTTGTGCTGAAGCACTTTTTTCCAATTTCTTCCCAAGTTTAACAGGCATAAATCCATAGACTTCTTCAAATCTAGGATGAAAGTAATCGACAGTTTTTACGATTTCTCCTTTCTTAGCTCCAACTTGCTCATATACCGTATCCCATCGCTCGCCTCTAGTCTTTACATCTGCTACATGGACTAAATCATCATAAGCCATCGCTAATGCTAAATATCGAGCAACAGCTTGAGTAAGCTGATTGTGCTTATTGGGAAATACAACATCTACTTGCTGGATTGCTTTTACTTGATTTAAATACGCTTTGGCCCATGCGACATTCGCCCATTCGATAAGGTGCTTTATGCCTGCATATAAGACAGCATGTGTGTTTTCTGGAAAATTGGTTTTAATATCTATCAGCAGATCATTTAATTTTTTCGACTTTGTTTGTGCTGGCATCTTTTCAAATGATGCAGGCTTTAAATCTGGAATATAAGGTGATGCTTCCTTAGCAGATTGACTTAAGCCTACTATTCCAAATGCGGCTTTAAAAGCGGCCAAACTGGTCGGAACAGAAACACCTCCTTCTTTAATTGTTTCTTCAAATTGGTCTACCCGAAAAGGTAAAGCATCGGATGCTGCCAAAGCCCCGAATAATGTTGCAGAAATAACGCTCTTATTATGATCTGCCAACTCTTTTAGATTAGCATAAACACTGGTTTTGGCATATTTTCGTGCTAACTCAAAAATAGAGGTACCATCCAAGATACCATCTCCTGGTTTTTCCTTTTCTTGTATTGCTAGATTTCTATGAGTAGAAAATATTAAGGTTGTTTTTTTACTTACAAATCCTCTTTGTATTGCACGTCCTGCTTCAATAAGTTCAGTAGCCATGACAATATCCACATCCTCTGGTGCTGGCATTTGTGCTAATACTGGAGAAATTCTTTTACCGTCTTTAATTGGGATAGCATGCTCTGGAAATAGTTCAAGATAATAAACCGTTGATCCAGTTCGTTGGGCTACACCTGCAATAGTAGTCGATTGAGCCCAATAACCATTTCTTGAAGCCAATTGTACAATCCATTGAGTTAATACGCCACCGCCATCACCTCCAACAGCAATCAAAGCAACTTTTATAGGTTGAATTACGTTTACTCGTTCTTCCATCATATGGTCAATTGTTTTGAAGCTCTTCGTTTCTGTAAAAAGTTGATTATTCCATGTTGAAATTTGTGAATTAACTGCTCCATTACTCCAGCATTACGGATGACTTTTGCACTATAAAAGGCAGGGCATAGTGCTGCAGCTTCTGCGACTTCACCACAATTTCCACAGGCGACACAAGATTGTTCGATATGCGCCACAGGATCTTCCCGCAACGGATTATCAGAATATTTTAAACTTAATGAAGGACAACCCGATAAACGCATACATGCATGATCTCCAGTGCAAACTTTTTCATCTACCCCAAATTTTTCACTCTCAACGCGTTTTCCTTGCTCTACTCTTTTCTTAAATACTCTTTTCTTTCTACGTTCTTTATTGAGACTACATTCTGATTGCGCAATTATAACTTTTGGACCCTTCTCTTTTGTTGTTAATGCTTGAGTGAGCTCTTTGGTCATTTTCTCTACATCATAGGTCCAGTCTATTATTTTTACATATTTTACACCCACACCTTTTACTGCACTTTCGATAGGATTATTTGTTGATCTCAAGAAATTAAATGCTCTAGACGATGGAATATCTTGTCCTCCTGTAGCAGCGGCATAATAATTATCGATAATAATAATGACACCATCGAATTTATTGTATACGGCATTTCCAATACCTGAGGTTAACCCATTATGCCAAAACCCACCATCTCCCATAATAGCAATTGGTCTTTTTTGTCCGGCTTGTGTAGGGCTGTTAAAAAGATTAAATGCTGCAGCTGATGAAGCCCCTAATCCATAACCCATGGTGGTCGATCCGATATTAAATGGCGGTAAAATAGAAAACAAATGACAACCTATATCGCCTGCAACATGATGCTGTCCTAGTCGTTCTTGGACGATTTTTAATGCCGCAAATATTGGCCTTTCTGGGCATCCTGTACAAAAACCTGCTGGTCTTACTGGAACTTGTTCTAACAGCTTAATATTATCCTCTTCAGTGATGTTTTTAGTGAATATCTCTTTTTGTTGATTACTTAGATCCTCACCTATATCTTCCATATATTTTATAAGCCCTTCTTTTACGATCCCAATAGTATAATCACCGACTTCTGGTAATACATTTTTACCATATAATTTTGTGTCTATATTATTTTTATGAAGTAAATAGCCAATATTTTGTTCAATGTAGTTCGGTTGAGCTTCCTCAATCATTAAAACCGACTTTTTATCCTTACAAAATGCTAAAACTTCATCAGGGATTACAGGATAAGCAACATTCATCACATAAATAGGAATTTTAACATTCCCTAAATTATCAGATAATCCTAAGGCTACTAAAGCTCTATTTAGGTTATTGAAAAGACCTCCTTGAACAATAATTCCAATATCATTTCTTTCAGCCGTAAGAAATTCATTGATGCTATGGTCTTTTATAAATTGGATAGCCTGAGGAAGTCTAGTCTCGATTTTCTCTTTTTCGTGTAAAAAAGTTGCAGGCGGTAATACGATTCTACTTAAATCTCGTTTTGGATCATTTAGACAATCTGAAATCTTAACTTTTGGTTTCTGATTGTCCTTGGCGATAAATTGTCCGTGCAAATGACAACTGCGTACTCTCAATTGTAAGATGACTGGACTATTACTTGCCTCCGATAGTTCAAAGCCTAACTCGACAGATTTTACGATACTTTCCAAATTGGGTCTGGGATCTAAAAGCCATATTTGCGATTTCATAGCGAAGGCATGTGTTCTTTCTTGCATTATGGAAGATCCTTCTCCATAGTCCTCACCAACAATAACTAATGTGCCTCCTGTGACTCCTCCTGATGCTAAATTGGATAATGCGTCTGAAGCTACATTTGTGCCAACTGTTGATTTCCAGGTCACTGCTCCTCGTACAGGATAATATACCGATGCGGACAACATTGCTGCAGCTGCTGCCTCTGATGCTGAATTTTCAAAATAAACTCCCAACTCTTCGAGTAATGGTTCAGCATCTGCAAATACATCCATCAAATGCGAAATAGGCGAGCCCTGATAGCCTCCCACATAGCCAACGCCACATTGTAGTAAAGCTTTAGTAACGGCTAGTATTCCTTCGCCGTGGAAGACTTCTCCTGCTCCTTTACGTAGGATTTCGACTTCTTTCTTAAATGATTTTTCAGCCATGATTTTCTCTTTACAATTTTGAATATTTAAAGCCTATAATTTAACCTGGCATAATGGCAAATACCCGTAAAGGGCTGCCTGAGCCATTTTCAATTTTTAATGGGGCAGCAATTATTACAGCTCCTCTGGTCGGTAATTGATCTAAGTTTTTTAAACATTGTAAACCATATTTTCCTGCCCCATGCATCAAGGTATGACAGGGTAAGGGCATTTCCCAGGTAAATGATGTCCCGGCATCTGTATTTAAAGTTTCCACCGCAAAACCTAATACATCTTTACTGATTAAATATTCCACGGCTTCCTTACTAGGACCTGGGGTATGGTTTAAGCCATCTTCTCCAAGATTTAGAAATTCGGAACCTAAAGGTCTTTTATGCCAATCTGTGCGAAATAAAACCCATGCTTTTGCTTGCAAACTACCATGCACAGCTTCCCATTTTTGAATAAATTCTGGAGTGAGTATAAAATCTGGGTTTTCTGCGACTTCTTTGGATGCATCTATGACTTGTCCTGCTGCAATAAAATGTTCTGTAGGAATGGTGTCTACTGTATTATTTTGTAAATCTTTTCCCGTAATCCAATGAATAGGTGCATCAAAATGCGTCCCAAAATGTTCGCCTAAGGAGATGTTATTCCAATACCATCCTGGACCTAATTCATTGTAATGGGAGATTTCAGTTTTTTTAAAGTTTCCAACTTGTCCAAATTCTGGAGGAAGTGGTAATCCAGGAAAGGATTCGTTTAAGGTATGAGTTAAATCTACAAAACGAACGGTTCCGAATGTTAGCATATCCTGTAAAGTTTGCATAAGTATATATTTAATGTTTTAACGAATTCCACGTTCAACTAAAATTGGCAATACATGATCCCGGAAATAGGGGAACTCTGCTTCGTAATTGAAGAATGACAAGGTTGTCCCTTTGAATCCAGCCTCATGTAATGCGGTTAGGCCATCAGCAACTTGCTGCGGTGTACCTATTAAAGGAAAACCACCATGGCCTAATGCCATGCCTTCTCGAATAGTATTTAATAAATCATGCGGAAAGCTATGAGCATGTGCAAATTGTAAATTGATTAGGTTGTCTGTTGCTTCCCAATCCGCATTGTCCAACATGCGCTGTCTTTCTGCTTGAGCCTCTTCCGCTGTAGGACGGCATATTACATGAGAGAATGTCAATACATTAACCGCTCGATTCTGTTCAATGCCCTTTTGTTTTAATTCCAATATTTCTGTCTTAGAACGATTTAGATCAATCGCTGGAGTAAACAGGAAATCTGCATTTTTGATCGCAAAATCACGCCCTTGTCCGGAACCTGCCGCATTAAAAATAGGGGGTAAGCTTTTAGGTTTTGGATTTCCATAGCTTCTTGTGGTATGAAAATATTGCCCATCAAAATTAAATGGAGTTTCCTCTTTCCATAATCGTTTTATGAAATCATACCATTCTTGGGCATATCCATACCTAGTTTCGTGATCTTTTGGTAAGGGAATTCCTAGTGCATCATACTCTGGTTTATTCCAACCTGCGACAATATTTAAACCTATTCGATCAGCACTAATCTGCGCAATGGTTGCTAATTGTTTTGCGACAACAACTGGATGATTTGCAACCGTATGTAGCGTTGCGAAGATGGTGATCTGTTTTGTTTTTGCCAATAGTGCTGTGGCCCATGTTATGGTTTCCATCACTTCACCGTGGAAATCTGTTTCACCGCCATAGCCCACCCATCTTGCAATGGGAAGCATGAAGTCTATGCCTGCATCATCTAACAATAAGGCAAGGTTTAAATTGTTTTCCCAATTGGCTACCCAACGCTCTGGTAGTTTAGAAACGGTCATGCCACCTCCACAATTGCTAGAAAATGTACCTAACAAGAATTTGTCTTTTTTTAGAAAATGATGTTTTAAATTCATTACAATTCGTTTTTTAGTTGGACTTATTACTTATGACTCTGTGGTTTTAAAGCAATCTTCATTTTTTCAAATTCATTCCTTGTCCATGCTTGGTTTTTATATAATTGTGCTATACCTACTTGATAAGGTCCGGGAACTTGGCCATTTAATTGTTCCTTTTCGTAAGCGGCGCTTTGTAAAACGAAACTGGGATTGACTAGCAGCGCTTTCCCTAAAGCAATCAAGTCTGCCCGATTTGCCAATAGCGTGGTGTTAATTTGATCTATGGTTGTGAATTGCCCCATAGCCATTACCGGAATTGAAGCATCATGCTTTATGGCATCTGCTAGCGGTACTTGCCACATCGGACCTTCTTTACTTTCTTGATCGACTACGGTACCGCCAGAGCTTACAGAAATCAGGTCCACGCCAGCTTCTTTGAATTTTTTTGCTATTTCAATAGCCTCTTCTATGGTATTTCCTCCTTCTTTCCAATCTTCCGCAGATATTTTTATGGAAATAGGCTTTCTAGAATCTACAACAGATCGTATTCCTTTAAATACCTGCAAAGGGAATTTCATTCTATTTTCTAAACTGCCGCCAAAATCATCTTGTCTTTTATTGCTTAATGGTGAAAGAAAACTTGCAAGTAACATTCCATGACATGCACTTAGCTCAATCATATCAAACCCTGCTTTATCGGCTCTTGTTGCTGCTATAGAAAATTGTTCCACTAAGACCTCCATTTCCTTTTTACCTATGGCATGAGGCATATGGTAACCTGCAGCAAAGGGCATAACATCTGCTGAAATTAATGGCCAAGAATCTTCTTCTAATACGGCAAAACTTCCTTGCCATTTTCGCTCTAAGGACCCTTTTCTGCCTGAATGTCCAATTTGTATGCTTATTTTGCTTTCAGAATTCTCATGTACGAAATCAACGATCCTTTTCCAAGACTCAGCTTGTTCATCGGTATAGATTCCGGCACATTTAGGCGTTATTCTTCCTCGTTCTTCAATAGCACACATTTCCGTCATGATTAACCCAACTCCGGCAGTTGCTCTTGCGCCATAATGCATTAAATGCCAATCGTTAACTAACCCATTATCCGCAGAATACTGTCCCATTGCACTCATAACGATACGATTGTGAAGTCGCATTTCCCTTAATTTAAATGGAGTAAAGGCTGGGGATTTTTCGGAAGGATTATTATTTCTTTGATTGAAAGCTTTTAATACTTTTTCCGTAAAGCTTTTATCTCTTAACGCTTGATTTTCATAGGTTACCTTTCTTGATCTTGACATGACATCGAAGGCAAAAGTCATAAAATCCTCTTGCTTGATATGTCTATCCATAGCTTCAAACCAAGCCATGGAAATATTTGCTGCATTTTGAATAGATTCTACTCGAGGTCTAAATGTTTCCTCATAATGGGAGAATATCTTTTTTACATCACCCTCATGTTGAATGACCGAAGAGGCAAGGGCAATAGCCTCTTCCATAGCTAATTTGGTTCCTGAACCTATAGAAAAATGAGCAGATGCTACAGCATCACCTAATAAAATAACATTGTCTTTATACCATTTTTTATTGGTAACCAAAGGGAAATTTCGCCAATGTGATTTATTAGTTAATAGGGGATGACCAGCTAATTCTTTCTCAAAAATATGCTCTAATTTCTTCTTCGTCCCTTGTTCATCATCTACAACAAAGCCTGCTTTTTGAAAGGCCTCTTCTGTGGTTTCTATTACCCATGTGCTTTTTCCTTCCTCATACTGATAAGAATGTGCTACAAAAGGACCATAGGCCGTGTTTTTAAAGAAATAGGTAAAGGCATCCAATGGTTTTGTAGAGCCCATCCATACAAATCGATTCTTTTTCGTTATTAGCGTAGTTTCAAAATCATCCTGCATCTTAGCTCGAATCAAACTATTGATTCCATCTGCAGCAATAATAAGATCACTATCATGAAGACTGGATAAATCTTCTATTCGGTGTTGGGAATGAATATTTACCTTTTCTTCTAAACATCGTTTAGCTAATAGTTCTAGTAAGGTTTTCCTAGAACAACCACAAAATCCATTCCCTGTAATTCGTACTATTTCTTCATCCCTAGCGATATCCAGATTGTCCCAGTAAGCAAATTTACTACGGATAAGCTCATAAGATTGTGCATCTTTGGTTAAGAATTCACTCAATGTTTCATCCGAAAAAACTACCCCGAATCCAAAGGAATCCGTAATATTATTTTGTTCGTAAATGTTTATCTCCACTTGTGGCAATGCCTTTTTTACTAATATTGAAAAGTACATTCCCGCTGGCCCTCCACCTATGACGGATATCTTCATCTTATTTTGATATTGATTATGCTAGTTTTAAATAAGATCCTTTATAGTACATTAATGGATCTTGTTCATTACACTCGAAATGATTTACCTTACCTATAAATAATGTATGATCACCTTCCACATGCTGCGAAATGATCGCTGTTTCGAAATAGGCTACAGCATCTGGTATTACTTTAGCACCATGGAAATCGTTGAATTCGACAACCAGATCCTCTTGCGTAGAACCTGAAAAATGTCTACTCCATTTCTCTTGATGATGTGCTAAAATGCTGATAGCATATCGGTTACTTCCCTGCAGAAGTGCATGCATTTTTTTATTATTATCGATTGAAATCAATATTAAATTGGGATCTAATGATACCGACATAAAACCGTTTGCTGTCATTCCATGGACCACTCCTTGATGTTCGGTAGTAATCACTACGATTCCGGTTGCAAACTTTCCACAGGCATTTCTAAACTCTTTCATAAGCAGCATTTTTATTTAGTTCATTACTTGAGGCATATGGGATGCGATAACTACCTCTGTCTGTTCAGCATCAAACCACCATGGTGTAAATTTGGAAGGATCACTAAAATTATTTGCAATTAAATCTGCTAAGGATTGTGATAGCGAAGCTGCACCTAATAAATTTAAGATATGTGCAGGGGGAGGAGTCAACATGGAATTTGTCCAATTGGTGACTGTTTTCGCATAATCATAATATTTTTCAAAGGTTGCATTCATCCATTCTTCGGTATATGCTTGATCTCCTCTAGCGATAATTTCGTCCAAATAAACTTTACTACATTTCGATGCATTATTAGAACCTTGACCTGTTATGGGGTCATTGACCACAACAACATCGGCAATTCCAAATACTTTTTTCCCATTTGGAAGGGTAGCTACTGGTTTACGTACAGTTGGCGGGAATTTTCCGGCGAGTATACCATTGTCATCAGTTAGCCTTACATTTCTACAACGATCATATTCCCATGGTAGAAATGTTTTTAATATCCATAAGCTTTTTTCTAAATGTTCTTCTGGCGTTTTTACCTCTCCCCAACAATCCATAGGACCACCCGGAATTCCTTCAAAAACCATAATTTCACAATCACCATTAATAGTTTCTGATGGGAAAACAAAGTATTCTCCAACACCAGGAATTAGGTTAAAGGAAACTTTTGAAAAAGGGGTATTGGGTTCCATTCCCTTTATATAAGTCAATGCTAATGCGCGTTGTGGAGCATCAAAAGGACTTCTACTTGCGTCTCGTTCAAAAATGCGGACAATTTCGCCTTTACCCGCTGCAACAAGCACTAAATCAAATGCTGTAGACATTTTCTCCATGTCTGCTATACCCACATCTTCAAGAATAAATTGACCACCTAGTTTTACCAATTCATCAATCAGTCTAGGCATTTTTATTCTTTGATCCACCGCTTGTGCATGATGACTTAATCTTCCTGCCCAAGTAAATAATTTTTCTCCGGGTTTTTCTGGATTCGGTACAGTTACTCCCAAGCCTTCCACTGGTGGGCAAGTCTCATCCCAATAGTTTATACCTAAATCTCGTTCATTTTGGAGTGCCATATCAAACATACATTGGCTAGACATCACTTTACCCGTTTTTATTTGATCTGCAGTACGGTTACTAAATACGGTAACATCATAGCCTCCATTTTTTAAAAGCCCGATTGCAGTTTGTAATCCTGCTTGGCCAGCTCCTACGATTGCAATTCTTCTCATATTATTTTTTTTTGTTTATAATTTGGTCTCTTTATTTAGCAAGCTTGGGAAATAAGGGCTCATGTTGCTCTGGCCCGAGTGCACTATATCCACCATCTACCACAGTTTCACTACCCGTCATGTAGGAGGCTTCGTCAGAAGCAACAAATGCGACTACATTGGCAACTTCTGCTGGATCTGCTACGCGTTCCATTAAATTAAATGGGCTTGTTACTTTATTGGCATGATTGCGATCATTTTTAGTTAGCCCTTCAAATGGTAAAGACCATATATGACCTAATCGAATCATATTAACTCTGATTTTATCCGCAGCATATTCCAATGCTTGTGTTTTCGTTAAATGTAATAACGCAGCTTTGGATACTGGATAAGACCAACGTTGAATATGTGGAAATACGCCTGAAATAGAACCTATATTAATTATATTTCCGCCACTTTCTTTTAAATAAGGTCTTAGCATTTCCCCAAAAATGGCGGCAGATACTACATTTACATTTAACGTATTTAGCCAGGTTTCTCTCGTAGTAGCTGCGCCATCATCCGCATATGCCGCAGCATTACTAACGAGAACATTTACCCTTCCATGTTTATTAATCGTAAAATCTAATAATTTCGCTAATTCTAAATCCTTAGTGATATCGGTTTTAATAAAATCAAATTGATCTTCATAAATCGCTTTTAAGTCTTTTTCAGATCCCAAGGATAAGGCTCCAACTACAACATGTGCTCCCTGTTGTATAAACTTTTCTGCGATTGCTAAGCCTATTGTAGCTGCTCCTGTTATAAGACAAACTTTTTGTTCGAAGTTTCCCATAATAATCTTGTTTATATGAGGAAGAAATTTTGGATTTCCTCCTATGGTTGTTAAAACAAATATAATTATAATTTTATTAATGCAAAATTTAATTCATAAATATTGAATTTTATCACTGTTTAATGTTAAAAAATATAATTATACACTTTTGTATTTTGTATTATTGAATTTAATTATGTAGTTTTGAAATAACATTCAATATAAACTTAAGATACTTTAGACGATACTATGAAATTTCCAAAGTTCAAAGCGGCTGCCGTTCAAACTTCACCAGTATACTTTAATGTAGATGCTACGGTGGCTAAAGTTTGTTCCTTAATTAAAGAAGCAGCAGATCATGGTGCAAAGCTTATCGCATTTCCAGAAGTATTTATTTCCGCATATCCTTATTGGAATTGGATCATGAGCCCAGTGGAAGGAAGTAAATGGTTCAAAAAACTTTACTTAAATTCCATCACTACAGACGGTCCAGAAATCGATAAAATTGCCCAAACAGCTAAAGATTATGATATCAATGTTGTAATTGGGTTAAATGAACGTGTAAAAGAAAAAATAGGTACACTATATAATACCATAATTACCATAAACAATGAAGGTACTATACTAGGTAAGCATCGTAAGCTGGTGCCTACTTGGGCAGAAAAACTTACTTGGAGTGGGGGGGATGGATCTTCGTTAAAAGTTCATGAAACAAATATTGGCCCGCTGGGAGCATTAGCATGTGGTGAAAACACCAATACATTGGCGAGATTTGCTCTTCTTGCTCAGGGCGAACTTGTCCATATTGCCAATTATATTGCTTTACCAGTTGCGCCAACGGATTATAATATGGCTGAAGCAATTAAGATCCGTGCTGCAGCTCATTCATTTGAAGGAAAAGTCTATACCATTACTTCCTGCTCTACTATATCGGAAGAGATTATTCAGCTTTTTGAAGCGGAAATTCCTAATGCAAGAGAACTGCTCACTAGAAAAAATAGCTCTTATTCGGGCTTTATTGATCCTAATGGGCAACAAATTGGGGAATCCATTATTGATGAAGAGGGTATTGTATATGCAGAAATTGATTTGGAAAAATGCATTCAACCAAAACAGATGCATGATTTACTCGGACATTATAATCGCTTCGACATCTTCAACTTAAAGGTGAATACTTCCAGTCAAAATGCTATCAATTTTGCAGAGAATAAAGAACCTTATAAGCAACAGGAAGAAGAACTGGCCTTTAAACAATGGCTAGAAAATAATAATATAAACTCCTATAATTCATAAATTTTTAATTAAACAAGCTCATCATGGAAACAAACATTTATAAAGGAAAGGATGATGTTTATGGCAGAGCACGTGTACAAGACAATGAGGAATTATTAGCTTATTACAATAAGCTTGCAGAATTAGATACAGGTGCCTTGTGGACAGTAGCCAATGAAATTGAACCTTGGGAACCCATATCCAATTCGGTACCCATGTTATGGAAATACGATGAATTGAGAGACCTAGTTTTAGAGTCTGCTCGTTTAGTAACCCCTGGACAAGCTGGGCGAAGGGTCGTATACTTAATTAATAAAAAAAGAGCCAATGTAAAGGCTGCTTGCGGATGGCTATATGCTGGAATTCAAGTTACGCAACCTGGAGAATCCACACCTGCACATCGTCATAAAGCCGCTGCTCTACGTTTTATTATGGAAGGTGATAAGGGATATACCATTGTGAATGGCAATAAGATTTCTCTTGCTGTAAATGATTTTGTAATTACTCCAAATAGCACCTGGCATGAACATGGTGTAGATGCGGATGGAAAAACCTGCGTATGGATGGATGGTTTAGATATTCCTTTGGTTAATGCACTTGAAGCCAATGATTATGCGGTATATGATGAAGATGGACAAGAAGAATTAGTTCCAATGAACTATTCTCCTATGAGTTATTCCGGTAGCGGATTAATCCCCGTCGATAGAGAATGGAACAATCCTTATTCGCCATTATTTAAATATTCTTGGGAAAGCACTTATAACGCTCTTGTAAATGCAGGAAAGGTTTCTGATGGAACGCCATATGATGGGGTTATCATGCAATACTCTAATCCATTAACAGGTGGTCATGTGATGCAAACTATGGGGGCAGCAATGCAAATGTTGAAGCCTGGTCAGCATACCAAAGCTCATAAACATACGGGCTCCTTTATTTATCAGTGTGCAAAAGGAAAGGGATATACTATTATTGATGGTAAACGTTTCGATTGGAAAGAAAGAGATACTTTTTGTGTACCTGCTTGGGCATGGCATGAACATGTCAATCTTTCTGACACGGAAGAAGCCTTTTTATTCCATTTCAATGACCTCCCAACCATAAGTAAATTAGGCTTGTATCAAGAAAAGGCCTATACTGAAAATGATGGACATCAAACACTTATTTAATAAGCTTTTAAATTGTATTAATGAAATTAGTAACATACAGAGCAAATACAGCAGCCGAAGGAAGATTAGGCGTAGTGTATGAAGGTTTAATTGTAGATGTGGAATACCTGGGAGACAATTTAGGACTTTCCTTTCCGAATACGATGTTGGATTTAATTGACAACGGTTCTACATCCATTAAAGCGATTCAACAGGTGTTAAATCATGCTAAAATAACAGAAATTGCAGCATCTAGTATACCTTTGGAAAATGCGATATTGTTAGCTCCAATACCTAGACCTCGAAAGAATATTTTTGGTATTGGCTTAAACTACACAGAACATGTGGCAGAATCTGCTAGAACATTGGATACCTCTAAGGAATTACCTCAAAAATGTGTCATATTCAGTAAACCACCAACCTCAGTGATTGCCCATGGTGATTCTATTAAGCATAATGCAGCGGTTACTCAGCAGATGGATTGGGAAGGTGAATTAGCTGTCATCATTGGAAAAAAAGCAACTCAAGTTTCAAAAGCAGATGCCTTAGATTATGTATTTGGGTATACCATCATAAATGATATATCGGCGAGAGATTGTCGTAGATCTGGACAATGGATTGTGTCTAAGGGGCAGGATACTTATGCGCCAATGGGACCTGTAATCATTACAGCTGATGAATTGACAGATCCTCATAATCTGGATATTATCACTAAAGTAAATGGTGTGGAGAAACAAAATGGGAATACAAAATACATGCTTTTCAATATCAATGCCATTATTGAGGATATTTCTGAAGTCATCACTTT
>Ga0233369_1000489_pt1 | contig 16028 bp, 8 predicted proteins | sample ElkDunMinimDraft_26_FD_191537 | JGI IMG/M metagenome (GOLD analysis project Ga0233369, IMG submission 191537) | Fecal eukaryotic communites from dung pellets of Tule Elk in California, USA - Elk Dung D16 | ecosystem: Host-associated > Mammals > Digestive system > Large intestine > Fecal | place... | reverse complement strand
GATCTCCCCATCACCACGTTCGCAAAAGTGAACCTGGCCGTGGCACCCGTCGGCGCAATGACCGTCCCCGCGGGAGGCGCAGCACTTCGAACGTAAGGAGTATGAGAACGGCGTCGAGCTGGACTTTTCCCGACGCGGCACGCCGACAGACAATGCGATGGTGGAAAGCTTCAACGGCCGGTTACGGCAGGAGTGCCTGAACGAGCACTGGTTCTTGTCGTTGGCCGATGCGCGGAGCAAAATTGAAGCGTGGCGGAAGTTCTATAACGAGGATCGCCCCCACAGTGCACTGGCATGGAGAACCCCTGCGGAATTCGCCCGAGAACACGGGTCCCAAGCGAATCCTCAGGTGCCGAAGAAGGTCGGAATCTCTACCGGCTGATGGGCCTTAGATCGGGGGTGGGTCAGGTCATTACAGGACTCTAAATTGCCCCGCTACTGAAAGCGGGGGACGTCGACAAGTGCGCACAACAACAACGCCCGCATCACTGCGGGCCTTATGCTTTTCATCAGTCAGGAAGTGAACCTGATTCCGTCAGCCCCGGGTCCGCCAGCCCCCTTTTCAGGGATGACTAACGATCCCCACGTGTCTTTAATGCGCGCTTTCTTCTGCAGAGCAATGATCGGTAGGAATAAAGAATAAAAGGCTGCGGCACCAGGAAGAACAGCAACATAAGTTTGAATCCAATGTTCCAGCTGCTGGCGAAGCTATAGATTCCGCCACAAACAACTGCCACCGAAAGCAATCCGGCTTCAGCCCTAATCAGATCAGTCCAATTCAGATTTCTAGAAGTCATTTCGGAATCTCTTTCTTGTCTAGCAGCTGCTGCATAGCACCAGCCGCAACGTCGACTGCCGCTTCCTGCGTGACCGATGTAAAGCTCTCCGCCTGCCTACCAACGTTCGCAGCACTGGTCGTATCTGAAACAGTGCTGTTCAAGCCCCCACGGCGCCACTGAGATTCCAGCCTGGCGACCTTATCATTACCTATTCGAGCACCAACCGCACCTCCGACGTAGCCTACTGCTCCTGCGGTTGCCATATCTGCTGCATTCGGGGCTTTGCCATCAAGAACGCTCGAAGCCCCCTCGCCGATAACATTCGCAGCTCCACTAGCCTTCGCTGTTTCGGAGATGGCTCTTGCAGAAGTAACCGTCCGCCCTCCGATCGAGGTGCCCTTATATGCTGCCGTAGCGAATCTTCCACCGACGCCGCCTGTCACCGCGCCCACCGCGGCAGCAACTCCAACGTCACTCCAGTTCACCTCAGACCACGACTTCTCTTCTGCAATCAACTGAAAACCCAACTCGATTCCTGCGCCAATACTGGCTCCAGCAAGCCCAAATCGCCCATCCGGATCAGTGAACTTGTATGGATTATTGTTTGCGTACCGGTACCGATTGAACGCGACTAATGGCTGGTTATAAGCCGTCACCGGATCGACACTCAGGAACCGCCCGATCCCCGGATCGTAATAGCGCTGCTGCATGTAGGCTAGTCCCGTCGCAGCATCCATAACGTGACCGGTGTAGCCCACCCCAGCTACAACCTTGCCAACGGGGGCTCCATACGGCTCATAGTGCGTTCGATCGGTGACCTCACCCGCTTGGTTCGTTGTGGCGACCGGGCTGCCCAGGGCATCAGTGTGCTGATAAGAAACTACTGCATTGGCAGTACCCATCTGAGTTTCGCGCAGCGCGATGAGGCTGCCTGCGAGGTGCACATAGTTGATGGTCTTACCACTGCGATAGTCCTGCTGGTAGCGCATCACTCCATCCACGCCATACATCGATCGGATCTCGCCGCCAGGCAGCGGGCCGGTCGCTGACACGCGCCGACCGTGCCCGTCGTACCCGTAACGTTCCTTCCCTGCGGCAGAGCGGAGCCGGTTGCCGAAGTCGAATGAATAGACCTGACCATTCTTGTTCTCCAGGTTGCCTTGCGCATCGTACGCAAGGCCGGCGATTGTGGCGCCTGTTCCTGCGTCACGTATGTTTGTTAACTGGTTCCGATGGTCATACCAATACCCTTTCGTGACCGCCGTTACGCCGTTGAAGTGCATGTGGGCGCGAATGTTGTCGAGTACGTCGTAGCTGAACTCGTCTATCTGCAGCCAGTGCAGGTGCGCGTACGTTAGGCGGTCCAGAGCGTCATAGCGCATATCGCGCGACCCGCTGTATATCCCATGCAGCTGGTTCAGGTCATCGATATTCGTGGTGTTGCCGTTCTCGTCATAACGGAACGAAAAGTCGAAAACTCCTTGGTTGGTCACACGCGCCGGAAGTTGACGCTCGTTCTGCTGCATCCCATGCGTCAGGCCATTGCCGTACCTGAATTGGCGAAGGGCTCCGTTGGGGTAATAGGATGCTGCCGTGGCATAAATGGCGTGTTGGCTAATAGCCTGCGTCGCCTGACCTAGAGCATTCGGGGCGAGGTCTAGCCGTTCGCCATCTGGCAGGGTGATGCGGGCTAGGTTTCCGTTTGCGTCATGTCCATTGACCAGTGAGAAGGTCCAGCCGTTCGGACCGTTCTGCTGAACGCTTTCACCTGTCAGCAGCCGCCGCGCGTTATACGTGTACGTGTTGACAACGGAACTTGCCCCCCCGTCATTGTAGGTGATGATCTCGCGGGGAAGCCCGTCGGGTGTGTACTGCCAATCCTGGTCGCCGTTGCGGTCAGGGAAGCTCATCGTGCGCAGGCGACTTCGACCGTCATACTCGCGAAGAACAACGCGGCCCGATGCCCAGGCCTCGGCGCGATTGCATTGCGCAGGATCCGGCAAGTTCAGGCCCGCCGCGCTCCAGACAATATTCCCTGCCGCGTCATAGTCCATCACGGTCGCGCCGCTTTCAGGCTCAACTACTTTGCAAAGTCGGCGATGCGTGTCGTACACGTAGCGGCGGCTGACCGAATCTGGCCCACCACCCGGAATCCGAAAATGGCCCGACTGGCCGATCAGATGGTTCGGGCCGCCGACCGGCGAGATGCCGTGCACAAAAATCGTCTTTCCGCCGTGTGCAATAACCATGGCGTCCGTGATCGGAATCGCGAATCTATAGTTCGTGCCCTCCGCATGACAGGTGTTGGCCACTCCAGGCTCGCTTGGGCGGTCGGCCCTATACCCTCCAATCCCAACTCCGGTACCCGCGGCTCCGCCCAGGTAAAGGTGGACGTCGATCGGGTCGTTTACAAACGTCGAGCAGGCCCAGCCAACGATCTCATTGCCCGAGATCCCATCAATGCTTCCATATACTTCCGAAGGCCGCACTTCCACGTTTGCGGCATTAGACGCTGTTGAGGCGCCGCGGGTGTCACGCGCAACTGCGTGCACGCTGTAATTCCCAGGGCCCACCCCGCTCCATGTCGTCAACTCGTAAGGAGCGGTGGCGTCAGTTCCAAGGAGGTGGCCGTTAGCATAGAACGTGACGGATGCGACACCGTCGTCCGGGTCGGACGCGTTTGCGCGAAGTATGAATGACGCAGGCGACGCCACAACGCTGCCAGATGCGGGGCTTGTCAGGCTCACACTGGGGGCCGCGTTGACCGGAATCCGGAACTGGCCAGACCCGTCAGCCAGATTGGGTATGCCTCCGACCGGCGAGATGCCGTGTACGAAAATGCTCTGGCCCCCGTGCGCGTTGACCAAATCGTCTGTAATCGGGATCGCAAAGCTGTAATGCGCGCCCTGAGCCTGACAGGCAGCGGCCACCGTGTGGTCGCTTGGTCGGTCGGCCCTATATGCTCCGACACCGACGCCGGTACCGGCAGCGCCCCCCACGTACAGGTGCACGTCAATGGGCTCGTTTCGATAGGTCGAGCAGGCCCAGCCGACGATTTGATTCCCAGTGACGCCCTCGATACTCCCCTTTACCACCGAAACCGGCGCCGACACGGTTATGGAAGCGGCATTGGATCCCGTCGAAGCCCCGCGCGTATCACGCGCAACGGCGTGCACGCTGTACTGCCCAGGGCCGACGCCGCTCCACGTGAGCTCATAGGGAGCGGTGGCGTCGGTTCCAAGCAACTGGCCGTTCGCATAGAACGTGACCGATGCCACGCCGTCGTCAGGGTCGGAAGCGCTTGCGCGGAGTACGAATGACCCGGGCGCCGTCACGGCGGTGCCAGATGCGGGGCTTGTCAGGCTCACATTGGGAGCAGTGTTGACCGGAATCCGGAACTGGCCTGAATGGTTAAGGAGGTTGGGGGTGCCGCCGACCGGCGAGATACCGTGGACATGAATGGACTTACCGCCATGCTCGATCACCATGCTGTTGGTGATCGGTATGGCGAAGCGGTAACGGGCACCTTGCGCGCTGCAGGCGCTGGCCACCCCAGGTTCGCTCGGGTTGTCAGCCCGATAGCTTCCTTGCATCACACCGGAACCGAACGCACCACCCAGGTACAAGTGCACGTCGATCGACTCGTCCCGGTGCGTTGAGCAGGCCCAGCCGACGATGTTGTTTGCGGAGATTCCGTCGATGTACCCGGTCACCACCGAAGGGGGCGGAAGCGGAGGCTCTGGCTCAGGCTGCCAGGGCAGTTCCGGGCAATAGGATGCCGTAGTAGCGTCCCCCGCTGTACCGCGTTCGATCGCTTTGGATGTAGTTGGATCGCCTCCGAGTGGGACCTCGCAGAATTGGGCGTAGGCGGGAGTGCCGTGCAACAGCGCGGCTGCCACCAGGCACATGGCAACGACAACGTGACGCGACGGCAGGAAACGGAGACGCTTCTCCATCGAGCCGGTGCGATGACGGATATCCATGCAACAGTCCTTTGACTCGGTGTGTGCAGGGCATTGGGAAGGAGATTCGCTGGATCAGGGGGCAGCGTCGCTGCGTGTTATCTGTAATGGCGTGCCTAGCCCGTCACGCACAATCGTTGTCACCGCCCCCTCGGGCGCCTCGATCAGCGTGGGAAACTCGTGGGTAGGCACATCCCATGCTTGGTAATGCGTGGTTGTGACATGCCCTCTCGGTGACGTTACCCGAGTCCGGAAGCCCGACAGGTAGTCAGTTCTCGTCGTTAGCGCGCCAAGTTCAGAGTCCTGGGTAACCTGGTACGGACGGCCCAGCGCGTCATACCAAGTCCAAGTGCCGCTGGTCAGCGCCTCATCTGGCCCAGGGTAAGACGCGAACGTAACGCGGCCTTCGGAGTCATACGTGAAGCGCGAGAAGCGCTGGGTGGTGGACGGGCTGGAAGCGTCGAACTCGCGCACAACTAGCGGGCGCCACAAAGCGTCGAAGTAGGTCACCTTCCGGGCGTTGCCGGTGCTGACGGTCTGACGCCAGTGGCCCGCGCCGATGCCATACTCGACCTGCGCTACAGACTCGAATACCAAGCTGGTGCTGTGCCAGTTGACAGTGTCCCCATCGGGGTAGTCGATAAGCCGCAGGCGCCCCATGGCGTCGTACTGATACGTGGTCTGAAAGCCATTCTCGTCGATCGCCGAGTCGATCCAGCCGTTGTCATTGACCACCGCAGAGCGCGTGGCGCCAGCTGGCGCTTCTGGCGTAGCAGGATACTTGATCGATTGCGGAATTCCGCGCTTCCAGCTCGACAACGTTGTAACGCTACTGTTGCCGTCGGCAACCGTTCGCAGTGTTCCAAGTTGGCCGCTGGTAAGGGCGGAGCTGCTGTCGTACCCGAGCATTTGCTCGAGCTTGCCAAAGGCGTACCTCCTCGACGGCATGGCGGCCCAGCCGAAATCGGTCTGCGCTAGGACTGAATCAGCTTCGCCATCGCATGCAGTGGCTGCCGGGACCGACGAAACGCACGTGGTCTTCTTTAGCTGGCCCAACACCCAGAGCACAAGATCGTCGTGATACTCAATGATCTCTGTACGTTTGTACGTCTGCGCGTGGGAGATTGGAAGAACGCCCATAACGATTGCGCACAAGGGCATGAGACACCGTGATGATCTACGCGAACCCATATCCGTTGATCCTTCTAAATCGCCTGCCGGTTAGGAACAGGGCTGGCTCTGCAAAGCAAGTCTTTGAAGGCTGTCGCTTCTCAGTAGATCAGAGCAATCGAGTGCGCGATCAGCGTGCGGACCGCACCGGCGCAGAATGCCTCAGAGGGGTGGGCAACGTGCCCGAATACAACCTCTACTGAATGTACGTCCGAGCGCCTGCGACGGAGTCGGAGGGAGCGCCGCTGCCTATAGCCGCTCTTTTGTAACGCGAACCGGCCTAGCTTTCGAATCATACTCGTGAGTGGTAGTTCGAAAATGGGCGCCATCCTGCATAATGCTCGTAGACCTAATCGGTCTGAGATACGTCTCGGTAAACGTATCCCCAATATCCTGTAGAGATACGCCAACCTGCGGATGGAATGCCTGGCCTGACCTTTCAAGGTTGTAGGAAAGCTGCTCCGTTCGAAGGATTGCCGAAGGGCCGGCCCCGCTTTCTATTTTGACGAGCTTGTGCTCGTTATATCTGTAGCTGTTGCCAAACGTGTAGCGCTTCCATCCGTCGGGCCCATGCACCTCAGTACGGGTGTACTTGGCACACTGTTCGGAGACGCAGACCGGGTCTGGACCCGAGTACGTTCCTCCGTTCGCCCAGCTTCCCGGTGGCTCATATGTGGGCGGGTGAGCGGTGGCAGCATGGCTGTCGACATAGGAGTAGGTCCAGACCACGTTGTCTAGTCCAGGTCCATACAAGCGCTTGCGAACCAACGAGACACCCCAATAGTTGCGAACATAATAAGAGTGATGCGCGGTGTCAGGCATATACTGCTGACACATTCTTGGGACGTCACTCCGACCATGCAGCCGATGATTGAACTCGAACTCGGCCTGAGCACCAGATGGGTGTGTCATATATGCAACACGGTTGGGCATGGGCCACTGGAGTCCGGTGATGCCGGGATGGTCGCAACTTGACTCGTCGGAGGCCGGATTGCCGATGTGGTTTATCTGGGTTGTCTCGTACTTCCACTTGCTCCCATCAGGTAGCGTGACGCTGGTCAGGATGTACGGGTGGGCCAACACTTGTTCATATGCGTAGGTCCATGTCCTGTTTTCTGCGGAGACGGTTCTTATGCGCCCATCTTGGTATGAGATGGAAATCACTCTTCCGTCATTGCTTTCGATTTTCGTGAGGCGCGCAGGCTCGGACGACGCGTTGCTGTACGAATAGTTAACCCAGTTCCCGAATCGGTCCTCAACTCGGGTTGCGTACAATTGGTTCTCCCTTCTTTCGAGATGGAGTTCTAGCGTGGATAGATACACAGGCTTGATAAGCTCTGTGTCAGGCCGCTGCGCAAGCCAGTTGAACCAATACTTTGTGCCGTCAGGCGCTATAGCGAAGAACCCCTCCCCCGGCCCGTTGAGGATTGACGGAAGGCACGCGAACCAGGTGAGCCCCTTAGTTACCCACCGATACGGCCCTCCGCTTGCCGGTGCCTGAGTGCGTGGGTTGGGCTCCAGTAGCTCCCCACCCCCCGGGATCGTCCTGGCATGAATTCCGTACCAGAAATCCTTGTACGTAAATGGCAGAACGGGCTCAGGGTATCGGGCGCCAGAGCACCTCTGGTTGTTCCAAGAGTGATAAGTGATTTGGTTCCAGTCACGAAGAGCATGCGGGTAAACACCGCCAACTCGTGGCAAATCAATCTCCCAGTCCGCCAGAGGTGCAGGCTGGTTCCGCACGCGACCTCGGAACTCAAATATCCTCGTGAACCTTACGGGCAGATGGGAGTTGCCAGGAAGGTCAACGTCGGTAATGGAGAACGAAGTTTTGCCGTTATATAGATCAACCTCTTCACCGAAAAGTTGAGTAGACAGCGCCTCGATCGTCTTCTTGTTGTCTATCAGGCGGCTGTACTCCTGCCACGGGAGGGATGGCTGCGCAAGAACGGGGGCAGACAGTATTGCCCCAGCACACAGCAGTATGCTGGCCCACTGAGACGTCATCGCATTGCTCCATAGGTTTGCGGCGTGTGTCGCGCGCAGGACGGGGCACGCAGGGGTCGATGCTTACGATCCCGTGGGTACTGCCACGCGGTTGGCGGCAAGCGCATCAAGGCGCAGGGCGGCTGACCATGGCGGCGAGGCGCACCTGGCAGGCACTTGAGTATGTTGAGCAAAGCCTTCGACGCGCGATATGCCGCTTCGCGAAAGCGTTCAAGCCGGCAACCGATATGCGGCGCGCGCCCGCTGGCACGCCTCGGCCTTCCTTCTCCGGACGACAGATTCATTCGATTCCCCCAACGCTGCACCTGAAGCTGATGCAGCTTTCCATGTCCCGCTTGATCGGAGCACCCGAAGGGCGCAGTCCCCACTGCCTTACCGATTCTGCAACTCCACGCGTGGTCGAGTCTCAAGTTGTGGCGAGCGGAAGTCAAGCATGTGTGCTCTGACGGATTGCGCTGACGCATGCGCCGCTTAATCCTCCGGGCGTCGTACGCGGAACAAGCGTTCTCGAATGATGCCGCGGCGGCTGGCCGGTTTCTTTGGCGGCGAAAGATTGCCGGGGCACGTCGCGCTGGCCGTCGAGCTTGCTGGCGCGGCACACCCTGTTAGCCAAAGCCTGGCAGCTGATTGGCCAACTTGGGTAGGGCCATCAGCTGCTGGTCGCCATACCTGTTGAGTTTATGGACGCGGCCATGGCTACGTAGATCATCGTGCAGTCTCCCGTACTCAGGCTTGCGCCGGCGCGCCCTGGACGTCGCGATGGGACTGGAGCACTTGGACGGTTTGGTTCAGCGCCGACACTTGGCCGGCCAACTCCCCGAAGGCAGCTGCCAGATCCGTCAGCCTTGCTGCCTCGGATTCGCGGGCCAGCAGCGTAGCGGCATCCGCGGCCGCCCGGGCTTCCGCAGCCTGCTGGGCCTGCTGGAGGCTTTCGTGGTTGTGCCGGACTTGCTCCAGTTCAGCGGCGAGGAGATTGCGTTCGGCGGTGAGCGCAACCGCGCCGGCGCGGGCGGCAGCCAGTTGTTCCCCGGCCTTGCTCAGCTCCGAACGTGCTTGGCCCGCTTCCTCAGCAGAATGGGGTCAGGTTCATTTCCTGCCCCCTACCCACACCACTGACTCTCACAAGGCACGCCGTCTCCGTCGCCATCCATCTTCGTGTTCGGGCAGTGCCGGACGAAGTAGGTCGCTTCCTCGCAGGAACGCATCTGCGAGCAGTGCTGGCGGCCGTCGCAGGTGAAGCTCGGGATTGCGGTTGCCGGTGTGGGCGAAGCTGCAGGAGCGGCATTCGCCGATGCGGCCAGCGCAGTTGCCGGGGCCGCGTCGGCCCGCCTGAAGTCCCGGTAGCCGCCCCATGCGGCAGCGGCGATGACCAGCAACAACACCAGCTTCTTCATGCGTCCCCCTGCGGTCGCGTGGTGGATGGGTCGGCTGCCCGAACAAGGATCAGCGCGTCCCTCGGCATTGCGGATAGGCGGGGCAGCCCCAGAAGCCGCTGCCGGTACGGCGGTTCGCGCGTTGCACCATGGCCGCGCCGCAGCGTGGGCATTGGGGTGTGGGTTCGCTGTCGTGGGAAGTTGCCAGCACCGGTTCGATACGCGGCGTGGCGCTGTGCGCGGGCGCGGGGCCTGCGTCCTGCACGCTGCGCACCAGGGCGAGCAGGGCGGGACCGTCGATCAGTTCGATGGGCTTTCCGGCGGCGAAGCGTTCGGCGTCGCGGGTGTAGCCGCCCAAGGCGGCGATGCGCACGCGGTGCGCGCCGTGGTGGCCGAGCAGGCCGTACATCTCGCGCACCACGTTCACCGGTACCTGGCGCCGCTGCCACTGCTTGCACTGCACCAGCGTGCGCTGCCCGCCGCGCGAGAGGATCAGGTCGATGCCGCCATCGGCGCCGCCCAGCCCGGTTTCCTCGACGCGGTAGCCCTGGCGGCGGAAGGCCTCGCCGACCAGGCGTTCGAAATCGCGCCAGCCCAGCGCGGCGATGCTGTCGAGGCCAGTGCGCGAATCGAGCAGGCGGCGGCGCTGCCACGCGCGCAGGAACGAGACAAGGGCGGCCAGGGTGCAGGCGGCCAGTACCAGCCACGCGAACGGTGCGAAGGCGTCGGGCTGTTGCGCGAGTCCGTCGAAGAGCGGGCCGCGGCCCGACAGCCAGGCGGGCAGGCCGTGGCGGATGCCGAAGTACGCGACCACGCCCAGCGCCAGCGGCACCGGCCACGGCAGTCCGGCAAGATCGTCCAAGGTGGTGCTGCGTCCGCGTCCCATGCGTTTCCCCTCCCCTGCGCGCACCTTAGCGCGGGTCGCGGGATGTGCAAAGCGTCACATTCCGGCGCCACCGGGCGGCGGCGATCGCTCAGAACAGACCGGGCTGCACCGGCGCGTCGAGGCTCGGCTGCAGGGGTGCGGGCGCAGGCGCCAGCCGCCATCCCAGGCCCGACCACCTGCCCGCATGCCGGGCCAGGGCGGTGGCGATGATCGGCGCGCTGCCGGCCACGTGCAGCTGGCTGCGCGCGCGGGTCATGCCGGTGTAGACCAGCTCGCGCGAGAGCACGCGGTTGTCGCGCTCGGGCAGCACCAGCCACACCTCGTCGAACTCGCTGCCCTGGGCCTTGTGCACGGTCATGGCGAAGGCGCTGTCGTGCGCGGGCAGCGAGGCGGGATGGAAGGGGCGCGGGTTGCGGGGATCGTCGCCGGGGAACCAGGCCATCAGCGTGCCGCCGGCATCGTCGAGGCAGATGCCGATGTCGCCATTGAACAGGCGGTGGCGGTAGCTGTTCTCGGTGATGAGCAGCAGGCGGCCGTGGAAATAGCGGTTGGCGCCGGAGGCCGGGCCGCCGCGGCGGGTGCCGGCGAGCAGGTCCTCGATGCGTGCGTTGAGGCCGCGCGCGCCCTGCGGGCCTTCGCGCACGGCGGTGAGGATGCGCAGGCGGCCGGCGCGGGCGAGCGCGTCGGCCGGATCGCTGGCCTCGGCGAGCGCGGTCCAGTGCGCGAGCAGGTGTTCGCGATGGGCCTGCAGCGGGTCGGCCTCGCCTTCGTGGAAATGCACGCCCGACAGCTGCCCGCCGCGCAACAGCGACAGCGCGGTGTCGGTGTCGCCTTCGCGCACGGCCGCGGCCAGCGGCGCGAGGTCGAGCGCGGCGCTCTGGCGATAGCCGCGGGTGAGGTGGATGTGGCGCGCGGGAAAGGCGCTGGCGCTGTGGGGCTGGAACAGGTCGCCCTGGGCGCCGGCATCGGCGCGCGCACTGCCGGCGGCCGCAGGCGGCGCGGTCGCGCTGTTGGCCGCGCGCAGGATGCCGGCCAGCACATCGCCCGCTTCCACCGAGGGCAGCTGGTCGGGATCGCCCAGCAGCACCAGGCGCGCGCCATCGGGCACGGCTTCGACCAGCTTGGCCATCAGCGGCAGGTCGATCATCGAGGCTTCGTCCACCACCACCACGTCGAAGGGCAGCGGGTTGTCGGCGTGGTGGCGGAAGCGCGGCGAGTCGGGAATGGTGCCGAGCAGGCGGTGCAAGGTGGTGCCGGCGGTGGGCAGCCGCGCGCCGAGCGCGGCATCGACGCCGAGCGCGGGCAGCGCCTGCACGGCGTTGCGCACGCTCTCGGCCATGCGCTCGGCGGCGCGACCGGTGGGCGCGGCCAGGGCGATGCGCGGCGGCGGCGCGCCGGCATCGCGCGCGCGTGCGATCAGCGCCACCAGCATGCGGGCGATGGTGGTGGTCTTGCCGGTGCCGGGGCCGCCGGTGACCAGCAGCAGGTGGTGATGCAGGGCGGCGTCGACGGCCTGGCGCTGGAGGTCGTCGGATGCGGGCGCGGGCGCGCCTGCATTGATGGCATCGTCCGCCGCACCCGGCGATGCGGCGCTGCCGATGCGTCGCAGGCCGGCGGCCAGGCGCCGTTCGTATTCGCGGTAGCGGCGCAGGTAGGCCAGGCCCTGCTCGAACACCAGCGGGACATCGGCGGCCGATTCTACATCGCCCGCATCCGGGCACGCCACCCAGCGCGACGCGGCCAGCGCGTCGCGCCAGGCCTGCGGCGCGGGCCATTCGAACTCGCCCTCGACCAGGCGCTGCGGTTCGGCCGGATCGAAGCCGGCATGGCCGGAGGCCACCGCCAGCGAGGCCAGCGCGGCGGCGGCGAGCACCGGGTCGGGCGTGTCGGGATCGAGCCGGCGCAGGCTCTGCGCCAGGGCGTGGTCGAGCGTGCGCAGGTGGCCGCCGCGCCACAGGGCGTCGAGCAGGCTCATGCGGCAGGCTCCGGCTGTGGCTGGGCGGACGCGTCGCCATGCGCGGGCGAGCCGTGCAACGCGCCCGAAGCGCCGGCGAACAGCGCATCGAGCGCCTCGACCAGCACGGGATCGAAGCGCCAGGCCTGCACGCCGCGGCCATCGTCGCGGCTCGCATCCAGGCCCCGGCAGAACAGGTAACGCACGCCGCCGAAATCGCGCGCGTAGTCGTAGCCCTCGCCCAGCCGGAAGCGCAGCCAGCGGTGCATGGCCAAGGTGTAGATCAGCGCCTGCAGGTCGTACTCGCTGTGCGCCATGGCCGCCTCGAGCTGGGCAGGCCCGTAGCCGGGCAGGCGGTTGGACTTGTAGTCGGCCACGTACCAGCGGCCATCGTGCAGGTAGGTGAGGTCGATCAGGCCGGTCATCAGGCCCTCCAGCCGGCGCCGCGCGCCGAAGCCCTGGCGCGCGGCGAGCAGGCCATGGCGGTGCAGCAGCGACAGCAGCGCGTCCACGCGGGTGGGCGCGAGCGCGAACTGGAACTCGATCTCGGGACGGCGCAGCTGCGCGGGCACGTCGGCCAGGCGCACGCCCTCGGGCAGCGGCACGGTGAGGGTGTGGCCGATCAACGGGACCAGCAGGTCCACGCCGTCGTCGATGTCCTGCGCCGGATAGCCGGCCGCGCGCAGGCGCTCGGCGATCAGCGCGGCCTCCTCGACACCGGGCGCGGGCGCGCCCGGCATCCAGCCGGACCAGCGCGCGAAGTCGGTGTGCTCCAGCACGTCGTGCAGCACCACGCCGAAGCGCGGGCCGGCAAAGCGCGGATCGAAGGGCTCGACCTCGCCGGGCGCGGCGCCGGTGTCGGCGACGTCCTCGCCATCGTGCGCCGGTGGCTCGTCCTCGCCGCCGGGCGCGGGCTGGGTGGCGCTGGCGGAGGCATCGCCCTGGGATTCGGCGTTGGCCAACTGGGTGAAGCTGTAGACCCACCAGTCGCTGGCCAGTGCGCGCGTGGCCACGCGCGCGGCCGGCACCTCCTCGCTCGCAGCCTGCGGCAGCCATGGCAGCCTGGCCGGCGGGGTGCCGGTGTCGATGGCCACGGCATCGCCCAGCGCCGCCTTCAGTGCATCGGCATCGGCCACCATGTGCTGCAGCGGCGAGCGGTCGTGGTTGCAGAACAGGCCGCTGGCCAGCCACAGCGCATGGCGCGCGCGGGTGAGCCCCACGTACAGCAGGCGCGCGTCCTCGGCACGCTGGGCCAGCGTCCAGGCGTCCTTCGCCGCGTCCCAGCCGGAGACGCGCGGCAGCAGCTTCCAGTGCAGCACGCGGCCGTCCTCGCCGTTGACCACGGCGCGCTGGCCGGGTTGGCGCGCATGCGCGCCGATGGCGGCGAAGGGCAGGAACACCAGCGGGTATTCCAGGCCCTTGCTCTTGTGCAGGGTGACCACCTGCACGCGGTGCGCGTCGGACTCCAGCCGCAGCAGCTGGCTCTCGTCGTTGGCATTGGCCTCGGCGATGGCGGTGGCCAGCCAGTCGACCAGGCCATGCAGGCCCAGCGCGCGCGTCTGGGCGTCCTGCAGCAGTTCGGCCAGCTGCAGGTAGTTGGTCAGCCGGCGCTCGCCATCGAGCAGGCCCAGCAGGCGGTCGGCGTGCTGCGCGCACAGCGCGTTGACCAGGGCCAGCGGGCCGCCGCGCTGCAGGCGTTCGCGCCAGGCGAGCGCTTCGAGCTGCCAGGCACGCAGCGCCTCGCCATCGGCATCGAGCGCGGCGATGGCGGCCGCGTCCAGGCCCACCAGCACGGTGGACAGCGCCATGCGCAGGCGGCCGTCGTCGGCGCCGTGCAACAGGGCCAGCAGCAGCACGTGCAGCTCGTGCGCCTCGTCGGTGGCGAACAGGCTCTGCCGGCCGGCGGCGACGGCCGGAATGCCGGCCACCGCCAGCGCGTGGCGGATGCGCGTGGCCTCGTTGTGGCTGCGCACCAGCACCGCGATGTCGCCCGGGCGCACCGCGCGCCCCTCGACGCTGGCGCGCCCGTCGCGCGCATCGCACAGCACGCGGTGGATGGCGGCCACGCACGCGGCCGTGGCCAGTTCGCGCGAGCGCCCGGCCTTGTAGGGCCTGGGCCTGCCCTTGCTGTCGACCTCCTCCGGCGGCGGCGCGCGCCAGACGGTGAGCGCCGGCGCGGGCGCGCCATCGCGCAGGAAGTCCTCCTCGCGACGCACGCCGCCGGGCAGCACTTCGCGGAACTCGATGCGCGCGTCGATGAACGGCGGCGGCACCTCGGGGTCCGCATCGGCCGCCGCCTGGGCCTGCGCATACAGCGCCGACACCGCGCGCAGCACCGAGGGCCGCGAGCGGAAGTTGCTCGACAGCGGCGGCGCCTCGACCGCGGTGTCGCGCGCGGCCAGGTAGGTCTCCACGTCGCCACCACGGAAGCCGTAGATCGCCTGCTTGGGATCGCCGATCACGAACAGCGCCGGCGCCTGCCCGTGCAGTTCCGCTGCCGCCGCGCCGAACACGTGGTCGAAGATGCGCCACTGGCGCGCGTCGGTGTCCTGGAACTCGTCCACCAGCGCCACCGCGTACTGCGCGCGCAGGCGCTGCACCAGATCGGCCGCGTGCGCGCCGTCGATGGCATCGGCGACGCGGTCGATCAGGTCGTCGTAGGTCTGCACGCGCTGCTGGCGCTTGGCCCGCGCCACGCGCAGGCGCGCGTCGTCGCGCAGGCGGTGCAGCAGCTGGGTGCGGCGCACGTCCTGCCATTCGGCCACCGCCGCCAGCGCGTCGAGATAGGGCGGCACCGCGTCGCAGAGCGGCGAGTCGGGCGTGGTCCAGGTCACGCCCTTCTTCGGCTTGTTGGTCTTGGCGGCGAGGATCTCGCGCTGCAGGTTGGCGAGCTTGGGATGGTCGAACGGTGCGGCGGCCGGACCGGCCTCGCACCACTGGCGCAGGCCGTCGAACAGGCTGGCGATCCAGTCGAGCCTGTAGCTGCCGCCGTGCAGCACCTTGCCCTCCACCGCCGAGACCAGCGCGGCGCGGAACCCGTCGCCATGGGCGCGGAAGGCCGCGGCCAGCGCCTCGCCCGCGGCGTGCAGGCGCGGCGTGGGATCGGCGGGCAGTTCGGCCAGCGCGGGGCGCAGCACCGGCTCGCGCACCAGCGGCGGCAGGTCGCAGGCCAGCGCCTGCGGGCCCTGTGGCCACAGCGCCAGCAGGTCGTCGGCCGCCTCGCCGCTGGCCCCATGCGCGCGCCACAGGTCGGCGGCGATGGCCTCGAACAGCGGCGCGTCGCTGGTCAGCAGCTCCGGCGCATCGAACGCCTGCCCGGCCTCCAGCGCGTGTTCGCGCAGCACCCGCGCGCCGAAGCCGTGGATGGTGAAGATGGCCGCGAGGTCGATGTCGTTGGCCGCCACGTGCAGGCGGCGGCGCAGCGCCTCGGCGCTTTCCCCGCCGCGCGCCAGGTGCGCCGCGAGCACGGCATGGGTGAGCGCGGCCTCGGGCGGCGCGTCGGCGGCCGGCGTGGTGCCGACCAGCTCGCTGGCCAGCAGCAGGCGCGCGCGGATGCGGGCGCGCAGTTCCTGGGTGGCGGCCTCGGTGAAGGTCACCGCCAGCACCTGGCCCACGCGCAGGCCGCGCTCGACCACCAGCCGCACCACCAGGGTGGCCAGGGTGAAGGTCTTGCCGGTGCCGGCGGAGGCCTCGATGGCGTGCACGCCGTCGAGCGCGAGGTCCAGATAGGGATCGCGCGACGGGGCGGCGGCTTGCGGCGCGGCGCTCACTCGGCCTCCTCCAGGTCCAGCGCTTCGGCGATGTCGCGCAGCGCCTCCGGATCGATGCCCGGATGGCGCTCGCCGCGCACCACGGCGCGGTAGATGCCCAGCGCCAGGTCGACGAAGGCCAGACGGG
>Ga0233369_1000487_pt1 | contig 16037 bp, 24 predicted proteins | sample ElkDunMinimDraft_26_FD_191537 | JGI IMG/M metagenome (GOLD analysis project Ga0233369, IMG submission 191537) | Fecal eukaryotic communites from dung pellets of Tule Elk in California, USA - Elk Dung D16 | ecosystem: Host-associated > Mammals > Digestive system > Large intestine > Fecal | place... | reverse complement strand
GTACGAGGACTTCGAGGCCCTCCTCGACGAGTACGAGCGCACGCGGTTCGCGTTCGACACCCGCTCGCGCGAGGTCGCCGATGCGACGCTGGCGCTCCTGTGCTCCTACTATCCGAAGGCGCTGCGCCGCGTGGTCGAGGTCTTCTCACGGGCGATCATGGACGACCACGTTCGCGAGGCGTTCGGTTATCCGACGCCGCCCCGCGCCGTCGTCGCGTTGTCGCGCGGAGCGCTCAAGCTGCGCGGGCGGGTGCTGCGGTTCGCGCCGCCGCGGGTCAGGCCGTCGCGTCCGGAGGACCGCGGGGTGGTGCGCACGTACCTCCCGGGCGGCTACCGGATCGAGGACCTCGGCACGCATGTCTGACCCGCGGGACGGCCGCACCGACCCGAGCGCCTACGCGCTGGCCCGGGAGTGGTGGCGCAAGCAGCGCTGGTACGGACGGGCGACGCGTCCGCTGAACCGCGCCCGTCTCACGGTCGAGCTCGCCCGGCGACAGGCGTACGCGCGCGGTGTCGTTCACGGCGAGGCGCTCGAGATGCTCCGAGACGGCCGGCTCGAGATCGGGCCCCAGGTCTTCCTGGAGCCGGGCGTCTGGATCACCGGTGGTCCGGACGCCCGCGTCGTGATCGGCGAGGGGACGTTCCTGAACCTCGGCGTGATGGTGGCGGCGTCGCAGCGCGTCGAGATCGGTGCGCACTGCATGGTCGCGAACGGGTGCCTGATCACCGACTCGGCGCACCGGTACGACGATCCGGACGTGCCCGTCCCGTGGCAGGGCTTCACCTCGAAAGGGCCGACCGTGATCGGGGACAACTGCTGGCTCGGCGCGAACGTCGTCGTCACCAGCGGCGTGACGATCGGTGAGCGGTGCGTGATCGGCGCGAACTCCGTCGTGACGCGTGACGTCCCTGCGCACTCGGTGGCGGCGGGCACGCCGGCCACGGTCGTACGCACGATCTCCTACCCGTGAGGGCGACGCACGATCACGTACCCGTGAGGGCGAGGCGTCGCGGCGGGGCGGTCGCGGGGTCTCGCGCGCTCCGGAGGCTGCGCAGCAGCGTGGCCAGGCGTTGACGGCGGACGCGGTGGTGGTCCTCGATCTGCACGATCCGACCGGCGGCGCGACGGGTGAAGACGAAACCGCGTCTGCCGTCCGCGTCGACGCTCAGTCGCCCGGTGTGGACGAGCTGATGGCAGCGCGGGCACAGGCCGACGAGGTTGTCGAGGTCCGTGGGGCCCTGGTCGCGGTCCCACCACAGGGCGTGGTGCAGCTCGAGGTGCGTGCCGCGGCAGCCGGGGTTGGCGCAGACGCCGCCTTGGCGGGCGTGCACCGCGCGGCGCTGGGCGGTGGTGGCGAGCCGGTGGGTGCGCCCGACGTTGAGGACATCGGCCTGCGGCGTCGGGCCGGCCGTGTGGCCGTCGACGAGGAGGTCGGTCCGGTCGGCGTGGCAGGTCAGGTAGTCGAAGAGCTGCGGTCCCACTGATCCCCAGCCTGCAAGCACCGGAGGCTGCGCGCCCGGCTCACCGGCCAACCACGCGGCCTCGACCAGGACGCTCACGTGGGGGCGGACCCCGCGGTCCGACGGCATCCCGTGATCGAGCGCGGCCGCGGCGAGGTCACCGACCGCGTCGACCCGACGTTGGGCCGCAGACCTCGTGTCGTCGGCGTCGCGGGGCGCGGCCGCGGCGGTCAACCAGGTGACGAGCCGGGTGCCGTTGACGACGTCGAGGAACCCCGTCACGTGAAAGCCTTCACCACAGCGGGCGATCTGCAGGTCGTGCTTGTCCATGCCGGCGGCGTAGGCCCGGTCCAGGTCCTCCGGGTGGGAGACCTCGACGAGGTGGTCGAGCTGGGCACGCAGCTCGGCCGGCTCGCACAGCCTGGCCACCTCGAGCATCACGTCCTCGGCGGCCTCGACGACCACCCTGTCGGCCTTCTTGAGGGCGACGGTGAAGGCGTCGACGTGCGCGCGGCGGATCTCACCGGCGCGGTGCGCGTCGCCCACCGCCGTGAGCACCCGCATCGTCCTCCCCGCGGCGATCGCTGCTCGGGACTGCTTGACGTCCCAGCGCAGCTCGCGGCGCGCCCACGCTGCCGTCGACGTCGCGCCCTCCACCTCGTGGGAGCGCCGCTCCTCCATCTGCTCGAGCCAGACCGCCTGCAGCCCGGCCACCCGGTCGGCGACGGCCGTCAGCCGTCGCAGCACCTCGCACGTCTGCTCGTCCGAGGCTCGCGCGGCCGACTGGTCGGCGAGCGCCTCGAGCGCTCCCTCCAGATCGGTGACGATCGCCTCGATATCGAACATAGGTTCGATTCTAGTAGGTCCGATCCGGCCTTGCCTACCCTCGTGGGCGCGGATGTGGACAACGATCGCGTGCGCGACGGCAGGCGTACGGAGTACGGGTGGAGCGTCAGACCGTCTCGACACCGGCGGCGTCGAAGTCCGCACGGGTCCTGTCCAGGTTCGCCGCCGACACCGGCGCCGTGAGGTCCATGAGCACGCGCGTGGCAAACCCCTGGGTCGCGGCGTCGAGAGCGGTCGCGCGCACGCAGTAGTCGGTCGCGATGCCGACGACGTCGACACCCTCGACACCGCGGGCCTTCAGCCACGCCTCCAACGTGTCACCGGACCCGGTGGTCCCCTCGAAGCCCGAGTAGGCCGCGTCGTACCGGCCCTTCTCGAACACCGCCGCGAACATGTCCTCGGTCAACGGCGCATGGAGCGCGTTGCCGGGCGTCCCGACGACGCAGTGCGGCGGCCACGAGTCGACGAAGTCAGGCTCGGCGCTGAAGTGCGCCCCTGGGTCGATGTGGTGGTCCTTGGTGGCGACGACGATGTCGTACCCGCCGTCGGTGACGAGGGTCGCCACACGGGCAGCCACGTCCGCGCCGCCGGTGACGGCGAGCGAGCCGCCCTCGCAGAAGTCGTTCTGCACGTCCACCACGACCAGTGCCTTGGTCATCAGGTCAGTCCTCCTCGAAGAGCGTCGGGATCGCGGGCTCGCCCCGCGACAGCTGACGTGCCTGCAACGGTAGCTCCGCCAGCGACTGCTGGAGGCGTTCGCGGGCCCGGCTCAGCGGCTCGTCGTCGACCCGTTCACCTCCGGCCACGAGCGGGACCAGGAGCGGCCGGTCGTTGTCGTCGCCCCGCGGTGCCTCGCCGATGCCGATGACCTCGGCCGAGGCCGTTCCGTGCTCGTCGAGCCGACGCAGCGCGTACTTCCTGCCGCCGACCGAGATCTTGTCCTTGCTCTTCTTCGCGACGGAGACCATCGCCGCGTCCGGACCGGTCCCGTCGGCGCGGGCGACGAGCTTGTAGACGAAGCCGCAGGTGGGGTGGCCGGAGCCGGTGACGAGCGACGTCCCGACCCCGTAGCCGTCGACCGGTGCAGCGGCCAGGCCCGCGATCGCGTACTCGTCGAGGTCGCTCGTGACCACGATCTTCGTGCCGGTCGCCCCGAGGTCGTCGAGCTGGCGGCGGACCTGCTTGGCGAGCAGCGGCAGGTCGCCCGAGTCCAGGCGCACGGCGCCGAGACCGGTGCCGGCGACCTCGATGGCGAGCCGCACCGCCGCGGTGACGTCGTACGTGTCGACGAGCAGCGTGGTGTCGACGCCGAGGGACTCGACCTGCGCGGTGAAGGCCTCGCGCTCGGTGTCGTGCAGCAGCGTGAAGGAGTGCGCCGAGGTGCCTGCCGTCGGGATGCCGTAGCGGCGACCGGCCGCCAGGTTGGACGTCGTCGCGAACCCGCCGACGTACGCTGCGCGCGCGGAGGCGATCGCCGCGCTCTCGTGCGTGCGGCGCGAGCCCATCTCGATGCAGGGACGCTCGCCCGCGGCCACCGTCATGCGGGCGGCGGCCGAGGCGATCGCCGAGTCGTGGTTGAGGATCGAGAGGAGCACCGTCTCCAGCAGCACCGCCTCGCCGAACGTGCCTTCGACGACCAGGACGGGGGACTGCGGGAAGTACGCCTCGCCCTCGGCGTAACCCCAGATGTCCCCGCTGAACCGGTAGTCGGCGAGCCATCCCAGCGTCGGCTCGTCCACGACCGCGGTCTCGCGCAGGTAGGCGAGGTCGTCGTCGGTGAAGCGGAACTCGGCGACGGCGTCGAGGACCCGGCCGATCCCCGCGACCACGCCGTAGCGCCGCCCGTCGGGCAGCCGGCGTGCGAACAGCTCGAAGACCGAGCGCCGGTCGGCGGTGCCGTCGGCGAGCGAGGCCTGGAGCATCGTCAGCTCGTAGTGGTCCGTCAGCAGCGCGGAGGAGATCACGGCGTCAGCGTAGTGCGGGCCCGCGTGATCAGGGTTTCCGCGTGCGACACAATAGGGCGGGTGAGCAACCCATCGCCGATCGAGCTCGACGAGCCGGAGACCGGAGAGGTCACCGAGCTCGACCGACCGTGGGTCACCCTCGTGTGGAACGACCCCGTCAACCTGATGTCGTACGTGGCCTACGTGTTCAAGTCCTACTTCGGGTACTCCGACGCCAAGGCGCACGAGCTCATGATGCAGGTGCACAAGGACGGCAGGGCGGTCGTCTCGAGCGGCCCCCGCGAGGAGATGGAGCGCCACGTGCAGGCGATGCACGAGTACGGCCTGTGGGCGACGCTGCAGCGGGAGGACGCGTGAAGGCCTTCGAGCGGCGCAAGCGCGACCGGGTGCGTGCGGAGTTCGAGCCGGCCGAGGCGGCGCTCCTCATCAACCTGCTCGGCCAGATCATCGAGCTGCTGCGCGACCGCAACGGGCCCGAGGAGTCCTCGCCCGACCCCTTGTTCGCGCAGCTCGGCACCACCGGCTCTTCGCTGCCGCCGGAGGACCCGGTGCTCCGGCGGCTGCTGCCCGACGCCTACCGCGACGACGACGAGGCGGCCGGCGACTTCCGCCGCTTCACCGAGCGCGGGTTGTCCACCGCGAAGGTCGAGAACGCGCAGGCCGTCGTGGCGTCGCTGGCGGCCGGTGGGTACGACCTCGAGGACCCCGAGCAGTCGGAGGACCCGGTCGAGGTGGAGCTCGGCGAGCGTGCCGTCCAGGCATGGCTGCGGGCACTGACCGACATCCGCCTCGCCCTCGCGGTCCGTCTCGGGATCGAGTCCGAGGAGGACGCCGAGGCTGCTGCGGAGAGCGACGACGAGGCCGTGTCGGTGGTCGTCGACATCTACGAGTGGCTGGGCTTCGTGCAGGAGTCCCTGGTCGCCGCGCTGGGCTGAGTCCCGTGGGACCGGCTCGTACGCAGCCTGCCGCGGGTCCCCGTACGCGGTGGTGCGTCGTCACGTTCGTCGAGCCGGCACCCGCGGAGTTCGGTCGCGTGGCATGGCCGCTGCACCTCACCTGGGTGCCGCCGTTCGACGCCGCGGAGGACGACGTCGTCCGCGCGCTGACGCAGGTGCTGGCCGCGTGGTCGGAGGACCGCTCCGCGCTGGAGACGCAGACCGTAGGTGAGGCGTGGTTCGGGCGTCGGCGCGAGGTACGCGTCACCGAGCTGGCCCGGACCGAGCGGATCGACGCGCTGCACCGGGCGATGCTTGCCGCGCTCGCGGACACCGGGGTGGACGTCCGGGCGATGCGGCACGTCCGGGACGCCTTCCGGCCCCACGTCTCCGCGCAGGGGGAGCGGGCGCTCGCCCTCGGCACCGTCGTGGACCTGAGCGAGGTCGCGCTCGTCGCGATGCGGCCGGACGCTGACGCACGGAGACGTCGCGTCGTCCGGCGCTGGCCGCTGGACGGTGCCGAACCCTCCGCCGACGTGCGGTGACACACATCCGGACGGTCCCGGATGGTGGATCCGAGGAGTCCGCCATTCGGGACCGCGTACCCTGGCAGACGTGCTCACCATCGACCAGGCGACGTACGACGCGATCATCGCGCACGCGCGTCGCGACCATCCTGACGAGGCGTGCGGCGTGGTTGCCGGGGCCGTCGGCTCCGACCTTCCGACCCGCTTCGTGCCGATGGTCAACGCGGCCATGTCGCCCACGTTCTACGAGTTCGACTCGACCGACCTGCTGCGGCTCTACCAGGAGATGGACGACCGGGACGAGGAGCCCGTCATCGTCTACCACTCCCACACGGCGACCGAGGCGTACCCGTCGCGCACGGACGTGAACCTCGCCGGTGAGCCGGGCGCGCACTACGTCCTGGTCTCGACCCGAGACGGCGCCCACGAGGGCGGTCCCCTCGAGTTCCGGTCGTACCGGATCGTCGACGGCGAGGTCACCGAGGAAGAAGTCCGCGTCGTCGAGCGTTATGACCAGAGCACGGGCGCGAGCGCCCCGCAGTCCCCGAACACCCTGACTACGAACGACCAGGAAGCAGACGTCTGATGGCCATCGAGGTCCGAGTTCCCACCATCCTCCGCACGTACACCGACGGCGAGAAGAAGGTCTCTGCCACCGGTGACTCGGTCAGCGCGCTGATCGAGGACCTGGAGGCGAACCACGCCGGCATCAAGGACCGCCTCCTCGAGGACGGGCAGCCGCGTCGTTTCGTCAACATCTACGTCAACGACGAGGACATCCGCTTCTCCGGCGGGCTCGAGACCCCGCTCTCCGACGGCGACATCGTCGTGATCCTGCCCGCGGTCGCGGGCGGCGCGCGCTGACCGGCGCCTCGTACGCCCGGCTGCCCTGATGCGCTTCGACACCCTGATCGACTCCGTCGGCAACACCCCGCTCGTGGGTCTGCCAAGGTTGTCGCCGACCCCCGACGTCCGTGTCTGGGCCAAGCTCGAGGACCGCAACCCGACCGGCTCCATCAAGGACCGTGCCGCGCTCGCGATGATCGAGCGCGCGGAGGCCGAGGGTGTGCTGCGGCCGGGGTGCACCATCCTCGAGCCCACGTCGGGCAACACCGGGATCTCGCTCGCGATGGTCGCGAAGCTGCGCGGCTACCGGATGGTGTGCGTGATGCCGGAGAACACCTCCGAGGAGCGCCGCCAGCTGCTGCGGATGTGGGGCGCCGAGATCGTGTCCTCGCCGGCAGCCGGCGGCTCGAACGAGGCGGTCCGCGTCGCCAAGCAGGTCGCTCTGGAGCACCCCGACTGGGTGATGCTCTACCAGTACGGCAACACCGCCAACGCCGATGCGCACTACCGCGGGACGGGCCCGGAGATCCTCGCCGACCTGCCCGAGGTGACGCACTTCGTGGGCGGGCTCGGCACGACCGGCACGCTCATGGGCGTCGGACGGTTCTTCCGTGAGGCCAAGCCGGACGTCCGGATCGTCGCCGCCGAGCCCCGCTACGGCGAGCTCGTGTACGGGCTGCGCAACCTGGACGAGGGTTTCGTGCCGGAGCTGTACGACCCGCAGTACATCGACGCCCGCTTCTCGGTCGGCCCGCGCGACGCCGTACGCCGGGTGCGCGAGCTGCTCGAGTCGGAGGGCATCTTCGCCGGCATCTCGACCGGCGCGATCCTGCATGCCGCGCTCGCCCAGGCCGCGAAGGCCGTGAAGGCGGGGGAGTCGGCCGACATCGCGTTCGTCGTGGCCGACGGCGGCTGGAAGTACCTCTCGACCGGTGCGTACGAGGGCACGGTCGACGAGGCCGAGGAGCGGCTCGAGGGCCAGCTCTGGGCGTAGCCGGCTGCGTACGTGGCGATCAGGTCGGGTAGCCCTCGAACGGGCCGGTGGCCCCGTCGATCAGCTCGCGCAGGATGTCCGCATGGCCGGCGTGCCGGGCGTACTCCTCGACCATGTGGATGAGGACCCAACGCAGGGTGACCGCCTGGCCATGCCATGCCGTGCCGGTGTCGGTGAGGTCCAGGTCGTGGATCACCTCGTCCGCGGCCTTGCGTGCCCTCGCGAAATAGGCGAGCACCCCCTCGGTCGTCTCCCACGGCTCGATGCGCCAGTCGGCGTCCCAGTCGTCCTCGTCGGCCGGGACCTCGAGCGACTCGCGGCCGAACGTCGAGCAGAACCAGCCGTAGTCGACCGACGCCAGGTGCTTGACCATCCCGAGGAGCGTCGTCCCTGACGGCACGAGCGGCCGCCGCAGGTCGTCGTCGGACAACCCGTCGATCTTCCACAAGATGGCGTCGCGATGCCGGTCGAGAGCCACGTACAGGCTCTCCTTCTCGTCGCCGGTGAAGGGCACTCGTCTCATCGGGACAGCATGCACGAGCGGGGTGTCAGACAGCGAGGAGCAGCGCGGCGCTGACGAGGACGACGACCGCGGTGGTGAAGTGGATGCCGAAGGCAGCCGCCTTCGTCCCTCCGTTGCGCAGGACGACGAGGGTGTCGCCGAACGGCGCGAGCGAGACGGTGGCCATGAACAGCGCGGTAGCTCCCGACGTCGAGAAGGCCAGCAGCGTCAGGCCGACGACGCCGAACGTGAAGTCGCGGACACCCTTGATCGTGAGGTACGCGCGGTCGCCGTCCGGCCTGGCAGGAACGCCGTAGCCGGCGGCCGCCGGGATCGGCTGGGTGAGGAACCGTACGCCGATGAACAGGACCATGAGGCAGAGGGCGGCGGCGAGGACGTACGCGACGGTGGTGAGCATGGGGACTCCTGGTTAGCAGTGCTAGGAACAGGTGCGACGCTACGCGAGCATGAGCCTGATGTCTAGCAGTGCTAGAGTTCCTGCGTGGCGATCCACGAACGCAAGGCGCGCGAGCGCGAGGCACGCGAGCGGTTGATCATCGACGCCGCACGCGAGCTGGCCGAGGCCGAAGGTTGGGACGCGGTCACGACCCGACGGCTCGCGGAGCGCGTCGAGTACAGCCAGCCCGTGCTCTACAGCCATTTCGCGGGGATGGGCGCCCTCATGGCCGCCGTCGCGATGGAAGGTTTCGCCGAGATCGCCGAGGCGCTGAGAGCCGTCCGAACGCCGGAGGCGTCTCCCTCGGAGCGCCTGGCCGACGTCGCGTCGGCGTACCTCGACTTCGGGGCACGGCACCCGGCGCTGTACGACGCGATGTTCAGTCGGGCCGTCCAGCTGGAGTTCGCGCAGGAGTCGACCCCGGCGCCGATGCGCGAGGGGTTCGGGGCGCTCCGGGAGGCGGTCCGCCCGCTGGCCGCCGACGCCGCAGAGCTGGACGCACTCACCGAGGTCTTCTGGAGCTGCCTGCACGGTCTGGTGACGCTCGCCGCCACCGGACGACTGAACTCGGCCCTGGTCGAGCAGCGGCTCACGGCTCTCGTGGCGCGCTTCACCCGGTGACGCCCACCCTTCGTGACGCGACGCACCTGTGGCATGGGCCGCAATGTGTTTCGTGCGTGTGAATCGCCCACTAGGCTCGCTCGGGTGAACGACGCGCCCATCGGCATCTTCGACTCCGGCTTCGGCGGTCTCACCGTCGCCCGAGCCGTGATCGACCAGCTGCCGAACGAGGCAGTCCTCTATCTCGGCGACACAGCACGCCAGCCGTACGGGCAGCAGCCGATCGGCGACGTCCGCGAGTACGCCCTCGAGTGCCTCGACCACCTCGTCGCCCAGGGCGTGAAGGCGCTGGTCATCGCGTGCAACTCCGCGAGCGCGGCCGTGCTCCGCGACGCACGCGAGCGCTACGACGTCCCGGTCGTCGAGGTCATCGTGCCCGCCACGCGCCGTGCTGTCGCCGCCACCCGCAACCACCACGTCGGCGTCATCTGCACGCGCGCCACGAAGGCGTCGATGGCCTACGAGGACGCGTTCGCCGCGAACCCGTCGGTGGAGCTGACCGTCGAGGCGTGCCCGCGGTTCGTCGAGTTCGTCGAGGCCGGAGTGACGTCCGGGCCGGAGCTGCTCGACGTCGCCCGGGAGTACCTCGCCCCGCTGCAGGCCCGCGGGGTCGACACCCTGGTGCTCGGCTGCACCCACTACCCGCTGCTCACCGGCGTCATCTCGTACGTGATGGGGGACGAGGTGACCCTCGTCTCGAGCGCCGACGAGACCGCGAAGGACGTGTACGCGCTGCTCGTCCGCCACGGCCTCGAGCGGAGCGCCGGCACACCGCCCACCCACCGCTTCCTCACGACGGGCCAGCCTGACCAGTTCCGTACGCTCGGTCGGCGCTTCCTCGGTCCCGAGATCGACCGGGTCGACCAGTTCTCGTCGATGAGCGCCACGGCGTGGGTGGGCGCATGAGGCTCACGATCATCGGGTGCGCCGGCTCCTACCCCGGACCTGACTCCGCCGCGAGCTGCTATCTCGTCGAGGCTCCGTACGAGGGCCGCACCTATCGGCTCGTGGTCGACCTCGGCAACGGAGCGCTGGGCGTGCTCCAGCAGTACGCCGCGATCGAGGACCTGGACGCGATCGCGGTCTCGCACCTGCACCCGGACCACTACATGGACATCTGCGGGATGTACGTCTACCGGAAGTACGTCCCCGGCGGACCGCTCCCGCGCATCCCGCTGTGGGGACCCACCGGCAGCGCCGACCGGTTCGCCGAGGCGTACGACCTCCCGCTCGACCCCGGGATGACCGAAGAGCTCGACGTCTCCGTGTGGACCGACGGAGTCCCCGTCCAGCTGGGGCCGTTCACCGTGACGCCGACGCGTGTCGACCACCCTGTCGAGTCCTACGCGCTGCGTATCGAGGAGGACGGTCACGTCCTCGTCTACTCCGGCGACACCGGCCCGACGCCCGCCCTCGTCGACGCCGCGCGCGGTGCCGACGCGCTCCTCTGCGAGGCGTCGTTCACCGACGCGGACGACAACCCGCCGCACCTGCACCTCACCGGGACCGACGCCGGCAAGGCCGCGACCGCGGCAGGCGTCGGACGCCTGCTCCTCACCCACGTGCCGACCTGGACCGACCCCGACGAGGTCGCTGCCGAGGCGAAGGCCGCGTTCACCGGTCCGAGCGAGCTCGTCGTGAGCGGCACCGTCTACGAGGTGTGACGCAGGCGCGTACGACGCCCGCGTTAGGCTCGCGAGCATGACTTCCCGCGAGGACGGCCGCGCCGTCGACGAGCTCCGCCCGGTCACCATCACCCGCAACTGGTTGGACCACGCCGAGGGATCTGTGCTGGTCGAGTTCGGGCGCACCCGGGTGCTGTGCGCCGCGAGCGTCACCGTGGGTGTGCCACGGTGGCGCCGCGACTCCGGGCTGGGCTGGGTGACGGCCGAGTACGCGATGCTGCCGCGGGCTACCCACACCCGCTCCGACCGTGAGTCGGTCAAGGGCCGGATCGGCGGTCGTACCCACGAGATCTCGCGCCTCGTCGGTCGGTCGCTGCGCGCGGTGATCGACTACAAGGCGCTCGGCGAGAACACGATCGTCATCGACTGCGACGTCCTCCAGGCCGACGGCGGCACCCGGACCGCGGCCATCACCGGCGCGTACGTGGCTCTTGCGGACGCCGTCTCCTACCTGCGGGAGCGCGGCGCGCTCGTGTCGGAGCCGCTCGCCGGGTCGGTGTCCGCGGTGTCGGTCGGCATCATCGACGGCACGCCCATGCTCGACCTGCCGTACACCGAGGACGTCCGCGCCGAGACCGACATGAACGTCGTCATGACCGGCACCGGCGCGTTCGTCGAGGTGCAGGGGACCGCCGAGGGCGCACCGTTCGACCGTACGGAGCTCGACGCGCTGCTGGCGCTCGCGGAGAAGGGCTGCGCCGACCTCACCGCGATCCAGGCCGCGGCCCTCGACGGGGGAGCGGCGTGAACCAGGCAGCGGCGCGCCGGGTCGTCCTCGCGAGCCACAACCGCGGCAAGCTCGTCGAGCTGCGCCGCATCCTCGAGCCGGAGCTGCCCGGCATCGAGGTGATCGGGCTCGACGACATCGGTGACTTCGAGGAGCCGGTCGAGGACCAGCCGACGTTCGAGGGCAACGCCCTCCTCAAGGCGCGGGCCGCGGCCGAGGCGACCGGGCTCCCGTCGCTCGCTGACGACTCCGGGATCTGCGTCGACGCCCTCAACGGCATGCCGGGGGTGCTCTCGGCGCGGTGGAGCGGGAAGCCGCGCGCCGGGGACGAGCGGTCGGCCGCTGCGCGCAACAACGCGCTGCTGCTCGACCAGCTGGCAGACGTGCCCGACGACCACCGGGGTGCGGAGTTCCGCTGCGCGATGGCGCTGGTGATGCCGAGCGGGGCGTCGGTCGTGGAGATCGGCGTCATGCGTGGCCGCGTCCAGCGGTCGGCGAGCGGCGAGGGCGGGTTCGGCTACGACCCGCTGTTCGCGGCCGACGGCTACGACGTCTCCACGGCCGAGCTGACGGCCGCCGACAAGGATGCCATCAGTCACCGGGGCAAGGCGCTGCGCGCGATGGTCCCGCACCTCGTCGCGCTGCTGGCCTGAGGCCGTCGTGCGGACGCTCCTGCCGCTGCTGCGCATCGTCGCCCTCGTCGCGTGCGCGGTGGCGTTCGTCGCGACGTGGCGGGCGTTGAGCTCGACCGGGATGCCCAACCCCGAAGGCATGAGCGCGGGCTCTCTCTGGTGGTACACGCACCAGGACGACGTCCGCCAGGTCGGCCTGGTCCTGCTCGGTGCCGGTGCCGTGACGATGCTCGTCCCGACCTTGCTGGTGACGTTGGCCGGTGCGTGCGCCGTCGGCGCGTACGCGTGGATCGTGGGCGAGTCGCGTCTCGGTCTCGACCAGGCCGGGGCGTGGTGGATCTTCGTGGTCGCGCTGGTGGCGATCGCTCTCGTACGCGCGGTCGTGCGGCCGCGCCGGAGTCCGGCGACTCAGACGCCGCCGGCGTAGCCCTGCTGGCGCCACGCCTCGTAGACGACGATCGCCGTCGAGTTGGCGAGGTTCAGGGAACGTCGTGCAGGCTGCATCGGGATGCGCAGGCGCTCGGTGACCCGGCGGTCGGCCAGGACGTGCTCGGGCAGCCCCGTCGGCTCCGGCCCGAACAGGAACACGTCGCCCGGCTCGTACGCGATGTCGGCGTACGACGTGGTCGCGCCGGTCGTGAACGCGAACACGCGGACCGGGTCGAGTGCCTTGTACGCGGCCTCGAGGTCGGTGTGGACCGAGACGTCGGCGAGGTCGTGGTAGTCCAGCCCGGCCCGCCTCAGCTTGGCGTCGGACAGGTCGAATCCGAGGGGCTCCACGAGGTGCAGCTGGGCACCGGTGGCTGCCGCGAGCCGGATGGCGTTGCCGGTGTTCGGCGGGATGCGTGGCTCGTAGTAGAGGATCCGGAACATCGTCCGAGGCTATCGCGGCTGCCTCGGGAGCCCGATCGGGCGGATACTACGAACGTGACCTCGCCCGCCGAGACCTCGATGGACTTCGTCCGTGCGGACCCCCGCGGCCCGTACGCGGGAGCGGTCGCGTCCATGGTCGGCTACCGGCAGCGGGGGATCACGCAGCGGCTCCACCGGGGCCTGCCCTCTCCGTACCTGACGTTCGTCGTCTCGCTCGACACCCCCGTCGTCGTGGGGGAGAGCGAGGACGACATCGCGCCGCTCTCCGCGTACGACATGCTCGGCCCCCTGGCGACCCGGCCCGCCTACATCGACCAGGCCGACCGCCAGGAAGGGGTGCAGCTCGCCGTCCATCCCTTCGCCGCGCGATGGCTCTTCGGTGCCCCGGCGAGCAGGCTTCCCGGGCTCGCGCTCGACCTCGGCGACGTGCTCGGCCCGTCCGCCCCGGCGCTGCGCCGGCGGATCGGCGACAGCGACGACTGGCAGAGCCGGTTCGCGGTGGTGCGGGACTTCCTCGCCGCGCGTGCGGCATCGGCCCACGGTGCCGCGGCGGCGCGGCCACGTCCCGAGGTGGTCGAGGGATGGCGTTGGATCCACGCGCACGGCGGCAACGGCCGGGTCGACGACCTCGCCGCCCACGTCGCGCTGAGCCCCCGACAGCTCCGCTCGGCGTTCGTCGAGGAGCTGGGCTTCGGCCCGAAGGTGCTGAGCCGGCTCGTGCGCTTCGAGCGGGTGGTCGCGCTGGTACGCGATCAGGTGGCGAGACCGGGAGAGGGCTCGCTCAGCGATGTCGCGGCGCGCGCCGGCTACTCAGATCACGCGCACCTCGTCCACGAGTTCCAGGCGATGGCCGGCACCTCGCCCTCGGGCTGGCTTGCCGAGGAGCGCCGAAACATCCAAGCCGGTGGCCACGGCGCCGCGGCACAGTGATGGACATGAGCACTCAGGACACCCAGAAGACTCAGGACACCCAGAAGAAGACCACGACGCCGGCCCCGACCGTGTGGCCGGCACTCGCCGCCCGTGACGGGCTCGGCATGATCGACTTCCTCGAGAAGGCCTTCGGCTTCCGCCGTGTCGTCGTGATGGCCGACGACGAGGGGTTCGTCCAGCACGCCGAGCTGGCGTGGCCGGAGGGCGGCGGCATCATGATGGGCTCGGAGAAGCACGAGGGCCGCTGGCAGCAGAAGGCGGGCACCTTCGGTGCGTACGTCGTGTGCTCCGACCCGGACGCGCTGTTCGAGCGGGCCAAGGCGGCGGGCGCCACGATCATCATGGAGCCGACCACGACCGACTACGGCAGCCGCGACTTCATCGCGGCCGATCCGGAGGGCAACTCCTGGTCGTTCGGCACGTACCGCGGCGAGCCGGTCTGAGCACCAGCGGACTCAGGTCGGCGTGGACCTGAGTCCTGCACGGGTGCCGGTGACAGGACTCGAACCTGCACGTCTCGCGACACAGGAACCTAAATCCTGCGTGTCTACCAGTTCCACCACACCGGCCCGCCGGACATTCTAGGGCTCAGGCGATGTCGAGCTGCCGGATGAGCCGCTCGACGTGGCCGGTGGCCTTGATGTTGTACTGCGCGACCTCGATCCGGCCCTCCTCGTCGACGACGAACGTCGAGCGGATGACACCCTCGATCACCTTGCCGTACAGCTTCTTGTCGCCGTAGGCGCCCCACGCCCGGAGCACCTGCTTGTCAGGGTCGGAGAGGAGCGTGACCTCCAGCCCTTCCTTCTCGCGGAACTTCGCGAGCTTGTCGGTGTTGTCGGGCGAGATGCCGAGCACCGTGTAGCCCGACGAGTCGAACGTCTCACGCTCCGCCGTGAAGTCGCAGGCCTCACGCGTACACCCCGGAGTCATCGCCGCGGGGTAGAAGTACACGATGACCTTGCCGCCCTTGAGGTCGGACAGCGTGACCTCCTTGCCGTGGTCGTCCACTAGCGTGAAGTCCGGGGCCTGATCACCTGGCTGCAGTCGCGTGGTCATACCCCTATCCTTGCCTATCGGTACGGTGAAGCCGACAGGTGACCGCAGCCCCGGAGCGGGCGGCGACGCGACCGCGATGACGCAGCGAGGAGACGACGTGGCGATTGATCCCAGGCCAGAGGTCCCGACGACGATCACCGGGACGCCTGACCAGCTCGTCTCCCAGATCGACGAGGTCAGGAACCGCCTCGCGTCCAACGTCGACCAGCTGGTCGACCTGACGAAGCCGAAGAACATCGCGCGGCGCAGCATCAGGGACGTCAAGGCGCACTTCGTGACGCCCTCGGGCGAGCCCCGCCTCGAGAACATCCTGCCGGTCGCCGGAGCAGTCGTCGGCGTCCTCGGCCTGATCGTCGTGATCCGCAAGATCGTGAGCAGCTGAATGGCCGAAGGGCTTCCGATCCGGATGCTCCACGACCGGCTGCTCGTCTCGATCGACCCGGAGGCCGGCGACCGGCGCTCGACCGGCGGCATCGTGATCCCGGCGACGGCCCAGCTCGGCCGTCGACTCGCCTGGGCACGCGTGGAGGCCGTCGGGAGCACCGTGCGTACGGTCCAGGTCGGCGACAGCGTGCTGTTCGACCCCGACGAGCGGGCCGAGGTCGAGGTGCGCGGCAAGGACTTCATCCTCCTCCGTGAGCGCGACCTCCATGCCGTGGCCGCGGAGCGCATCGACGACGACCAGACCGGTCTCTACCTCTAGGGCCGCGAGGAGAAGGCGGTAAGCCCATGGCGGATGAGCAGGGCTTCCTCGCCCGCCTCAACGACCTCGGCGACGTTCGAGGCGCCCGGATGCCGGTGGCGATCCGTGCACGCCTCCACTGGGTCCGCACACAGCTGACGTCGATCGTCCAGGTGTCGCTGGGCGCCGCCCTCGCCTGGGTGATCGCGCACGACCTCATCGGTCACCAGCAGCCGTTCTTCGCGCCGGTGGCGGCCATCCTGGTGATCTATGCCGGCACCGGAGGGCGCCGG
>Ga0233369_1000486_pt1 | contig 16065 bp, 12 predicted proteins | sample ElkDunMinimDraft_26_FD_191537 | JGI IMG/M metagenome (GOLD analysis project Ga0233369, IMG submission 191537) | Fecal eukaryotic communites from dung pellets of Tule Elk in California, USA - Elk Dung D16 | ecosystem: Host-associated > Mammals > Digestive system > Large intestine > Fecal | place... | reverse complement strand
CACGTCGATCGCGATCCTCGCCGGCATGATCTATGGCGGCCTGGTGATCAAGCTTGCCGGCAGCTACGGTCCCGAAGCCGCCGCGATCTCCATCGTCGTACTGGCGATCGCGGGCAATGTCGTCGCGCGCATGATCCCGAAGGTCGATGCGGGCGCGCCGGCGCTCAAGGTCAACTGGAATCCGATTCCGGAATCGGTCGCCATCATGCGTCTGGCCAAGCGACAGCCCGCCGTGCGCAATGCGATCCTTGGCGTCTCCTGGTTCTGGTTCGTCGGCACGGTCCTCACCGCGCAGCTGCCGACCTATGCCGAACTGCACCTCGGCGGCGTCGCCAACGACACCGCGCTCTACATTTTCGCGCTGGCGCTGTTCTCGATCGGCGTCGGCGTCGGTTCGCTGCTGTGCGAGAAGCTCTCGGGGCGCTCGGTCGAGATCGGTCTGGTGCCGATCGGGGCCTTCGGCATCACCGCGTTCCTGCTGGACCTGTATTTCGCGCGTCCAGGCGCGCCACCGGCGACCGGCCTGACGATCGCGCAGTTCCTCGGCGACCGGGCCGGGTGGCGCATCGTCATCGACCTGACCGGCATCGGCGTGTTCACCGGGTTTTTCGTCGTGCCCCTGTTCGCGTTGATCCAGAGCCGCACGCCCCGGTCGGAACTTTCGCGCGTCATCGCCGGCCTCAATATCCAGAACTCGTTGTTCATCGTCACCGCCGCGATCCTCGGCGTGCTGTTGCAGATGGACGGCTTCAGCGTTGCCGGCCTGCGCATTCCGCTGCCGGGGCTGAGCATCCCGCAGGTGTTCCTGGCGCTTGCGATCGCCAACGGCCTCGTGGCGCTGTGGATCTTCACGATCGTGCCCGAGTTCCTGATGCGCTTCGTCAGCATGCTGCTGGTGCGCGTGCTCTATCGCCTGCGCCCGCGCGACATCGAGTCCTCGGTGCCGGCCGATGGCGCGGCGCTGATCGTCTGCAACCACGTCAGCTACATGGACGCGCTGATCCTGTCGGCGGCGATCCCCAGGCCTGTGCGCTTCGTCATGTACTACCGCATCTTCAACGTGCCGGGCATGCACTGGATCTTCCGCCACGCCAAGGCGATCCCGATCGCCGGCGCGAAGGAGGACCCGGCGCTGATGCAGCGCGCGTTCGATGCGGTCGATGCCGCACTGGCGGACGGCGAACTCGTCGGCATCTTTCCGGAAGGCAAGCTGACGCGCGATGGCGAGATTGCCGCATTCAAGTCGGGCGTCGAGCGCATCCTCGCGCGCGCGGCGGAACGCGGCCAGCGCGTCCCGGTGGTGCCGATGGCGTTGCGTGGCATGTGGTCGAGCATGTGGAGCCATCGCGATTCACGCATGGGCCGCATGCGTCTGCCGCGCCGTGCGCGTGCGCACGTCGAGGTGGTCGCGGGTCCACGGATCGAGGACGGCACTTCCACCGATGCAGGCGCGCTCGAAGCACAGGTGCGGATGCTGCGCGGCGACGCCGCATGAGACCCGCCATGACGCCGCTTTGCGCGTTTCCGGCGCTACAGTACGCCGTCCCCGTCCGCGGACGGCGGTCATCGACGTTTTCCAACCGTTGCAGCATCCAGGAGCTTTCTCGATGAGTTCGATCCCGCCGCCGCCACCCGGCTCGTACGGCATCCCGGAAGCACCCCTTCCCGGCTCGCCGATCGCCCCGGGCACCGTCCCCAACTACCTCGCGTGGTCCATCATCGCCACCGTACTGTCGCTTTGCCTGTGCTGCGTCGTCGGCACGATTCCGGGCATCGTGGCCATCGTGTTCTCGGCCAAGGTCAACACGCTGCTCGGCCAGGGCGATCTCGCCGGTGCCCAGCGCGCCTCCAATACCGCCAAGACCTGGTGCTGGGTCACCACCGGCCTGTGCATCATCGGCCTGCTGTGGACGATCTATTCGCTGACAATCGGCGGCGGCATCGAGCAGTACCAGATGATCTTCGACCAGATGCAGGTCGGCGGCTGATGTCGCTGGCCGGCAGCCATGCGCCGCGCCGCGCCCGTGCTTCGACCGTCGCCCTCGCAGGCGGCGGCGTGGCACTGGCGGCGGGCGGCGCGTGGCTGCTGCGCACCTTCGATCCGAATGCGCCCGGCAATCCGTTTCCAGCGTGCATGTTCTACAGCGCCACCGGCTGGCACTGCCCCGCCTGCGGCCTGACCCGCAGCCTGCACGCCCTGGTGCACGGCGACCTGCCGCGCGCGTTCTCGATGAACCCGCTGCTGCTGGCGCTGCTGGCGCTGGCGCCGCTGCTCGCGGCCTGGCACCTCGGGTGGCGGCCGATCTGGCTGCAACACCTGGCGCGCATCGCGTCCGATCCCTGGCCATGGGTGGCGCTGGTGCTTGTCTACTGGGTCGCGCGCAACCTGCCGTGGGCGCCGTTCACCCTGCTCGCGCCGGGCTGAGCGACTACTGCGGGGGCGGCCCGCCCACCTGCTGCGCGTACCACTGCGCGATGAGCCAGCGCGAAATCGACAGGCGCGGCGACAGCGACAGGTGGGGATGTGCATCGCGCAATGCCAGCCCGATATCTCCGGCCTCGAACCAGCGCGCGTCCTCGAGTTCGTCGTTGACCCGGGGCGTATCGGGCGACGCATCGGCCAGGAAACCGAGCATCAGCGACGCTGGAAACGGCCACGGCTGCGAGGCCAGGTACCGGCAGCCGGTCACGCGCACCGCGCTTTCCTCGAACACTTCCCGCACCACCGTCTGCTCGAGCGTCTCGCCTGGCTCGACGAAACCGGCCAGGGTCGAGTATCGCCCGGGCACCCACGCCGCCTGCCGACCCAGCAGCAGGCGCCTGCCATCGCTGACCGCGACGATCACCGCAGGATCTGTGCGCGGATAGTGCTCGATCCCGCAGCCCGTGCAGCGTCCAAGCCATCCGGCGCGCACGTAATCGAGCGGCGCGCTGCAGGCGCCGCAGTAGCGATGGCGGTCGCGCCAGTGCAGCACCGCGCGGGCTTGCGCGAATGCGTTGGCCTCGCGCACCGGCCACTGCGTGGCAGCATCGCGCAGGCTGATCGTCGCCGACATCTCGAGCGTGCCGGGCGCATCCATGGCCGGCACTGCGAACCATCCCTGCCCGTCATGCAGGCCGAGGAACACCGCGGAGGCGGGACGCTTGCCGACGGCGGTTCCGTCGAGCCCCGGCGGCATCCCTTGGGCGTCGACGCCGGCATCTCCCTTCGCGTCGAGCACCAGCACGCGCGCATCCGGCCACAGTCGTGCCAGCGCATCGGAATCGGTCCGGAGGTGTTCGGCGCGATCGAGTGGCGCGTCCGCGAAGCTGAAGTCCATGCGGCCGATTATGGCCGGCGCTGGCGTCGTGTCGAGGTCGATGCGTGCTAGACGGTGAAGCTGCTGCCACACCCGCAGGTGGACTTGGCGTTGGGATTGCGGATGGTGAACTGCGCGCCGTGCAGGCTCTCGACGTAGTCGACCGAAGCGCCCATCAGGTACTGCAGGCTCAACGGATCGACGACCAGGGTCACATCGTCGGTCACCACGGCCAGGTCATCCTCGCTGCGCTGCTCGTCGAATTCGAAGCCGTACTGGAACCCCGAGCAACCGCCGCCCTGGATGTAGACCCGCAGATTGAGTGCGGGATTGCCTTCGCCCTCGATCAGTTCGCGCACCTTGGCCGCGGCCGCCGGTGTGAAATCCAGAGGCCGCTCCAGCGACTGGTACCCGGGGCTTTCGATGGTGAGCAACTCGTTCATGGCGCACAGGATGGGGCCCCGCCCCGCTGCCTTCAAGCGCCGGAGGCGGAACGCGGCGTCACATCGGCCCAGCTGAACGAACGGTCCACTTCGCTGCCGCGTTCGGGCGAAAGCCGTACGGTGACGCGAAGGGGCTGGAATCCGGTCGGCAACACCACATCGCCCTCGACCTGCTGGAAATATTTGAACGAGTAGGGCTGTCCGGCGGCGGCGTTGCGCTGGCGCAGGTCGTCCCACTCCAGGGTCTCCAGCCGGCCGCCGCGCGTGCCTTCGATGGCCAGACGCATCGTGCCGACGCTGGCGGCGTCGCGGTTGAGGCTCTGGGTCAGCGTGGCGGTGTAGTGCCAGCCCTGGTCGGTGCGCGGCTGCATGCGCAGCTCGTGCACGGTCAGGCCGCGCCGCTGCGCGGTTCCCCCGACGAAACGCTCGTAGAAAGCGACGTCGGCGCGCAGGGCCGCGATCTCCTCGTCGCGCTCGGCCAGTGTGCCCTGCAGCTCTCGATTCGCGTCGCGGCTGATCTGGTCCGAGCGCGTGAGCGTGGAGACCTGCTGACGCAGCGCCTCCAACTCTTCCTGCTGGCTCGCCAGCTGTCGCTGCGGATTGTCGGCGCCTGGCGCGAACACCTGCCAGACGCCCCACAGGCCGAACAGCAGTGCCAATCCGAAGATGATCGCCGCGACGATGGCGAGGCGCATCCGGCGCGCACGGGACGTGACCAGCAGCGGCCTGGTGTTGGGCGGAAGGTCAGTCATCGCGACACGGTATAGCCAGTGCCCTCGCGCCGCGTCAAGCAAGCCGGTCCCTATACTCGCCGACGTTGTGCACCCGTTGTCGTTCGCCTGGAGCTCCGCGATGTCCGAAGCCCATCTGTTCGCGGTCGGCGTGCTGCTCGCCTGGCTGGCCGGCATTCGCGCGTATCTGACCGTGTTCGGCGTCGGGCTGGCGGGCGCGCTGGGCTGGCTGGACCTTCCGCCTGCGCTGGAGGCGGCGGCGTCGCCATGGGTGCTCGGCGTGTCCGGCGCGCTGGCACTGGTGGAGTTCTTCGCCGACAAGATCCCCGGGGTCGATTCGGGCTGGGACCTGCTGCAGACGCTGGCCCGGGTCCCCGCAGGCGCCTTCCTCGCCGCCGCCACGCTGTCGCCCGATGGCGACCTCGGCGCCGGCATGCTCGCGACCGGCGCGGGCGTCGCGCTTGCCAGCCATGCGCTCAAAGCCGGCAGCCGCCTGCTGCTCAATGCCTCGCCGGAACCGGTCAGCAATATCGCCGCGTCGAGCGCCGAGGACGTCATGACGGTAGGTGTACTGTCGCTCGCCTTCGCATATCCATGGCTGGCCTTGGCCTTGGTCGCAGCGGTGGCGCTTCCCACCGCGTGCGCGGTCTGGTGGCTGTGGCGGCGCCTTGCGCGGCGATCGCCGCGCCGGCAGCGCAATTGAATCGCGTGGTGCCGGGCTCAGCCTGCACGCCTGCGCTGCGGGCGGCCAGCTAAGGTTGCCCGATTCCCCACATCGCGTCACAGTGCCGCACCTATGTCCGATGCCGACAGCAAACACCGCGCCGAATATCCGCCTGTCGCTTATTGGCGGCGCTGGGCCGCCGACGCCGGACAGCCCACGCTGCCCGCCGATCCGGCCGAGCTTGCCGACGCCGGGTCAGCGAGCGCATCGACGGACGCCGCCGCCGAAGCCCCGCATCGGGTGCTGATCGTCGAGGACGATCCCAGCCAGGCGCTGTTTGCCGAAAGCGTGCTCAATGGCGCGGGGCTGCAGGCGCGCGTGGTATCGGTGGCGAACGAGTTCATGGCGACGCTGGGCGAGTTCCAGCCCGATCTCGTGCTGATGGATCTGCACATGCCCGGCATGGATGGTTCCGAACTGACGGGACTGCTGCGACAGCAACCTGCGTTCTCGCACATTCCGGTGGTGTTCCTGACCGGTGACGACGATCCCGAGCGCCAGTTCGAGATGATCGAGCTCGGCGCAGACGATTTCCTGACCAAGCCGGTGCGCCCGCGTCACCTGATCGCCACGGTGCAGAACCGGATCCGGCGCGCCCGCGCCCTCCAGCGGATGCCCGATCCGGGCCGCAATCCGCTGACCGGCCTCAACAGCCGCCTGCAGCTGCTGCAGCAGCTCGCCGAAACGATTCCGGCTGCCCCACGAGGCGCGCTGGGCTTCGTCGAGATCGAAGGCATCACCGCGCTGCGCGACCGCTACGGCTACGCCGGCCTCGAGACCATCCTCGCCGATGCCGGGCGACACCTGCGCAGCCTGGTCGGCGATGCCGCCGCCACCCGCCTCAACGACAACACCTTCCTGGTGCTCGCACCCGAGGTCCCACGGACCGGTCTCGATGCCTGGGCGCGCAGCCTGCGCGACGGCATCGGCAGCCATCCGTTCCCGCTGGCCGGGCAGACCATCCGTCTGCGTGCGCTGGTCGGGTATGCGGATCTCGCGCACGGCTACGACGATCCCGGCACGGCCCTGGCCGCGGCGGAGCAGGCCTTGCGTGAATCGCGCGGCACGCCGCTCGGCATGTCGGTGCACATTCCACTGCCGAGCGTACCGGCGAGCGAAGGAGGCGGTGGCCTCGTCGACGACCTGCGTGACGCGTTGGCCCAACAGCGCATCGAACTCGCGTTCCAGCCGATCGTCGCCGTCGCCGGCGGTGACGAAGCCCAGTACCAGACGCTGCTGCGCCTGCGCGGACGCGATGGCGAGCTGCACATGGCCGCGCGCGTGCTGCCTGCGGCCGAAATGGCCGGGCTGCTGCTCGACATCGATCGCCGGGTGGTCGAGCTCGCGATCGCCACGCTGGTCGAACACCGGCGTACCGGCAACTCGATGCGCCTGTTCGTCTCGCAATCCTCGCGCAGCCTGATCGAGACGAGCTATGCCGACTGGCTTCTCCAGCAGCTCGAGGCGGCCGGTATCGCCGGCACGTCGCTGGTCATCGACGTGCGCCAGGACGATGCGCTGATCCATGCGCTGTCGCTGCAGGAGCTCTGCGCGCGCATGGTGCCCGCCGGCGTGCAGCTGTGCCTGGGCCAGTACAGCGCCAGCGAGGAAGCCGATGCCCTGCTCACCCAGCTCCCGCTCGGCTTCGTCCGTCTGGCCGCGCGCTATTCGCGCCAGCTCGACGAGCCGCGTGTACGCGACGAAATGCGCGGCGCCGTGGAGCGCGCGCATCGGCTGGGGTTGCAGGTGATCGGCCAGCAGGTCGAAGACCCGCAGGCCGCCGCGACGCTCTGGATGAGCGGCATCGATTTCATCCAGGGCAATCTGGTCCAGCGCGTCGCCAACGTGCTCGACTTCGACTTCCACCATTCCGTGCTCTAGGCCTGACGACGCGCATGACGCATGCCCCGTGCCACTCCGACACGCGCCGGCCGGCACTGGATAACGCGGCGCCGGCGCGTCCGTCGGATGGGGCCGGTTCGCGTCGCGCGGCAGCGAGCGGAAAGGATTCCGTGTCGCCGGGCCTTCGCACCCGGTCTGCCGCCTTGCTCCCGGAGGTCCCGCCGCATATGCCAGTGCTCCTGCTCACCGCCCACGCCCGCCGGGCGGACGTCCCCGGCCACGGCAGCCCCCGATGATCGGCCGCCGTCGACACTCCGCTCTGATGTTGCGCTGGCTTGCGCTCGGAGCCGCCGGCGGCGCGGCGCTGACGATGATGCTTGCCGCGATCCCGGTGCCCGGCCCCTGGCAACTGCTCGCCCTGGTCCTGGCGCTGGTCGCGGTCGCCGCGTCGAGCGTGGTGGCGATACATCTGCATCACAGCGTGAGCGAGCTCGAAGCGGCAGACGAGCGGCTGCGCCAGGACGAACTCGCGCTGGGCGAACTGCATCGCCAACTCGAAGAGCGCACCACCCTGGAGCAGGAACTGCGACGCGCCAAGAATGCGGCCGAATCGGCGGTCATGGCCAAGGGCGAGTTCCTGGCCACGATGAGCCACGAGATCCGCACGCCGCTCAACGGCATCACGCCGATGCTCGACCTGCTGATGCATGCGCAACTGGCGCCCGACCATGCCGAACTGGTGCGCACCGCCTACCTGTCCTCGCAGCAGATGCAGCGCATCGTCGACGACATCCTCGACTACTCCAAGCTCGAATCCGAGAAGCTCGACCTGGAAGTCACCGGTTTCAACCTGCGCGAGCTCATGGACGGGGTGATCCAGGTGATGGAACGCACTGCCCAGACCAAGGGCTTGCGCCTGGGCCTGCAGATCGAGGCCGGCGTCCGGCTACCTGTCCGCGGCGATCCGGTGCGCCTGCGGCAGGTGCTGGGCAACCTGATCAGCAATGCGGTGAAATTCACCGACCGCGGCAGCGTGGCGGTCAGCGTGCGCCGCATCGGCGAAACCGTCGCCCAGCACCAGTTGCGCTTCGAGGTCCGCGACACCGGCATCGGCATCAGCCCGGAAGGCCGGGGCCGGCTCTTCCAGGCCTTCAGCCAGGCCGATGCATCGACGACGCGCCTCTATGGCGGCACAGGCCTGGGCCTTGCGATCTCGCGCCGCATCGTCGACCTGATGGGTGGACGCATCGGCGTGGATTCCGAGCCCGGGGCCGGTTCCACCTTCTGGTTCGAGATCCCCCTGCTCAAGGCGCAGGGGGACATGCCGGCCGAGGACACCAGCCCGCGCGACGGACGCATCCTGCTGCTCAGCGCCGATCCGCGCCTGCGGCTGCGGCTGAGCATGCTGTTGCCCAACTGGGGGCTGCGCGTGAGCTCGGTGGAGACCACCCAGGAAGCCCTCGACCGCCTGCGCACTGCAGCCAGCCAAGGCGCGCCCTGGGCGTACTCGGTGGTACTCGCCGACCTGGCCGGCATGCGCAACACCGCCGTGGCGCTGTACCGCAACGTGACGCGGCAGGAGGCCTTCGGCGGACTACGTCTGGTCTGCCTCTACGGCGACGACCCGGTGCCGGACGAGCTGCGCGGGGAGGCGACCCTGCTGAGCCGCCAGTCGCCCGATGCCGACTTGCGCGAGGCCGTGCTCGGCGCCGATGGCCTGTCGCAGGCGGCGCCGATGGACGTCCTGGACCCGGCCGCGGCCGGCGCGTCCGACGGCCGCCCGCCAGACCGGGACGCGACAGCCATGCCTGCAGCCTCGCCGGAATCGCAGTCAACGAGGCCAGCTGTCCCGGCCGACTCGTCCCGCCCACGGGTTCCCGCTTCGACCGAAGGCCCGCGCGACGCCACGACGCGCAAGCCGCGGGTGCTGCTGGTCGAGGACAACCCGGTCAATCTGATGGTCGGTCAGCGCCTGCTGTCGGTGCTCGGCATTACCTGCGACACGGCCAGCAATGGCGAAGCCGCACTCCTGCGACTCACCGCGTCGCGCTATGACATCGTGCTGATGGACTGCCAGATGCCGGTGATGGACGGCTACACCGCGACCCGGCGCTGGCGCGAACACGAGGCAGCCGAGCGCGTCGCAAGGCGCCTGCCGATCATCGCGATGACCGCGAACGCCATGGCTGGTGACCGGCAGAAGTGCCTCGATGCAGGCATGGACGACTATCTCGCAAAGCCCGTCACGCGCAACGAGCTCGAACGCTGCATCCACCGCTGGTGGGATCCCGAGGCGTCGCCGGCGCCGGTCGAGACCACACCGCCGCCGCCGATACCGATGCCGATGCCGCAGGTTGAGCCCGACGCCACAAGCATGTCCGATTCCTTGCAGGCGGCCGAACACGGACAGGCCGCCGAACCCGGCGCGCCCGGCACCGCCACCGCAGACGAGCCACCGGCGCCGCTTCCGCCATCTGTCGTCCCGCCGGCGGCACCGCGCGCGCCGCTGCCGCCGGTCATCGACCATGAAGTCCTCGACGATCTGCGCAGCGTGCTGGGCGAGGAAGTCGACCGTCTGATCGATCTGTTCATCGACGACACCCCGCGGCTGCTTGCCGCACTCGAGAACGCGGTGGACGGCCCCGATTACCACGCACTGCGCGAAGCGGCGCATGCGCTCAAGTCATCGAGCGCCAACCTCGGCGCGATGTCGCTGTCGGCGGCTGCGCGCCGGATCGAGGCGGGTGCGCGCGAACACCAACTCGAGCGCCCCGCTGTGGCAGTCGCGCTGGTATCGAACGAATTCGCGCGCGCGCGGCGCATGCTGCGCGAAGGCCGCGTATCCAATCCCGTCTGAGCTGCTGCCAGCGGGTGGCAGCGATCACTCGTCTTCGAGCTGGCTCTGCAGGTAGTTCTCGACGCCGAGGCGCGTCACCAGATCGAGCTGCGTTTCCAGCCAGTCGACGTGCTCTTCCTCGGACTGGAGGATATCGACCAGCAGCTCGCGGCTGACGAAATCGCCTACCGCCTCGCAATGCGCGATGCCTTCGCGCAGCGCCGGCAGGCCGTCCATCTCGAGCGCGAGATCGCATTCCAGCGATTCCACCGGTGTCTCGCCGATACGCAGCTTGCCCAGCGCCTGGAAGTTGGGCAGACCTTCAAGGAACAGGATGCGCTCCGACAATGCGTCGGCGTGCTTCATCTCGTCGATGGAGGCCTTGTAGGCACGCTTGCCGAGTGCCTCAAGCCCCCAGTTCTTCAGCATCTTGGCATGCAGGAAGTACTGGTTGATCGCGGTCAGCTCGTTGTAGAGCGCCTGATTGAGAAAGCGGATGACCTGCGCGTCGCCCTTCATCGGGAGACTCCTGGACCAAGGGAATGCGGACACTCTAAACGTCGTCCGCCGGTCATGACGGAACGCGAATCGTGCGCATTGTTCGCGCGCCCGAGCCGGCGCGGATTCAGGCCGCCGAAGCGATCAGCGGCAGATCGATCACGGGCGCGCGTTGCGCCGCTGCGTGGCAGTCGTCGAGGAGGCCGGCCGCCATGTCGAGGCAGCTGCCACAGGTCGCGCCACAGCCGGTGCGCATGGTCAGTTCCGACACCTCGCGGCAACCGTTCGCGGCCGCCTGGCGGATCTGGGTATCGGTGACGCCGTTACAGATGCACACGTACAAGGCTGGGTTCCTGGACGAGACTCTAGAGCGCCCATTCCGCCATAAACGAGAATCAGTGTCAAATGAGAACGGTTCAGGCCGAGCTGCTGCCGCCGTCGTCCCGGCCGCGGGCCGCCTCCTGAATACGTCGTGCCTGACGCCGCTGCGGACGGCGGCTGCGCGAGCGCGCTTCGAGCACGGGCTGCGGAATCGCCTGCGCGCCGGCAACCTGCCGCGCGTACTTGGCCAGATGGCTCAACGCGCTGACATAGACACCGCGCTTGAACACGACCACGTGTTCCAGCGGATACCAGAAGTCGACCCATCGCCAATGATCGAATTCCGGCTTGTCGGTCAGGTCGAGTCGCAGGTGTGCTTCGTCGGCGACGAACTGCAGCAGGAACCAGACCTGTTTCTGGCCCACGCAGACGATGCGGTCATTGCGGCGGATCGCCCGTTGCGGGAGCCGATAGCGCAGCCAGCCCGGCGTCGCACCGAGGACGGCGACATGCTCGGGGAGCAGCCCGGTCTCTTCGCGCAATTCCCGATACATGGCTTCCAGCGGCGTCTCGTCGGTGTTCATCCCGCCCTGCGGGAACTGCCACCCGTCACGCCTGACGCGGCGCGCCCAGAAGACGCGCCCGTCCGGGCGCATCAGCACGATGCCGACATTGGGCCTGAACCCGTCCGGATCGATCACGATGCGGACTCCTAATGCGATTGACTTGCGTCACTGGCTTCGACTCTGCCACGGCGCTGGCAAAGCGACAAGCGCATGCTGAACGCATCCCGGCGTGGACCATGTTCAGGCGTCCGGCGCGCTTCATGCCGGCGTCCGCGCAGGCGCAAACGCGCACTCGGACGCGCTGCAGTGTTCGCTGTCGGAGCGCGCTCGGCTACCCAGACTGTGGAATCGAAGTCGCCTGCGTCGCTTCGCATGCCTGCGCTTGGCGCGCGCGACCGGCAGGCGCGAGCGATCGACCGTCCGCGTGCTTCTCCCGATCGGCACAAGCGCCCGCACAGAAGGGGCCCGATGCGCCATCGCATCGGGCTGATGCTCAACCATCGCTCCTCGCCGTGACCGCCGCGACATTGTTCCGGCGCAATGCCTCTGCAGCGCGCTTGCCGGCGAGGAAGGCGTGATCGGAGTTGTAGTACTCCCATTCGCTGTAGCGACCGGCGAGCACGATATCGCGGGCCGCCAGCCATTCGCGGATCAGCGCGACGTTCGCTGCGCGGGCGTGGTCGTAGATCACGTAGGCATAGGGCATGTCGGCGACGTTCGCGGTCAGCACGCGGTCGTCCTCGCGCAGCAAGCCCACCTGGATGCACTCGGCGATGCAGCGGTCGATGAGTCCCTGGTCGTCGCAGGGCAGCGGCTTGGTCGGCGAGTAGGTGATCTCGCAGGTCAGGCCGAAGCCGCCGGGCGGATTGTTGCCCGGGCTCGCATTGCCCTGCACGAAGATGCGGTGGAACACCGTGTCTTCCGGATAGTAGATCCAGTGCTTGTCGGTGATGTTCTCCCGCCCGATGCCCAGGTTCACGCATCGCACCGACACATGCCGCAGCGCCGCCGCGGCCTCGCGTACAGCGGCCGGCGCTTCGTCGCCGATGATGCGGATCAGTTCCGGCAACGGCAGCGTGCTGACAAGCGCCGAATAGCTGCGCTGACGTCCGTCGGAGAACACCGCGACATGTCGCTCGGGATGCAGCGCGGTCAGGCGGGTCGACAGCACGAGTTCGCCTTCCAGATGCGGCAGGAACCCGTCCATCAGCGCCTGGAAGCCCCCCGTCCTGGGATAGCCGAACCGGGCGTTCGGGCCGACCGGCTTGGAGACCGGGCGCAGCGCGCCGTCGATCATCTCATCGAGGTCGGGCATGGGGACGCGTCCGCCGAGCCAGGAAGTCTCCATGTCCTGCAGTGGGACGGTCCACAGCTTGAGGTTGTAGGGCACCGCGAAGTGCCTGGCCACGCCCGCGCCCCAGACTTCGTGGATGAACTCGTGGAAGTTGCGCGGCGCGCGCCGGGTCGCGAGCGTGCGGACATCGCCCGTCGCATGGTCCTTGACGTCGCCGTCGGCCGGTTCGGGCAGCGTGCCGTCGCCGCAGCAGTCTCTCGGCAGCGCGCCCACCGCCTCATGCGACGCGGCGGGGGTACCGTCGCCATCGAGCGGACCGAAGCGGGCCTCGATCGCGCCGATGATGCACTCCTTGAGCACGTCGGTCGGCAGGCCGTACAGCGCGCCCTGGAAGGGGTAACGCGTGTGCACGCCCTTGCTGTAGACCCAGGCCTCGCGATCCTGCCAGTGCAGGTTGTCGCCGAGGAGGCGGTCGTAAAGCGCAAGCACATCGGGGTCCTTGGAGAACATGATGTGGCCGGCGTAGTCGAACACGAAGCCCTGGTCGTCGATCGAACGGCACCAGCCGCCGACCGAGTCGTTGGCCTCGACCAGCACGCTGCCCTTGCCGTAATGCAGCGCCGCCGACAGTCCGGTGGGCCCGGCGCCGATGATCAGGCACTCCACGGGCGCCTCGCGTGCCGCACGGCCGACCGTTGCTTCCTGCCTGGGCAGGCTCACCACCCGGCGTCCGTCAAGGTATTCCTGCACCTTCGGCCGCAGTCCGCCGTGGACGCGGCTGATCTCCTGTACGACCACCTCGGCCGCGCGATCCCACGAAGTCTGTTGCACCAGCTGCTGCTGCCGGGCGATACGGCCCGCGCGTCGCGGCTGGTCTTCGGCCAGCGCCTCGCGGCACGCAGAGATGAAGGCGTCCGTGCCCGCGGCGATGGCCACACCAGCCGCATAGAGGCGGCGCACGTCAGCGATCGCGGTACTGACCACCGGCTTGCCGGCCGCCATGTATTCGAGCGTCTTGGTCGGGCTGATGAATTCCGTGGAGGCGTTCAGCGCGAACGGCATCAGGCAGACATCCCAGGCGGCAAGCACATCCGGCAGGTCGTCATAAGCCTGTTGTGGCAGGTAATGCAGGTTGGCGCGCCGCGGCAGGGTTGCCGGATCGATCTTCACCACGGGACCGACGACGCAGACCTGCCATGCCGGATCCGCATCGGCGATGCGGGCGAGCAGGTCGAGGTCGATGCGCTCGTCCACCACGCCGTAATAGCCCAGGCGTGGACGCGCGATGCCGGAGAAGAGACGGCTCGCCACGTGCCCCTCCTCGCGCGGCGCGAAATGCGCGGCGTCGACACTGCTCGGCAGTGAATGCACATTGGCGCTGGCCGTCCGCTTGGCATCGTAGAGCGACGGTCCGCCAGTGAAGACCACGCTGGCGATGTCGAGCAGCGTGCTTTCGCGGCGGAGCAGCTGCGGCGGCGCGCCCAGGAACGCGCTGAGCTGATCCATGCAGTCGTAGACGATCACCTCGGGCGTCAGACCACCAAGCAGGGGCAGCGCCATCGGCGTGTACAGCCACACGCCGTAGTGCTCGATGCGATGTTCGGCAAGGTATTCGTGCAGCAGCGCGGCAATGGGTTCGAACTGCGTATCGACGAATCCATGGCCTTCGGCCAACGTGCGCGGTTGCAGGACCGTGACCCCGGGCGCGGGCGTGGACACCTCCAGCGCCGGCGCGCCGTGCACGGGCTCCTCGATGAAGAGGATGTCCCACTGCGCGGCGACACGGCTCAGCAGATGCTGCGGACGCTGGTAGACGAATCCCCAGCGCAAGTGCGAGAAAACGATCAAGGTCTTCATGGGGCTCCGGTTGGCTGGGGATGGCGGCCGATCCGCACATCGCCTGTGGTGCTGCGCAAGCGCGAGCGCCTGCGCGTAATCGGGATCGAGGCGCCGTCGCAGGCTCTCCGGGCACACGTGCCACAAGCCGCTGCGATGCCAGTGGTCCGGGCGCTCCCAGTCGGGCCGGTCGAGCGCGGGATACAGGCAGACCGCCTCGACCGGCACGCCTTGCGCGCGCGCGATTTCGACCTCGGCGCATACGTCGAGCAGCCATGGCCCGCGGCGCTCGTCGGTGTGGCTGGTCTCGCTGATCGCGAGCGGTCTGCCGTACCGCGCATGCACGTCCGCGAGCAGCGCCGACAGCCGGCGGCGCCCGGGATCGTGTGGCCATTCCAGCGAGCGGCGGGTGCCCACGGTCCACTGGTTGTAGGGGTAGTAGTTGACGCCGACCAGATCCAGATGCCGCATCGACCCCCCGAGCTGCGGCTCGAGCCGACCGGCGAGCATGTCCCAGGCCTGGAACTGGTACTGGATTTCGCACGCAGCGCGCTCGCCCTCTTCCGGGGTTTCGCCGATCACATGGATCAGCGGGTCCACCGACAGGATGCGCGCACGCGGATCCGCGTCATGGATCGCATCCACCGCGGCAATTGCCGCGCGCGCGAGCTGCATCTTCAGCGGATACCCGTCGTGCGCACGATCGCCGATGTGGGGATACATCAGACCGGTCTCGCAGACCGCCCAGCACAGGAACGAGATCTCGTTGATGGGGGTGTAGACAGGCGCAGGACCGTCGTCATGGAACGGCGCGAGATAGGCCGCCAGCGCATGCGCGTAAGCGGCGAAGCGCGGCACGAATTCCGGCGAGAAGATGTCCAGGCCCTCGGGCATCCCGTAGTGGAAGAAACTCCACAGCAGCTGCACGCCGTGCGCCCGCGCCGCTCGGGCGCGCATGCCGACGTGGCTGAAATCGTAACGGCCGCACCCCGCCCGCTCGATTGATCGCCAGCCCGCGCTCTCGCGCGCGGTGTACAGGCCGAGCCGGGCCATCCGCCGGTAATCTCCACCCGCATCGGCCAGGTGGCCGGTGGACGAGTTCAGGCACAGCACCTGCGCGCTGCCGTTGATGTGGTCCGCACCTTCGAACCCCGCCTGCCAGAACCCCGTGAACGGCGACGGCGACGTCATGCCCGCCCCCGCGAGCCGGCCACCGGCGGCCGCACACCCGCGATCGGAACACTACGCACGCCGGGCACGTCGATACTGATGGCAGGCTCCTCGGACGCCCGAAGGCGTCGCCGTGCGGATCGCTCGCGCGGAGCGCGATAGGGATCCGACAAGGCGACGTTGCGCCGGGATTCGAAAGGCCGCCGTGAATTTTGGCGACGGGATGCACGCCCGCGCGGGCCGCAGAAAGCGGCCTCGACACCAAGCGGAAGTTCTCCGGAAAAAACGGCAGCCAGAACGCAAAAACCCGCCTGCTGGCGGGTTTTCTGGTGACGCCCGATGATGGTGGCTATGGGTGGACTCGAACCACCGACCCCAGCATTATGAGTGCTGTGCTCTAACCAGCTGAGCTACATAGCCATCGGCCCGCGCGGAGCTCCGCGACGAGCCGCGCATTCTGCCCCAGCCCCCGCCACTACGTCAATCGTCCGCGCGGGTGCGGGCC
>Ga0233369_1000485_pt1 | contig 16088 bp, 14 predicted proteins | sample ElkDunMinimDraft_26_FD_191537 | JGI IMG/M metagenome (GOLD analysis project Ga0233369, IMG submission 191537) | Fecal eukaryotic communites from dung pellets of Tule Elk in California, USA - Elk Dung D16 | ecosystem: Host-associated > Mammals > Digestive system > Large intestine > Fecal | place... | reverse complement strand
TTTACGAGGCGGCGAAGGCGCGGGCAGCCGCGACCGGCACCCCCTACCAGTTGACCGACGACGAGCGGGCGGAGCTGCGGCACTCGGAGTTCTCCGTGCCGTACGACCTGGTGGAGCAGCCGATCCCGATGGTCGCCGTGGCGCAGCTCTACCGCCGGAACATTCCCGACTTCGTCGGCCCGGACGGCGCCGACCTGCTGCAGGTGCTGTGGTGCCCGCTGGATCACCCTGATGAGGGCTACAACCCGCGCGTACGGCTGCGCTGGCGGCGTAGCAGCGACGTCGCCGACCCTTTGGCTGCGGCTCCCGAACCGCCAGTGGTGGTCGGCTCCTATCTGCCGACGCCGTGCGTAATTCATCCGGAGCAGGTCCGCGAGTACCAGTACGGCGGCCTGCTACCCGAGGAACTGGCGGATCGGATCACCGCCTGGGAGGAGGGCGATGAGGATGATGACGAAGCCGAGGTCAGCTATCAGTACGACCTGTCACTGGCGCCCGGCTGGAAGGTGGGCGGCTTCGCGAACTGGTCGCTCAGCGATCCGCATCCGATGGAGTGCGCCGACTGTGGCACCACGATGACGCTGCTCTTCACCGCCGACTCCGCCGAGTGGAGCGGCCCCGGATGCAGCTGGCGGCCGGTGGAGGATCCACCGGAGGCTGCGCTTGACCCCACAGACATCTGTATCGGCAGGGGTTACGCCTTGTACGTCTTTCGCTGCCCGGTTTCCTTTGCGCACCCGCCGGCTGTCGCCATGCAGTGACTTCTCCAAACAGTGGGGCCTCGCCGGCAAGCCAACAGTCCACCGACGCCAGTGGTAGTCCGTGATTGCACGCCCTGGTGGTGACCCAACTCGTCACTCACTACCGGGCGGGTGTTCGCGTCGCAGGCGTGCATGTTCAGCGGTCGCCCTCATCGCCCTCGTCGTCGCCGTAGACGTCCAGCCATAGATCGCCCGGCAATTTGAGCAACCGATGGAGAAGGTCACGGTCAAGTTCGACGGCATGTTCTGTGGCGTGGGAGCCGAGGAAACAAAACCAATTCGCCCAGTAGCCCGCTTCGACGAGCTGCCATAGCCGGTCCGCCACCGGCTCTAGAATGTCGAGCAGGCTCCCCAACTGCTCGACAAGTTCGACGTCGCTCTCGGGACTCTCCGCACTTCTGAGCGACCAACCGCACTCCTCATGCCGCGTCGCACTTCGGGAGCCGACCGGTGTGCCCGCCTCGAACACGTCGCTCGGTTGAATGCCCAGGAGCTGCGTCACATGCGCAGCGGTACGCTTCCCGCCACCGCGAAGGCGGTACGTCGCCATGGTTTTCATGTACCTCAGTCCTACGCCGTACTTATGCAGGACCCGGAAGGTCACGAGTTCTGCGTCGTCTAGGTAATCGTGCCTTTCCCTGCGGGCAAGGGCTGCGAGATCCTGCCATCATGCCCTCTGTCGATGGTGAAGATCTCTTGAGGTGGCGTCGTGACGGCGTACTCCGCTGGTCGCCTGCCATGACCACCGGACCTGCTCAGGCTCGGCGGTCCGGCCCGTACGGCAGCGATCGCCCTTCGGTGGGGCGCCGCTGGGGCGTCCTCGCGGGGATGTTGCTCCTTGTCCAGGTGATGACCGGGTGCAGCGCGTTGGGCGGGCCGCCCGATCGGCTCGCAGAGGCTGAAGCGGACGCCCGGGATACCGTGGCCGACCTCGTCGCCGAAGTCGGAGTCCAGAGTGACGATCGGACCCGTACGGCGGACCAGATCGGCCGCGCGCTCGCTGCTTCCCCGCAGGCGGACCTGATCTCGATCTCGGGAGTGGACACGGCTGATCCTGACGGCGTCACCGTTGTGCTTCGCGTGGTCGGCACGGGCAAAGACGGCTCATGGCTGGAGCCGGAATGGGTCAGTGAGGAGTTCTGCTTCGAGGTGCGTTTCGCCCCCGCGTCTCCGACGTACCCGCCGACCGTTCCCTGCCCGTCGCTTGCCGCCCGGTTGACTTTTCCGCCGCCGCCGCCGCCGCCGCCGACCGAGCCGAGGTTGCCATCGCCGGACGAGTTGCGCCGTGCGCTCTCGGAGACCAGCGCGGACGAAGCCGGAGTGTGGGCGTCCCTCGCCACGTTCTCGCTCGACCCCGCGATCAGGGTCGATGTGGCGGCCCTGGGCGGGGAAGTGGGCGTGGCCCTGCGTTCACCGGTCCGGGAGAGCGGCCGTTACGACTGCGTCCTCGCGCGTGTCCGCAGCAGCGGGACGGCGGAGGCGTGGCGACCTGCCGGCGCCCAGCGGCAGCCAGGGGAGCTGTCGTGCCGGGCCACCGAGAGCCTCGCCGGACACGGCCTGCAACCCCCAAAGTGATCAGGGGCGCAGGCGGCCGCTTCGGTCTCCTACGACGCTGACCTCTGCAACTCTCCGCGAACCTTCCGCGCGACCAGCTCCAGCACAGCGATCACCGTGCCGGCGCCGACGATCTCACCGCGGGACACCATCCGGTACGCCTCGTCGAGTGGAATCCAGGCCACCTGCTCGGCCTCGTTCACGTCCACGGGTGGGCCGACGTGCTCAGCCTGCCGAGCCAGGAAGAGCAGATTCTCGGCGTCCGCAGTACCGACCCAGGGCTGGAAGGACAGCAGAGGCTCCACTACCTGGGGTCGCCAACCGGTCTCCTCTTCGACCTCCCGTACCGCGCACTGCGCCGGCTGCTCGTCGTCGTCGACGTAGCCGCCGGGCAACTCCCAGACCCACCGGTCGAACACGAACCGGTGCCGCCGCATCAGCAGCAGGCGCTCATGGTCGTCGAGTACGGCGACCATGGCCGACCGGGGAGCCCGGATCACGTACTGCTCGAAACGAACCCCGTCGGGCAACTCCACCTCAGCGATACTCAACCGCGCCCGCCGGGAGTCATCCACCACCCGCTCGCCGTGAATGGTCCAGCGGGTCGACTCCGTCGCCTGCCTCTCCACCATCCCGCCAGTATCCGTGCCAAACCCGACCTGCGCCTCCGCCCGATACTGCTTTGAGGTGTCGCGGTCATGGACCGCGTCTTCGTCTCGGTCGCTGAGGCGCAGTCACTCAGTTGATCACCCGGGAAGTGCGTGGTGGGTATTGGCAGGCAGGCGGCTCCGCAGGAGCCGTTTGCCGCGCCCCGACCCGCGCCCCGACCCGCGCCCCGACCCGCGCCGCGCGGAGCGCCTTGATCTCAGTACAGAACAATTCGGAAAAGGGTCCCGGTGGCCAGCTCGTCGGTGTCCATGCGGCGCCGAGGTGGACGCCTTCTGGGTCGCTACGCGCATTCGACGCGGGGGCGGGATCGCATGATGCTCGCGTCGTTCGCTGCCTTCTCGCGGCCTCAGGAGGAGCGGTGAACCCTAGATACGAATCAAGGCCCCTCCGTGGAGGGGCCTTGACCTGCTGTACCTCTGGTCGGGGTGGCCGGATTCGAACCGACGACCTCTTCGTCCCGAACGAAGCGCGCTACCAAGCTGCGCCACACCCCGAGGCGTGCCGAGCAATAGTAGCCCACCGCCCCCGAGGATCAAATTCGCACCCCCGGGCCCGCCGGAGCCCGCCGGGAAGCACCCCGGCGGGCCGTACGGGTCAGCGCGGAATCAAGGTCAACAGGGTGGCTTCGGGGCGGCAGGCGAAGCGGACCGGGGCGGTGGGGTGGGTGCCCAGGCCCGCCGAGACGTGCAGCCAGGAGTTGGAGCCGGGCCAGCGGTGCAGCCCCTTCGCCATCGACCGCGGCAGGCCGCAGTTGGTCACCAGCGCCCCGACCCCGGGTACGCAGACCTGACCGCCGTGGGTGTGCCCGGCGAGCAGCAGGTCGAAGCCGTCGGCGGCCATCTCGTCCAGCAGCCGCGGCTCGGGGGTGTGGGTGACGCCGATGCTCAGGTCGGCGGTGGCCGAGACCGGGCCGGCGACGCTGGCGTAGTCGTCCCGCTCGACGTGCGGGTCGTCGACGCCGGCCAGTTCGATCAGCCGGCCGCCGGCCTTGATCGTGGTCCGGGCGTTGTTCAGGTCGGCCCAGCCGGCGCCGGTGAAGAGGTCCCGCAACTCCCCGGCGGGCAGGTTCACCCCGTGGGCGTACTCCCGGTCGGCCTGGAAGTACGAGAAGGGGTTCTTCAGCACCGGGCCGGTGTAGTCGTTGGAGCCGAAGACGAAGGCGCCGGGGAACTCCATCAGCGGCGCCAGGGCCCGCATCACCCCGGGTACGGCGTCGACGTGCGCCATGTTGTCGCCGGTCACCACCACCAGGTCCGGGTCGGTCGCCGCCAGCGACGCCACCCAGTCCTGCTTGCGGGCCTGTCCGGGCATCATGTGCAGGTCCGACAGGTGCAGCACCCGCAGCGGTTCGGTGTCGGTGGCGAGCACCGGCACGTCGTACCGCCGCAGGGTGAACAGGTTGCGTTCGACGAGTGAGGCGTACGCGAGGGTGGCGGCCCCGGCGAGGACGGTGCCGGCGGCTAGCCGGAATACTGTGCGCTTTCGCATACCGATCAGGGTAGTTTGAGCAGCCATGAGCACCTTGAAGGACTCCCTGACCGCCGACATGCGCGCAGCGCTGAAGGCCCGTGACGAGCTGACCACCTCCACCCTGCGGATGGCGCTGGCCGCCATCGGCACCGCCGAGGTCGCCGGCAAGGCCAAGCGGGAGCTCTCCGACGACGAGGTGCTCGCCGTGCTCACCAAGGAGTCGAAGAAGCGCCGCGAGGCCGCGACCGCCTTCGCCGAGGCGGGCCGGGATGAGCAGGCCGCCAAGGAGCGGGCCGAGGGGGAGATCCTCGACCGGTACCTGCCGAAGCAGCTCGACGACGCGGAGCTGGCCGAGCTGGTCGCCGTGGCCCTCGCCGAGGGTGGCTTCAACGGGATGGGGCAGATGGGCCCGGCGATGAAGGCCGCCAAGGCCGCCGTCGCCGGCCGGGCCGAGGGCGGCCGGGTCGCCGCCGAGGTACGCCGGCAGCTCGCCGCCACCTGACCCGTACGCGGACACCAACGGGCGGGCACCCCCAGGGGGTGCCCGCCCGTTATGCGTTCACGGCCGTAGGGCGGCTCAGTTGCCGCGCCCGGGGCGGCGAGGCTTGTCGTCGTCATCGTCCCCGCGACCGCTGCTGATCTGGATCTCGACCAGGCCGCCCTTGACGGTGCGGTCACCCGGGCTGGTCCCCGCCACCTGGCCGGCCGGGCAGCGGGAGGCGACCCGGGTGCTGCTCACACTGACCCGGAACCCGGCTCCCCGCAGCCGCTCCTGGGCTGCCGAGACCGACTGGCAGGAGACGTTCGGGATGGCGCGCTGATCGCCGTAGACGGTGTTGGCGTTCGGCGGCGTGAAGTTGATGGCCTTCTTGCCCGCCAGGGCGTCCCGCATGGTGGCGATGACCGCCGGGTTGACGGTGTTGTGGTCCATCCGCTGGTTGGTGTCCGGCCAGTCGGGGTCGGTGAGGAACCCGGCGACCGCCAGCTGCTTGGTGGTCAGCGCCAGCGTGGCGACCTTCTCGCCGTCGGTGGTGCCGGTCTTGCCGGCCAGCGGCTTGCCGACCATGCCGCGTGCCATGCCGACCGTGGCCTGGCCGTTGCACTTCGTGGTGTCGGAGCGGTCGCCGACCGGGCAGCGGGCCGCGTCGATCGCGCCGCGCGCCACCTGCTTGGAGATCACCTGCTCGCAGCGGGGCTGCGCGACGTCGAGCTTTTTGCCCTCAAGGTCGACGATCTTCTGCACTGGGATCGGCTCACAGTGCTTGCCGTCGGCAGCGAGGGTGGCGTACGCGGTGGCGACGTCCAGCGGGGTGGTTGCCGAGACACCGAGACTGAAGGCGCCCCACCCGTCCGAACCGCCCTCCTTGGTGGTCTTCTTTGCATCACTCGCGGCGCGGAACTTGATGCCGAGCCGCTGCGCGGCGTCGATGACCTTGTCCGAGCCGACCTGCTGCTGCAGCGGGATGAAGTAGGTGTTCACCGAGGCACCGAAGGCGTCCCACATCCGGTAGGTGCCGGCACCGCCACCGCCGGCGTTGGTCGGGCAGTAGTAGTGGATGCCGTTCTTGGGGCAGGTGGCCGGACCCGGGATGTTCGGGTAGTCCGAGACGAACTTCGCCGGGGCCTTGATGGCGTAGTCCAGGGGCAACCCCTGCTCCAGCGCGGCGACGATCGTGAAGATCTTGAAGACCGAGCCGGACTGGTAGCCGTGGATGTCGGGGCTGCCGCTGATCAGCGGGTTGGTGGTGTTCGGGTACGACCCGCGGATCTTCTTCGCGGCCTTCGCCGGATCCGAGGAAATCTTGTTCTTCGGCCTGGCCGGGTCGTCGAGCTTGAAGAAGCGGTTCACCGCCATCGCCCGGACGTACCCGGTGCCCGGCTCGACCGCGGCGACCATCAGCGCACGCTTGTCATTGTTGCTCACCTGCTCCTTGACGGCCCGGTTGGCCGCGGTCTGCGCCTTGAGGTCCAGAGTGGTGGTGATGGCGTAGCCGCCGCTCTTGAGCCGGCGCTCCCGGTCGTAGGTGGTGCTGCCGAAGGTCTCCTGATCCATCCACCAGCGGTAGAAGTAGTCGCAGAAGAAGCCGGTGTTCTTGTTGGCCGCCACGCAGCCGTTGCCGGCCCGCTTGCCCTTGACGACCAGCTTCACCTTTTTGGCCTGCTCGGCCTGCTCGGCGGTGATGAAGCCGAGCTTCTGCATGTTGTCGATGACGTAGTCGCGTCGGCCCACCGCCTGCGGGTAGCCGTTCTCGGTGGCCGGGTTGAACTCGGTCGGGGCCTTGACCAGGCCGGCGAGCATCGCCGACTCCTCGACATTGAGGTCGCGCGGGTGCTTGCCGAAGTAGACCTGCGAGGCCGCGTAGACGCCGTACGCGCCGTTGCCGAAGGCGGCGATGTTCAGGTAGCGCTCGAGGACCTCGTCCTTGGTGTACTGCTTGGTCACCTGCAGCGCGTAGCTCATCTCGCGCATCTTGCGCCCGGCGGTGTCCTCGGTCGCGGCGACCACGTCCTGGGGGTGGGTGGCCGAGTACGCGATCGCGAGCCGGACGTACTGCATGGTGAGGGTGGAGGCGCCCTGCTGGTGGCTGGCGCCGGCGCTGTTGTTGATGAACGCCCGGGCGACGCCCTTGACGTCCACCCCGTTGTGCTCGTAGAAGTTGTGGTCCTCCGCGGCGATGATCGCCTTCTGCATGTCGGGCGAGATGTCGGCGAGCTTCACGTCGCGACGGTTCTCGTCGTACATGGTGGCGAGCACTGTCTTGCCGTCGCTGGCATAGACGTAGCTGATCTGCGGCGCCCGTTTGACGGTGAGTTCGCTGGGCAGGTTGTCAAAGGCTTCCGCGCCCGCTTTCGCGGCAAGGCCCGTCATCGCTACTGCGGGAAATGCGGCGGCGGCCACCACGACGCCGGCCAGGAGTCCACAGATCAGTAGCGATGCGGCGTTGGTAAGCACATGGTGGTCACGCTTCCGCATCCAGGTCACCCGGCCAGGGTACGGGAACACGCAACGAGGTGCGTCGCGGCGTTCTTGCCATTTCCAATCGCGATCAGCGCTCGTTGTGCTAAACGCCCGGTGCCGGGACGAATCTGCTGGTACGGGTGCTCCTTCTGGCCGACTCGTCCGGCGGTGCCGGTGCCGGGCCGGCCGGTGCGGCGGTCCTGGCGTGAGTCTCCTCCAGAACCAGGGGAGCTACGGCGTTTTCATCAACTGGGGCCGGGTAAGCGGGCGCAGCTTGACGGAAAGTGTGGAGTGTCCCAAATGATGGATTTGACCGACAACGTTGCGTAATCGTATGACTACAGAGCATGATGTAGGCGGCGACAACGCCGCATCTCGTCCGCGCTGCCCGGATCACGGCGACAGCGGGACGGTCGGGGGTTCACTGCCGGCTGCCGGCACCGAGGCTGGTAAGCGGGAAAGCAAGGGGGGACGAGTACAGATGGCCATGATCACTGACTGGCCCACGTTGGCAGCGTGTCAGAACGGCGACCCGGACGCGCTCTTCGTGCAGGGCGCGGAGCAGAACGTTGCGAAACGTATCTGCCGTAGCTGCCCGGTGCGCTACGAATGCCTCGCCGACGCGCTCGACAACCGCATCGAGTTCGGCGTGTGGGGCGGCATGACCGAGCGCGAGCGGCGCGCGTTGCTGCGCCGGCACCCCCAGGTGGCGAGCTGGCGGAAAATGTTCGAGGCCGCCATGAAGAACAAGGACAAGGTCCTGGTCAACAGCTGATCGCCGCACCGATCGTTCGCAACCCGTCGACGTCGTGGACGTCGGCGGGTTGTGCTGTCACTGCCACCGTCGGCACCTGCGTGAACGCCTCGGTGAAGGAGGCCGCCACCCGCTGCTCCCGCGCCGCCAGGCGCAGCAGCGCCGCGTGCGCCCGCAGCGTCTCCACAGTGCCCTCGTGCCCGCCGAGCGCCGCGAGCCGGTCGGCCGCCGCGAGGCTGGCCGCCTCGTCCGGGTGCTGCACCGCCGCCCGGTGCACCCGGTTGAAGACCAGCCCTGCCAGCGGCATCCGCTCCTCGCGCAGCCGGCCGGCGAAGTACTCGGCCTCGCGTACCGCATCCGGCTCGGGGGTCGCGACCAGCAGGAACGCGGTCTCCCGTGCCTGCAGGATCTGGTACGTCTGCTCGGCCCGCCGGCGGAACCCGCCGAACATGGAGTCCAGGGCGGCGACGAAGCCCGACAGGTCGGTCAGCAGTTGCGCGCCGAGCACCTTCTGCACCACCCGGGAGAAGACCCCGAACGAGGCGGTCACCAGGCTGAACATGCTGCGCCCACCGCGGGCCGGGGCCATCAGCAGTCGCAGCATCTTGCCGTCGAGGAAACGCGACAGCCGGGCCGGGGCGTCGAGGAAGTCCAGCGCCGAGCGTGACGGCGGGGTGTCGACCACGATCAGGTCCCACTCGCCCCGGGAGTGCAACTGCCCGAGCTTCTCCATCGCCATGTACTCCTGCGTGCCCGCGAAGGTGGAGCTCATCGCCTGGTAGAACGGGTTGGCGAAGATCTCGGCGGCCTTCTCCGGGTCGGTGTGCGCGAGCACCACGTCGTCGAAGGTGCGCTTCATGTCGAGCATCATGGCGTGCAGCTCGCCGCCGGCGACCTCGGCGTCGATCCCCTTGACCTGGCGGGGGGTGTTGTCCAGCTCGGTCAGGCCGAGCGACTGCGCCAGCCGCCGGGCCGGGTCGATGGTGAGCACGACAGTGCGCCGTCCGTGCCGCTCGGCGGCGCGCAGGGCCAGCGCCGCGGCCGTCGTGGTCTTGCCGACGCCGCCCGCGCCGCAGCAGACCACGATCCGGATCTCCGGATCGGAGAGAATCTCATCTACGTCCAGCTGCGGGGCTGCGGGTACGGGAGGCACCTTCCGAGCGTATCGGCAACGGCGGCGATGTCGCCCGGGAGCGGCGATGGTGTGAGTCAGTCGGCGGCGGCCAGCCGCTCGGCGAGATCGTCGAGTCCGGCCCGGTCGACGCCGCCGATCAGCAACGGCAGCTCCACCATCGGCAGCTTCAGCTCGGCCAGATCCCGGCGCAGCGACTCCTCCAGCTCCCGCCGGGTCAACGCGTCCCGCGCCTCGGCGTGCAGGCCGGCCACCGTGACGCGGTCGGCGGGCAGGCCGGCGGCGGCAAGGCCCCGGCGCAGCTCTTCGCGAGTCACCCGGTTGACAGCCGGCCCCGGACGGGCGGCGTTGACGATGACGCGTCCGACCGGGAAACCCAGCGACGTCAGCTCGGCGACAGCGTCCAGCGTCTCCTGGACCGGCATCTCCTCCAGCAGCGTCACCACGTGCACCGCCGTCATCGGCGAGCGCAGCAGCGCCGCCACTCCCTCGCTCTGGGTCTTGATCGGCCCGACCTTCGCCAGCCGCGCGGTCTCCGCGGTGACGTTCAGGAACCGGCCGATCCGCCCGGTCGGTGGCGCGTCCACGACCACCGCGTCGTAGACCCGGCGCCCGTCGCGGCTGGTCCGGGTCGTCGCCTCCTTCGCCTTGCCGGTCAGCAGGACGTCCCGCAGCCCGGGTGCGATGGTGGTGGCGAAGTCGACGGCGCCGAGCTTGCGCAACGCCCGCCCGGCCGCGCCGAGCTTGTAGAAGAGGTCCAGGTACTCCAGCAGCGCCGCCTCGGCGTCCACCGGCAGTGCCCAGACCTCTCCGCCGCCGGGCGCTCGGACCAGGGGCCGCTCCTCGTAGGGCAGCGGGTCGAGGCCGAAGAGCTGGGCGATGCCCTGACGCCCTTCGACCTCCAACAGCAACGTCCGGCGACCCTCGGTGGCCAGCGCCAGCGCCAGCGCGGCGGCGGCCGTCGTCTTGCCGGTGCCGCCCTTGCCGGTGACGACGTGAAGCCGCGCGGGCCAGCCCGCGCCGGCCGAACCGGTCTCCTGCTCAACTGCTGCCACCCGTCGAGCCTAACCAGCCCCGGCGCTCAGGAGACCTCGCAGACCAGCCACCGGTCGTTGCGTACCACCACGAACCGCAGGTCCACCGACGAGACCCGCTCGTCGTTCGTGGTCAGCTTCACCGTCGTGGTGACCGTCGCGGTCTGCTCGGACTCCTCGGTCACCGTCGGATCGGTCCAGGCGAAGAGACCACCCGAGGGGCCGACCAGCTCCTCGATCTCGTTGATCTTGGAGTCGAGGCGCTGCCGGTCCAGTGCCTGACCGCAGACCAGTTCGGCCGCCCGGTCGTGGTCGCGGTCGCGGTAGGTCGCCCGCATGAACTCGGTGACCGCCTCGCCGGCCGAGGGTGCGCCCCGGCCGGCGTCGGCGTCGCGCGCCACCAGCACGGCCGCGGTCACGCCGCCGCCGGCGAGCAGGGCCAGTACCCCCGCGGTGATTCCGACAATGAGCCACTTGCGGCTCTTCTTCGCCGGGACGGGCAGGGCCCCCGGCTCTCCGAACGCCCCCGGCTGACCAGGTACGCCGTACGGAGCCTGGCCCGGAGCGCCGTACGCGGGCTGGCCGGGTGCGCCGTACGGAGCCTGGCCGGGTGCGCCGTACTGAGGCTGGCCCGGAGCGCCGTACGGAGGCTGGCCGGGTGCGCCGTACGGAGCCTGGCCGGGTGCGCCGTACTGAGGCTGACCCGGAGCGCCGTACGGAGGCTGGCCGGGTGCGCCGTACGCGGGTTGTCCCGGAGCGGCGGACACAGGTTGGCCGGACGCGTCGTACGTGGGCTGTGCCGGCACGGCGGCCGTCGGCGTCTGCGGGTCGGCGGCGGTCGGGGTCTGCGGGGCGGTCTGCGGCGAGACCGGGGGTTCGCCCGGCCCGCCCTCCGGTGCCCGGGAATCGTCCGGCAGTTGGCCAGGCTGGTGCGGCGGCTGGGTCATTTTCTCCCCTGGGGCATCGAGCGGATCCGGTACGGCTCGCAGGAGAGGGTAGCGGCGTCGGGCCCGAATGAGCAGCACCTGCCGGGACCGATGTGACAGGTAATCCCGTTCCTGCTTTTTGTCCCCAATTGGGCGCGTCCAGTTGTGACTGTCGCCTTCGCTGCCTAGCGTCGGCGGGTGCCGCGAAGGGCGCGGACGGCACCCAGGCCGGTCCGGCCGGGCGGCGACTCGTCGACAATTCGCCCGGAGGCCGGCATGCACGACCCTGCGGAGAAGCCGCCCCAGCTCCACCTCGGTCACCCCGGCCTGCGGCGGGCCGAGGTCGGCGCGGACCGGGGCGACGCCCTCCTCGCCCGCCCGGGACTGGTGCCCCGTGCCGACGAGGACGACACCGGGTACGTCATCCACCTGCCCGTGCGGGTCGACGATCTGGACGCCGCCACCGTGCTGGCCCGGGTCCTGGCCGAGCGCCTCGGCAGCCTCACCGAGTTCGACGCCGGCGAGACCACCATCTCCACCGTCGACGACCAGACCAACCAGCTCCGGGTCTTCTGCGATCTGCTGTTGCCGGACCGCTCCCGCTGCCCCCAGCCGTACGACCACAGCGGAGCCTGCGGCCGGCTGCCCGGGCCCTCCGCCACCGAGGAGGCAGGCCCGCCAGGGCCGGGCAGCCCGTAGGCTGTGGCCGGACGATCCACAGTTAGGAGCTTGATCAGTCATGCAGAAGTGGGAGTACTCCACCGTCCCCCTGTTGATCCACGCCACCAAGCAGATCCTCGACAACTGGGGCGAGGACGGCTGGGAGCTGGTCGCCGTGGTGCCGGGCCCGAACCCGGAGCAGCTCGTCGCGTACCTGAAGCGGCCCAAGCCGTGAGCGGTGTGCAGGCCAGGCTCGCCGAGCTGGGGCTGACCCTGCCCCGGGTCTCCCCGCCGCTGGCCGACTACGTGCCGGCGGTGCAGTCCGGGCAGCACGTCTACGTCTCCGGGCAGCTGCCCATGGTCGACGGCACGCTCGTCGCCAGCGGCAAGGTCGGCGCCGAGGTCACCGCCGAGCAGGCGAAGGAACTCGCCAAGCGCTGCGCCCTCAACGCTCTCGCGGCGATCGACGCGCTGGTCGGCCTGGACCGGGTGACCCGGGTGGTGAAGCTCGCCGGCTTCGTCGCCGTAGCCCCCGGCTTCACCGCCGTCCCCGGCGTGATCAACGGCGCCTCCGAGCTGATGGGCGCCGTCTTCGGTGAGGCCGGCCGGCATGCCCGCAGCGCCGTCGGTGTCGCCGAGCTGCCGCTGGGTGCCCCGGTCGAGGTGGAGTTCATCGTCGAGATCGCCTGAGGCGAATAGGCGCTGATGGTCGTTTTTCGTCGGTAGCGCGGCATATCGCGGCGGCTGTCCGGCTTGCGTCCGCGCTGCGGTCGGCACCCCCGCTGAGGTCGTACGATCGCAGCCATGACGGGGCATGTGACGACGCCGGCCGCGGCGCTGGCCGATCGGCTTCCGGACTGGGTGACGCTGCTGCGCGCACCCAACCCGGGGCCGATGACGCTGGAGGGCACCAACACCTGGGTGCTGCGCGCCGAACCCGGCGCGCCCGCGCTGATCATCGACCCGGGCCCGGACGACGCCGGGCATCTGGCCCGGATCGCCGCGCACACCCCCGTCGGCGGTGTCCTGATCACCCACGGGCACGGTGACCACACCGACGGAGTCGACACCCTCGCCGGGCTCCTCGGCGGCGCGCCGGTGCGGGCCGTCGACGCCGCGTACTGCCGCGACGCCGAACCGATCACCGCGGCGACCCGGCTGGCCGGCCACGGCCTTGACATCACCCCGGTCGCCGTCCCCGGCCACACCGCCGACTCGGTCGCCTACCTGGTCCGCCGCGGCGACGAGCAGGTGATCCTGACCGGCGACACCATCCTCGGCCGGGGCACCACCGTCGTGGCGTACCCGGACGGCAACCTCGGGGCCTACCTGGAGAGCCTGGAGCTGCTCGGCGCGTACCAGGGGATCACCGCCCTGCCCGGGCACGGGCCGGCGCTGGCCGACTGCGCCGTCGCCGCCGGCTTCTACCTGGCCCACCGCCGCGCCCGCCTCGACCAGGTCCGCGCCGCCCTCGCGGCCGGGATCAGCACCGCACCCGAGGTCGTCGCCCACATCTACGCCGACGTCGACCCCTCCCTCTGGCCGGCCGCCACCTGGTCGGTCCGGGCCCAGCTCGCCTACCTGGCCCAGCGGCGGGAATTCGACCCCGGGGCCGGCGGGTTGGACCTGCCGTGACCTGTCCGGTGTGCGGGACCGTCGCCGTCCCCGGCGCCCGGTTCTGCCACAACTGCGGCGCCGCGCTGCCGGCCGCCGCGACCCTGCCCGCCGCCGAGCGGCGGGTCGTCACCGTGCTCTTCGGCGACCTCTCCGACTTCACCTCCTGGTCGGAGGATCTCGACCCGGAGCGGGTCGGCGCCGTCACCGACCGGGTGCTCGCCGCCCTCGCCGGCGCGGTCAAGGCCTTCGGTGGGCACGTCGACAAGCTGACCGGCGACGGGATCATGGCAGTCTTCGGCGCCCCCGTCGCCCACGAGGACGACGCCGAGCGGGCCGTGCGCGCCGCGCTCTCCATGCAGCGCGCCGTACGCCGGGTCCTCGACGACGAACGCGGCGGCGGCGCCCCGCTCGGACTGCGGGTCGGGCTCAACACCGGCGACGTCGTCGCCGGCATCCAGGCCGCCATCGAATACACAGTCATCGGTGACACCGTCAACACCGCGGCCCGGCTCGCCGACGCCGCGGCCATCGGCACCGTCTACGCCGGCGCCGGCACCGCCGCGGTCACCCGGCACGTCGTCTCCTGGCGGGCGCTGCGCCCGCTGCGGCTCAAGGGCAAGCGCGAACCGGTCGAGGCGTACGAGCTGCTCGGTCTCCTGGACGCCCCCGGCACCCGCTCCGGTCTCGGCGACGAGGCGCCCTTCGTCGGACGGGAGGCCGAGATGGGCATCGTGGCCGGCCGGCTCGCCGAGGTCATCGACCGCGGCGAGCCCCGGGTGCTGCTGATGACCGCCGAGGCCGGCATCGGCAAGAGCCGCTTCGCCGCCGAGGTGGAGCGCCTCGCCGGCGGCCGGGACGTCGCCACCGGCCGGTACGCCGCGCACGGCGGCGCCCGGGTCCTCTCCGTGCGCTGCGCCGCCTTCGGCGAACGACGCCGGCTCGCACCCCTGGCCGACCTGGTCCGGGTGGCGGTGGGGCTGCCCACCGGCTCCTCGACCGCCGTGACCCGCTCGGTGGTGGAGGAGCGGCTGCGCAAACTCGCCCAGCGGCTGGCCCGCAACCGGCGCGACGCCCCGTCGATCGCCACCGATCAGCTGCTCGCCCTGCTCGGCCATGGTGAACTCGCCACCCAGCAGGGCAGCGCCACCGACGCCGGGGAGTGGGCGGCCAAGAACGCGCCCGGAGACTCCGATGCCGTGCCCGGCGCCGTGGCCGGCCTGCTCAACGCGCTCGCCGCCGAAGCGCCACTGGTGGTGGTCGTCGACGACCTGCACGACGCCACCACGGAGACCGTCAACGCCCTCGGTGTGACCCTCAACCGGCTCGAAGGCCCGGTGCTGGTGCTGCTGCTGGGCCGCCCGGAGCTGGTCCGCACCGCGGGCACGCTGACCCGGGTCGCCGACGCGGAGGTGCACGCCCTCCCGCCGCTGCGGGGCGCGGACGCCGAACGGCTGCTCACCAGCTACCTCGGCGGCGGCCGGCTGCCGCAGGCCGACGCCGACCGGCTGCTGCGCACCGCCCAGGGCAACGCCTTCTACCTGGCCGAACTGGTGACCCTGCTGATCGAACGCGGCGCCCTGACCACCGTCTCGGAACGACAGCCGGCGGGCTCGCGCAGCGCGGCGGCCGCCGCCGGCGGCTGGCGGCTGGTGCCCGGGTCGCTCGGCAGCCGGCTGCTCTCCCGCGACCTGGCGGCGGTGCTCGCCGCGCGAATCGACGCACTGCCCGCCGACGCCCGCTCGGTGCTGCGCGACGCCGCCGTCGTCGGCGACACGATCCCCGCCGCCGCGCTCGTCGCGCTCCGCGACCGGCGGGGCGGCTGGGACAGCCGGCCCACGGCGGTGGCCGCGGTCGAGCTCGAACGCGCCGTCGAGGAGCTGCTGCAGCGGCGGATGCTGCACCGCACCCGCAACGGTTACGCCTTCGCCACCCCACTGATGCGGGAGGCCGCGTACGGCGGAATCGGTAAGGCCGACCTGGCCGAACGGCACGCGGCGCTGGCCCGCTGGGCCGACCCGGACGGTGGCGGCGCCGCGCCGGCCGGCACGACCGAGGCGGACCGGGACGAGTTCATCGCCGCCCATGTCGAACGCGCCGCCACCCTCGCCGACGCCGTCGGACTGCGCCCGGACGCCACGCCCCGCGCGGTCGTGCCGTGCGGGATCGCCGCCCTGGGCCGCGCTGCCCGCCGCGCCATGTCGCTGGGGGAGCCGACCGCCGCCGTCGAGTACGCCGAACGCGCCGTCGCCCTCGCCGGTGACGCGATGCCCGCCGCCGACCGGCTGGTCCAGGCGCGGGCCCTGATCCAGGTCGGCCGGGCCGCCGACGCGCTCGCCCTCGCCGAGAAGATGGTCGCCAACGCCGGCGACGACCCGGCGACCCGGGCGGCGGCGCTGCTGGTCTGCGGACAGTCGCACCAGACGCTCGGCGACCGGGACCGCGCCACACAGGTCTGGCAGGAGGCGCTGCAGGTCGCCGGCGAGGCGAACGTGCCGTCGCTGCGGGCTTCCGCGCTGCGGCGCCTGGGCATGGCCGACTTCATCGGCGGGCGG
>Ga0233369_1000473_pt1 | contig 16365 bp, 11 predicted proteins | sample ElkDunMinimDraft_26_FD_191537 | JGI IMG/M metagenome (GOLD analysis project Ga0233369, IMG submission 191537) | Fecal eukaryotic communites from dung pellets of Tule Elk in California, USA - Elk Dung D16 | ecosystem: Host-associated > Mammals > Digestive system > Large intestine > Fecal | place... | reverse complement strand
TGGCCGCGGGCCCGGTGGGCGCCGTCCTCGCGGTGCTCTTCCTGGGCGCGAGGCTCGTCGTCGACCGTCGGCGCGAGGCGCTCGCCCTGGTGCGCGCCCGGGGAGCGTCGGTCGGCTGGCTGCGCCTCGTCGTCGCACTGGAAGGGCTGGTGACGGGCCTGCCCGCGGCCGCCGTCGGGTTCGCCGTCGGCCTGCTGCTCGTGCCCGGCAGGGTCACCGCCGCGCAGGTCGCGCTCGCGGCGGTAGCGGGCCTCGCGCCGGCAGCAGTGCTCGGCGCCTCCGTGTCGCCGGGAAGCCTGCGCCCTGGGCGTGCCGACCTGGGCGTCCGGTCGCGCTCGCGGCTGCGCTGGATCCTCGAGGTTCTGGTCGTCGCCGGCGCCGTGGTGGCGACCTGGCTCCTGGTCGAGCGCGGCGTCGTGGCGGGCGACGGCTCCGGTGGCGCCGCGGGCGTCGACCCTCTGCTGGCCGCCGCACCGCTCCTGCTGTGCGCGGCCGGCACGGTTGCTGCCGTCCGAGCCTTCCCCTGGATCGCCCGCGGGCTCGAGCGGACGCTCGCGCGACGCAGCGACCTGGTGCCGTTCCTCGGCGCGGCCCGCGCGACCCGCGACCCGGCCGGCGGCCTCGTTCCCGCGCTCGCCCTTGTTCTCTGCGTCGCCGTCGCGGCGACGTCGGCCGTGCTGCAGGCCACGGTGACGGGCGGAATCAACCGCCAGGCGTGGTCGACCGTCGGGGCCGACGTCCGCGTCGCGGGTCCGGTGCTCGACGACGAGGCGGCCGACGCGCTGCGTGCGATCGACGGGGTCGCGGACGTCGCGCCCGTGACGGACCTGGGCGGTCTCTCGTTGCGCGTCGGTCCGACGGGCGAGCAGATCGACGTCTACACGGTCGACGCCGAGGAGCTCGCGCGCGTCCAGGACGGTGTCCCCGGTGCGCCCGACGGGCTGGCCGAGCTCGCGGCGCCCGGTGACCGGCTGCCCGTCCTCGTGTCCGGCGTCGCCGGTGTCGGCGCCGGAGCGAGCGGGCTTTCGCTCGCCGGGCAGGCCGTCGCGGACCTCGAGGTCGTCGGCGTCATCGACGACCTGCCCGGCCTCCCGCCGACGACGTCGTTCCTGGTCGTCGACGCCGCACGCGCGGCGGAGCTGCTCGGGCTCGACTCGTACCCCCGGCTCGGGCTGGTATCCCTCGAGGACGGCGCCGACCGGGCTGTAGTGCAGCGGGCGGTGCGCGACCTGCTCCCGACCGCCGTCGTCGACGACCCGGTCGCGGGGGAGCGCGCGCTGCTCGCCTCCCCGTCGACAGGTGGCCTGGCCGCTGCGTTCACGATCGCGCTGGCGCTCGCAACGCTGCTGAGCGCGGCGACCGTGGTCCTCACGCTCGTGCTCGCCACGCCGCCGCGCGTGCGGCTGCTCGCGGTCCTGCGCACGCTCGGGCTCCGGAGGCGCGACGCCCGCGGGCTCGTCGGCTGGGAGATCGGTCCGTGGGCGGCGGTCGCCCTGGTGGTGGGTGCCGTTCTCGGGTGGGTGGTGCCCGCGCTCGTGCTGCAGGCCGTCGACCTCACGCCCCTCACGGGCGGCGACCGGCGACCTGACCTGCAGGTCGACCCGCTCGTGGCCGGCGGGCTCGTGCTCGGCTTCGTTCTCGTGGTGGTGATGGCGACGGCCGGGGTGGCGCGGCGCGCGCGGCGCGACGACCTGGGACTGCTCCAGGAAGGGGCACGTTGATGGCGGCTTCGGAACGAGGTTTCCCGATGCAAGGAGGCTTCAGATGAGCGAGATCCTCTGCCGAGACCTGGTACGCATCTTCGCGACCGAGGGTGTGGAGGTCCAGGCGCTCCAGGGCCTGAACCTGACGGTGGAGCCGGGGGAGCTGGTCGCGGTCGTCGGCGCATCGGGCTCGGGCAAGTCGACGCTGCTCAACATCCTCTCGGGCCTCGACACGCCCACGGGCGGCTCGGCGGTCGTCGCGGGCACGGACCTGCTGACCATGAGCCGGCGCGACCGGGTGCACTACCAGCGGCACACGGTCGGTTTCGTGTGGCAGCAGACGTCTCGCAACCTGCTGCCCTACCTGACGGCAGAGCAGAACGTGCGCCTGCCGCTCGAGCTGGCCGGCACCGGCAAGGGACGCGAGCGCGCGTCCCGGGTCACCGAGCTGCTCGAGCTGCTCGAGGTGGCGGACGTCGCGCAGCGCCGGCCGGGGGAGATGTCCGGCGGGCAGCAGCAGCGGGTCGCGATCGCGGTCGCGATCGCCAACGCTCCCCGGGTGCTCCTGGCCGACGAGCCGACCGGCGAGCTCGACGAGGCGACGAGCGTCGAGGTGCTCGAGGCGCTGCGCTCGGTCAACCACGCCACCGCGGTGACCACGGTGGTGGTCACGCACGACCCGGCTGTCGCGGAGCACGTGGCGCGGACGGTGCAGATCCGGGACGGCCGCACCTCGACCGAGGTGCTGCGCCGGACCGAGGTCGACGAGCACGGTGCCGAGCGGCACGTGGCCGAGGAGTTCGTGGTGCTCGACCGGGTCGGCCGCCTCCAGCTTCCGACCGAGTTCGTCGCGGCGCTCGACCTGCGCGACCGCGTCCGGCTCGCGCTCGAGCCCGACCACGTGCAGGTCCGCCCGGACCGCGTCCCCGAGCTCACGACGGAGGAGCGATGACCACGACGTCGGCGCCTGTGGCGTCCGCACTGCGGGCCGAGGCGGTCTCGCGCACCTTCGGGACGGGCGCGGGGGAGGTCCGTGCGCTGGTCGACGTGTCGCTGGGCGTCGCGCCGGGCGAGCTCCTGGTCGTGCGAGGGCCGTCCGGCTCGGGCAAGACCACGCTGCTCAACGTCCTGGGGGGCCTCGACCGGCCGACGTCCGGTCGCGTGTGGCTCGAGGGCGACCGTGAGCTGACAACGATGGGGGAGGACGACGTCCTCGCGGTCCGCCGCGACGAGATCGGCTACGTGTTCCAGTCGTTCGGCCTCGTCCCCGTGCTGTCCGCCGCCGAGAACGTCGAGGTCCCGCTGCGGCTGCGGCGCACGGCCCCCCGGGAACGTGCCGAGCGGGTCGCGCGGGCGCTCGCGCTCGTGGGGCTCGAAGGTCACGCCCAGCAGCGCCCGTACGAGCTGTCGGGCGGTCAGCAGCAGCGGGTCGGCATCGCCCGGGCACTCGTGGCCGAGCCGCGCGTGCTCCTCGCCGACGAGCCCACGGGGCAGCTCGACTCGGGCACCGCGGCGGTCGTGATGGAGCTCATCCGCGACCTCGTGCACACCCAGGGCGTCGCGGCCGTCGTGACGACGCACGACCCGGAGCTCATCGCCCGCGCGGACCGGGTCGTGGCGCTCCACGACGGGCGTGCCGTGCCTGGCTGAGGGCCATCATCCACGGTCCAGATGTGACAGGAGCTCCGTGGATGTGGTAGGCGATTTTCATGACTCCCCGGCGGTGGGACGTCCGGTTACGTCCTGGTCCGTCATGTTACGTGTAGCGACATTTAGATACCGGAATGGTCACAACTGACCTCGCAAAGCGGGCAGAAGGTGTGACTCCAGATACACGCGGTACTAGGCTCACGCCGCAGCGCCGACGCGAAATCCGCGTACGGCGACCCGTCAGAAGGCGGACGCCCGAGCACAGGGCAAACCTACTCAGGAGGACACGTGACACCTCGACGACGACTTGCAGGCTTGGGCGCCTTCGCGCTCGCGTCGGCGCTCGTACTGAGCGCTTGCAGCGGGGGGAACGGCGACACGGGTGCCGAGGAGACCCCGGAGGCCTCGGGACCCACGACCGGCGTCGTGACCGTCGGCAACGGTGAGCCCCAGAACCCGCTCATCCCGACCATGACCAACGAGACGTACGGCGGCATCGTCGTCACGAACCTCTTCGCGGGCCTGGTCTACTACGACGAGAACGGTGCGGTCCACAACGAGGTCGCTGAGTCGATCGAGTCCGAGGACAACCAGACCTGGACCATCAAGCTCAAGGACGGCTGGACCTTCTCGGACGGCACGCCCGTCACGGCCGACAGCTTCGCGAAGGCCTGGGACTGGGGCGCCGCCCTCGACAACAAGCAGAACCTCTCGTACTTCTTCGAGCCGATCAAGGGCTTCTCCCTCGAGGAGAACACCTCGCTCATCGAAGAGGGCGGCCTGGTCGTCGAGGACGAGCAGACCCTCGTGGTGAACCTCAACCAGCCCGAGGCAGACTTCCCGACCCGCCTGGGCTACGCGGCGTTCTTCCCGCTCCCCGAGTCGTTCTTCGAGGACCCGGACGCGTTCGGCGAGGAGCCGATCGGCAACGGCCCGTACCAGCTCGAGGCGTGGGAGAACGAGCAGGTCATCAGCCTCGTCCCCAACGAGAGCTACGAGGGCGACCGCAAGCCGCAGAACGGTGGCGTCGACCTGCTCGCGTACACGGCTGAGGACGCCGCGTACAACGACCTCCTCGCCGGCCAGCTCGACGTCGTCAAGAACGTCCCGTCGTCGGCCTTCGCCACGTTCGAGGACGAGCTCGGCGAGCGTGCGGTCAACCAGCCGTCCGCCGTGATCCAGGTCATCAACGTGCCCGAGTGGCTGCCCGAGTTCCAGGGCGAGGCGGGCGTCAAGCGCCGCCAGGCGGTCTCCCACGCGATCGACCGTGCGCAGATCACCGAGACGGTGTTCGCCGGCTCGCGTACCCCGGCGGTCGACTTCACCTCGCCGGTCATCAACGGCTGGTCCGACGAGATCGAGGGCAACGAGGTGCTCGAGTACGACGCCGACCTTGCCAAGCAGCTCTGGGACGAGGCGGAGTCCGAGGACCCGGTCGGGGCGGACTACACGCTCCAGATCGCCTCGAACGCCGACTCCGACCACCAGACGTGGATCGACGCGGTGTGCAACAACATCCGCACGGTGCTCGGGATCGGCTGCGAGTTCTACCCGTACCCGGTCTTCGACGAGTTCCTGGACGCCCGTGACAACGCGGACGTGCCCGGCCTCTTCCGTGGCGGCTGGCAGGCCGACTACCCGTCGCTGCCCAACTTCCTCGGCCCGATCTACGGCACGGGTGCCGGCTCCAACGACGCGCAGTACTCCAGCGAGGAGTTCGACGCGAAGATGAAGGAGGCCAACGGCTCCGACGACCCCGACGAGGCCAACCGCCTCTACAACGAGGCGCAGACCATCCTGTTCCGGGACCTGCCGGGTATCCCACTCTGGTACCAGAACGCCACGGGTGGCTTCGCCGACACGGTCGACAACGTCGTGTTCGGCTGGGACTCCGACCCGATCCTGTACAAGATCACCAAGTCGGAGTGATCGACCCCGATTGGGAATGAGTCGACGGCGTCCTGTACGGTCGCCGTCGACTTCCCGACGGAGGAGGCGGGGTGTGCGTTGACAGCACGCCCCGCCTCCTCCGTGGGGGCCGATGACACCCGTGGGCCCGGGATGATCCCCGGAGCGAACGAGGAGACAAACACGCATGCTCTGGTACATCGGACGCAGGCTCCTACAAGTGATCCCTGTGTTCCTGGGCGCAACCCTGCTGCTCTACGGAATGGTGTTCCTGCGACCTGGCGACCCGGTCGCCGCGCTCGGTGGTGAGCGCGGTCTTCCCGAGGCGGTCCAGGAGCAGATCCGCGAGCAGTACAACCTGAACGAACCCTTCATCGTCCAGTACCTGCTCTTCCTCAAGGGCGTCTTCACCCTGGACTTCGGTGTCGACTTCCGTGGACGCGAGATCGCCGAGGTCATGGCGACGGCGTTCCCGGTGACGATCCAGCTGGCGCTGATGGCCCTGGCCATCGAGGCGGTCTTCGGCGTCGGTTTCGGCCTGTTCGCGGGCCTGCGCAAGGGCAAGTTCTTCGACGGCACCGTCCTGGTGCTCAGCCTCCTCGTGATCGCGGTGCCGACGTTCGTCATCGGCTTCGTGATGCAGATCGTGGTGGGCGTGAACCTCGGGTGGCTCCCGGTCACCGCCGGCCGAGATCCGAACTTCTACTCGTTGCTCATGCCGGCGATGGTGCTGGCAGCGACGTCCTTCGCCTACGTCCTGCGGCTCACGAGAACGTCGGTCGCGGAGAACATCTCCGCCGACTACGTGCGGACGGCGCGGGCCAAGGGCATGAGCGGTTCGAGCGTGACCAGCCGCCACGTGCTGCGCAACTCGCTCATCCCCGTCGTGACCTTCCTGGGCGCCGACCTCGGTAGCCTCATGGGTGGTGCGATCGTGACCGAGGGCATCTTCAACATCGCCGGAGTCGGAGGGACCTTGTTCCAGGCCATCAGCCGCGGCGAGAACGTGACGGTCGTCTCGATCACGACCGTGCTCGTGATGGTCTACATCGTCGCCAACCTGGTGGTCGACCTCCTCTATGCCGTGCTCGACCCGAGGATCCGATATGCCTGAGAACCGCTACCCCGCCGTGCCCGGCCAGTCTCGCCAGCCGCGCCGCGGCCAGGAACACTTCGCCGCCCCGCTCGACGAGGGCGGCCTGGGCGCCGTCGACGCCGTCGACACCCGGGAGAAGCCGTCCAGCCTCTGGCGGGACGCGTGGCTCGCGATGCGCGTCAACCCGCTGTTCTGGGTGGCCGGCGCGATCATCCTCGTCGTCGTCACGGTCGCGGCGTTCCCTCAGCTGTTCACATCCCTGGACCCGCGCCTGAGCTGCAGCCTCGCGAACGCCTACGGGCCGCCGCAGGCCGGGCACATCTTCGGCTTCGACCACCAGGGCTGCGACATCTACACCCGCGTCATCTACGGCGCGCGCGCCTCGGTGATCGTGGGCGTCCTGTCGACCGCGCTCGTCGTGGTCTTCGGCACGCTCGTCGGCGCGATCGCCGGCTACTTCGGCGGCCTGTTCGACACCCTCCTGTCGCGCCTGACCGACATCTTCTTCGCCGTCCCGCTGGTGCTCGCCGCGATCGTCATCATGAGCCTCGCGCCCAGCCGTACCACCGTGACGGTGGCCCTCGTCCTCGCGGCGTTCGGCTGGACGCAGATCGCGCGCATCACGCGTGGATCGGTGCTCTCCGTCAAGAACAACGAGTTCGTCACGGCCGCACGCTCGCTCGGCATGGGCAAGGCGGGCATCCTCGTCAAGCACGTGCTGCCCAACTCGGCCGCGCCGATCATCGTCTACGCGACGGTGGCGCTCGGTACGTTCATCGTCGCCGAGGCCACGCTGAGCTTCCTCGGTATCGGTCTGCCGCCGTCGGTCGTCTCCTGGGGCGGTGACATCTCGCAGTACCAGCGGGCCATCCGCGTGCAGCCCGAGATCATCCTCTACCCGGCAGCGGGCCTGGCCCTGACGGTGCTCGGCTTCATCATGATGGGCGACGTCGTCCGCGACGCCCTCGACCCGAAGGCACGGAAGCGATGACGACCCAGTTCCCTGTGACGTCCGGCGCGGTCGCCGGTTCCCCGCTGCCCGCGACCGACCATCCCCTCCTCGAGATCCGCGGGCTCGAGGTCTCGTTCACCACGGCGGCCGGTGAGGTCAAGGCGGTCCGTGGCGCCGACCTGACCGTGTACCCCGGACAGTCCGTGGCGATCGTAGGCGAGTCCGGTTCCGGCAAGTCGACGCTGGCGCACTCGGTGATCGACCTGCTGCCCGGTACGGGCAAGATCACGGGCGGCAGCATCAAGTTCGACGGGCGTGAGATCGTCGGCCTGCCGGCCAACGAGATCGAGCAGATCCGTGGCCGCGAGATCGGCCTCGTTCCGCAGGACCCGATGTCCAACCTCAACCCGGTGTGGCGGATCGGCACCCAGGTCGAGGAGGCGCTGAAGGCCAACGGCTTCCAGGGTTCGCGCGCCGAGCGCAAGGAGCGCGTGGCGGGCCTGCTGGCCGAGGCCGGCCTTCCGGACGCCACGCGGCGTGCGCGCCAGTTCCCGCACGAGTTCTCGGGCGGGATGCGGCAGCGGGCGCTCATCGCGATCGGTCTCGCCTCGCGGCCCAAGCTGCTCATCGCGGACGAGCCGACGTCGGCGCTCGACGTGACCGTGCAGCGGCAGATCCTCGACCACCTCGAGGTGCTGACGCAGGAGCTCGGGACGGCGGTCCTGTTCATCACGCACGACCTCGGCCTCGCCGCCGAGCGCGCCGAGCACCTGGTCGTGATGTTCAAGGGCCGCGTGGTCGAGTCGGGCCCCGCCCGGCAGATCCTGGCCGACCCGCAGCACCCCTACACCAAGCGCCTGGTCTCGTCGGCGCCGTCGCTCGCGTCGCGGCGCATCCAGTCGGCGCACGAGCGGGGTGTCGAGTCCGACGAGCTGCTCGCGCGGCACGCCGACGACGTAGCCCCGCGTCGCGACGAGGTCGTCGTCGCCCGCAACCTCACCAAGGTGTTCTCGATCCGTGGCGGCCGCCCCGGTGCGAACACCGACTTCAAGGCGGTCGACGACGTCAGCTTCTCGCTCCTGCGGGGCCGCACGCTCGCGCTCGTGGGCGAGTCGGGCTCGGGCAAGTCCACGGCGGCCAACATGGTGCTGGGCCTGCTCGAACCCACCGAGGGCACCGTGGAGTTCGAGGGCGTCGACATCGCGTCGCTCACGCCCAAGGAGCAGTTCGCGTTCCGCCGCCGGATCCAGCCGGTGTTCCAGAACCCGTACGGGTCGCTCGACCCGATGTTCTCGATCTACCGGTCGATCGAGGAGCCGCTGCGCCTGCACAAGATCGGCAGCAAGAAGGCCCGGGAGGCGCGCGTGCGCGATCTCCTGGACATGGTCTCGCTCCCGCAGTCGGCCATGCGGCGGTTCCCGAACGAGCTGTCGGGCGGTCAGCGTCAGCGCATCGCGATCGCGCGGGCGCTGGCGCTCAACCCCGAGGTCATCGTCCTCGACGAGGCCGTGTCGGCGCTCGACGTGCTCGTGCAGGCGCAGATCCTGGAGCTGCTCGGCAACCTCCAGGACGAGCTCGGGCTGTCGTACCTGTTCATCACGCACGACCTCGCGGTCGTCCGCCAGATCGCGGACTCCGTCGTCGTGATGAAGAACGGCCAGGTCGTCGAGCAGGCGTCGACCGACGAGGTCTTCGACAACCCGCGCGAGAAGTACACCCGCGACCTGCTCGCCGCGATCCCCGGTGCGGGGCTCGAGGGCGCCGCACTCGCGAGCTGAGCAGCTCGTCACCGCCCAGGGCGGGCAGGCCGCAAGGCCTGCCCGCCCTCGCCTTGTAAGATGGCCTCTGGCCGGTCGACGTCGTCCCGGCCAAACCCACCGCCTCCTCGAGAAGAGAACTCACCCATGTCTGTGCGCTCCGACCTGCGCAACGTCGCGATCGTCGCCCACGTCGACCACGGCAAGACCACCCTTGTCGACGCGATGCTCCGCCAGGCGGGCGCGTTCGGCACGCACCAGCACGTCGAGGACCGGGTCATGGACTCGGGCGACCTGGAGCGCGAGAAGGGCATCACGATCCTCGCGAAGAACACCGCGATCCGGTACGCCGGGCCCGCGGCGGCCGCGACCGGGCAGGCCGGCGGCATCACGATCAACGTGATCGACACCCCGGGCCACGCGGACTTCGGCGGCGAGGTCGAGCGAGGTCTGTCGATGGTCGACGGCGTCGTCCTGCTCGTCGACGCCTCGGAGGGTCCGCTGCCGCAGACCCGCTTCGTGCTCCGCAAGGCGCTGGCCGCCAAGCTCCCGGTGATCGTGGTCGTCAACAAGGTCGACCGGCCCGACGCCCGGATCACCGAGGTGGTCGCCGAGACCACCGACCTGCTGCTCGGGCTCGCGAGCGACCTCGCGGACGAGGTCCCGGACCTCGACCTCGACGCGATCCTCGACGTCCCCGTGGTCTACGCCTCGGCCAAGGCCGGCCGTGCGTCCGTCGAGCAGCCCGCCGACGGCGCCCTGCCGGCCGACGAGGACCTCGAGCCGCTGTTCGCCACGATCCTCGAGAAGATCCCCGCGCCCACCTACACCGAGGGCGTCCCGCTCCAGGCGCACGTGACCAACCTCGACGCGTCGCCGTTCCTGGGTCGCCTCGCGCTCCTGCGCATCTTCAACGGCACGCTGCGCAAGGGCCAGACGGTCGCGTGGGCCCGCCACGACGGCACGCTGCAGAACGTCCGGGTCACCGAGCTGCTCGAGACGAAGGCGCTCGACCGGGTCCCGACCGACGAGGCCGGGCCGGGCGAGATCGTCGCGGTCGCGGGCATCTCGGACATCATGATCGGCGAGACGCTCACCGACCCGGAGGACCCGCGGCCCCTGCCGCTCATCACGGTCGACGACCCCGCGATCTCGATGACGGTCGGGATCAACACCTCGCCGCTGGCCGGCAAGGGCGGCAAGGGCCACAAGGTCACTGCCCGGCAGGTCAAGGACCGGCTGGACTCCGAGCTCGTGGGCAACGTGTCGCTGCGCGTGCTGCCCACCGCCCGCCCGGACGCCTGGGAGGTCCAGGGCCGTGGCGAGCTCGCGCTCGCGATCCTGGTCGAGCAGATGCGCCGCGAGGGCTTCGAGCTCACGGTCGGCAAGCCGCAGGTCGTCACCCGGACCATCGACGGCAAGACGCACGAGCCGATGGAGCGCATGACGATCGACGTCCCCGAGGAGTACCTCGGTGCCGTCACGCAGCTCCTGGCCCAGCGCAAGGGCCGCATGGAGACCATGAGCAACCACGGCACCGGCTGGGTCCGCATGGAGTTCCTGGTCCCCGCGCGCGGTCTCATCGGCTTCCGCACCCGGTTCCTCACCGACACGCGCGGCACCGGCATCGCGTCGTCGATCTCCGAGGGGTACGAGCCGTGGCACGGTCCGATCGAGTCGCGCAACACGGGTTCGCTCGTCGCCGACCGCGCGGGTGCCGTGACCCCCTACGCCATGATCAACCTGCAGGAGCGCGGCTCCTTCTTCGTCGACCCCACGCAGGAGGTCTACGAGGGGATGATCGTGGGCGAGAACTCCCGTAACGAGGACATGGACGTCAACATCACCAAGGAGAAGAAGCTCACCAACATGCGCTCCTCCACGGCGGACACGTTCGAGAACCTGATCCCGCCGCGCAAGCTGACCCTCGAGGAGTCCCTCGAGTTCGCACGCGAGGACGAGTGCGTCGAGGTGACCCCCGAGGTCGTGCGCATCCGCAAGGTCGTGCTGGACGCCACGGAGCGGGCCCGCCAGACCGCTCGGGCCAAGCGGGCCTGACACATGGCGGGCGTCGGGGGCGGGCTGCTGGCCGTGCACGCGCACCCCGACGACGAGACCCTCGCGAGCGGGGGGCTGCTCGCGACGTGGGCGGCGTCGGGCGAGCCCGTCACCGTCGTGACGTGCACGCGCGGCGAGCGGGGTGAGGTGATCGCCCTGCCCGGCACCGCGAGCGCGGGCCTCGCGCACCTCGAGGGCGACGGCCCGGCGCTCGCCGCGTACCGCGAGACCGAGCTGGCGGCGGCGCTCGAGGCGCTCGGTGACGGCGCGATCGAGCACCTGTTCCTCGACGCCGTCGACCTGCCGGCAGGCCTGGGGCGCGCCCAGGCGGGCACGAGGTTCGAGGACTCCGGGATGGCGTGGGTCGCGCTGGGCATCGCCGGCCCGTCGCCGGACGCGCCCCGCAATGCGTTCGCGCACGTGCCGCTCGACGACGCCGCCGCGCGGCTCGCTGCCGTGGTCCGCGACCGCAGGCCCGCCGTCGTCGTGACGTACGAGCCGGGCGGCGGCTACGGCCACCCGGATCACGTCCGCGCGCACGAGGTCGCGGTGCGAGCGCTCACGCTCGCCGCGGACCCGACGGCGCCCGTGCCCGGCGAGCCGTGGCGGGCCCCGCAGCGCTGGGAGGCCGTCATGACCGAGACCCAGCTGCGCGAGGCGCGCCGGGCCATGGCGACCGCTCCCGGGCTTGCTGACCTCGCACAGCGGGCCGGGCTGACGTTCCCGGACCCGGACGAGGCGCTGCCGCCCGTCGCGGTACCCGAGGCCGGGCTGGGCGAGGCCGTGGTCGTCCCCGTCGTCCCCGTGCTGGGACGCGTCCTGCGTGCGCTGCGCAGCTACGCCACCCAGGTCCAGCAGGTGCACGAGCTGCGCGAGCCCGTCCCGCTCGCCGGCGTCCCCCACGGTCGGCTGCTCGGGTGCTACGCACTGAGCAACGGCGTCCTGGCGCCGCTGGTCGACCGTGAGACCTATGCCGTGCGAGCCGGGGCGGCTCCGCGGGTAGGCTCGGCGCGATGAGCACGCCCGGACCCTCGCCCGAGCCGCAGCCGTTCGGCTCTCCCGCGGCACCGACCCGCCGGCGCCTGGGTGTCGGCTCCGTGCTCCTGGCCCTTGCGCTCGGCCTGGTGATGGGGATCCTGGGCACGGTCGCGCACCGCACCCTGTGGCTCGGACTGCCCCTGGGCCTGGTCCTCGCGCTCGCCCTCACGCTGTCCACGGCCGTGCTGTGCCGTGCCTGGGCGGGCCTCGTCGCGATGCTGGCGGCCGGTGCGGGGTGGCTCGTCGCCGTCCAGGTGCTGTCCATGACCGGGCCGGGTGGCGACGTCCTGGTGCCGGCTCAGACCGTCGGCATGGTCTGGACGTACGGGGGCCTGGCGCTGTTCGTCGTCGCCGCGTTCCTGCCGTCGTCGTGGTTCTCGGACCGCCCAGCCCGCAGTCGTCACGGTGATCCGGCGGCCCTGTGACAGGGCTGTGGAGGTTGCATCCGAAATGCGGCTTTCACCCGGGACCGGGCCAGATCTGAGGCGTGCCGCCGAGTAAGATCTGGCCCGTGCGGCGGCGGTCGCATGCCTGCCTTCTCTTCCTTCCCGGGGCCGCTGCGGCCCGACGGGTACTACCAGCACGGAGCGTGTCGATGGGCCACCCGACCGAGCGCGAGACAGCGCCCGAGCCGAGCAGCATCCCGGCGGCGCCGGGTCGCGTCACGCCGGCTGCGCCGGCCGCGCCAGCGACCCCGGGTGGCGACGAGCCCGAGGACGAGGTCCCCTACGAGCCGCTCGTACGTGCCTACGAAGCGCGCGTCATCGGCACCGTGAGCGTGCCCGCAGGCCCGCCCAAGGGCGCGCCGACGCAGATCCTGCCCGCGGTGACCGCGCCGGCGTCCGGCACGAACCCAGGAATCCCCGCTCCTGCCGCTCCGGCGCCCGCTGCTCCGCCGGCCGGTTCCCCGTGGGCCGAGGCCCCGGCTCCCGCGGCCCCCGTGACCGGTTCACCGTGGGCCGAGGCCCCGTCGGCCGGCGCGGTCCCGCCGTCGTCGGGCACGCCGGCTTCGCCCCTGCTCGACGGGATCTCGGGCGACGGGGCTCCGAGCAGACTGCCGAAGGTCGCGGCCTGGGCCGGGATCGGGATCGCCGTCGCCGGGGGCCTGTACGTGGGTGCTCAGTGGCTCGTCTCGGACAAGGTGCCGCAGGGCACCACCGTCGCAGGCGTCGAGATCGGCGGCATGACGACGCAGTCCGCCGTCTTCGCGCTCGAGGACGGCCTGGCCACCCGGACCTCCGAACCCATCGCCGTGACCGCGGGCGAGGCGTCGAGCACCGTCGACCCGGCGGACGCCGGCCTGTCGCTCGACGCGGCGGCAACGGTGGACGGGCTCGCGGGCTTCTCCCTCAGCCCGGTGCGTCTGTGGGACCACCTGGTGGGCGCCGACGACGTGGCACCGAAGGTCGCGGTCGACCGTGACAAGCTCGACGCCGCGATCGCCGACCTGCAGGAGTCGATGCTCGTCACCCCGAAGAACGGCACCGTCAAGCTCGTCGACGGCGCCCCCGTGGCGACGCCCGCCAAGGACGGCACCGAGGTCGTCGTCGCCGAGGCGGAGGACGCGATCACGTCGGGCTGGCTGATCCAGCCGGGGCCCTTCGAGCTGCCCACCCGCTTCGTCGAGCCCGAGATCGACCAGGCCGACACGGATGCCGCGCTGGCGCAGGCGGAGAAGCTCGTCTCCGGGCCGGTGCAGGTGTCGGTCGGCGACCAGAAGGTCGAGCTTCCGGCGGAGGCGTTGGCGACCGCCGCGTCGTTCAAGAAGGTCGACGGCGCGCTGGAGCTCCGGCTCAAGGGCAAGGAGCTCGTCGCGGCGATCGTCGACCGGAGCGACGACCTGCTCTCGGAGCCGGTCGACGCACGGTTCGAGTTCTCCGGCGGCAAGCCGGTCATCGTCGGCGGCGAGCCCGGGACGGCGCTCAAGGCCGGTGACGTCGTGGCGGCCATCCGGCCGGCGGCGACCGGCGACGAGCGGTCCGCGACCGTCGAGCTGATCGAGAAGCAGCCCGAGGACACGCGCGAGGAGCTCGAGAAGCTCGGCGTCAAGGAGGTCGTCTCCTCCTTCACGACGCCGCTGACGAACGAGCCCATCCGCACGCAGAACCTCATCCGCGGGTCCCAGCTGCTCACCGGGTCGCTCATCAAGCCCGGCGAGACGTTCAGCCTCTATGACGCGCTCTCGCCCGTCACGGTCGAGAACGGGTACTACGCCGCGGGCGTGGTCAGCAACGGCATCCACACCGAGGGTGTCGGCGGCGGCCTGTCGCAGATGGCGACCACGACGTACAACGCCGTCTACTTCGCGGGCTTCGAGGACGTCAACCACCGGCCGCACAGCTACTGGTTCACGCGGTACCCGCCCGGGCGCGAGGCGACCATCTACAAGGGCAACCTGGACATGAAGTTCAAGAACGACACCCCGTACGGAGCGCTCATGCAGGCCTGGGTCTCGGGCGGCGAGCTGCACGTCGCCGTCTGGGGGACCAAGCACTTCACGGTCAAGACGAGCGACAGCGGCAAGTCCAAAATCGTGCCCACGACGACCGTGCACAGCACGGACCCGGAGTGCGAGCACTACCCGGCGGGCCAGGCCGGCTTCTCGATCACGAACTACCGGAAGGTGTACCTCGACGGCAAGCTCGTGAAGGACGAGGCCTACCCCTGGACGTACAAGCCGGACAACGAGATCGTGTGTGACGCGCCCGGCGGCGGGAAGGACTGATGCTCGGCCGGACCGAGCGGGAGTCCTGGGCCCACGCGGCGCTCGCGGCACAGCTGGGCGGGTGGTCGGGCGTCGCCTCGGGGTCGGGGGTCGCGGCGTCGGTCGCCGACGAGTCGCTGGAGCTGCTCGACCTCGGCACGACGTCGGACACGCTCGCGACCGTGGCGAGCATCGACGACCTGGCCGCGGTGGTCCACCTCGGTCACCCCGAGCAGCCGTCGCCCGCCCTCGAGGACGCCCTTCTCGCGGGTGACCCGTCCCTCATCGTGACCGCCGCGGTCGCCGTGCCGCCCCAGTGGGTCTGGGCGGGCCCGCCGGACACCGCGGGCGGTCAGGTCGTCATCGACGAGGCGGGCATGCGTGACTGCCGCGACGTCCTGCGGGCCATGGGGGTGAGCCCGCGGCTGGTGCCGACGCGGACGACGGTCGAGGAACGTGCCGCGATCGCGGGGTCCGCCGGATCGCTCGTGATCGAGCGTGCGCGCGTGCCCGCGGGATGGGTCGAGCAGCCGGCCAGCGAGCGCCTGCGACAGCTGCCTCCCGTCTGGTACGGCCTGCTCGAGACGCGCGACGCGCTGCCGGTCGTGGACTCGCCCGCCCAGGTGTGGCTCGCGTTCGGCCCCTACGACGACTACCGCGGATCGCTCCAGCCCACGCTGAGCGTCCTCTCCGCGGCCGGTTTCGACCTCCAGCACCTGCGCAGCCGGCCGTCCACGCTCGGACCGCGCGTGTTCTTCACGTCGTTCCGGTGCGCGGACGTGCGGGTGCTCGACGACCTGATGCGTGAGCTCGACGAACGCGGCGTGGCGCACCGCACGCTCGCGGTGCTCCCCGGGGACCGCTTCGTCCCGGGCCCGGACCTCCTCGCGCCGCGCTGGGCCGTCTCGTGAGCGCGGCCGGCTCCGACGCCGTCCCGGTCGCGTTCCTGGGTCCCGAAGGCACGTTCACCCACCAGGCCGTGCTGACCTGGGCGCGCCGGTCCGGCCGCTCGGTACGGCTCGCGCCGCTCGCGTCGGTCGCCGCGGTCCACGACGCCGTCGCGCAGGGCGGCGCGAGCGTCGGCGTGGTCGCGATCGAGAGCTCGGTCGAGGGGTATGTGGTGCCGTCGCTCGACGCGCTGGTCGGCAGTCAGGACGTCGTCGCGGTCGACGAGATCGTCCTCGACGTGTCCTTCGACGCCTTCGTCTCTCCCGGGCACGGCGAGCTGCGCGAGGCGACCGCGCACCCGCACGGTCTGGCCCAGTGCAGCCGCTTCGTCACCGACCGCGGCCTCGTGCCGGTCCCCGCGTCCTCCAACGCCGCGGCGTGCCGGGACATCACCGCGCACCAGGTGGCGCTCGGCCCGAGCCTGTGCGGCGAGCTGTACGGCCTGACGACGCTCGCGACCGCGGTCGAGGACTTCCGGGGCGCCCGGACGCGCTTCCTGGTGCTCCGGCGCCGCCACGTCGCGACGACGCTCGTGCGCGAGCTGCGGGACG
>Ga0233369_1000472_pt1 | contig 16431 bp, 13 predicted proteins | sample ElkDunMinimDraft_26_FD_191537 | JGI IMG/M metagenome (GOLD analysis project Ga0233369, IMG submission 191537) | Fecal eukaryotic communites from dung pellets of Tule Elk in California, USA - Elk Dung D16 | ecosystem: Host-associated > Mammals > Digestive system > Large intestine > Fecal | place... | reverse complement strand
CGTCGGGAAAGCGCAGGTCGTCGAGCTTGGTTTCCTGCAGCCCGACCACGTCTGGCGCGAACGTCTGCAGCCACTGTGTCAGGTGCGGCAGGCGCACGTTGAGGGAGTTGACGTTCCAGCTGGCGATCTTCATGCGGTGTCTAAGCAATTGATTTGGTTAGTTGGTTCGCTGGACCGCTAGATTGTGTACCCCCAGCGATACCCCCAGATCGATTCGGTGGCGCGTGCTTGTCGCCTGGCGACGGCGGGTCGCAGCGACCGCGTACGTGATCATGGTAGCCCGCACGGGCGACCGGGCTGATCCCTGGTAAGTCAGCACGATAACGGACCAGTTCGCGCAGTCCTGGCATAGCGCGGTTGCCTACGCTCCCTCCTGCACGTTCACAAGCACGCAGGAGACACCATGCACCAGTCAGACCCGATTCTCCGCCTTCGCGAGGTCAGTGACTTCATCGGCAGGTCAGTCAGCGCCATCAATCGTGACCGCAAGGCGGGAACGTTTCCAGCGCCGATCCAGTTGGGCCCCCGATGTGTCGGCTGGCGGCTCAGCAGCATCAACGCGTGGATCTGCTCGCGCGATCGCGGGGCACCGGGTGCATCCGCGTTCTCGCAAGCGAACACGTGCGAGAGGTGACGTATGTCGTACGTCCACGACAGGCTCGTCTGGAAGCTGGCGATCGCGCCGACCAACAAGCTCGTCTTGCTCGCCCTGTGCCACTTCGCAGACCAGGAGGGCCACTGCTATCCCTCCGTGGCCACAGTCGCCCGTATGGCAGGCATCACGAAGCGACATTGCCAACGCCTGATGGGTCAACTGGTCGAAGAGTCTTTCGTGGTGGTGACCGGCAATGCCCAAGGCGGCATGCGAACCAGGGACTATCTCGTCAGTCTGCCCGCGCTCAGGAGGGGCGCCGCCGGCGTCGCTTCGGAAAACAGGTCGCCCGCGGCACCTGTGACACCCCTCCGGGCGGCATCTGCGCGCAAGTCCCATGACCCCCGCGTCACCCGAACTACCAGCCTCAACCGTAAGTCTGAAACACCACCACCGTCAGCGGAGGATGTTGCATCGCTGGACTGGAGCGGCCTGCCGCAATTCCGCGAAGCCGAAAAGGTAGTAGTCGTTGACCTGCTCAAGGGTTTAAGCCCCGAATACCTCCAGGACCTGGTTGATGAGCTCGGCGGAGCCCTACGCGCCAACGCCATCCGCGGGCAGTGGCCAGCGTGGCTGCGGGCGGTGGCTCGACGCGCCCAGGACGGCGGCTTCGTCGCCAATCATGCGCTGGCGGTTCAGCAGGATCGCCAACGCGTGGCAAGGGAAGCCGTCGAAGCTGAGAAGCGCCGCGCCCAAGCCGCCCGCCGCGTAGATCCCTCGACGCACGCAAAGAACCTCGCGGCGATGAGCGCTGTCATCGCGGAGCTGGGAACGCCAATGCGCGTTTCAGCGAGGGCTTCGACGTCGAAGCCAGCGTAGCGGCTGTGCAGAAATGGGGCTTACGCGAGCCCGCACTCTGCTGATCCTTGCGTTGCCCATTTTCGGGCTCACAACAGGGAAATCGCACATGGCGAAGCCAGACGACGACAACCGTTCCAACCAGCTCAATCCAAACCACGACGCGTACTGGCAGTCGCGTGGCCACGACGAGCGACCGGGCGACTGGGACGAGCGCGACGAGGATTAAGGCGCGAGGAGTCGCCGAGACCTGCCCGCTGTCCATATTGAAGCGGGCAGGGTTCCCGCGTGCCGCTGCAGCCAGGATTCATAAGCACGCTTCCAGCCCTGGCGGTCGCGATGGGTGGGGCGGCCTTCCATGGGCGGCATCAACAAGGTGAGTAGTTGCGCGGCGAACAGATGGGCATGGAGTCTGTTGGCGACCGCACGCGCCTCCTGCTGATCGAGCCTCCGCGCAGGACCCAGCTGTGTACGGACCAACTGGCCGAGGGCTGTGCCGGTCATGGGGCGTTTGCCGCTGCGAAGGCTTCGGATGTAGCGCACGCCGCTTCCTTCGATGGCGCCACTCCCTTCGGCACGACGCCCCATGATTCCAATGGATGGAGCCGAATTAGGCCAGCGCCCCGTTTGCGCTCTCTCGCCCACGGCTCCGACCAGATCCACCAAGCGGGAGATTGGATCGTCGGGCCGCAACCGCTGGCCGGCCGTGGGAGCTGGCTCGGAGAGGAGGACCTCGAATCCGGGCAGCTCTGTCATCGGATCCTTGTCGTACACCGCTCGCGTTCGCTTGGTCTGGTCGTGGTCCATGGCAGCGAGTAGGGACAAGGCCATGTGGGCCCTTCGCGTCATCACGAACTTGAGCAGGCTCGCCTCGAAAGCCTCTACATGCGGCCATCGAAGTCCGGAGATGTCGAGGGGCGTGCAGTAGTCGACGCCCAGCGGCGACTCGGGACCGAGCTCATGCACCAGTGCCCTCAGATCATCACTTGCAACGATTCGGCATGTCCGGAGATCGGCCTGGTCCAAGGCCACGGCCAGGGAACGCGTTGTTGGAGAAGCGGTGTCGTCCAGGAGTGAGTGGACCAGCTTCGCCGAGATCCCTGACGGGATCTTCGACGGAGCTGCACGGGCTTCCTCAGCCGTTGCCCCGCGGGAGATCGCCGCTGCCACGAGTCGATCGTCCTGACGTCGCTCGATTTCTCTCTGCCTGGGTCCGTGAAGAGCGGCCAAGGCCCTGCCGCGCTGAAACGTCATTCGACTGACGCCCGTCAGCTCCTCGAACAACGCTGCAGGCGCGAGGCCGGCGATGGCGTGATGCGCATCAATGATCAGCGGAAAAAGCATCGGGCGATCGTCGCACGTGATCCCGACGGGCTACGCACCCACCCGGACGAAAAAGCGTTGAATTTCAGTTTGACAGCCTCTGTGAATCTGTTATGCTGGCGACCACACAACATTTCAGGGGGATTCCATGACCTTTCACTACACCGCCGACCAGCTCACTCGCGAAGCGCAGCTGCTGGTCGCCGAACTCGCTCTCCTGGCCGACTTCGTCATCGGCGACGACGCCGGCCTCCGGGCCCTTGGCCTCGAGGCTGACTCGGACTTCGCCCAGTCCCGCCATCCGGACGATCTGGGCGAGATCACCGGCATGGCGCTGTTCGAGCATGTCACCCGCGTCGAGCGGTATGTCCGTGACCAGGAGTGGGCCCGCGAGATCGCCTCGGACGTGTCTGCACTGCAGCTGGCCGTGGAGCGCACGTTCTCCCCGGCCGTGCTTCACGCCTATGAGATGGAACGGCAGGTGCATGGCGAGATGGAGGTGCTGGATGCGCACGAAATCGGCGCCGGCGACGTGCCATTCGGGTACTTCCATCGCGGCATCCTGGCCGACCTGGCGGCCCGGGCGGCGGCCCGCCTGAAGGTCGACCAGGGCGAGCGGCTCACCATGGCTGAAATCGCGCTTCTGCTCGATGTCCGTGAGCCCACGGTCATCACCAATGCCCACCGGAAGAACTTCCCGACGGTGGAGGACGAGAACCGTCGCTACGCGGAACCCGCCGAAGTGCTGCCGTGGATGCTCAAGCAGGGCTACGTTCCCACCAAGGGCCTGCCTGGCGCATTGGGGAGCACGCACAAGGTTGAGCCCGCCGACGCCATCGACGACCTCGTCTTCGTGCCTGTTGCACGGGACGGAACCTGGTTCGGTCCCGATTGTCGTGCCTCCGGCCGTTTCACCATCGGCGCCAAGGGGGCCGAGGAAAAGTACAGCGACTACTTCACCGCGCTCGAGGCGCTGGTTCGCATGCATACGCCGCGCTGGCACCGTCCGAACGCGAACGGCATCCCGGGGTTTGTCACCGGCGTCCGCTTCGATCGCATGCGCCGCGCCGACCTCGAGCGCGCTCTGTCCTGACACCACGTTCAATCCACAGGGGGATTGCCATGAACACCCACAGCCAGTTCGACCGCTACGCCGACACGATCGCCAGCCTGCCCACCGACTTCGCCACCCAGAAGCCCTTGCCCGCCGCCCTCCGCATGACCGGGGATCGCCGCCACGAGGTCTACTACGCACCCTTCGACCACGTGACGCCCACGGCCCGGGTGGTCATTGTCGGCATCACGCCGGGTCGGGTGCAGGCCGTTGCGGCCCTGGAGGCGGCGAGTCAGGCGCTGCGGCGCGGTGTCCCACATACGGAGACCATGGAGCTGGCTAAGGCCACCGCCAGCTTCGCTGGCCCCATGCGCCGCAATCTGGTGGATCTCCTTGACCATGTGGGCGTGGCCGAGCGCTTGGGCATCCGTTCCACTGCTGGATTCTGGGGATCGGAGCAGCGCTTGGCGCAGTTCACGTCTGCGCTCCGCTATCCCGTGTTCGAAGGCGGGAAGAACTACTCGGGAGGTAGGCTGTCGACGTCTGCCCTGCTCACTGGCGAGCTGGACCGCTGGTTCTCCGCCGAATGCCGTGCACTGCCGACCGCGCTCTACGTTCCGCTGGGCCCCACGGCGCTTGAAGCGTGCGAACGCCAGGTCGCAGCGGGCATCCTGCGTCCCAGCCAGATCCTGGCCGGTTTGCCCCATCCCTCCGGCGCGAACGCGGAACGCATCGCGTACTTCCTCGGGCGCAAGCCGCGCCACCTGCTGTCCACCAGGACTCGCCCCGAGTCGCTCGACGCAGGCCGCGAAGGGGCGCTGCGTACTGTTGCGGGGTGGGCGTGATGGCCGGCCGCATGGGTCACCGCGTCCGCCACAGGAAGCGGGTGATCGAAGGGGCAGGCGGTCGCGTGGCTGCGGTGTCGACGACCGGCAGTGGCCACCTGCGCTTCGTGGTGGTCTTGCCCGATGGCAACACCCGGCCCCTGATCTGCGCGAGCACCCCCAGCGATGTGCGTGCGGATCGAAACGTCCGCGCCATGGTTCGGCGCTGGTGCGCGACCGTGGCCGCCAACGACGAGTGCGCGCCGGGCGGCTACCCGTCCCTGGTCAGTCGCACACCAGATTCCACGGGCATGAGCCCAATGGTCTGCGCGTAACGCGCCGCAGCCTTCTCGCTGCGGAACGTGATCGGGCGAGGCGTGGCCCAGGCGGTCGGTCGCAGGAGTTCCGGGGCGTCCAGGAGTTCTCGATCAAGCAGGCGGGTGAAGCCGCGGCCCTCGACCAGAACACCCCACTCCTTGCCGCATCGAACCCTCGATGGTCGGACGCGCTTCACCAAGCCGAACAGGCGGGCGAGCTGGGCGATGGGATGACTGATCAGGCGCACTCGCATGGCGTTCTCCTCAGGTTTGCACCTTAGGCATAGCACCTTCAACTCGACTGCCCGACTTGGCGGAGGAACGCGGTTGTCGCAGGGAAAGTTGACGCGTTTCATGGAAGCTGGCGTAGTGGGGAGCGTCTCCCGACGACAGCATCGGGGACAGCAGGGGGAAAGGATGATCGAGACAACCGACGTCCAGGCGAAGTACTTCGCCTGGGAGCTCACGCGTCGCCGCCGCGGCGGCGACCTGGACCGGATCGGCCAGTCGCTGTTCGATGCGGCAGTCGACCTCAACCCGCACCAGATCGAGGCGGCGCTCTTCGCCCTGCAGAACCCGCTTTCCAAGGGCGTTCTGCTGGCTGACGAGGTCGGTCTGGGCAAGACGATCGAAGCAGCGTTGGTACTCGGTCAGTACTGGGCGGAGCGCCGCCGACGCCTGCTCGTCATCTGTCCGGCCTCCCTGCGCAAGCAGTGGGCGACCGAGCTGTCCGAAAAGTTCCACCTGCCCACGCAGGTGCTCGATGCCAGGACCTGGGCGCAGGCGCGCAAGGAGGGGATCTACAACCCCCTGGACCAGGACGTCATCAGCATTGTCTCGATCCACTTCGTGGCGAGCATGGAACGGGCCATCGGGTCGATCCGCTGGGATCTGGCCGTGATCGACGAGGCGCACAAGCTGCGCAATGCCCATCGTGAAAGCCACCGCAGCGGCCAGGCCATCAAGCGCGCCCTGGCCGGCGTCCGCAAGCTGCTGCTCACGGCCACGCCACTGCAGAACTCCCTGATCGAGCTCTACGGCCTGTCGACCCTCATCGATGAGCACCTGTTCGGTGACCGCGTCAGTTTCCGGACGCGCTTCATGCGCGGCGACGCCGCCATTCCGGCGCTCAAGGCGCGTCTGGCCGATTTCTCCAAACGCACCCTGCGCCGGGACGTACTGGAGTACGTGCAGTACACCGAGCGCAAGCCGCTCACGGTGCCCTTCACGCCTGGTGACCAGGAGCAGCGGGTCTATGACCTGGTGTCCGGCTACCTGCTCAGGGACGACGCCTATGGCATTCCCACCCGCCAGCGGCACCTGGTCGGCCTGATCCTGCGCAAGCTCCTGGCCTCGTCCACCCCAGCCGTCGTCGCCACGCTGGAGGCCATCCTGACGCGGCTGCGGAGGCTGGAGGAGAGCCAGGCAGTCCAGGACGACTGGCTCGAACAGCTGGTGGAGGACGAAGAGCTCGACGCCGATGTGCTGGATGAAGATGAGGCGGCAGAGGAGCCTGCCCTCCTTGACTCCGAACCGATCGATCGCGACAGGCTCCGCGGGGAGATCGCCGAGCTGGAGCAGTACCTGCTGGTGGCGCGCGGGGTCCGCGAAGACCAGAAGTCGCACGCCCTGCTGCAGGCGCTGGAGACCGGCTTCGGGCAGATGGCCGCGATCGGTGCGCCGCGCAAGGCGGTGATCTTCACCGAATCGGTGCGCACGCAGGATTACCTGACCAACTTCCTCGAAGCACGGGGACATGCCGGCCGCGTGGCCAAGTTCAGCGGCCGCGCCTCGGACCCGGGCCTCAACGGCATCTACCAGCGCTGGCTGGCGACATATCGGGGCACGGACCGCGTGACCGGCAGCCCGGCCATCGACCGCCGCACCGCCGTGATCGACCACTTCCGCGACCAGGCCGAGATCCTGATCTGCACCGAGGCCGGCGCCGAAGGCATCAACCTGCAGTTCTGCTCGCTGGTGATCAATTACGACCTGCCGTGGAATCCGCAGCGCGTCGAGCAGCGCATCGGCCGCTGCCACCGCTACGGGCAGAAGCACGACGTGGTAGTGATCAACTTCCTCAACCAGCGCAACGCCGCCGACCAGCGCGTGCTGGAGCTGCTGTCGGAGAAGTTCCACCTGTTCGAGGGCGTGTTCGGGGCCTCCGACGAGATCCTGGGCCGCATCGAGTCGGGCGTGGACATCGAGCGACGCATCGCCGCCATCTACGAAACCTGTCGCACGCCCGCCGAAATCGATGCCGCTTTCGCCCGGCTGCGCAGCGAACTGGAAGCACAGATCGAGGAGCGGATGCGGAACACTGAGGAGGCCCTGCTGGCCACCTTTGACGCTGGAGTGGTCGAGCGCCTGCGCCTGCATCGCGAAGAAGCGATCGTGCAACTGGACCGGATCAGCCGCCTGTTCTGGCGCCTGAGCCGGCATGTGCTGGCGGAAGCCGCACAGTTCGACGACCAGACCCTGTCGTTCGACCTGTCCCGGCCACTCATGGCTGAGGCGCCTGCAGGCCGCTACCACCTGATCCGCAAGGGTCAGCCGGCGCCGGAGAACGGCCACGTCTATCGCCTCAGCCACCCGCTGGGCGAGCATGTGCTCGATCGCGGCCGTCGCTGCGAGACACCCGTAACCGCGCTGGAGTTCATGCTTGCCGGTGCACCGCAGCGGATTGCTGCCCTCGAGCAGCTGCCGAGCCGCTCCGGCTGGCTGGAGCTCAACCTGCTGGAACTGGAGAGCTTCCAGCTCGAGGAGCACCTGGTGTTCAGCGCCCAGGCCGACGACGGCACCTGGCTGGATGCCGAGGCCTGCCAGCGGCTGCTGGAGTTGCCGGGTCGCCCCAGTGACAGGCCGGCCGCCCCGGACACTCTGCCGCCCAAATTCGACGCCAACGTCCGCCGCCAGATCGAAGCCGCCTTGGCCAAGGCACTGGAAGAGAACAACGCCTACTTCCACGCCGAACGCGAACGGCTCGACCAGTGGGCCGAAGACAAGCTGCTGTCCGCCGAACAGGCTATGCACGACACCAAGGCCCGCCTGAAGGACGCCAAGCGCCGAGCACGGGCCGCGGCCACCGTGGAAGAGCAGGCGGCCCTCCAGGAGGAAATCAAGCTCCTGGAGCGCCAGCAGCGCCGTCAGCGGCAGGAGATCTTCGACGTGGAAGACGAAATCGAAGCCGAGCGCGATGCCCTGATCGCCGCCCTGGAGCGGCGCCTGAACCAGCGCAGCCACAGCGTCAGGCTGTTTCGGATCCGATGGGCGCTGGCTTGAACAGCGCCGGCACGAGGCCTCTTGCGCCGGCCGGCTGCTGGGGTAAAATCGTGACCAACAACACCCCCCACGCCTCTCGTCAGACCGGCGCACCATGGGGGGTTATTTTTTTCCGGCCTTCGCGATCGGCCGAGGGCATCCCGGAGTTCGCAGCGCCAGGCCGCGCCGGGGATGCAGGATGAAATACGACAAGCCGGCGCTTACGGTCGAGCGTCAGATTCAACAGCTCGCCTCGCGGGGAATGGCCTTTGCCGATACTGAGCGAGCAGCCCACTACCTGGCCGAGCTCAACTATTACCGCCTCAGCGGCTACTGGCTTCGGCACGAGGCCGATCACGCGTCCCACCGGTTCCTTCCCGGCGCGTCCTTCGAGGCAGTGCTCGACGACTACCTGTTCGACCGAACCCTCAAGCTGCTGGTGCTGGACGCAGTCGAGCGGCTCGAAGTCTCCATCCGCACCCGCTGGGCCCATGTCGTCGGCCTGCGCCATGGCGCGCATGCGCACCTCGACAGTGCCCTGTTCAAGCAGCGCAGCCAGACATGGAGCCACCCGACTGCCGTGGCCAAGCTGGTCAGCGGGGTGGAAGACAGTCGTGAGCGATTCATCCGCCATCTCCGCCATACCTACGACGAACTCCTCCCACCCATCTGGGCCAGCGTAGAGGTCATGAGCCTGGGCCAGATCTCGCGCTGGTTCAGCAACCTGCGCCATGCCGCGGACCGCAACGCCATCGCCGAACCCTACGGTGTCGACGAGGTCCTGTTGGCGTCCTTCCTGCACCACATCAGCGTGGTGCGGAACATCTGCGCCCACCATGCGCGCTTCTGGGATCGTGAGATGACGTTCAGGGCGCAGCTGCCGCGCAAGCATCCCGAAGCTTTGGTCGCCTCACTTGACCCCGCCGGCCCCAACAGCGCCTACAACACGCTCACCCTGCTGGGCTGGTTGATCGGCCGCACCAGTCCCGGGCAGACCTGGGTCCAGCGCGTTGCCGAACATGTCATCCAACACCCGCCTGCCGCTGGCGTGATGGGCTTCCCAACCAACTTCAGCCAGCGCCCCATCTGGCAACACACCACCGAAGAATGATTCCGATGACCGATACCACACCCGCCAAGTTCGACCAGCTGGTCGCCCTGCTCAAGAAACTGTTCCAGCTCGACCAGCCCGACCTGGACTTCGGCATTTACCGGATCATGCACGCCAAGGCTGGCGAGGTGACCGAGTTCTTGGAGCGCGATCTGCTGCCGCAGGTGAAGGACGCCTTTGCCCAGTACCAGTCGGCCGACGGGGCAGAGCTGAAGAAGAAGCTGGACCAGATGGTCGCCCAGCTCGCCGAGGCAGGCGTGGACGCGGACGCCGCGCCGAAGGTGCGCGAGCTGCGCGAACAGCTCAACGGCGCGGTCGACCTTGGCGCGTTGGAGAACGAGGTCTACGACCACCTCTACAGCTTCTTCCGCCGCTACTACTCCGAAGGCGACTTCCTGGCCAAGCGGGTCTACAAGCCAGGTGTCTACGCCATTCCTTACGAGGGCGAGGAAGTCACCCTGCACTGGGCCAACAAGGACCAGTACTACATCAAGACCAGTGAGTATCTGCGCGACTACGCCTTCCGGCTCAGGCCCGAAGCCGGCGAGGGTGAAGACCCCATGCGCGTGCGCTTCAAGCTGGTGGACGCGGCCGAGGGCGAGCACGGCAACGTCAAGGCTGCCGAGGGCAAGGGCCGGGTGTTCGTGCTGGCGGCCGAGGACTTCATCGCCGAAGTCGACGGCGAGCTGGAACTGCGCTTCGAATATCGCCCCGCGACGCTGGAGGACTGGCCAGCCGACCAACGCGACGGTAAGAGCAAGCCACCGGCCCAGAAGGACCTGGCCGCGTTCGCGGCGGCATCGATCCTGGCCTCAGGCGGTGACTTCGCGAGCTGGCTGACGGAGCTTGGCAAGGCACACGTCAAGACTAACGGCGAGCAAGCGGATTACAACGTCATCCACGCGAAGATTGAGCACTACGCTAAACGCAACACCTTCGACTATTTCATCCACAAGGATCTGGATGGATTCCTGAGGCGCGAGCTGGACTTCTACATCAAGAACGAGGTCATGCACCTGGACGATGTTGAAAGCGAAACCGCGCCGCGGGTCGAGCAGTACCTGTCCAAGATCAAGGTAATCCGTCGCATCGCCCGAAAAATCATCGACTTCCTCGCGCAGCTGGAGAATTTTCAGAAGAAGCTGTGGTTGAAGAAGAAGTTCGTGCTTGAGGCGAACTATTGCGTACCCCTTCGCGAGCTGGATGACGCCTGCCAAAACGCCGTCTTAGAGTGCAGCTCGATCCTGACCTCTTGGCGCGACTTGGGTCTCGAGAAGCCAGATCTCCTCGGCAAGTCGACATCAACACTTCCGGTGGATACGGCGTTGTTGTCGACCGAGCTTCGAGAGGCAGTCATCGAGAGTCTCGACATGGATCGAGTCACGGGTACGCTGATAATCGGTGACAACAAAGCGTCCCTAGATCTCGCCTTAGGCAAATTGCGCGATCAAGTCCAAGTGATCTACATGGATCCGCCATTCAACACTGGTAGTGACGGCTTTGCCTACAAGGACGGTTATTTCCACGCAAGCTGGCTTTCCATGATGAGGGATCGAATTGCCGTAATGACTTCATGCTTGCGCAGCAACGGCACGCTTTACGCGCACATCGACTATACCGAGAAGGAGCGGTTAAAGCTCCTTCTCGACCAGAATCTCGAGTACATCACAGAGATCATTTGGCGGATAGGTTGGCTGTCTGGATACAAGACGAAGGCCAACAAGTTTATCCGGAATCACGACACGATTTACCAGTATGCACGTTCGGAGAAGCCGCTGTTCAACAAGTCTTACATTCCGTATCCAGAGGGATACGTTCGCCGCGATGGGAACGCCCCAGAAGGGGCAGGATATCCGATCGAAGATACTTGGAACTGCAGCGAGCTCGATTCACTAAACTCGATCCAGATCATCAGCTTTTCTAGAGAGAAGGTTGGCGACGAAACGCTCACGCAGAAGAATGAGAATCTGCTTAAGCGGATCCTGCTCTCATCGAGTAACGCTGGCGACCTTGTACTCGATCCATTCTTGGGATCCGGAACAACAGCCGCCGTGGCTATGAAGCTTGGTAGGCAGTGGGTGTGCAGCGAAATCGGAGATCGAGCGCTTTCTTCTGCCATTCCTCGACTGAAGCGCGTGATCGCGGGTGATCCCTACGGCATTTCTAAGGATCACGATGTTCAGTGGGAGGGCGGTGGAGCTTTCAAGTATCTGAGCATTGAGTCCTACGAAGACACCCTCAACAACCTCACACTGTCCCGCAGCGCGCAGCAGCAAGGAACGATTGAGTTTCCAAGTGCCCAAGGCGCCGACGGCCTGCGCGAGCAGTACCTGCTGAGGTACCAGCTGGACGTGGAATCCCGCGGCAGCGCGTCACTGCTCGACATAACGGCGTTCTCCGACCCCACGGCCTACAAACTGCTGGTCAAGACCCCGGGTAGCGACGAAGGTCGTGAGGTCAATGTCGATCTGCTGGAAACTTTCAACTGGTTCTTGGGCCTGACCGTACAGCACATCGCCGCGCCGCGTAGTTTTGCCGCCGGGTTCGAGCGTGACGGCGAAGGGCGGCTGCGAATTACGGGACGGTTGAAGCAGGACGCTACCGGCCCCTGGTGGTTTCGCGCTGTCATCGGCACCACGCCCGAAGGGCGCAAGACCCTGGTGATCTGGCGCAAGCTCACCGGCGACGCTGAGCAGGACAACCTGGTGCTGGAGGCGTGGTTCCGCGACAAGCAGGCGTTCTCCGTGCGCGACGCCGAGTTCGACCTGATCTACGTCAACGGCGACAACACGCTTGAGAACATCCGGCTGGAGGACGAAAGCTGGAAGGTGCGCCTGACCGAGGAAGACTTCCAACGCCTGATGTTTGAGGGGACCGACTGAGATGGCGGCGCTGAAGATGGCCGCCACCAGAAAGGCGGCGAAGAAGACGGCCGTAAAGCCACGCGGGCGCGCAGCGCAGGGTTCGGAGTTCACCCAATCGCTGGTGCTCAACCAGTGGCTGTTCGGCCTGTTCGGTCTGGACAGCACCGACGGCTACTACCCCATGGAGGGTGGGCGCCGGGTGCCGCTTCTGGAGGCGTTCAAGCAGCGCTTCCAGCTCAACGAGCACAGCGAGGAAGGGTTGGATGAGAACAACGTCCATCGTTTCCACCACGCCATGGTCAACCAGATCACCGGTGAGCTGCCCGGCGTCACCCGCGACGAGTTGCTGGCCTTCGACCAGAACATCGTCCGCCACACTCTGGTGCTGAACGCGGAGCGCAGTCTGCGCCGCGAGCGGCCGGTGGTGTGGAAGTACTACCAATACCTGGCCCTGCTGTTCGTCGAGATCTATCTGGATCGATACTTCCGCGATCCGCAGGTGCTGGCTCAGGCGCTCAACGCCCACATCGGGAAGTTCAACGCCGGCAAGGAGGCGGGCCAGCAGCTCCCCCCATTGGACGAGGGCCGCGACGCCGCCCTGGGCCTGAACAAGTTGGCCCTGTGGTGCGCCACCGGCAGTGGCAAAACCCTGCTGATGCACCTCAACCTGCGCCAGTACCAGCACCACCTGGCACAGGCCGGCCGCGGGCGCGAGCTCAACCGCATCGTTTTGCTGACACCCAACGAAGGGCTGAGCCACCAGCACCTGCAGGAGTTCGCCGCCGCGGGTATCGAGGCGGAGCTGTTCGACAAGAGCGCTCGCAGCCTGTTCGCCGGCAAGGCGGTGGAGATCATCGACATCCACAAGCTGGCCGACGACATGGGCGACAAGACCGTGGCCGTGGACGCGTTCGAGACCGGCAACCTGGTGCTGGTGGACGAAGGCCACCGCGGTGCCTCCGGCGGCGAGGCTGGTAAGTGGCTGTCACGGCGCGACCAGCTGTGCGAGAAGGGCTTTTCCTTCGAGTACTCGGCCACCTTCAAGCAGGCGGTGAGAGACAGCGTACCCCTGTCGCGCCGCTACGCCCGCAGCATCGTCTTCGATTACTCCTATCGTTATTTTTACGGCGACGGCTACGGCAAGGACTACCAGATCCTCAACCTGGACGATGCGACCGAGCAGCAGGGTCTGGACGTCTACTTGACGGCCTGTCTGCTGGCTGCGTATCAGCAGCGTCGCCTGTTCGACGACCGGCAGGCGCAGCTCCGCGACTTCAACCTGGAGCGGCCGCTGTGGATCTTCGTTGGCGGCAGCGTCAACGCCGTGCGCAGGCAGGGCGGACGGGACGTCTCTGACGTGACCGAGGTGCTGCTGTTCCTGTCCCGGTTCACCAGTGAGCGGACGCGGGCGGAGCGTACGATCACGGTGCTGCTCGGTGAAGGGCTGCCCACCGCCTCCGGCCAGAACCCGTTTGCCAACCGCTTCGGCTACCTGAACGAGCTGGGTCTTCCGGTAGCCACGCTGTTCGCCGACATCTGCACGCGCCTGTTTAACGCCCCTGGCGGCGGTGCGCTGCACGTGGAGTACCTGAAGGGTGCCGACGGCGAGCTGGCCCTGAAGCTGGGCAACAACGACCCCTTCGGCGTGATCAACGTTGGTGACGCGAAGAAGCTGTACGACCTGTGCAACACCACGCCGGGGCTGGTGGCTGAGGAGCGGGATTTTGCCGGCTCGCTGTTCCGCCGGATCAATGACCGAGACAACGCCATCAGCCTGCTGATCGGCTCGCGCAAGTTCACCGAAGGCTGGAACTCCTGGCGCGTGAGCACGCTGGGCCTGATGAAGATCGGCCAGAGCGAGGGTGCCCAGATCATCCAGCTGTTCGGCCGCGGCGTGCGCCTGAAGGGCTATGGCTGGTGCCTGAAGCGCAGCAGCAAGATCCAGCGTCTTCCGGCCGGCGTGGAGCGACCCCGGCACATCGAGTTGCTGGAGACGCTGAACGTGTTCGGCGTCCACGCGGACTACATGGCCCAGTTCAGGCAGTTCCTGGAGGACGAAGGGCTGCCGTCGGACCAGGACAGCGAGGAGATCGTGCTCCCGGTGCTGCGCAACCTGGGCACGCACAAGCTCAAGATCATCCGGCTCAAACCCGAGATCCACGGCGTGCGGACCGCGTTCGGCGTCGCCTTCCGCCAGCTGGCGCCGGTCCCGCAGCTCGCGCCACCGCAGGGTGAAGCGGACCACTGGTTGCTGCGGAACCGGGTGCAGCTCAACTGGTACCCGAAGATCCAGGCGATGAAGGCCGTCGGACTGGCGGGCGGCGACGGCGTAGCCGAGCTCGAGCGCGGCAAGCTGGGGCCGAAGCATGTAGCGCTGCTGGACCTGGATCGCGCCTGGTTCGAGCTGATCCGCTTCAAGAACGAGCGTGGCTGGCACAACTTCGACATCCCGCGCCCGTCCGTCGACCGCCTTCTGGCCGACACCGACTGGTACGACCTGCTGATCCCCGAATCCATGCTGGCCATGGACAGCTTCGCCAAGGTGGCGATCTGGCAGGAGATCGCCGAGACGCTGCTGAAGAAGTACGCCGAGCGCTACTACAGTTTCCGGAAGAAGGGTTGGGAGGAGCCGCACCTGGAATATGCCGAGCTGGACGCAGGCGACCCCAACTTCCCCGAGGCTGGCGCCGGTGTGGGCGAGGAGCAGGGCGTGTACCGCGTGTCGGTGGAGAAGTCCGAGGAGGCGCTGATCACCCAGCTGCGGCAGCTGGGTGACGAGCTCCGCAGGCGCGCTGGCGTGGCCGACAAGGCGTACAGCGGCGGCCAGGCGAAGCTGGAGGTGATGTCGTTCAAGGGTCACCTGTACGAACCGCTGATCAAGGCCAGCGGCGCCAACATCACCGTCCGGCCGGTGTCACTGAACGACGGAGAGATGCGCTTCGTCCGTCGCCTGAAGGACTACTGCGCCGCACATCCGGAGGAGTTCGAGGACCGGCCGTTGTTCCTGCTGCGCAACATGAGCCGTGGCCGCGGCATCGGCTTCTTCGAGGCCGGCAACTTCCATCCCGACTTCATCGTCTGGCGCATCGACGGCAGCAAGCAGCGGATCAGCTTCGTCGACCCCAAGGGCATCCGCCAGCTGGACACCATCGACGATCCGAAGATCCAGTTCCACCGCACCATCCAGGAAATCGAAGCGCGCATGGCCGATCCGGACGTCAGCCTGCGCAGCTACATCGTCTCGGGCACGTCCGCCGTGGAAATGGAGATGCACTGGAAGGTGACCCGCCAGAAGATGGCCGAGCGGAACATCCTGTTCGACGAGGATGAGGGCTACGTGGCGCGATTGATCCGGGAGTCGGCGCCGGAGGCGTGATGGTCAGTTGCCTCTCTCTTCGACCCCCATTCCCGGAGATTACTATCTCTAAGGGGTGACTGGGTCGCTCCAGAGAGAGCGCTCGGCGTTAGCTGGACGGCGTCCCGATGTAGCAGGTGGGGGCAGCACCCTGATATCTCTATGGAGCGACTCCTCGATCTATCCGCGGATTTCTTCGTGCTGTTGCGGTCGGAAGCAACAGGGCAGACGCATGTCGCTGCAAAGCTTCGCACTGTGAAGGTCGAGATTCACTTCGCCGTAACTGTCTGAAGCTCAAGAGGAACTCGCGGGCCGAGCGTTCCCGTGGTTGAGATTGAAGTGCATCAGGGTTTCCGTATCGCCGTCGTCTACGGAATCTCGACCATTGACGAGGCGTCCCCTGCTGCGATGTCGCGCAAGTGCATGATCCCGTGAGGGAATCACGGCCGGATTAGTTTGCGGGAATCTTGACCATCTTGTGTGAGCCGACAAGTCCGCGATTCTGGAGATGTACCGCTTCGGTACTTCCTTCTGGAGGGTGCGATGGTCGGCTCGATGCTGCTCTTCCTTGGACTGGGCGTGTTGCTGTGGTTGCTTGCACCTAACGGCACCAACGAAGGGGTTGGATCCACCCTGGAACCAAGGGTGGATCCGGCGGACGAGGACATTGAGCCAGGCCCGTCATGGGATGGACTGGATCCCCTCGAGCTGGATCATCTGAGCCGCCTGGACGCCGGTGATCCCTTCCAGGAGCCCCAGGATTTCCTGTTCCCGCCGCTGGAAGAACCCGCTGACGATTGGTGGTGGAGGCGTAAGCTCCCCCGTCAAGCAGACACTTCAAAAGTAGAACTTCCGGCGTGTTGATCGCGGTA
>Ga0233369_1000464_pt1 | contig 16663 bp, 15 predicted proteins | sample ElkDunMinimDraft_26_FD_191537 | JGI IMG/M metagenome (GOLD analysis project Ga0233369, IMG submission 191537) | Fecal eukaryotic communites from dung pellets of Tule Elk in California, USA - Elk Dung D16 | ecosystem: Host-associated > Mammals > Digestive system > Large intestine > Fecal | place... | reverse complement strand
TCTCAAAGCGCAGCAGGCGCTGATCAAGGGCCAGATCGACGCCGGCATACAGCGCGTACTGGAGCATGGTCAGTACATCCTGGGTCCGGAAGTGGCCGAGCTGGAAGAGAAGCTCGCCGCCTTCGTTGGTGCGAGATACTGCATCAGTGTGGCCAACGGCACCGATGCCCTTCAGATCGCACAGATGGCCTTTGGCATCGGTCCCGGTGACGAAGTCATCACTCCCGGCTTCACTTACATCGCCACCGCCGAGACTGTCGCTCTGCTCGGCGCTAAGCCGGTGTATGTGGATGTCGACCCGCGCACCTACAACCTCGATCCAGCGCTGCTCGAAGCAGCGATCACCCCGCGCACCAAGGCAATCATTCCGGTCTCGCTGTACGGTCAGTGCGCTGATATGGATGCGATCAATGCAATTGCCTCCAGGCGCGGCATTCCGGTGATTGAGGACGCCGCTCAGAGCTTTGGCGCCACCTATAAAAGCAAGCGTTCCTGCAACCTGACAACCGTCGGCTGCACCAGCTTCTTCCCCAGCAAACCGCTGGGCTGCTACGGTGACGGCGGGGCGATTTTCACCAATGACGACGAGCTGGCCAAGGTGCTACGACAGATCGCCCGGCATGGCCAGGACCGTCGTTATCACCACGTCCGTGTGGGCGTGAACAGCCGCCTGGATACCCTGCAGGCCGCGATCCTACTGCCCAAGCTGGAACTCTTCCCGCGTGAGCTGGAGCTGCGTGAGCATGCTGCCCAGCGCTATGCCCGCCTGCTTGGCGAGGCTGGGATTACCGCGCCCTTCGTCGAGGATTACAACCGCAGCGCCTGGGCACAGTTCACCGTGCAGGTGGGCAGCCGCGAGCGGGTGCAGGCACACCTCAAGGGTGCCGGTATTCCCACGGCCGTGCATTACCCCATTCCGCTCAATCGTCAGCCGGCGGTGAAGGACGAAGTAGCGAGTCTGCCGGTTGGAGACGCGGTCGCGCAGAAGGTCATGAGTCTGCCGATGCATCCGTACCTGGGCGTGGCGGAGCAGGCCACTATCATCCAGGCCCTGCAGGAGAGCCTGGGCGCATGAAGCTTAAAGTCGTCACCATTGACGGCGTGCAAAAGGAGGCGTTTTTCTACTGCGTGCCCTGCATCACCATGTGCGATGAAACCATGTGGGTCGAGACGGCCGAGCTGCGCTGGAACATCTGGTCGATGCCGAGCGAACGTGCATCCTCAAGGCCTACTCTTGCCCTTGGAACGGCTACTTCTCTAAGTCAAGCTTCTATCTGCGGTTAGAGGAGGCTGCTTAGCTTGCTATAAAGTTGATATTTAGTTCAGTAAGAACTAGGTGTATTGAATTTGACGTTTCAAGTATGGTTTTAAGATAAAACTCTCAAATTATGGTTTGGTTTGGTTTGGTTTGGTTTGGTTTGGTTTGGTTTGGTTTGGTTTGGTGTTCTAGGCTCAAATTGCCCGGGCTTGGATTTGCTTACTGATTTTATTCTGGTGATGCCTGATGAAAAAGTGTCCTATGATTTCCATAGTTATTCCTGTATTTAATGGTGGGGATTATCTTGCTTCTGCAATTGATAGTGCTTTGAGTCAGGATTATTCAAATTTTGAAGTTATAGTCGTTAATGATGGCTCGTCCGACAAGGGGGTTACTGAAAATATTGCTCTTAGTTATGGTGATAATATTAGGTATTATTTTAAGTCGAACGGCGGTGTTGCTTCGGCGTTGAATTTCGGAATTAAGGTGATGAAGGGGGAATATTTTTCTTGGCTTAGTCATGACGATCTGTATGTTTCCCACAAGCTCTCGCGTCAGATGTCCATTCTTAATGAGTTTGAGGGGGGCAGGAAAATGGTTGTGTATGGGCCTGCGGGAGCTTTTTCCTCTGATCCGGGAGTGTTCCGGTTGATTCCTCTTGTTGGAGATTTATCGTCCTATGTCCGATATTTCTTGGCTACAGATAGCTCTCTTCATGGTTGCACATTGCTGATTCCGAAATCGGCATTTATGGAGTTTGGATGTTTTAATGAGAGTTTAAGGACAACACAAGATTATGATATGTGGTTCCGTATTGCGGAAGGGTATGAGTTCATTGGTACTAACGAAATCCTTGTGAAGGCGCGGCAGCATGAGGCGCAGGGTACCGTTAAAATGAAAGATGTTGTAAGAAAAGAATGCGATGAGCTGGTTCTTGGTTTTATTGAGCGCATGTCTTTAAAGGACATTAGTTCTGCTGGTCTTAATGAGGATGATGCTTTTTTGAAGCTGGCGAAGATATCGTATCGCAGAGGCTTGGTGATTGCTGCGCGTGCGAGTCTACGAAAGGTGAGATTTTATAAGTTTGGTATTTTGATTGGTGTTGGTTTGTTTGGCGAAGCTTTTAATTTTCTACGGGTTATTCGTTCGTTTTTAAAAATAGAGCGAAAATTTTGATTAGAAATAATTTGCTTGCAAATTACGCTGCTCAGGCGTTTGTTGCTGTAATTGCGTTTGCATTTGTTCCTGTATACGTGAATTTACTTGGCATTGAAGCGTACGGTGTGGTTGGTTTTTTTGCCTTGTTATTAGCTGGCATGGCGGTTTTGGACGGTGGGTTCGCGCCAGCTCTGAATCGTGAAGTTGCAAGAATTGCCAATAATGATCGGGATATTCATGCTGTAGTAAGACTTGTTCGTAGCTTTGAGGTGTTAAGTGTTGCTGGGTTTTTTTTGGTGTTTATAGCTATTTTTTATTTTTCTTCATGGTTGTCTAGTGAGTGGCTGAATGCGGATGATATTCCTGTGGGTGTGGTGCGGTTTTCAATAATTTTGATGGGGGGGGTGATTGCTCTTCGTATTTTTGAAGTTGTGTATAAGAGTGTTGTTCTTGGCTTACAGCGGCAAGTAATTTTTAGTTTGTTTAGTGTGGTTTTGGCTCTGGTTCGTCATGCGGGTGCTGCAATTGTATTGGTGTTTTACGGTGCTTCGCTTGAGGCGTTTTTTGCATGGCAGATAGTCGCTTCTTTTGTTTCTGTTATTGTTTATGGGTTGCTTGTTTATAAGGCGTTGCCGATGTGTGGTGCGGCTTGGGTAGTGGATTTTTCCTACTTGAGGAGTGTGGGTGGGTTTGCTGGTGGTACTTTTGTTGCTGCGGTTCTTGCATTTTTTTTAGGGCAGCTTGATAAGATATTTTTGTCAAGATTAATCAGTTTAGAAGAGTTTTCTTACTATTCAATTGCGGCGGCGCTTGCGAGTGTTATTTCTTTGCTGGTTGCGCCTGTTTCACAGGCTGCTTATCCGTATCTTGTTGCAACACGTGATGGAGCGCATAAGCATTTCATGTACAGACGATTTTTTCAGTTGGTCTTGGTCGTTTTGATTCCTTTTTCTTTGGTTCTTTCCGTTTTTTCTGAAGAAATTTTATACGCTTGGGCTGGTAGTCATAGTTTGGCTCAAGAGAGTTGGCGTGTGCTTTCATTATTGGCTTTGGGTAATTTACTTTCGGGTTTAATGGTTCTTCCATTCGTTATGGAGTACGCGGAGGGGCGGGCGGGGTTGGTGGTAAAATTTAATTTTTTTGCACTTGTCTTTGTTTTTTTTGCTTTGCTTTTTCTGATTCCGCAGTTGGGGGCGATTGGTGGTGCTTGGGCCTGGTTTTCATTAAATGTTATTTATTTTTTTGGAATGGGGTGGGTTGTTAATAATAAGGTTTGCGGTTTAAATGCTGTTAAGTGGTTTTTTAGAGATGCCTGTTTATCGTTTGCAGCCGCTTTGGTCGTCATTGTGAGTGTTCGGTTTTATACGCTGCCATTGGTGAGTGGGCGGTGGTTGAGTGTTCTAGTTGCTCTGTTTGCTTGGGTTGCTGGGGTGCTAGTAGTTGGTTCTGTTCTGCACTCTGTTCGCACGTACTTCTTGATGGGGCTTCGTTTTATTTTAGTGGGATTTAGCCGTTGAATGTTTTCTTGATTCCTAGCTGGTTCCCAGGAGAGCTTAACCCAATGGCGGGCTCTTTTATAGCCGAGCAGGCAGAGGCTATGGCGGAATTTCCTGATATTAATATTGTAGTCAGCTTGTGGGGACAGGGCGATCTTGTTGTAGATTACAGAGAAATTTGGGACCTGTCGGTTTTCTATAGATTTTTTTTTGCGGGTCGGCGGTTCTCCAGAAAAAATGATAGGTTCTATGAGGCGTATAGTCCGGCTCTATATTGGTCTCATAGACTGCCTTTTGGCGGGGTAAGGCGCTTACGTGCTGCTAACCTTGATAATTTTAATGTTGCTTGTAAGGGTTTGGGTTCAATTGACTTGATTCATGCTCATGTTGGTTATCCAGCTGGATGTTTGGCGGAATATTTATCGAGGCAGACCGGTGTTCCATACATTTTAACCGAGCATATGGGGCCTTTTCCTTTTCCCTCACTTCTCCGTGTGGGGTGTTTGATTCCAGAATTGTTATCTGCTTATAAGAATGCTTCTCGCGTTATAGCTGTTAGTCCTGCGCAGGCAGCAATGATGGAGAGTTATGGTGTCGCCTCTCCTGCAGTAATTCCTAATTTTGTTGATGAGCGTGAGTTTTATTGTGCTGCTCCGGATGGCGATAGATTTATTTATCTTACAGTTTGCTCTATTGTTTCAGCTAAAGGCGTGGGAGAGCTGCTTAGGGCAATTGCTCTCTGGCGTCCTTCAGCGGATAAAGTTGAGTTTCGTATCGTCGGGGATGGGCCGGATTTTAGCTATTTCAAGTCAGAGAGTGAGAGGTTGGGTGTCTCTCATTTGATCAAGTGGTGTGGAGCCGTTTCGCGAGAGAATGCCGCTTCTTTTTTTAAAAGCTGTAATGCGTTTGTTATGCCATCTCATTTTGAGAGTTTTGGGATGGTGTACGCAGAAGCAATTGCTTGTGGGAAGCCAGTTATAGCTACCAGATGTGGTGGGCCTGAATTCATTGTCAATGACACTAATGGGGTTTTGGTTGAGGTTGGGGATGTAGACTCATTGTCTCGTGCGTTGCAGGATATCTACATTAACCAAGCTCGATATCTCTCCTCTGATATAAGGCGCGACTTCATGAGTCGCTTCTCTCGGCTTGCCGTTTCCCGATTAATCAAACAGGTCTATGACGAGGTGTCTAATACAGACACTTCGCTGGGTCGTGAGCTGTAAGGTATTTACATGTGCGGTATCACGGGTGGATGGTGGCTTGGCCGGCCGGCCACGCTGGATGAGAGGTTGACGCAGGCGCTGGCGGCGATGCAAAGGCGTGGCCCTGATGACCGTGGCTACGAGCTGTACATGGGATCAGGCGGGGTGGCTGCGCTCGGGCATACGCGGTTGTCGATCATCGACCTTTCCGCCGCCGGGCATCAGCCGATGGAGTCGCAGGACAAGGCTGTTTCGATCGTCTTCAACGGTGAGATCTACAACTACCGCGAACTGCGCGCGGAGCTCGAGTCGCTGGGGCATCGCTTCGTCTCCGGTTCGGATACCGAGGTGCTGCTGGCCGCTTGGCGGCGGTGGGGCCGCGATTGCCTGCGGCGGCTGGTGGGCATGTTTGCCTTTGCTGTGTTCGACAGCGCGCGGGGCACACTGACCTGCGTGCGCGATGCCTTCGGTATCAAGCCGTTCTTCTACACCCGTGAGCAGGGCTGCTTCCTGTTTGCCTCGGAAGTCTCGGCGATCAAGGCACTCAAGCAGGAGCGCGTGCAGTTGGACTGGCAGCGTGCCTATGACTACCTGGTGCATGCCGACTACGACAGCGGTGCGCGCAGCTTCCTCGATGGCGTGCTGCATCTGTTGCCCGGGCATCTGGTCGAGCTGGACCTAGCCTCTGGTGCGTTGGGCGAGCCGCAGCGCTGGTGGACGCCATCCATCAAGGAGCGCAACGATCTTAGCTTCGCCCAGGCTACCGAGCTGGTACGCGTACGCTTCCTGGAGAGCATTCGGCTGCATTTGCGTAGTGATGTACCGCTGGGGGCAGCCCTTTCCGGCGGCATTGATTCCTCGGCGGTGGTCTGTGCCATGCGCCACGTGGAGCCAGACCTGCCGATCAATACCTTCAGCTATATCGCCCGAGGCAGCGCGATGTCCGAGGAGGTGTGGGTGGACCGGGTCAACCAGCATGTCGGAGCCCGGCCGCACAAGATAATGGTCAGCGGCGACGAGCTGGCTCGGGATCTGGACGATATGATCGCTGCCCAGGGGGAGCCATTCGGCAGTACCAGTATCTATGCCCAGTACCGCGTCTTCCAGCTGGCTCGCGAGCAGGGTGTGACCGTGACCTTGGATGGACAGGGGGCCGACGAGATGCTGGCCGGCTACAACGGCTACCCGGGGCAGCGCATCCGCAGCCTGCTGGAGAAGGGGCGGCTGGCCGAGGCCTGGCACTTCCTTGACCAGTGGGCTGGATGGCCAGGCCGTAGCCGCATGGACGCGGCCAAGCGCGCGGTTGCTGAAATGAGCCAGGGAGCGCTCTACGATACGTTGCGGCGACTTAACGGCATGCACAGCCTGCCGCGCTGGATACGTTCGGCACCGCTGGAGGAGCACGGCATCATCCGCCGTTATCCGCGCCAGCGCGCTCAGGCCGGCAGTGCCGGGCGGCGAGTGATGGCTGAGCTGGCCCTTTGCCTGACCCAGCGCGGGCTGCCGGCGCTGCTGCGCCACGGCGATCGCAACTCGATGCGCTTCTCGGTGGAGAGCCGGGTGCCTTTTCTCAGCCTGGATTTGGTCGAGCTGACGCTTTCGCTGCCGGAGTCCTACCTGATTTCCCCGCAGGGTGAGACCAAGCACATTTTTCGCGCGGCCATGCGGGGGATAGTGCCGGATGATATCCTCGCACGCCGCGACAAAATTGGCTTCGCCACGCCCGAGCAGGAATGGCTACTGGGGATGGCGGGCCAGGTGCGCAGTTGGCTGGATGAGGATCTGCAGCTGCCGTTCTTTGACCAGGCGGCCGTGCTGGCAGAGTTCGACCGCGTTGTGGCGGGCCGCAAGGCGTTTTCCTGGCAGGTTTGGCGATGGATCAATTTCTGTCGCTGGTACACCCATTTCTTGGGCCGATAACCGTTAACGTTTTGTTTGGAAGAGTAATGGCAAGGCCATGCTGAGTATTTTGATGTCGGTGAAAAATGAGGCTCGGTATGTTGAGGCCGCGCTTCGCTCCATCGAGCCTGCCTTGCCAGCCAATATTGAGATGGTGGTGGTTGATGACGGTTCCACCGACGGGACTGCGGATATTGTGGAGAACCTGAACCTACCGTTCGTGAAACTTGTGCGAACTGAAGGCATTGGGAAAGCGGCGGCTTACAGTCTTGCTTATGAGAATGCTGAGGGCTCCTACTTCATCCTGTTTGCAGGAGATGATCTGCTTGTGCCCACAGCACTTGAAGCACGGATTACACCATTGCGCTCTTATGAAGAGGATGTGGCGGCAGTTACATTTTGCAAGCTGAAGTCATTTTCCAGTCAGGAGAAGTATGACGGCATGATCCTTCCGAAGAACCCGCGTCATGGATTGGAGTCCGGGGGGTGCATCGCATTTAACCGCCGCTTCGCGGAGCAGGCCTTTCCTATACCGGCGATGCTTGCTAACGAAGACAGCTGGCTGATGCTGCAGGTCCGTTATTCGGCCGTTAAGGTCATTCAGGTTCCGGTAATAGGATTGTTTTACCGGATACATGAGAGCAACAGTTATCAGAGAGGCGTTTCGTTCAATAACGTTAACGAGCAAATGTGGATGCGGCAAAGGGCGCTGTTCTTTTTCTATGAAAAATATCGAGCGCAGCTTTCCGCCACTCAGCAAAGAGAAATACTGTTTACGTTGGCTGTGCAGCTACTGCGGTATCTAGGAAAGCCTCTTCCTATGTTGCTGTTGAATGGAGTCGATCTGAAAACAAGAGTTAAAGCGATCTTTAACTCGACGTCAGGTTTTTACTGGCTTAGAGAACGCTTTTACAAATTCTTTTCAGGCAGGTAAGCGTGCGTATTCTCGTTCTTTCCCAGTACTTCTGGCCGGAAAGCTTCATCATCAACGATATCGTGCGCACGCTCGACGAGCAGGGCCACGAGGTAGTGGTCGCCACCGGCAAGCCCAACTATCCCGATGGCAAGGTCTTCGATAGCTACCGCGCTGCGGGTACCCAGCGCGAACGCTACCTGGGACGCATCGAGGTGCTGCGAGTGTCGCTGTGGCCGCGCGGGCAGGGTGGCGCGAAGAATCTGATCCTCAATTATCTGTCCTTTGTATTCAGCGGTCTGCTGTGCCTGCCGTGGATGCTGCGCGGACGGAAGTTCGACGCGCTCCTAGTGTTTGCACCATCGCCCATCACCCAAGTGATTCCGGCCATTGCCCTGAAGTGGCTGAAGAAGGCCAAGCTGGCGCTTTGGGTTCAGGACTTGTGGCCTGAAAGCCTTTCGGCGACCGGCTTCGTGAAGAATCCAAAGCTGCTCAAGGTTGTCGGGCAGATGGTCAAGATCGTCTATCGTCCCTGCGACTTGCTGCTGGTTCAGTCACGTGCTTTTGTCGAGCCGGTGTCGCGTTATGCGGACCCTCAAAAGATCGTTTACTATCCCAACTCCATCGATGTACGCAGCCGTGGCGCCGTGGCACCGATTCCTGAGACGTTGCAATCGGTGCTGGATGACTACTTCTGCGTGGTGTTTGCCGGTAACTTGGGTACCGCCCAGGCATTGGACACTCTGGTGAAGACTGCCGTGCAGCTGCGTGACGACCCACAGATTCGCCTGGTACTAGTGGGCAGTGGCAGCCGCCTTGAATGGCTGAAGGCGCAGCGCCACGCGCGCCAACTCGATAACCTGGTACTGCCGGGTCGCTTCCCGATGGAGGCGATGCCCCAGATATTTGAGCGTTCAGGGGCTTTGCTGGTGTCGCTTAATGATGAAGAAGTCTTTGCCCAGACTGTGCCCAGCAAGATTCAAGCGTACTTGGCTGCGGGGCGGCCGATTCTCGCCAGCCTGAACGGCGAGGGCGCCCGGGTGGTCTGCGAGGCGCGGGCCGGCCTGGCCTCGCCCGCCGAGCAGGTGCTGCCGCTGGTTGCCAACATTCGCTCGATGAAGGCCTTGGGCGAAGGTGAACGCGCGGCCATGGGCCGGCAAGGACGTGCTTACTTCGATGAGCAGTTTGAAATGACCAGCCAGGTTCGCCGCCTGGTTGAGCTGCTGCAGGAGTATGCATGAACAAGCTGCAAAGCTTGGAGGACGCATGGGGCTGATGGTCTTCCCCATGGCCATCATGGCGAACACCTTCGCCATGATGCTGGTGATGATCGGTCTGAGCTTGTTCGGCAAGCTTGCGCTGGCGGCCGACTTTGGACTGGTACATGGGGCCACGGTGGCGCTTTTCTACGCGTTTTCCGGCAATGCCCGTAGTCTGATCCTGGCAGAATCCGACGGGATCGGCGCGGCCGGTACCTGCGTCTGCGCCTATTCATGCTGGCGCCGCTGGGCCTGCTGGCATTTTTGCTGTGTATTGGCGTAGTGGACGGCGGCTGGTTGTTTGTTCTGCTGCTGGTAGTGCGCCGGGCGGCGGAATGGTTGGCCGAAATCTTTCTTAGTGACCAGGAACTCAACCACCAGGGCCGTGCTGCTTGGCAATTTCTGCTGGCCCAGAGCGTCCTTGGGCTGGTATTGCTGCTGGTGTTACTTGATGGCGGCATGTTCGCCATTCCGGCTACTTTGCTCTGGGCTTTTTCGCCGCTGATGGGCTGCGTTCGCCTAAAACTGCTGCGTGAGGCTGTGAGCAATGTCACGCCGCTGCTGTCGAGTATCCGGCAGCTTCTGCCACATTTTGGCTCTACCGCCGTCATCGGTGTTTCGTTGTATTGGTGCTTTTTGTCGGAATCTCGAACGTATGGTTCGGTATCTACCAGCGCGGCGTGGTGGCGAGAACCCTGCTGCCATTTGGTTTAAATGGCGTTTATACCTGGCTTCTGACCTTTGGCTTGGCTGCCTTTGCGGCGGTCCTGTTGCGCTTCGAGTTCGAGCGTAACCGCGAGCACGTGTGGATTGTGGCAACACTGGCGTTGTTGGAGGGGTTCGTCTCCAATGTCTCGTTGATGAGTCGCGGCATGATTCTTAACGCGGGTGCCTTGATATATGGCGGTGCGGCCCTGTTTCGCCGGGTCGAGGCGCGACTGCGCGGGGGGCTGCTCCTATACGTGGGGTTGCTGTTCTGCGTGCTGTTTGTCGGTTCGGTTGTTGCTGTAAATGCTATGCGCTTTGAGCAATACGGTTACGAAGCCACAGAGGACGCTGTTGCTGGATACACATCAGCCCTTTTTCTCGATCGTTGGGTCGGCATCGAGGGTGTGATGTCGGTAGTCAATAAGGAAGGATTGGGCGAAGAACTGCTCCAACAGGCGCTGGCCGAGCGTCTCGATCCGGCCGTAACTAGCTTCTATGACAAGAATTTCATCAATTCTTACCATTCGAATACAGGGGAAGATGGCCGTCACTTCATTTCGCTACCAGGTTATTTGGCTTTCTATACTACCCCGGCTCGTATCTATTCCTGTTTGCTGCAGTGGCAGCATTCTCCATCGTTGGGGCAGGCCTGGAGTATCTCACCTATCGTTTTGCCGGCCGTAACTTGGTGCTGAGTGCCCTGATCGGCCAGGTTATCGCCTACCGTTACACCAGTTTTGGCTATGTACCGATGCAGAGCTACAAGCTGTTCGGTACCATTGTCCTGACTCTGCTAATTCTCTGCATCGCGGACAAACTATGTGGTCTGTTGTTTCGTCGTACGGCTGAGTGATTCATACCGTGTTTGTTAATAGGTGTCTGTAGTGGCAAAAATTTTGGTTCTTGGCGTCACCGGTATGCTCGGACAGGCAGTCTTCCGCACCTTCGCTGCCGATGACACGCATGAAACCTGGGGAACCCTGCGCAGCGGCGCGGCCTTGCGACATTTTCCGCAGGGGAGTCACGCGCGTCTGCTCTGTGGCGTCGATGTGCTGGATCAGGATGCCTTGGTTGCGGCGTTGGGCAAGGTGAAGCCGGATGTGGTGATCAACTGCGTTGGTTTGATCAAACAACTGGCCGACGCCAAGGACCCGCTCACCGCACTGCCAATTAACGCCATGCTGCCGCACCGCCTGGCGCGGTTGTGTGAGCTGGCCGGTGCGCGGCTGATCCATGTGAGTACCGACTGCGTGTTCTCCGGACGCAAGGGCATGTATCTGGAAAGTGACTTGTCGGATGCGGAAGACCTCTACGGCAAATCCAAGTACATCGGTGAACTGCACGATCTGCCCCACGCGGTCACCCTGCGTACTTCGATCATCGGTCATGAGTTGGGCTCGAGTTACGCGCTGGTGGACTGGTTTCTGTCTCAGCAGGGTGAGGTCAGAGGCTTCACCAATGCCGTTTTCTCCGGACTGCCAACGGTTGAGCTGGCGCGGGTGATGAAGGATTTCGTTGTTCCGCATCCCGAGCTCAGTGGCCTGTATCATGTCGCCGCCGAGCCGATCGACAAATTCCGGCTGCTCAGCCTGGTAGCTGCGCAATACGGCAAACAGATCGGTATTCGTCCGGACGATGCGCTGGTGATTGATCGCTCGCTCGACGGTTCGTGTTTTGCCGAGGCGACGGGTTATGTGGCGCCGGAATGGCCGGAGCTGATCCGCAGGATGCACGCTGACCGCTGAAGTTGGCAGTGTCACGATTTTCAAGTGGTCCCGTGGGCCGCGTAATCAGATATGGAAGGTTTGCATGTTCGACGACAAAGTATTGATGATCACTGGAGGCACCGGCTCCTTCGGTCACACGGTGCTCAGGCGCTTCCTCGATACCGACGTGCGCGAGATCCGCATATTCTCCCGCGACGAGAAGAAGCAGGAGGACATGCGCATCGCCTTGGCCAACGACAAGGTCAAGTTCTATATCGGGGATGTGCGCGACTATGACAGCCTCAAGCAGGCCATGGTTGGTGTGGACTACATCTTCCACGCCGCTGCGCTCAAGCAGGTGCCGTCCTGCGAGTTCTACCCGATGGAGGCGGTGCGCACCAACGTCAACGGCACCGAGAACGTGCTCAACGCGGCGATTGCCAGTGGCGTGAAGCGTGTAGTGGTGCTGTCCACCGACAAGGCGGTCTACCCGATCAATGCCATGGGTATCTCGAAAGCCATGTCGGAAAAGCTGATGGTTGCCAAGTCGCGGATGATTCCGGCGGGCGGCACCGTGGTCTGTGCCACCCGCTACGGCAACGTCATGGCCTCGCGCGGCTCGGTAATCCCGCTGTTCATCGAACAGCTGCGCAGCGGTGAGCCGTTGACCGTTACCGATCCCAACATGACGCGTTTCCTGATGTCGCTGGAAGACTCGGTCGACCTGGTTTTGCATGCCTTCGAGCATGGTCAGCAGGGCGATCTATTTGTGCAGAAAGCGCCAGCCTCCACCGTTGGTGACCTGGCTGTTGCGGTTAGGGAGCTGTTCGGTCGTAGCAATCCGCTGCGGGTGATTGGCACCCGCCACGGCGAAAAACTCTACGAATCGCTGGTGTCCCGTGAAGAGATGGCGAAGGCCGAGGATATGGGTCGTTACTATCGGATTCCGGCTGACAATCGCGACCTGAACTACAAGAAGTACTTCGTCGAGGGCGAGCAGAAGATAGCCGAATTCGACGACTACACCTCGCACAGCACCCACCGTCTGGACGTGTCGGGCATCAAGGAGCTGCTGCTCAAGCTCGACTACATCAGGGAGCAGCTCGATGCTTAAAGTCATGACTCTTGTCGGGACTCGCCCGGAACTGATCAAGATGAGCCGGGTGATTGCCGAGCTGGACTGCCAGGTCAACCACGTGCTGGTCCATTCCGGGCAGAACTACGATTACGAGCTCAACCAGGTGTTCTTCGAAGACCTGGATATCCGCAAGCCCGATCACTTCCTCGGCGCCGCCGGTGAGACTGCAGCGCAAACCATCGCCGAGGTGATCGCCAAGGCCGACGCGGTGTTTGAGCTGGAAAAGCCTGATGCGCTGCTGTTGTATGGCGACACCAACACCTGCCTGGCGGTGATCGCCGCCAAGCGACGCAAGATTCCGGTGTTCCACATGGAGGCGGGCAACCGCTGCTTCGACCAGCGAGTGCCGGAAGAGCTGAATCGCAAGGTGCTGGATCATCTGTCGGACATCAATATGGTGTTGACCGAGCATGCACGTCGCTACCTGATCGCCGAGGGCATACGTCCCGAGACCATCATCAAGACCGGCTCGCACATGCACGAGGTGCTGGACTATTACCGGTCGCAGATCGAGGCTTCCGACGTGCTGGCCCGCGAAGGCCTGGAGGCGGGCAAGTTCTTCATCGTCAGTGCCCACCGCGAAGAGAACGTCGATACCGCGGAAAATCTGCGTGACCTACTCGCCAGCCTGCGCGCGCTGGCCGACGAGTACAGCTTCCCGCTGATCGTCTCGACCCACCCGCGCACCCGCAAGCGCCTAGAGGCTCTGGGTGAGTCGCTGGACCATCCGTTGATCCGCTTCTCGAAGCCGTACGGCCTGCTCGACTACATCAAGCTGCAGATGGGCGCCTTTTGCGTGCTCTCCGACAGCGGCACCATCACCGAGGAAGCCTCGCTGCTCAACCTGCCAGCGGTGACTCTGCGCAACGCTCATGAACGCCCCGAGGGGATGGATCAGGGCACGTTGATCATGAGCGGGTTGAAGAAAGATTCGGTGCTTACCGCCGTCAAGGTCATCACCAGCCAGCATCGGCGTGGGGAGCGGGTAATCCCGCTGGTGGCGGACTACGAAGGCGGGCCGGTGTCGCTTCAGGTGGTGCGGGTGGTGCTCAGCTACACCGATTACGTTAATCGAACCGTCTGGCGTAAGGGTTGAGTATGCGCGTTCTGCTGACCGGCGCCAGCGGCTTCGTCGGTCGTGCGCTTCAAGCACGCCTATTGGCCGATGGCGTGCACCCGTTACGTTGCGCGCAGCGTCAGTTGCCCACCGTGCAGGTGACCGGTGCCGAGTTTTGTCTTTCACCTTGGTTGGGGCCGGACGCCGATTGGTCGACGGCTCTGGTCGCTGTCGATGCGGTCATCCACTGCGCCGCACGCGTGCACGTGATGCGCGAGCAAGCCGCCGATCCGCTGGCCGAGTTTCGCCGCGCGAATGTCGAGGGTACCCTGCGCCTGGCGCGTCAGGCGGTGGAGGCGGGCGTGCGGCGCTTCGTCTTCGTCAGCTCCATCAAGGTCAATGGGGAGCAGACCTGCTCGGGCGAGGCTTTTTTTGCAGACGACGAACCCCAGGCCAGCGATCCCTATGGCATGTCTAAGCGCGAGGCAGAAGATGGGCTGCTGGCGCTAGGAGCGGCTACAGGGTTAGAAGTGGTGATCATCCGCCCCCCGCTGATTTACGGACCGGGCGTCAAGGCCAATTTCCTCAACATGTTGCGCTGGCTGGAGAGAGGCGTTCCGCTACCGCTGGGCGCCATCGACAACCGCCGCAGCTTGGTGGCGCTCGATAACTTGGTCGATCTGCTGGTGCTTTGTCTGACGCACCCGGCAGCCTCCGGGCAGCGCTTTTTGGTCAGCGACGGAGAAGACCTATCCACGAGTGATCTGTTGCGGCGGCTGGGCATGGCGCTCGGTCGACCGGCACGTCTGCTGCCTGTGCCGCAAGCTTGGATCGAAGGTAGTGCGCGGCTCCTCGGCAGACAGAGTCTCAGCCAGCGTCTGTGCGGCTCGCTCCAGGTAAATATCGACAAGACCCGCGAGCGACTGGGCTGGACTCCGCCGTTGACGGTCGATCAAGCGCTGGCCCGAGCAGCATTACATTTTCTGGAAAACAACCGCTCATGAGTGTGCCGCTTCTCATCGTTTCGCTGGTTGTGTTGGCTTGGCTACTCACCGCACAGTTGCGCCGCTACGCCCTGGCGAGCAGCCTTATGGACGTGCCCAATGCGCGCAGCTCGCACAGCTTGCCGACTCCGCGCGGCGGCGGGGTGGCCATCGTAATCACCTTCCTGCTTGGGCTGGGGATTGCCTTCTTCGCAGGGCTGGGGGTTCCCGCTGAACAGTTCTACGCGCTGTTGGGCGCAGGACTTGGTATCGCGCTGCTCGGTTTTATTGATGACCATGCCCACATCGCTGCACGCTGGCGCCTGCTTGGGCACTTCCTTGCTGCTGCCTGGGCGCTGTACTGGCTTGGCGGTATGCCACCACTTGCAGCGTTCGGTGGGGTGCTGCATTTGAGCTGGATCGGTCACCTACTGGCGGCTTTCTATCTGGTCTGGCTCCTCAATCTGTACAACTTTATGGATGGCATAGATGGCATTGCTAGCGTCGAGGCTATCTGCGTCTGCCTTGGGGGCGCCATCCTTTACGGGCTGCTCGGAAGCAGCCTGGTGGATGAATTACCGCTGTTGATGCTGGCCGCTGCGGTATTGGGATTTCTGATATGGAATTTCCCTCCAGCCCGGATCTTCATGGGCGATGCCGGTAGCGGTTTCTTAGGCATCGTGCTGGGCATCCTCTCGCTGCAGGCGGCCTGGGTCAGCCCGGCCCTGCTGTGGGGTTGGCTGATTCTGCTCGGCGTATTTATTGTTGATGCGACTCTGACCTTGCTTCGCCGCCTGCTGCGTGGCGAGAAGGTATATGAGGCACATCGTAGCCATGCCTACCAATACGCCTCTCGCCGCTACGGTACGCATCTACGGGTTACGCTTGCCGTAATAGCGATCAATATCTTCTGGTTGTTGCCATTGGCGCTGTGGGTTGGGCTGGGGGGTATTGATGGTGGCTGGGGCCTGGCAATCGCTTATGCGCCGTTGGTAGCACTGGCTATCAAATACCGAGCCGGTGAAAGCGAAGTCTAGCGCGTGGACTGAAGCCGTTCCTGTGCGGCTTATGGTGTCGTTGTCGACACGTGCGAGGTGCTTGCCTCGGGCTGCGTGCTTCTAGCGAAGTGAATGAGCAGGTACAAACGAGTGTGTTATTAACGCGCTCCCTTAAGATGGCGTTCATCAAGGTTATTAGTGTGCTAAGGCTTGCGGAGAAAGTACGTTCCCGTCTTGTAAAGTTACCAAGGCGTTACAAGAGGCTGATTCAAGTGAGCGCCGACGTTGCTCTGCTATGGGCTGCGCTTTGGTTGTCTTTTTTCGTGCGCCTTGGAGAGGCTGGCTTTGTCGAGCCTTTTGGTGGCCACGCTTGGCTTTTCGTTATAGCACCTGTTTTATCTGTTCCCTTCTTCATTCGCTTCGGTATGTATCGGGCGGTGATGCGCTATTTCGGCAAGGATGCGCTGATTGCAATAGCACAAGCGGTGACCTTGTCCGCGCTGATGCTGGCATTGGTGGTTTATTGGCGAAGCGAAGCTCCTAAGCTTATTCCTCGTTCGATGGTGTTCAACTATTGGTGGCTGAGTCTTGTTCTGTTGGGCGGTTTGCGGCTATTGATGCGTCAGTATTTTATGGGGGATTGGTTATCTTCAGATAATTCTGGGCTCCTTAAAGGGCGAAATCAGCATCTACCCAAGCTTGCAATTTATGGCGCCGGAGCGGCGGGTAATCAGTTAGTAGCAGCGTTACGCATGGGGCGTGCGATGCGGCCGGTTGCGTTTATTGACGATGATTCCAATCTGCATAACCGAGTGATCGCCGGGCTGCGGGTGTACTCCCCCAAACATATCCAGCAGATGATCGATGAGACGGGTGCCGATGAAA
>Ga0233369_1000462_pt1 | contig 16672 bp, 13 predicted proteins | sample ElkDunMinimDraft_26_FD_191537 | JGI IMG/M metagenome (GOLD analysis project Ga0233369, IMG submission 191537) | Fecal eukaryotic communites from dung pellets of Tule Elk in California, USA - Elk Dung D16 | ecosystem: Host-associated > Mammals > Digestive system > Large intestine > Fecal | place... | reverse complement strand
GGGCCACGATCGAAGCCGGCACGCGCGGCTTCGTGCTGCAGGCGCAGGCCGGGCACCGCGTCGTGCTGCTGGAGCCGCCCATCGATGGCGCCCAGGCCGCGCTGCGTGCCCTGCTGGCCGATGGCGAAGCCTGGTCCAGCGCCGCGCTCGCCCTCGCGCTCGACGCCAGCCCGCGCAGCGTGCAGCGCGCCCTGGCCACGCTTGCCGAAGCCGGCCAGGCGCGCTCGGTAGGACGCGGCCGCGCACGTCGCTGGCTGGCGCCGCCGCTGGCCGGTTTCGCGACGACATTGTTACTCCCGGCCGTGGCGCCGGCTGCCTAGAGTCGGTCCCACGGCGCCACTCCCGGCGCGCCGCCAGCGAGGCACCTCATGAAGACCAGCACTTCCACCAAGGCGCCACGCGCCGCCCCCCGCCCCGCCGAGATCGTCCGCGAGTACGGCCCCATCGACGGCGCCGAAGCCGTGCACGGAGTGAGCTTCGACGGCCGCCACGTCTGGGCCGCCACCGGCCCGCGCCTGATCGCCTTCGACCCGGACAGCGGCGACACCGTGCGCGTGATCGAACGCAATTGCGATGCCGGCACCGCCTTCGACGGCACCCACCTCTACCAGATCGCCGAAAAGCGCATCGACAAACTCGACCCGGCCACCGGCGCCGTGCTGCACAGCATCCCCGCCCCGTCGCAGGGCCGCGACTCGGGCATGGCCTGGGCCGACGGCCACCTGTGGGTGGGCGAATACCAGGGCCGCCGCATCCACCAGATCGACCCCGACACCGGCGAGGTGCTGCGCAGCCTGGACTCCGACCGCTTCGTCACCGGCGTGAGCTGGGTGGGCGACGCGCTCTGGCACGGCACCTGGGAGAACGACGAGAGCGAACTGCGCCGCATCGACCCCGACGACGGCACCGTGCTCGAACGCCTGCGCCTGCCCGAAGGCATCGGCGTCAGCGGCCTGGAGGCCGACGGCGGAGAGCTGTTCTACTGCGGCGGCGGGCAGTCGAAGAAGGTGCGGGCGGTGCGGCGGCCGAGGGCGGCGTAAGCGCTCACCCGTCGCCCGAAGAAGGGCGCACGAAGGCGGCCTCCCCTTGTGCGCCGCCACGATCCGCTTGCCGGATCACCTGTGGCCGTGCCCCCCCGGCAGCGGCGGCAGCGGGACAAGAAACCCGCCCTTGCCGGCCACCGTGCTGCTGAACACGCCGTCCTGCGCCACGCCCGGGTGCGCGGCGACGGCGCACAGAAAAAAAGGCGACCCGGTGTCCCGGGTCGCCTTCTGTGTCACCGCACGCGCCGAAGGATCACTTCAGACCGCGGTTCCGCAGCAGGGCATCGGCGCTCGGCATGCGGCCGCGGAAGGCCTTGTAGCTCTCGGCCGGGTCGCGGGTGTTGCCGACCTCGTACACCTCGCGGCGCAGCTTCGCCGCCAGCTCCGGATCGAACACGTTGCCCGCTTCCTTGAACGCATCGAAGCCGTCGGCGTCCATCGCCTCCGCCCAGGTGTAGGCGTAGTAGCTGGCCGCATAGCCGCCATCGAAGATGTGGCTGAAGTGCGGCAGGCGGTGACGCATGCCGATCTGCTCGGGCACGCCCAGCTCGCGCAGCTGCGCGGCTTCCCACTCGCCGGCGTCGAAGTCGGCCGGCAGCTCGGTCAGCTGGTGCAGGCGCATGTCGAGGATGGCCGAGGACAACTGCTGCACGGTGGAGAAGCCCTGGTTGAACGTCTGCGCCTTGAGCAGCGACTCCAGCATCTCCTTGGGCATCGGCTCGCCGGCCGCGTTGCGGGCGTGGGCCTGCAGGATGGTCGGCTCGGTGATCCAGTGCTCGTAGACCTGCGAGGGGAACTCGACGAAGTCGCGCGACACCGCCGTGCCCGACAGGCTCGGGTAATGCGCCTTCGACAGCATGCCGTGCAGGCCATGGCCGAACTCGTGGAACACGGTCTGCGCCTCGTCCAGCGAGATCAGCGCACGCTCGCCGGCGGCCGGCGGGGTGATGTTCTGGTTGTTGACCACGACCGGGGTGTCGCCCAGCAGCCCGTTCGGCACGCGGATGCTGTTCATCCAGGCGCCGGGACGCTTGGTGGGACGCGCGAACCAGTCGGCGTAGAACAGGCCCACCTTGCGCCCGTCCGCCTCGCGGATCTCGAACACGCGCACGCCCTCGGCATACGGCGGGATGTCCGTGCGCTCGTGCGCGGTGAGGCCGAACAGCTTCTGCGTGGTCTCGAACATCGCCTGCACCATGCCGTCCAGCGGCATGTACTGCTTGACCTGCGCCTCGTCGAGGGCGAAGCGCTGGCTGCGCACCTGCTCGGCGTAGTAGCGCCAGTCCCAGGGCTGGACGTCGGTGATGCCGTCCTTCGCAGCCAGGGCCTGGATGTCGGCCAGCTCCTCCTTGGCGCGCTCCAGGGCCGGCGTGTAGACCGCCATCAGCAGGTCCATCGCGGCGGCCGGGGTCTTGGCCATCGCGTCGGAGAGGACGAAATCGGCATGGTTCGCCGCGCCCATCAGCTTGGCGCGCTCGATGCGCAGCTCCACCAGGCGCTTGATCTCGGCGCTGGTGTTGTTGGCGTTGTCGTTGTCGCCGCGGAAGGTGAAGGCGCGCCAGATCTTCTCGCGCGCGGCGCGGTTGGGCGCGGCGGTCAGGAAGGGCTCGGCGGCCGAGCGCGTGGCCGGGAACAGATACTGGCCCGGCTTGCCGGCCGCTTCCGCAGCGGCGGCAGCGGCGCTCAACTGGTCGGCCGGCAGGCCTTCCACTTCGGCGGCGCTCAGGAAGACATCATTGGCCTTCTGGTCGGCCAGCAGCTTCTGGCCGAACTGCACGCCGAGGTTGGCGAGCTCTTCGTTGATCTCCGCCACGCGGGCGCGGGCATCAGGCGCGAGCGCCGCACCGGCGCGCACGAAGCGCTTGTGGGTCTGCTCCAGCAGGCGGGCCTGCTCGGGGTTCAGGCCGAGGCTGTCGCGCTGCTTGTAGAGCGTGTCCACGCGCTGGAACAGCGCCTGGTCGAGCATGGTCTCGTTGGAGAGACGGGCCAGCTTCGGCGCGATGGCCTTCTGGATGGCCTGGTTGGCCGGGGTGGCATCGGCCGAGGCCACGGTGAAGAAGGTGCTCGCCACGCGCGACAGCTCGCGGCCGGCGCGTTCCATCGCCTCGATGGTGTTCTCGAAGGTGGGCGCGGCCGGATCGTTGGCGATGCGCCGGGTCTGCTCGCGCGACGCGGTGATGGCCAGGTCGAACGCGGGCTCGTAGTGCTCCGGACGGATCCGGTCGTACGGCGGCACGCCGTCGGGGGTGCTCCACGCACCAATCAGCGGATTGGCGGACTGCTCGGCGCGCTGCGGGGCCGACTGCGCGGCGCTGGGAAGGCTGATGCTCATCAGGGTGGCCGCAATAGCGCCCGACAATACGCACGAACGAAGGATCATTAACGGTTTCCGGACACGGTTGACCGCCCAATGTAGGCCAAGTGGCGATCTTTACGCGTGCCGGAAGTTGTGGTTTCGCGGGGGCCTTGCGATGACCGACATGCTCGACTCCGCGGCGGAGCATTGAAGAACGCGTCGGTGGTTCGGCGATCCAAGGCGGCTTGATTCGAGCCCTATGGCCGACGAGCCGGCCAAGGCGACGCGCAGGCCTTCCAACCAAGAGGTCCCAGACGGGCTACCTGCCGTCACGCCGCCGCTGCACTATCCCCTGCCGCGCGCCCCGGGCGTCACGGCGCCGCCCCGGCGCGCTCCCTCAGTCCCTCGTAAAGCCGTGCCGGGCCCAGCAGGATGTCCTTGAGCCCGGCACGGACCCGCTCGGAGCCCAGCGCCTGCGTACTCATGGTGGTATGGGCGTCGAGCGCGTCCATCACCGCATGCAGGATGGCATCGGTCAGGTCGGGGGAGTTGGCGAACTGTTCCTTGCTGTTGCTGTTCGCCTGCTCGATCAGCATCGGGTTTTCCAGCAGTTTCCCCTTGAGTACACCGTTGACATAGACCAGTTGGTCATCGTCGGTCAGTTGCCCCTGGAACAGGCCGTTCACCTTCTCGATGATCTCGGCCAGGTAGGCCTGCTCCTTCTCCTGGACCCGCCCACTGCCCACGGCGTCCATTGGCGGCAGCGCATAGCTCCCGCTGCCGGCTAGGGCCAGCGTCCGCCCTCCGGCGCTGCGCAAGGTGTGATGGGTCAACACGACCTTCGACAGGTCCACGGTCTCCCGTTCGCGCCCGAACTCCAGCAGCGGCAACAGTCGCATGTAGAACAGGAATCGCTTCTCGATGTCGGTGTTGCCATAGTCGAACAGCTGCGAGAGGAACGCATAGAGCCTGTTGAATGCGCCCATGTCCCCCTTGAACAGCACCAGCGCATCCAGCGTGTCCTTCGCCTCGGCCACCGCCTGCGACTGCCCGCCTGCCTCAGCCGCGGCGAGCGCCAGGGCAGCCGCCCTGTAGCGTTTGAGCAGCCGGTCGGCGACGGGCTGGATCGCCGCCACCAGCTGCGACTGCTTCGCGTCGGGGTTCAGTTCCACCCGGGCGACCCGTTCGACCTCGTAATCGTCGTAGTGGCCGGCGGCATCCAGTTTGGCCCGCAGGTCCAGGACCAGGTTGGGGTCTGTCGTCGCCTGGAGCTCCGCGGTTTCGTAGTAGGTGCGGAACGCGGCGAGGATGTCGTCGGTATCGTTCTGGAAGTCGAGGATATAGGTGGTGTCTTTCCCCGGATGGGCACGGTTGAGGCGCGACAGGGTCTGCACCGCCTGGATCCCGCCGAGTTTCTTGTCCACGTACATGCCGCAGAGCAGCGGCTGGTCGAACCCGGTCTGGAACTTGTTAGCCACCAGCAGCAGGTGATACTCCGGTCGCGCGAAGGCTTCACGGATATCCCGCCCCTTCAATCCCGGGTTGAGCAAAGCGCTGCCCTCGGAGACCGGCTCGGGAAAGCTGACCGGGTCGTCCACCTCGCCGGAGAACGCCACCAGCACCCCCAGCGGGTAGCCCTGGCTCTCGATATACGCGCGGATCGCCTTCTGCCAGCGCACCGCCTCGCGCCGCGAGCCCACCACAACCATCGCCTTCGCACGCCCCTGCAGCAGCGGCTGCACGTTCTCGCGGTAGTGCTCCACCACGATCTGCACCTTGGCGGCGATATTGTAGGGATGCAGCCGAACCCACTGCATGATCCCCTTCATCGCGGTGCTCCGCTCGACCTCGGCGTTGTCGAACTCCTGCCCGTTGTGCGCCAGGCGGAACGCAAGGCTGTAGGGCGTGTAGTTCCTCAGCACATCGAGGATGAAACCCTCCTCGATCGCCTGGCGCATGGAATAGACGTGGAACGGCAGCGGCAGCCCGTCCGGTCCGGCCCGACCGAACAGCTCCAGGGTCTTCGCCTTGGGCGTCGCCGTGAACGCCACATAGGTCAGCCCGGACTGCGCGCTGCGCGCCTCCATCTGCGCCGCCAGCACGGTTTCCGCGTCGATTTCGCCGCCGTCCTGCAGCTCCTCCCATTCCTTCGCGCTCAGCAGTTCCTTCAGCTTGGCCGCGGCCTGCCCGGTCTGCGAGCTGTGCGCCTCGTCGGCGATCACGGCGAAACGTTTGCCTTCGGTGGCGGCCAGTTCCTGTACGGCCTTCAGAGCAAACGGGAATGTCTGGATGGTGCAGACGATGATCTTCTTGCCGGCCTTCAGCGCCTCGCCCAGCTGCGCGCTCTTGCTGCCCTGCTCGCCAGTGATCGTTGCCACGACACCGGTGGTGCGCTCGAAGTCGAAAATGGCTTCCTGCAGCTGGGAGTCCAGCACCGTGCGGTCGGACACCACCAACACGCTGTCGAACATCTTGGCATTGGCGGCATCATGCAGGTCGGCCAGGAAGTGCGCCGTCCACGCGATCGAGTTGGTCTTGCCCGAGCCTGCCGAGTGCTGGATCAGGTAACGCTGGCCGGGCCCGTGTGCACGCACATCCGCCACCAGCCTGCGGGTGGCGTCCAGCTGGTGGTAACGGGGGAAGATGAAGGTCTTGAGCTGCTTCCTGTCGTCGCGCTTGCCGATCAGATAGCGGCCCAGGATTTCCAGCCAGCTGTCGCGCGCCCACACCTCCTCCCAGAGATAGCGGGTCGCCGCGCCCGCCGGATCCGGGGCGTTGCCCGCTCCCCCGGCATTGCCCCGGTTGAACGGAAGGAAAAAGGTGTCCGTGCCGGCCAGCCGCGTGGCCATCATCACTTCGGCCTGGCTTACCGCGAAGTGCACCAGCGCGCCGCCCGGGAAGGCGAGCAGTGGTTCGACCACCCCACCCTTCGGATGTGGATCCCGGTCATGGCGGTACTGGTCGACCGCATCGCCCACCGACTGGGTGAAATCGGACTTCAGCTCGGCGGTGGCAACGGGAATGCCATTGACGAACAGCACCAGGTCGATGCAGTCGTTGGGTCGGTTGGGCGAATGTTTGACCTGCCGCACCACCCTCAGCCGGTTCGCGGCGTAATGCTGCTCGATCACCGGATTCAGCGTGAGTGCGGGGCGGAACTGCACCAGGGTCAGGGGACGCTTCAGCCCCACCAGCTCCACCCCGCGGCGCAGGACCTCGAGGGTGCCGCGCTCGTCGAGGTTCTTGCGGATGCGCGCCGCCAGCACTGCCTGGACCTGGCTGCCGTGATTCTTCTGCAGTGCCGCCCAGCTCTCCGGCTGGGAGGCCTGCAGCCAGGCCAGGAGATCCGGCAGGTACAGGGCGTGCTGCCGGTCGTAGTTCGCCGCGTCGCCGCCTGCGTACAGCCAGCCGTTCGCGGCCATGTGCTCGCAGATCTCGCGCTCGAAGTGGTGTTCCTGGTGCAGGTTCATGCATCCCCCATCGCGTCGGGGCGATTTGCGCGCAGCCACGCTTCGGTGTGCGCCAGCAGCCCTTCTGCTTGCGAGAGCGCCTCCGCCAGCGTGGCCTCGGAGACCGGGTCGCCCTCGTAGTCGCTCAGGTTGCGCTTCCGGCGCAGGGCGTCGAGCACGATGATGTCCTCCTTCGACACGCCCATCGTGTGGCCCAGGCACTGGATCGCCGTCTGGTGATGGCCGGGCTGGCTGGTGGAAGTGCGGTAACCCTGCGCCCACAGCCCGAGCATCGCGCACTGCATCGCGCACTTGTAGGCCGCATCGAAACGGTTGTCGGCACTGATGCTGTCCACCCGCGCGTCGGCCAGGTTGCGGCGTGCCGCCTCCAGCAGCCTTCTGATCGCGGCCGGCTCAGCCGTGTGCGCCTGCAGCTGGCGGATCGCCAGCAGGTTCTCCAATGTCATCCCTGTCCCCCATCACCATCAGCTTCGGTCCGTGCAGCAGCTGCCTTGCAAACGCATCGCCCGCGGCCAGCTTCCGCCTGAACTCCGTGGCCGAGTACACCACAGGATTGATCTCCCGGCCCAGTTCGTCCTGCGCCGGGTGGATGGCCCGCACGACGTCCGCAAACCCCGCGTCCCCAAGCACCAGCAGATCCACATCGCTCCCCGCCGTTTGCGTCCCCCGGGCCACGGACCCGAAGATCCAGGCGGCCTGGATCTTCGGCGACAGCGGTTCCAGCGCCTGGCGCAGCACCGGCACCGCGCCATGGGTCTTGCGGAACATCGCCGCCAGTTCGTCGAAGAGCGGGCACGCGCGGTCGGCCTGGTAGCGCATCTGGTTGCCCTGCTCCCTGCGCACCGCCAGGCCGGCGCCGACCAGCTTCTCCAGCTCTCGCCCCAGGGTGCCGGCGTGGCTGCCGGTGAGCCTGGCCAGTTCGCGCAGGTGGAAGCTCGACTCCGGTTGCAGCAGCAGCACCGCCAGCACCGCTTGGCGGGTCTGGCCGAACAGCAGGTCCATGAGGGCTGATGTGTTGCTCATATGGCGACGATTGTTGCCTATTTAGCAACATCAAGCAAACCCGTCGGCAAGACGGGGGCAGCCACAGCTGCGGCGGCCGTCGAAGTCGCAGCCCTGCTCGGCAAGTCGCCCGGACAGCGTGACGACCACCTCCGGTAGGTCCAGTCCACGGACGTCCCGCATGATCAGGAACGCTGCGTAGCACATGGCGCCTACTTCTCCACGGCGCTTCGTGGGCTTCCAAGCCGGTGCGAGGCGAGAAATTCCTCGGAGAGATCGTCGATCAGCCGGTTGGCCCGCTTCTTCTACCAGCGGTACTCGCGCTGGTAGTAGTCAATGCCGTAACGCTTGCCCTTCAGGATCTCGCTGATGGTACGGGCTCTGCCGTCGATAGTCTTCATTGCCTAACCCTGCGGCATCGCCGCCAGCAGCGCGCGCCGCATGCGACGCGGCACTTCAGCATACTGCGCAAAATGAGGCTTCGCGGAGAGCAGCGCCGTCTCTGCCAGATCATTGCAGGTGTAGAGCGCGCGCTGTTGGAAGTTCTGGGCGAAGTGAGGCAGTTGAACGACGCGCAGACCGCCAGCACGAAGCACATCGATCACAGGGAGACCGTCAATAGTCAAAGTGTGCAGCGCATCCCAGGCGGGCGCCCCAAAAACCGCCACCCATTCAAGCGTCGCATATCCACGCAACTCTGCAACCAGACGCTCTGTGGCACATTTCAGGGCAGCCGGGCTGGCGGCGATGTCGGGCGCGGCGAACCGGTATCCATCGTCAACCATCAGGCAACATTTCACCACTGACGTGGTCAGGATCGCGGGATTCTGGTTGAGGTCGCCATCAAGGACGATCCCCAGCCTGTCGGCGAACCCGTGTGCAGCCAGCAGCTCCTTGATGACCTTCTGTGCGCCATGAAACGCCGCATGGATCGCCGCGGAGGCCACATCCTTTGTAGCCAAGGCCTCAGCAAACGTTTCGATCTGACCGCCCGGAGTGATTCCCACCAGCGCCAACCTGGGCGACGCGGGGCGGTTGCCAAGGGGGGAGAAGCGCAAACGACGGCGACCCTCGACCGCGATCGTGAGGGCGTCAAGATCGAAGGGGCCAGCTTCAAGGCGCCCTTCGCCTTGGCAGCAATGCTCCGCAAAATCGATGTCCTGCCCGGCGTGGAACGCTAGTGTGTCCGTCCTGTTACGGGGTGTTGCAGATGAGGGCCCAACTGTCCGTGCTGCGCTAGGCGCAGACGCGCCGGGTGCAACCTCAGACCTCGCTGGCGCGCGGGCGTGTTCTGACATGCTGGCGACGCTCGAGCCTGATGCGGACGGCACCCCCAATACCGCCAGAAGTTCCGAGAGGGCGGCCAAATCAGGTATATCCACCGCGATGCCGGTTGCGCTTTCGCCGGGCTTGTACGGAAACGTGGACATGTTCGTATTCTTGTAGCGGTAGTTGGGCCCCAAGCCCGCAACGCGGGTTGTGTCAAAGCCTGATCGCTTTGCCACCGCCGGATGCAGGACCAAAGGCTGCTTCGCTACCGCCTTCGGCTTCTCCGTACGCTCGTTGCGCGATACCTTCAGGTAGATCCGTTGCTCTCCCATGGCGGGGTGGGTATAGCCCAGCGCGTGAGTCTTGTCCTCGACTTCCTCGAAGCCGTAGCGCTTGAGTGATGCAGCGAGCTGAAGTGAATCCATCTGCGTTCCCCGTATTGGCAATTCTCAGAATCAAATGTGTCCGCGCACGTCGATCTGGCCGGTGACGGCGGCGGAAATCAGGGCGCTGCGGCGTTCGCCCAAAAGAGCCACTGCTCGTTGCGAGTCCTCGATCAACGAGTCGATGCCGCTGAGCTCCTCCTCCAGCCACCTGACGATCGCCGCCTGCTCCGCGACCGGGGGACACGCCATCGCCAACTTTGCGATATCCGGCATATAGATGGTTTGGTGGGTTGAACCGGTCATCAACCTGTCGAACTCCGGCTTCATCGCCCGAAGTACGTACAGGAGAAACTCGGGAGAGAGTCCATCTCTGCAAATCCAGTTGACGAAGTCCTGCGTGGTCGCCATGGCTCGCGCCATGATCCCGGAGTAGCCCACAGACGCGGTGCGCGACAGGATCACGGTATTCCGCGGGAGAAGACGTGCCGATGAGTTCGCGAGCCCTAACTCACTAACCAGTTCTTTCGTTTCGGTCACATACTTCTTTCTGCCATCCCGCAGCTGCCAGACGTCCGCCAGCGTGAACCACGGGATCGTGCAGTTCTCCCAGTAGTCGGCACGTTGGCGGCTAGGCGTGTGCCCCGACTCGCGCTTCGCAAACGAATGGATCTTGCCGATGCGCCAGTGCGCAGGAACTTCACCCAGCCAAGCGATGCCGGAGTCCTTCATCGGGACGTTGGGGTCGAGGCCGCGGGTGACGGCGTGGGAGATGGTGGCCTGGCGCTTCTCGGCCAGCAGCGCCAGCAGCGTTTCCTGCTCGGCGATCAGTGCATCGATTCTGGCGGTTTCGCAGTCGAGAAAGTCGGCAATCGCCTCTTGCTCTCGCGTGCTCGGGAGCAAGACCGGAAGCCGTTTCACATCCGCGTACTTCATCGACTGCCGAAGTCCGCCGCCGATCGAGTAGAACACCTTGGTCAAGTCGTAACTGCGCAGAAGATAGGCGAAATAACCGCTGTTGATGAGCCGTGGAACTACCGCGAGATACGCGGAGGTAATGATTCCCTTCTGGCGCACCGGAGCGGTTCGTAGACTGCGTTTGTCGTTTTGGAGATCTGTAAGACGGAACACGATGTCGTCAGGATGGACGACTTGATACGTTTCGAACGACTCAGGCAAGAGACCGTCATTGGAGGTCGCGTCTTTCTGGACGATGCGCCCGTAGCTCAAGGACAGAAGATTGTCTTCCTCCATTCCCTTATTGGACTCACGCCTCTCCCTAGCAACGCTCATTAAAGGCTTGATGTCCCACGCGCGTGGTATAGCGCCGACCCATGGCAACCAGCTTTCCTTATATTCCGCATACCTCGGCAGGCTCATTCCGCCATCTCTCCCAGCATCCGCATGATGTTGGCGGTCACGGCTTGCAGCTCGGCGTCGATGACCTCCAGCGGGCGCGGCGGTTCGAACACATAGAAGTGGCGGTTGAACGGGATCTCGTAGCCCACCTTCGTCTTGGCCTCGTCGATCCACGCATCCGGCGCATGCGGCAGCACCTCGCGCGCGAAATAGGCCTCGATATCCTCGCCCAGCGGCACGTTCTCGGTATCACGCAAGGCGCTATCCGGCTGCGGCTTGCCCTTCTGTTTGCCCTTCTGGCCCAGCACGATTTCGCCTGCCGCGTCGCGCAGCGGGCGCTCGACGGTAATCGTGGTGTAGCCGAAGTCCTCGTTGCGGAAGATGCGGCTGATCGGCACCCGCTTGAGCCGGCCGCCTTCGGGCGCTGCAGGCACGTCGTCGGTGCCGGTGACGATGCGCTGCTCCAGCTCGCGGCCTTCGGCATCGAGCACGGTGATGCGCTCGGCCTCGGTGAAGTCACCGAACAGGCGGGTGACGGTGGCGATGTCGTCATCGCCCATCTCGCGGCGTTTGGAGCCGAGGCTCTTGCGCATCTTGCGCCAGAAGCTGCTGGCGTCGATCAGCTGCACCTGGCCACGGCGGTCGTCGGGCTTCTTGTTGCTGACGATCCACACATAGGTGGCAATGCCGGTGTTGTAGAACATGTCCGTCGGCAGGCCGATGATGGCCTCGACCAGATCGTTCTCCAGCAGGTAGCGGCGGATCTCGCTCTCGCCACTGCCCGCCCCGCCGGTGAACAGCGGCGATCCGTTGAGCACGATGCCGAAGCGGCTGCCGCCCTCGCCGTTGACCACCGGCGACATCTTGGCCACCAGGTGCAGCAGGAACAGCATGGAGCCGTCGGACACGCGCGGCAGGCCGGGGCCGAAGCGGCCATCGAAGCCTTGTCGCTCGTGCTCGGCGCGGACCAGCTTCTCGACCTTCTTCCACTCCACGCCGAAGGGTGGATTGGAGAGCATGTAGTCGAAGCGGCGGCCGGCATGACCGTCGTCGCTGAGCGTGTTGCCGGGCGCCATGTTCTCCACCGGCTGGCCGCGGATCAGCATGTCGGCCTTGCAGATGGCGTAGGACTCGTCGTTGAGCTCCTGGCCGAACAGGGTGAGGCGCGCGGCCGGGTTGTGCGCCAGCAGGTGCTCGGCGGCCACCGACAGCATGCCGCCCGTGCCGGCCGTGGGGTCATACACGGTGCGCACCACGGCGTTGCCGGGGGTGAGCACGTCGTCGTCCTCGATGAAGATCAGGTTGACCATCAACCGGATGACCTCGCGCGGGGTGAAGTGCTCACCGGCGGTCTCGTTGGAGAGCTCGGCGAACTTGCGGATCAGCTCCTCGAAGACGTGCCCCATCTGCGCGTTGTCCACGCGGTCCGGATGCAGGTCGATGTTGGCGAACTTCTCGGTCACCAGATACAGCAGGCCGGCCTTGGCCAGGCGTTCGACCTGGGCGATGAACTCGAAGCGCTCGAAGATGTCGCGCGCCTCGGGCGAGAAGCCCTGGATGTAGGCGTAGAGGTTCTGGCGGATGTGGTCCTGGTCGCCCGCCAGCGTGGCCAGGTCCAGCTTGGAGGTGTTGTAGAAGCCCGCGGTGCCGACGATGCGCTTGAGGAAGGGATCGGGATTGAGGCCCGCGGCGGCCTTCTTCTCCCCCTCGGCGAGCACCTTGGCCTTGGTCGGCGCCAGCACGCAGTCCAGACGCCGCAGCACGGTGAACGGCAGGATGACCTTGCCGTATTCGGATTGCTTGTAGTCGCCGCGCAGCAGATCCGCGACGGACCAGATGAAGGAGGAAAGTGCCTGTTGATTCAATGGGATACCCACATCGTGAAGCGCCCGGGAGCAGCCAGCGCAAAGTCCCAATGATAGTGACTCCAGGACGTTCCACCACAGTGACGGGGCGGCCACCGGGGCGACCGCCCGCTCTGGCCCTTTAGAGCCTGGTTGCCAGCTCGGACAGCAGCTTTCCCGGTCGGGTGATTTTCCATCGCCCCACCTCTGCATCGGCGATGGAGGAAGACACCGCAAGATGGCTCTCCGGCCACGCCGCGTCGAATGACACGCCGGCCGCGCCCTCAGCCTCGACACCAAGGTCCGGAGGCTCAAGGCCGACTCTCTCGGCGACTTCCAGCAGCGGCTGAAGGGCCAGATCTGCATGGCGCTTCACACTCGGCCAGGTTCGCTCCACCTTTCGCTGTTGGCGCCGCAACTTGCTAATGACCGTCATCTCGCTGGCCTTCATGAAGATGTGCTGGTGGTTCGGCTGCTTTCTGTGGCAGTCCTTGCAAAGCACCTGGAGATTGCCGCGGCTGTTGTCGTTCTTGATGCCGTTCACGTGATGGACGTGCAGCAGCGCCCGGTGCTGTTCCAGGCATACGCCACAGTCCTGGCAGGTGAACCCGCTCTCGGCACGCAACCGTTGGGATAGCTCGCCCCAGTCGTCCGTGTAGGTCGAGGCTCCTGCCTTGGCGGCGAGGCCCGATGGCAGGTGTTTGAAGCGCGTGCTGTATGTCTCAAAGAACTCAAGGAGGGTAAACGCATCTCTGATCTGGCTCCGGACGCCATTTGCGACGATCAGGCTCGACTTGTAATTGAGGAGCTTCAGGCAGTTCATGCACACCTGCAGGCGGGCCAGACCCGTGATCTCCTTGCGGCTGGCCTGGTCATACCCCGAAATCTCGAACTCACCCGACGCGGCCTGCGTCACCACATACCGGTTGAACCGCCCTTTCGCCCTCATCCCGACCAGCGTCTCGCAATCAGCCAAATGGTACTTCCGACCCTTGCTAGGTACTTGGATGGCCTCGAGAACGTTGGCGCCATGGTCCCGGATGTACAAGATGACATGCCTGCCCTGGTACGACAGCAAGCCGTCTACGATGTCCAGTTCGTCCAGTGAGATCTCCACACCGCTCTGCAGAGCGATGTCCACCGGATCCCACGGCATATCCTCTTGCACACCCAGCTCGAACGTACGGGTAGAGCTGAATCTACTGGCGATTTTCTCGAGCGCGGAGAAGTCGACGCGGAGGTGCATGTCAGGCCCCAGGCCGGTCGTGGATGATCCGCTTGATCTGGGTCTCGGAGTCGGTGATCACCTTGAACGACACCCGACGCGAGCGGAGGACATCTTCCTCCCCATGCTCATCCAGAACAGGCTTGGCCGATGAGTAGCCAACGGCCGCAATCTTCTTGCGAACCCAGCTGCGCTCGTCCTCGTCCTTCGCGAGGGCATGGGCGAACTCCAGCACCTCCCGGGTGCGTGACTGGGCGAGCGCCATGTTATTGAAATACGCCGCCTCGACGGTTGCGGTTCCACGCCAGTCGCTGCTGGTGTGCCCTTCAATCCGCACTTCTTCGACCTTGTCGCGGTAACGGAGCACTACCTGGAAGTACCGGGGCACGAAATCGCGCATCACCTCACGGAACGCGGGCCGCATCTGCGAACGCCCAGGCTCGAAAAGCATGTCAGGATTGAGAAACCGCACCTCCAGGGTCTGCGCGTCGATCTCGGCGCCCCACCCCGGCAGGTCGGGCCCGAACTCCGCCTGGAGGTCCTTGTACAGGCTTACCTGTGTATCGCGGTAAGCCATCGCTATCTCCTTGATGCGGTCACGCTCGATGCGCACGAAGTGCATCATCGCCACGGCGACAAACAGGAAGACGATCATCAATCCGGCCATCAGGTCGGAGACACTCATCCAGTGCTCGCTGTCAGACGACTCCGAAGAGCTGCACCCCAGGATCTTCTGCATCCGTCAGCCCTCAGCCATGTACGCGAGACATCTCGGACAAACGCTTCATCAGGCGCTCGTAGTCCGAGCTGAACGCGTCCGAGATCCTGACCAGGGACTGGCCGAAACGGCCCATCACACGCTCAAGCTCCTGCGCGACAGCCTTGTCCAGCACGGCCATCTGCGTATTCACCGCCTCGCCGGTGCGCTCGACAGCAACCTTCACCTGCTGCTCCACTCCCTGGAGCGCACGACCGGTATCACGCTCGACCGCTTCGGCCATTGCCTGGGTGCATGCCCCCACCTGTTCGTGCACTTCCTTGCCAGCCTGTTCCAGTCCCCTGACCAGCTCCCGCGTCGCGGCCTCAAGCTCACGTGCCGAGGCCGCCAGATCATCACGGAGCTTGTCCGACGAGTTGGAGACCTCGGTCGCCATCTCCAGGACAGCGCGGCTGGTGCTGTTGACGTGATTGGCGAACACTTCCGACTTCTCTGCCAAGACCCCACTCATCTCGATGGCAGCCGCCCCCAGCTGGTCGGCAACCCCAACGACCTGACGCTGGATCTCAGGAACCGCCTGGACAGCCTTGTCGCGCATGGTGACGAAGGCTTCCAGGTGCCGCTGCAACTCGGCGATCTGATGCTGGTTGACCTCCAGGACGTCCCTGAGCTCTCCCATTACCACCGGGATACGCTGGCAGTCCTCGCCTATCCGCTCGATCGCAAGCTTTGTGCTGTCTACGGCATCGACGCTTCGCTGGAACTGAAGACCCATCTCCTCGACCTGACCGCGGTACTCCGCCTGCCAATCGACGAGCTTCTTGACCGACTCGTCAAGCGCCTTGAAGTTCTCGCCGAACTGCTCAGTGAGGTTTCGATTGAAATCCACAATGACCTGGCGAAGCGCCTCGATCACGACTTCGGTGGCCGACTTCGAGAGCAGCGCTGCGAAGTTACCCATCTCTGTGAAGAGCTGAGCCTCAAAGACTTCCCGCGCCTTTCTCTGCTGCGCGACTCCATCGGAGATGTCGGTCCGGACCATCTTCAGCTGGCCGACCACCGAGCCTTCCTCCGAAGCTGAGAGCCCCCGCGCCACCAGCTCCAGCGTGGCGTTCTGCCTGTCGAGCGAGCCCAGAATGTGGGCCGGGGTCACTTCATCCGGCGTGCTTGATGCATCCCGCTTTGGTGCGAACTTCCAGGCATCCAATGACTTGAAGGTGATCGAGGCGAGCATGCCCACCAGACTGGTGATGAAGGCGGTTTTCATCCCCTCCAGTAGGTACCGGATGCTCGTGTCGATGGCCGTGACATCGAACTCCAGCAGCCCGATAACAATACCGACGAACGTACCCAGGATACCGAGGGACGTCATCACGTTGGGCGCATGCTGCAGGAAGCGCGAGTGGCGGCCCTTGGCCGCCTGATGAATGGACGCCACCAGGATGAGAAGGATGGCCCAGCAGAAGAATTCCGTCGCACCGCTAGCGGAGATCTGACGCAGGGCGGTTTCAATCGAGGTCCCGAGCATGCCGTTGCTTCCTGTTCTGCCGGCGCCCGCGCTGCGCGTCGCCTATACCTAGCCGCCTTTATCGGCGGCCCGGCCAGAAAGTTGAGCCCTCTTCGGCAGTTGGCATTACTCCTGGTAGTGCGGCCCAGAGTGGCTCATGGACGGCGCGGCAACAGGCAGGGGTCGACCTGGGACATCGCCTCGTATAGAGCCTTGGTTACCCCACGGCGGGCGCTTCTTCGCTGCGCCTGCGCACCTTCCCCACCACCCACTCCTCCACATCATCCACCAGCGTGAACGCCGCCGGCACCACGATCAGGCTGAGCACGGTGGAGGTGATCAGGCCGCCGATGACGGCGACGGCCATGGGCATGCGGAAGCTGGCGTCGGCGGTCAGGCCCAGGGCGATCGGCAGCATGCCGGCGCCCATGGCCATGGTGGTCATGATCACGGGGCGGGCGCGCTTGTGGCAGGCATCCATCAGGGCGTCGTGGCGCGACAGCCCTTGGCCCTGGGCCATCACCGCGTAATCCACCAGCAGGATGGAGTTCTTGAC
>Ga0233369_1000460_pt1 | contig 16762 bp, 10 predicted proteins | sample ElkDunMinimDraft_26_FD_191537 | JGI IMG/M metagenome (GOLD analysis project Ga0233369, IMG submission 191537) | Fecal eukaryotic communites from dung pellets of Tule Elk in California, USA - Elk Dung D16 | ecosystem: Host-associated > Mammals > Digestive system > Large intestine > Fecal | place... | reverse complement strand
TGGACGAGATCTCGCGCACCATCAGCGACGAGGCGCGCGCCAAGCATCACGAGTTCTTCCGCAACGGCCAGCATGGCCGCTACCAGGGGCTGACGTTCTGGTCGCCCAACATCAACATCTTCCGCGACCCGCGCTGGGGCCGCGGCCAGGAAACCTACGGCGAGGATCCGTATCTCACCGCGCGCATGGGCGTGTCCTTCGTGCGCGGCCTGCAGGGCGTTGCGCCCGATGGCAGCCTGCTGCCCGAATCGCAGGGCGGCAAGTACCGCAAGCTCGATGCGACCGCCAAGCACTTCGCCGTGCACAGCGGTCCCGAAGCCGACCGCCACACCTTCGACGTGCATCCGTCGCGCCGCGACCTGTGGGAGACCTACCTGCCGGCCTTCGAGGCGCTGGTGACCGAGGGCCAGGTCAAGGCGGTGATGGGTGCCTACAACCGCGTCTACGGCGAATCGGCCAGCGGCAGCAAGCTGCTGCTGCGCGACATCCTGCGCGACCAGTGGGGGTTCGATGGCTATGTGATGTCCGACTGCTGGGCGATCGTCGACATCTGGCAGAACCACAAGATCGTCGCCACGCCGGAAGAAGCCGCCGCGCTGGCGGTGAAGAACGGCACCGAACTGAACTGCGGCAGCACCTATGCCGAGCACCTGCCGGTGGCGGTGCGCAAGGGCCTGATCAGCGAGGCCGAACTCGACGACGCGCTGACGCGGCTGATGACCACGCGCATGGAGCTGGGCATGTTCGACCCCGCCGACCAGGTGCCGTGGGCGGGAACGCCGTACTCGGTCAACCAGGCCCCGGCCCACGACGCACTGGCCCGGCGCGCGGCGCAGGAATCGATCGTGCTGCTGAAGAACGACGGCGTGCTGCCGCTGTCGAAGAACCTGCGCCGGCTGGCCGTGATCGGCCCGACCGCGGACGACACCATGGCCCTGCTGGGCAACTACTACGGCACGCCGGCCGATCCTGTCACCGTGCTGCGCGGCATTCGCGAGGCGCTGCCGCAGACCGAGGTGGTGTATGCACGCGGCGCCGACCTGGTCGAAGGCCGCGAGGATCCGGCCGCCACGCCGCTGATCGAACCGCAGTACCTGCGGCCCCAGGCCGGCGCCAACGAACGTGGCCTGCGCGGCGAGTACTTCCGCAACAAGGAGCTGTCCGGCGAACCGGTCCTGGTGCGCGTGGACCCGCAGATCGGCTTCCGCTGGGACCGCGGCTCGCCGACCGACAACCTGATGGCGCGTGGCGAGGCCGGACCCGACAACGCCGTGCCCAACGAGAACTTCAGCATCCGCTGGAGTGGCCAGTTGCTGCCGCCGGTGAGCGGGCGCTATCGCCTCGAAGCCGGCGCCAATGACGGCTTCCGGCTCTACCTCGACGGCAAGTTGCTGCTGGACCACTGGGAAGACGCCGAACGCCTGCGCGCCGACAGCGTCGAGCTCGACCTCGAAGCCGGGCGCGCATACGACCTGCGCCTGGAGTACTACGAGAACGAGCGCGACGCGAGCGTGCGCCTGGCCTGGGACCTGCCGGGCGCCCAGCCGCCGTTCGAGGAAGCGCTGGCCGCGGCCCGCTCCGCCGACGCGGTGGTCTTCGTCGGCGGCCTGACCGGCGACGTGGAAGGCGAGGAAATGACGGTGAATTATCCCGGCTTCGCCGGTGGCGACCGCACCGACATCCGCCTGCCGGCGACCCAGCAGAAGCTGCTCGAGGCCCTGCACGCGACCGGCAAGCCGGTGGTGCTGGTGCTGACCACCGGCTCGGCGCTGGGCATCGACTGGGCCAGGCAGCACCTGCCGGGCATCCTGGTGGCGTGGTACCCGGGCCAGCGTGGCGGCAACGCCGTGGCCGACGTGCTGTTCGGCGATGTCAGCCCGGCCGGACGCCTGCCGCTCACGTTCTACAGCGCCGACGAGCAGCTGCCCGCGTTCGACGACTACGACATGGCCAACCGCACCTACCGCTACTTCAAGGGCGAGGCGCTGTATCCGTTCGGCCATGGGCTGTCGTACACCACGTTCGACTACAGCGGGCTGCGGCTCGACCGCGACCGCGCCGGCGCGGACGACACGGTCACGGCCAGGGTCACCGTGCGCAACACCGGCGCGCGCGCGAGCGACGAGGTGGTGCAGCTTTACCTGCGGCCGCTGGCACCCGCGCGCGAGCGCGCACTGCGCGAGTTGCGCGGCTTCCAGCGCGTGCACCTGGCGCCTGGCGAGGCGCGCGAACTCAGCTTCGCGATCACGCCCTCGCGCGACCTGCGCCACTACGACGAGGCCGCCGGCCGGTACGCCGTGGATCCGGGCCGCTATGCGGTGGAAGTGGGCGCGTCCAGTGCGGACCTGCGCGTGAGCGGCGAACTGGAGATCAGCGGGCAGTGAGCCAGACGCAGGACATCCCGACGCAGGCGCCGATGCCGGCCGGTGCCGGCCTTCCACGCCTCGATGCCGCCTCGCTGGCCTCGCTGCCGCCGCAGGTGCGGCGGCCAGCCTACGCGCGCGAGGCCACTCGCATCGGCGTGGTCCATTTCGGCCCTGGTGCCTTCCACCGGGCGCACCAGGCCGCCTACCTGGACGAGCTGCTGGCGCAGGACCCGGACTGGGCGATCTGCGCGGTCTCGCTGCACAGCCCCGGCGTACGCGACGCGCTGCAGCCGCAGGACGGCCTGTACACGCTGGCCCTGCTCGGCGAGCAGCCGCAGCTGCGCGTGATCGGGGCGATCCGCGAGGTGCTGTGCGCGCCGCAGCAGCGCAAGGCGGTGATGACGCGGCTGGTCGATCCGCAGGTGCGGCTGGTGACCCTCACCATCACCGAGAAGGGCTATTGCCTGTCGGCCGATGGCGTGGACGCAGCGCATCCGGACATCGCCCGCGATCTCGCCTCGCCCGAGCAGCCCGTCAGCGCCATCGGCTGGCTGGTCGCGGGCCTGCGCGAGCGGCGCGCGCGCGGCCTGGCGCCCTACACCGTGCTCAGTTGCGACAACCTCGCCGACAACGGCGGACGGCTGCGCCGCGCGGTGCTGGACTACGCCCGCCGCATCGACCGCGACCTGGCGGACTGGATCCTGTCGCAGGTCGCATTCCCGCGCTCGATGGTCGACAGCATCACCCCGGCCAGCGACGACGCACTGCGTGCGCGCGTGTCGGCCGCGCTGGGCGTGGAGGACGCCTGGCCGGTGCAACGCGAGCCGTACACGCAGTGGGTGGTGGAGGACGACTTCTGCAACGGGCGGCCGCCGCTGGAGCGTGCCGGCGTGGTCCTGAGCGCTGACATCGCCGGCTACGACCGGGCCAAGCTGCGCCTGCTCAACGCGCCGCATTCGGCGCTGGCCTACCTCGGGTCGCTGATGCACCTGGAGACCGTGGCCGATGCCATGCGCGAACCGGCGCTGGCCGCGTTCGTCGAAGGCCTGATGCGCGAGGACATCGTGCCGACGCTGGCGCTGCCCGCCGGGTTCGATGCCGATGCCTACGTGGACGCCATCCTGGCGCGCTTCCGCAACCCGGCCATCCGCCATCTGCTCTCGCAGATCGCCTGGGACGGCTCCCAGAAGATCCCGGTGCGGCTGCTGGGCACCATCGCCGATGCGCTGGCCGCCGGTGGGCGCATCGACCGGCTGTGCCTGGTGGTCGCCGGCTGGCTGCGCTTCGTCGTGCGCCAGGCCCGGGCCGGGACGGCGCTGGTCGATCCGATGGACGCGGAGCTCTCGCGGATTGGCCGCGCCGCCGCCAGCGATGCCGGCCAGGACGTGGCCGCGTTCCTGCGCATCGACCCGGTGTTCGCACCGCTGGGCGGCGACCCGCGCTTCGTCGACGCACTGCGCGCGGCTTATGCCGCGCTCGGCGATGCGACGCCCGGCGATGTGGCGGATGCGCTGGTTGCGCACGGACGCGGCGGCCATGCCTGAGCATCGCCCCCGCAGTCGCTGGTCGCGGGGGCCCATTGCGGCCAGCGTCGTGGTGGCCGCGGCGCTGCTGTCGATCGGTGCCGCGACGGCGGGGCAGCAGCGGGCCGAGGCGAGGGCAGCCAAGCAGGGGGCGGCGTCGGTAGCCGGGCGAGGGGTGGCGGCAACCGTGCGCGCCCCCTTGGTCGGGACCGTCGGGCGCGCATTCGAGGATCCCGGGCGGAGCAACTGGACCTTGGGCGGCAAGCGGCCATTGCGCACGACGCTCTGGTATCCGGCGCGCGAAGTCCCGGCGGCGCAGCACGCCGTCGATACGCCGCCCGCGTTTGCCGCCAATGCGCCGATCGCCGACGCGGCGGAGCGATATCCGCTGGTGCTGGTGTCGCACGGGGCCGGCAGCCGTGCCGCGCACATGGCGTGGCTCGCCGGTACCCTGGCCGCGCACGGCTACATCGTCGCGGCGGTCGACCACAACGGCAGTGCCGAAGAGGAACTGCACAGCCGTCCCGCGCCGTCGGACCACTTCGGCTGGGAACGCGCGCTGGACCTGCGTGCCGTGCTGGATCTGCTGCTGGAAGATCCGGTGTTCGGTTCGCTGATAGATCGGGGTCGCATCGGGGCCGCGGGTTTCTCGCTCGGTGGCACGACCGTGCTGTGGTTGGCCGGCGCGCGCCTCGATCTCGATCACCTGCGGCGTAACGCGCCGCCGATGCCGCCCGAGATGGCCGCCGCGATCGGGCGCCTGTTGCAACTGCCGGAAACCAACGCGGCTGCGGCCGAAGCGCAGGGGCGCGCCGAACAATCGCACCGGGACCCGCGGATCCGTGGCGTCTTCGCCCTGGCGCCCGCGATGGGCTTCGGCTTCGACGCGGCAGGCCTGCGCGGGATCGAGGCGCCGGTGCGCATCGTGGTGGGACGCGACGACCCGGTGACGCCGCCGGCCACGAACGCGCGCGTGTTCGCCGATGCCATCGCGGGCGCCGAGTACATCGAGCTGGCCGGCGAGCGCGGGCACTTCACACCGCGCACGCCCGATGCCGCACGTGCGGCCGAACTGGCCGAGGTCGCCGCATCGGCGGTCGACTTCTTCCGCGACGCCTTGCCGCCGGGGAAGGCGCCATGACACGCCGGCCTGGGGGCGCCGCGGCCGGCGACGGTGGCGCGTGGGCTCACCGTCGCGGCGGGGGACCCTCAGCCTTGAAAGCCCAGGCCCGTCACCTTCAGCGGTACGCGGGCCAGGAAGCGGTGCGAGGTCATGTACAGCGTGCTCCCGTCGTCGCCGAACGCGCAGTTGGCGATCGCGCTGCCGGTTTCGATGCGGCCCAGGCGCTGGCCGTCCGGGGCGAACACCAGCACGCCGCCGGGGCCGGTCGCGAACACCAGGCCTTCGGACGACACCGCCAGGCCGTCGGGCAGGCCGGGCGCATCCTCGCCGATGAGGTCGGATGCATCGGCGAACTGCCGCTTGCCGATGACGTTGCCGGCGGCGTCGAGGGTATAGGCCATCCAGATCGGGCGTTCGGCATCGGAGTTGGCCACGTACAGCGTATTGCCGTCGGGCGAGAACGCCAGTCCGTTGGGCCGGTTCAACGAATCGTCGAGCAGGTGCACGCTGCCGTCGGCGTCGATGCGGTAGATGCCGTTGACCGCCAGTTCCTTGACCGGCGATTCGTCGCCGTCCTTGAGGCCGTAGGGCGGATCGGTGAAGAACACCGTGCCGTCGCCGCGCGCGGCCACGTCGTTGGGGCTGTTGAAGCGCTTGCCTTCGAAGCGGTCGGCCAGCGTGGTCCGCGACTTGGCTGCCGGGTCGAGGCGCGCGACCAGCCGCGTCCCGGAGTCGGCCAGCAGCACGCCGCCATCGGTCTCGGCGTACAGGCCATTGGCCCCGGCCTCGCGCAGTTCTTCCAGCGGCGGTCCGGCGTAGCCGGACGGGTCGAGGAAGACCGAAAGCCCGTCGGCCTGCGACCAGCGGTACATGCGGTTCTCGGGCACGTCGTTGAACAGCAGGTAGCTGCCGTCGCGGATCCAGGTCGGGCCTTCCGACCAGGTGAACTCGTCTCCGGTGAGCTTCTCCACGCGCGCGTCGGGATCGACGACCCCGGAGAAAGCCGCGGCATAGGAGGTGAGCTTGCCGACGTTCTGCGCGGACGTGGCTGCCTCGCTGCTTCCGCTGCCGGTACTTGCGCTGGCCCTGGCGCCGCCGCTGGCGGACGTGTCCTCGCCGGACGTGCAGGCGGCGAGGCCCAGGGCGAGGGTGGCGGTGAGCAGCGAAGGAATGGGTCGCATCGGCATGTCCTGTCGGGAAGGGATGGAGGCTGCGGTACGCGCCCCGGTCCGCGGATCGCGGGCGTGGCACCGGCGTCATCGATGGCGCGCGTGGCGGGCACCGGCCGCGCCGCGCGTCCGCATCATAGCCTTGCCTGCGCCGCCGATGCGGTGCGTCGGAAGTTGCACGCGCAACCGTGGCTGCACGTGCCGGTGCCAGCGTCCGCCGAAGCGTGGAACGCGTTCTTGGCGCGGCCGATCGAGCAAGCCAACCAGACGATTGCACATGGAGCGATTCGCAATGCATGAGCTGCTGACACGCCACGCCACCGCACAGGGCCCGCGCTGGGCACGCAACGGGCGCTATCTGCCGATGGACTTCACGCTGTCCGGATGGCTCGGACAGGCGAGCGACGAGGCCGCCGCGACGCTGGCGGCGCTGCCACAGGGCGAAGCCGCTCAGGCGCCGCTGCTGGCGCCGGTCGAGGACGCCCAGGAAATCTGGGCCAGCGGCGTGACCTACCTCAGCAGCCGGATGGCGCGCGAAGCCGAGTCGCAGAGCGCGGACGTCTACCAGAAGGTGTACGCCGCCGAGCGCCCGGAACTGTTCTTCAAGTCCACCGGCTGGCGCGCCTGCGGCCCCGGCACGCCGATCCGGGTGCGCGCCGACAGCGCCTGGAACGTGCCCGAACCCGAGCTGGTGCTGGTGCTCGATGCGCGCGGGCGCATCGTCGGGCACACCACCGGCAACGACGTGTCCTCGCGCAGCATCGAAGGCGAGAACCCGCTGTACCTGCCGCAGGCCAAGGTCTACGACGGCGCCTGCGCGATCGGTCCGGGCATCCGCCTGTGCGATGCCGATGCGCTGCGCGACCTGCCGATCTCGCTGGAGATCCTGCGCGATGGCGAGGCGGTGTTCAGCGGCGACACGCGCACCTCGCAGATCAAGCGCGGGCTGGAAGAACTGGCCGGCTGGCTGTTCCGCGAGCTGCGCCAGCCCGCCGGCGCGTTGCTGTTCACCGGCACCGGCATCGTGCCCGGCGAGGACTTCAGCCTGCGTGGCGGCGACGTGGTCCGCATCGACATCGACGGCCTCGTGCTGGAGAACCCGGTCGCATGACCGGTCGCCTTCCGCAGTCCCCAAGGTCCTCCATCCCGTCCAACTGAGCGGAGCCGGCAGCCATGACCACCGCCATGCCACTCGACGCCATCCTCGGCGACGGCAGCGCGCTCGAACGTACCCGCACCAGCGGCGAAGGCCCCGCCGGCAGCCTGCCGATCGACGCCGACACGCTGCGCGATGCGCCCAGCGGGCACCTGTTCGGCATGACCCAGAACGCCGGCATGGGCTGGCGCGCCTCCGAGGTCGCGCGCGATCCCTTCCTGATCCTGAGCACCGCGGGCGGCCTGCGCGCGCCCGATGGCAGCCCCGTAGCGCTGGGCCTGCACACCGGCCACTGGGAACTCGACCAGATGGTGCGTGCGGCGGCGCAGACCCTGGCCGCGCATGGCGGCCTGCCGTTCGCGGTGGCCTGCAGCGATCCCTGCGACGGACGCACCCAGGGCACCACCGGCATGTTCGACAGCCTGCCTTACCGCAACGACGCGGCGGTGGTGCTGCGGCGCCTGGTGCGTTCGCTGCCCACGCGCCAAGGCGTGCTGGGCGTGGCCACCTGCGACAAGGGCCTGCCGGCGATGATGCTGGCCCTGGCCGGCTGCGGCGACCTGCCCGGCGTGATCGTGCCCGGCGGCGTGACCCTGCCGGCGCGCGGCGCCGAGGACACCGCGATGGTGCAGACCATCGGCGCGCGCTTCGCGCACGGCCTGATCGACCTGGAACACGCCGCCGCCATGGGGTGCCGCGCCTGCGGCTCGCCCGGCGGCGGCTGCCAGTTCCTCGGCACGGCCGCCACCTCGCAGGTGATCGCCGAAGCGCTGGGCATGGCCTTGCCGCACAGCGCGCTGGCGCCCTCGGGCGAGCCTGCCTGGCTGGACATCGCGCACCGTTCGGCGCTGGCGCTGATGCGGCTGCGCGACCAGGCCACGCCGCTGTCGGCGATCCTCACCCGCGAGGCCTTCGACAACGCGCTGGTGGTGCATGCCGCGTTCGGCGGGTCGACCAACCTGCTGCTGCACGTGCCGGCGATCGCGCATGCGGCCGGCGTGCCGCGGCCGACCGTGGACGACTGGATCGGCGCCAACCGCGCCACGCCGCGCCTGGTCGATGCCCTGCCGAACGGTCCGCGTCACCACCCGACGGTGCAGGTGTTCATGGCCGGCGGGGTGCCGGAGGTGATGCTGCATCTGCGGGACATGGGCCTGCTGCACCTGGACGTGGCGACCGTCAGCGGCCGCAGCCTGGGCGACAACCTCGACTGGTGGGAGCGCAGCGACGCCAGGCGCATCGCGCGCGAACGCCTGCGCGAACTCGATGGCGTCGATCCCGCGCACGTGATCATGGCGCCCGATGTCGCGCGCGCGGCGGGACTGACCAGCGCGCTGGTGTTTCCGCGAGGCAACATCGCGCCGGAGGGCGCGGTCATCAAGGCCACCGCGATCGATCCTTCCGTGGTCGATGCCGATGGCGTCTACCGGCATACGGGCCGCGCGCGCGTGTTCGCCAGCGAGCGCGAGGCCATCCGCGCGATCAAATCCCGCGCCCAAGACGCGGTGGGGCCGGGGGACGTCGTCGTGCTGGCCGGCTGCGGGCCGGCCGGCACCGGCATGGAGGAAACCTACCAGCTCACCTCCGCGCTCAAGCACCTGCCCTGGGGCAAGCACGTGGCGGTGATCACCGACGCGCGCTTTTCGGGCGTGTCGACCGGTGCCTGCATCGGCCATGTCGGACCCGAGGCGCTGGCCGGCGGGCCGATCGGACGCCTGCGCGATGGCGATGTCGTCCGCATCGAGATCGACCGCGGCCGCCTCGAGGGCCGCATCGATTTCGTCGGCTGCGATCCTGCCGCGCCGCTCGACCCGCACGTGGCCGCCGCGCTCCTGGCCACGCGCGAACTGCATCCTGCCATCGCCGCGCATCCGCGACTGCCGGCCGACACGAGGCTGTGGGCCGCGCTGCAGGATGCCGGTGGCGGCACCTGGGGCGGATGCGTGTACGACGTGGACGCCATCGTCGAGACGCTGCGCGCCGGACGCGAGGCGCTCTCTGCCCGACGCCCAGTCGCAGCGCCGGGCGGTATCGCATGAGCGCGACGACGCGCGATGGCGCCTGGGCAGCAGGCCCACCGCGCATCGACAGGGACCACATCGCGTGCGCACGCGGCCGTACGGGCATTGCCCGCGGCAACGGCGCCGCAGATCCACCAGGCCGCCGGGGAGGGCGCACCGCATGACCATGTTCCTGATCATCGCCGCGGCGATCGCGCTGCAGATCTTCCTCACCGCGCGCAAGCTCAGCCCGTTCCTGTCGCTGCTGATCGTGGCGATCGGCATGGGACTTGCCCTGGGCATGAGCCCCGGGGATCTGCTCAAGACCATCGACAGCGGCGTCGGCAGCACGCTGGCCGGGCTGGCCCTGGTGATCGTGCTGGGCGCGATCCTGGGCAAGGTGCTGGAGGAAAGCGGTGCGGCCGAGAAGATCGCCAGTACGCTGGTCGCGCGCTTCGGCGAGAAGAACATCCAGTGGGCGTTGCTGCTCACCGGCTTCCTGGTCGGCATCCCGCTCTACTTCAACGCCGGTTTCATCATCCTGGTGCCGCTGATCTTCTCGCTCGCGCGCAGGACCGGGCTGCCGATCCTCTACCTCGCCATTCCGACGGTGGCCTCGCTCAGCACCACGCACTGCTTCCTGCCGCCGCACCCCGGCCCGGTGGTGCTGGTCAACGCCTTCGGCGCCGACATGGGGCGCACCCTGCTGTACGGCATCGTCATGGCGATCCCGGCGGTGGTGATCGCCGGGCCGTTCCTGGGCCGGCGCATGCAGCACATCAATCCACCCCTGCTGGACCTGTTCGCCTCCAGCGCCGCCCACAAGGAGCTGCCGGGGGCGTGGAGCTCGTTCCTGATCGCGCTCTCGCCGGTGCTGTTGATCAGCCTGTCGGTGGCGGCCGATGGCCTGCTGGCCGACGGCGGCGTCAGGACCGTGCTGCTGTTCCTGGGCAACCCCACGGTCGCCCTGCTGATCTCGACCCTGGTCGCGTTCTGGTGGCTGGGCTACCGCCGTGGCGTGGGCCTGGAGATGCAGACCCGCTGGCTCAACGCGGCCATCGCCGGCATCGCCGTGATCGTGCTCATCATCACTGCCGGCGGCGTGTTCAAGCAGGTGCTGGTCGACAGCGGCGTGGGCGCGACCATCGCCTCGTTCAGCAGCACCTGGCAGATGCCACCGCTGGTGTTCGCCTGGCTGGCCACCGCCCTGCTGCGGGTGATGATCGGCTCGGCCACCGTCGCCGTGATCACCGCGGCGGGCATCGTTGGCCCCCTGATCGCGACCACCGGCGCCTCGCCCGAACTGATGGTGCTGGCGGTCGGCGCCGGCAGCGTCTTCGGCTCGCACGTGAACGACTCCGCGTTCTGGATGTTCAAGGAGTTCTTCAACCTGTCGATGAAGCAGACCTTCGCGTCGTGGACGGTGATGGAAACCACCATCTCCATCGTCGGCCTGGGCGGGGTGCTGCTGCTGGATCTCGCGGTGGGTTGAGCGGCAACGACATTTTTGCGGCGCGGCGCGCCACTTTTCTTTTCGCAATCGGGGAGTCTGCGGTGAAGGGGACACGTTTTCCTATGTTGGTGCTCATGCTCGCCGGCCTCCTGGCCAGCGTCCGGGCGTTGGCGTGCGATGGGCCGGCCGCCGTCTGCGAGCGGATGACACCGGGTGACTTTCCGCTGCTGCGGCAAGGCGTTCCGGCCGCGGTGCTGGTCGATACCGATGCCGACAGTGCGGTGCGCCGCGTCGCCGACGGTCTCGCCGCCGATCTCGAACGCGTCGGCGGCACCCGGGCCAGGGTGCTGCAGGACGTGGCAGGCGCCGATGGCCCGCTGGTTGTGATCGGCGTGGCCGGGCGCAGCCGCTGGATCGACGCGTTGGTGGAGGCTGGCAAGCTGGACACCAGTGCGATCGCCGGACAGTGGGAAGGCTTCACCGTGGTGGTGGTGGAGCAGCCTTGGCCGGGCGTGCCGCAGGCACTGGTGATCGCCGGTGCCGATCGTCGCGGCGCGGTATTCGGCAGCTACGACCTGTCCGAGCGGATGGGCGTGTCGCCCTGGCATTGGTTCGCCGATGTGCCCGTGCAGCGCAGGTCGCAGCTGCACGTGACCGCCGGCCAGCGCAGCGACCGCCCCGGCGTGCGCTACCGCGGCTTCTTCATCAACGACGAGGACCCGGCGTTCAGCGGCTGGGCGCAGCAGCGTTTTGGCGGCATCAATGCGGACATGTACGAACACGTGTTCGAGCTGTTGCTGCGGCTCAAGGGCAACTACCTGTGGCCGGCCATGTGGGCGCCCAAGGCGTTCCACCTGGACGATCCGCGTAATGCCCGGCTGGCCCACGAGATGGGCGTTGTCATGGGGACCTCGCACCACGAGCCCCTGACGCGCGCGCAGTCCGAATGGCATCGCCTGGAAGACGATGCGTCCGCCGGCGGCCAATGGAACTACCAGACCAACGGCGAGAACCTGCGCCGGTTCTGGCAAGGCGGCCTGGAGCGCGCGATGCACGCGCCGGGCGGCGGGCTGTACGACAACCTGCTGACCGTCGGCATGCGCGGCGACGGCGATGCGCCGATGAGCGAGGACACCGCCACCGGACTGCTCGAACGGATCGTCGCCGACCAGCGCCGGATCATCGCCGACGTTACCGGCCGCCCCGCGCAGGACACGCCGCAGATGTGGGCCCTGTACAAGGAAGTGCAGGACTACTACGACGAGGGCATGACCGTACCAGACGACGTGACGCTGCTGTTCGCCGACGACAACTGGGGCCAGATCCGGCGCCTGCCCACGCGCGACCTGGACCGCAAGGGCGGGTTCGGCGTGTACTACCACTTCGACTACGTCGGTGTGCCGCGCAACTACAAGTGGATCAACACCGTCCAGGTCGAGAAGGTCTGGCAGCAGATGGACCTGGCCTGGCAACGCGGCGCGCGCGACATCTGGATCGTCAACGTCGGCGACATCAAGCCGCTGGAATACCCGCTCGACTTCTTCATGGACATGGCCTGGGCGCCGGAGAAGATGACGCCGGCCGCGCTGGCGGCCTACCCGCAGGAATGGGCCGCGCAGCAGTTCGGCGCGGACCTGGGGGCGGAGGTCGGCGAGCTGCTGACCATCTATTCCAAGCTGGCCGCGCGCCGCAAGCCCGAACTGGTGAACGAGTCCACCTACGCGCTGGGCGAGATCCGCCCGGACGCGCTGGTGCGCGGCGAGTGGAGCCAGATCGTGGGCGAGTGGCGCGCGCTGGTCGCCAGGCTCGATACGGTGCGCGCACGCGTTCCCGAGCACGCGCAGCCGGCCTTCTTCCAGCTGGTGGATTACCCCATCCTGGCCGTATCCAACCTCTACGAGATGTATTTCGCCACCGCCTGGAACCATCGCCTGGCTTCCCGCTTCGACCCGCGCGGCAACGTCTTCCTCGAGCAGGCCGATCGCGCCTACCGCCGCGATGCCGAGCTGACCGACCGCTACCACAGCCTCAACGGCGGCAAATGGGACCGGATGATGTCCCAGGTGCACATGAACTACGTGATCTGGAACGACCCGGTCCGCCACAATCCGCCGGTGCTGATCCGCACCGCCGGCGACGTGCCGGAGAAGATGCGCAGCGCGCGCGCGGTCTTCGTCGACCCCGAGCCGGTGGCTGGCGCCATCACCCTGGATGCAGGGGATTTCGACCGCAGCGTCGCCGCCGGCGACCTGGCCTGGACGCCCGTTCCCGGCCTCGGCCAGGGGCGTGAAGGCCTGGTGGCCCTGCCGCAGGGACGCCCGGCCACTGCGCCGCCGCAGGCACCGCACGTGGAATACGACGTCAGCCTGCCGGCCAACAGCGGCTTTGCCGTGCGCCTGCGCCTGTCGCCGACCCTGGACACCCTGGGCACGGGCGGCGTGCGCGTCGGCGTCTCGGTGGGCGAGGGCGACGTGCAGACCCTGGTTTCGGCGCTGGAGCCCACCGGCGAGGGCGCGCAGACGCCCGGGCAGAAAGCCTGGTACCAGGCGGTCATCGACAACCGGGTGGAATTGGCGGCGGACTTCGGCCAGCTGCCGGCCGGCCGGCATACGGTCAAGCTCTGGCGCCTGGACGACAATGCCATCGTCGAGGCATTGGAGATCGTTCCGTACTGACGGACGCCGCCGCCGCCGGTGCAATCCCGATCGCGGGGCTGGAGGGTGTGGCTGCTGCAGATGCTGGTGCGTGAGGTCCGGTCATGCACATCTCCAGGATCCAGCCACGAGTTCCGGCCGCAGCCGAGGTCGGCTCACGGCTCGGCGAAAAGGCCGCCAGATTCGATCTCCCGGACGAAGGAGCATCCCAATGCGTTCCCGACGAACGGTGTGAACGGCACCCGGTGGCGCCGTTGCGCCGCGAACCGGCCGCGTCAGGCGAACACGTGCTCGTACACGATCATCGCTCCGACCAGGATGAGGATGAGCCCGCCAGCGATCTCGGCGCGCCTGCCCAGCATCCGGCCGAGCGCGCGACCGGTCATCACGCCGGCGGTCACCATCACGAAGGTGCACAGCCCGATCACCGGCGCGACGACCAGGATATCCACGTCCACGAAGGCCAGGCCGACACCGACCGCCAGGGCATCGATGCTCGTGGCCAGGCCCGCCAGCACGAGCGCGGCGAATCCGCGCTTTGGCGGCGCCTGGTCCGGCGCGTCCTCGTGCCGCGCCTTGTGGATCATGTGCAGGCCCAGGCCGAGCAGCAGGCCGAAGGCGATCCAGTGATCCCAGGCCTCGATCAGGTGCGAGGCGCTGGCGCCCAGCAGCCAGCCGAGCAACGGCGTCAGGCCTTCCACGACACCGAAGATCAGGCCGGTATGCAGGGCGTCGCGCAGGCGCGGGCGGCCCATGGCCGCACCCTTGCCGATGGCCGCCGCAAACGCGTCGGTGGACATCGCAAGACCAAGCAGCAGGATGGAAACAGGATGCATTCGGATTCACGAGGACGAGACTTGGACACGACGGATCGCGCACGCGCCCGACCGCAGTGGCGTGCGTGGTCCGCTGGTCTCGCCAACCGCCAGGGTGCGACCGCCACGGCCATTGCCAGCCCGAGCATGTTGACGGTCGCGCTTCCGGGAACGGAAGCCGGCTACTCCCCAGGGGAGGTGCGGCCACGTACCGGCCGCGTGGCTATTGTACGTAGAGGACGGGCGCTGGCGGCCATGCCGCCCCGCGGAGGAGCCCGCGGCCGCGTGGGCACGGAGGCCTGCACTGGCGCCCGCGCGCCTGCACTGGCGGGTGCCCCGCCTGCACGGGCAGGGCGTCAGCGGGCAGACCAGGAGGCGCAACCAGTCAGCAGCGTGCCGCTGTGGCGGGCGGGGGGGCGGCGGTACCCGGATCTTCGATCGGCGGCCCACCAGACGCCAGCAGCGAATATGACGGCGGCCATGCCGGCATATCCGTGATGGCCTCCTGCTCGCCGCATATTCCTGCGCGCTGCGAGCGGCGGAAGCGCGTGGCAGGCAAGCCATTGATCGCGCTGGAAGAAGTCCAGTTGGCTCGGGCCGGAGCCCGTGGGCAGAGTGCGGGATATGCCCCGATGTGGGGTCTAATACTAGTTAGGCGCTCTCTCGGAGAGATCATGGATCCATCAAGTGAGCCAATCTACGCCGGCATAGCCAACTTCCCCGCGGAACTCGGCACGATTGACCTTGGCTCGGGGGTAACTCTTCAACCAACCTATGCACACCTGATGGCGCCATTCCTAATGGCGTTCAATCCGGCCCCAGTCAATGCTGCGCACCCGGGCCCTTGGGCCGCCGTGAAGGGTGGACTCAATATAGATATTAACGCCGAACTATACATCCCAACATCATTCTCAGCGTCAGGCTTTGATCGTCTCAATACCGTTTGGTGGATAACTTCACTCTTCAGGTTGTCCTTGTCTCCGAGAATACATGTCCCGGTTATTACAAATCGACCGTTTAAGGAGGTCCCAAACGACTGTCAGAATGCTGACCTTCTGCCCATAGAAGCGTTCACGCACGGTCATCACGGCACTCTCTACCAGCCGGTGAACGCCAGAGAGAGCTCCGAATGGGTCGTACGAACGTGGCAGCGCGCGCAACCACTGATGAAGAATGCAAGGTTCCACGACACCTACCAGGCTCTTGACACAATTTGGAGCACGCCATCGCCATCACTCGCGCTTCTAACGTTATGGGGCGCCCTCGAGAATCTGTTCTCTCCGGCAAAGCAAGAGTTGCGATTTCGTGTTTCTTCGAACATTGCTTGCTACTTGGAGCCCTATGGATCCCGGCGTCTTGAGCTGCAACGAAAGCTCCTAAAGTTGTATGACGCTAGGTCTAGTGCTGCGCATGGAACTTCCAAGGAGTTCGGAAATGCGCTTGTTGAAACCCAAGATATTGCGCGGCGAGCTATGCATAAGATGCTTGAGACACTCCATGTCCCTACAAAGGACGAGCTCGATGCGCTACTTCTTGGCTCGGAGAGCACCTAACAATCATTCAAGCCGACGCCGCTTCGCCGCGCGGCTTAATTCTGGCGTTAGCGATCAGCAGAGGCATGCCTGACATCCCGCAGATAACCAATGATGCTGCGGCCTCCTACCAGAGCGAGTAGGGTAGTGTCTGGCAGCCCATTCGATCCGATGCCGCCTCGCGGCCCCTGCCTGTTCCACCGCCACCTTCCTGGAGAACGGCAATGAGCACGCAGCGCAATTCCGAGGTTGCCACCGAATTTCTTGCCATGGCGACTTCTGGCAATGTTCGCGAAGCGTATGAGCGACATGTCGCGGAATCCTTCACCCACCACAACGCCTATGTCCCCGGGGACGGAGAGTCGCTTCTCCTGGCAATGGAACAGAATGCCGGGAATGAGCCCGACCGGACATTCGTCGTCAAGCAGGTGGTCGATGCCGGTGATCGTGTCGTGGTCCTCTCGCATGTGAAGCGCGTCCGGGCCGATCAGGAATATGCGGTCGTGCACATCATCAGGTTTGACGGATCCAAGATCGTCGAGATGTGGGATGTCGCCCAGGAGATCCCGAAGGACTCGCCCAACGCCCTTGGCGTGTTCTAGGCACCAAGGCAGGCCATTGGAGTTTCGTTGCCACGCGAATGCTGTGGCGAGGTGTCAGGTTGAAGGGTGTTTGCGATCGGCGACCACCGGCATGCGTTCTGGGCCAGGCGACCGGCGGTCGGCTGCGGACGAACGGAGGACTCATGGGGCTGTTGACCTTCAGCATCAACGTGACGCTCGATGGCTGTGTCGACCATCGGGAAGGCATTGCCGATGACGAGACACGCGCCTTCTTCACCAGGCTCATGGACGGGTGCGGTGCGATGCTGTGGGGCCGTGTCACCTACGGGATGATGGAAGCCTACTGGCCGGCTGTCGCCCGAGGCGACGTGGATGCGCCGTCCGCGATGCGCGAGTGGGCGGTCAAGC